>Ga0136596_1001483_pt1 | contig 10524 bp, 9 predicted proteins | sample AntRauTorcE11897_FD_101387 | JGI IMG/M metagenome (GOLD analysis project Ga0136596, IMG submission 101387) | Saline lake microbial communities from Rauer Islands, Antarctica - Metagenome Torckler E11 #897 | ecosystem: Environmental > Aquatic > Non-marine Saline and Alkaline > Saline | place... | reverse complement strand
CGGAGAGGCCTTGGTAAGGCAATTCTTTTCTAGAAAGTCCAAGTTTTTAAAATCCCTACTTCCCTACACTGATGACGATGTCATCTTCTTCAGGAGTGACTTCTAGGTTATAGAATATGTTTCTTTCCTCACCATCTCTGACGTAGCTAAAGGGCACCGCTCGGATTAGTAGTGAGACGCCGCTTGGGCTCACTATTGGGTTTTTTAGAGTCACTAGGGCAAACAGCGTAAAAGTATCTCTTTTACCAGCTACCATTTGGTACTTATCTTTCCGAAGGCCCGTCCTTCGGAGTTAGGGGGGAGCTGGGGGTCCTCCGGAGCTGTTCTTCCCGGAGGCCGGTCCTTCGGAGTTAGGAGCTCCGGGCACACAAAAAGCCCCCGAGGGGGCTTTTTGTTGATTCTAACTTAGAACTTTGTTCCAAATCATTCGTTGGTGTAATCCGTAAGGATTATACGCCACCTACGATTGACTGTGGATCTGATTCGAAGTCAGCTAGTGGAGTTACGTCGTACTGGATAGCACCATTGATACCGTCTGTATCAGTTGAGTACCATACTTCTTCTAGTCCGACTACGTATGAACCAGAGTCTTGAGGATCTACTGTAACAGTCAATGTGAATGTTTCAGTTCGTCCTTCATCAACCTTGAACACACCTCCTGTTCGTTTCGCACTTGAAGTAAGTACTCCAGTTGCAGAACCAGTTCCAATTGAACCATCTACTCCGAACTTAACACCCTTTACAGCAGACGCTGAAGATGTTGCGTTGTTTGTGATGTAGAATGTATCTTCTACTGAAGTTACATCGAATTTCAATTGGTATTGGTATACCTTTCCGTCAGAGTCAACCTTTGAGACTACTGATGAAAATTCGTCAACTGGTACTAGGATACCTTCAGCAACTAGAAGGTGATTGTCTCCAATCGCAGTTCCTGAGAATTGCGTATTGTCAAGATCATCAGCTCCTTCAGCTTGCCATAGGTCTCGTACAAGACTAGGTACAGAAGCAGAAATCATTTGACCGTTTTGGTAACGAGCACCGTCATCTGTGTCGTTGAAGTCAACAACTACTTCCATTTCTACTTCGTCTCCTTCGTCGATAACTACGTCACCGTCGATGTCGAATGAGTACCATACTCCTTGCTCATCAACGTTATCAAATACTGATCGATTTGATGTGATTGTTGAAGTAGCACCTGGAGTACCACCGATTGATTCAGCCTTGAAAGACTTACCATCGATAACTACTCGAACTTCGTCTACAACGTCAGTTGTAGTTGCTCCGTCTGTTTCTACGAGTACAACTACTCGGTTGAGTTCGATGTCATTGTCTTCAGCTTCAAGATCAGCAATCATGATTGTTACATCATCTGTGTCTTGGTCTGTATCAACAATGATGTCTGTTGAATCTGGGTTTGATGAAGCAAGTGAGATACTTAGTTCTTCATTTTCTCCAGCTTCTTCGATATCGAATTGTGAGTTATCTGATCCGGCTGGATTTCCAACTGTTTCAGCAACACCGTCAGCATCGAAGAATCGCATTGAAGACACTTCAAGTGTCCACTCTGTTCGTTCGTCGTCGTCAAGGTTGTTTTGTACTGAGGCAGCAACAACGATTTCCATTTCTTCATCTTCCATTCCGATAAGATTAAGATTTGAGAATCGTAGTTCACCAGCATCTTCGTCTAGGTAGTCATCTTCGTCAGAAGCATCCACTTCAGCGATCTTGTCACCATCTACCCATAGAGAGATAGTGTCAAATGCGTCCCATGGTTGGTCTGAAGTAGCTCCTTCTAGCGTAATGTCTAGTCGTGAGATTTCAGCGTCTCCGTTTGTGAATTCAACTGTGATTTCACCGATAGAGATGTCTTCGTCACCTTCTTCGATAGCTGACTCTCCGTCATCTAGTTCGAAAGTGTCGAGTGAAGCTGAACCTCCGAGTTCGAAGTCATCTTCTTCTTCCATGTCTTCGTCTTCATCTTCGTCAGTTGCGTCTTCGTCAGTGTCTGGAGTTGTTACTACAGTTTCTGAACAAAGTGCGTTTGCTTTTGCTCGTGAACCTGCTCCCCAGTATCCAGTTGGATTTACGAGACCAAGTGGTGAAAGGATTTCAGCTCGGTACTTTACTTGGAACTTTGATACAGCGGCTGCTGTAGCTGGTCCGTAAAATTCAGTTTCCATTCCGGCTGATCCTGGTGAACCAGCTGGGGCAACTCGTGTGTCTGGGTCCATGTTTAGGAACTGCTGTAGTCGCATAACTTCAGCGTTTGATGTTCCTTGTGAAAGGTCACTTAGGAATGATGAACAGTTCATTACTGATGAACCAGTTCCTCCTGAAGTCTGTCCCTGTAGTTGAGCTACTTGTGCAAGTAGGTCGTTAATCATTTGTTGTAGATCTTCGGTTGTTTGCGCCTGTGCTGCAGGTGCAAATGCTGCGAAAATCATAGCAACTGCTACAAAAGCTACTGCTAGCTTTGAAGCAAAATCTGTTGCGATTTTTGTCATATAAGTTTGTTTGTTTGTAATTGCGTAATTAACTACGCGTGCCGTTAAAGTGGCTTTACTTGATATATCTAATAATATGAATTAATTCATATTTAGTAAGCGGGGTATCAATCCTACTTACCGAATATCACCAAACTGCATACCCGTGGATATACAGCTTAGCTGCGATTCCAATGTGTGTCGGCGGGGCGGTCGGTCTTGGCGGGAAAAGGTGGGGCGGTGATCTATACATATAATATGTATAGAAGGGGTGGGGTTGTATATGTAGAACGTTAATAGTAGAGAACTTCAAGACATTACAGAATCTGCTGTTCTAGCAATTTGCCTTTGGAAAGGGCAAATTGAGAACTAAATTCGTAGTAGTCGCTTCGCTCGTCTACTCATTCATTATCAAAGAACAATACCTCCTAAGGGCTTGATTTCAGTTTTGACTTTGGCTGGTGATGGTCTACATCAGAGCGTGAAGTCTGCTTAGAAAAAAAGCGCTTAAGCGCGTACCAGAATAGTAGCATTATTTGGCAAAAGTGCGAGTTCGCGGTGTGTGGATACATAGTCTTAATTAAGTAAAAAGAATACGTATGAATTGAATGCGAACAGCAAATAATACTTCCTCTGTCTGCCATTGAAGACGCACCGATTCGGGTCTTCTTACAGGTGTAAAAACTATGTAACACAATAGTTTTTTGGCAAGAATGGTACACCCTGGTCTCTTTAGACTATAGTAGAATTAAGGACAGGATGCAAGCTATTACATTTGTCCAAGAGGTCATGAGTGTCGTAAAAGACAAGTGAGGAGGGTGAGTTATAAAAGACTAACTGCACAACTTACTTACTCACAGAGTACTTAGACCAACGTCTTTCGCCTTCTCGAATTACTTGTCCTTTTTCTATGAGACTATTGAGCTCTCTTTGGATTGTCTTTTCACTCACGTCCGTTATCACTTCCGCAACGTCTTTTATGGTGGCTTGAGGTTTTGCTTCTAGGACTGTCTTTATACGCTCGGCTCTGTCCGTAAGCTGACTGTATACGAGATACGCGTCGGTACTAATGTCTCCAGCTGGTATCTGGACTCGCTGCGAACGCCGAGGCGTCGACGCTGGCTTTTGCTTCTGCGTACTACTTTGGACACCGGATGCGGGGGAAGATTTTTCGACTACGGTCTCGGTGAGATCGCCGACCGAAACGGGTGGTTTCTTGACGTAGTGGTTGTTGATGTAGCGGTGGATACTGTCGAGTTGTTCGTGCAAGAGATTGAAGATATCTTCTGCCATGACGCCGGACATGGTTGCCATCCGCAGCCCACTCTCAAAGGCGACCAGTTGGTACTGGAAACGGACAAGGCCGTTGGTTTGTTCGTGTGGCTGCAGTGGGAGAGTCTGCAGAGCAGCCTCTTGTGTCTTTAATGCTTTTTCTTTGATGGAGTCCGAGTGCAGGATTGTCTTTTTGTTTTCGTCGGTTTCGGACAAGATATACAAAGTCACGGACAGAATCTTTTCTGTCTTTTTAAAAACATTATTATAATAGTTACTATCATTTGATAGTCTTTTTATATCAAGCGTTATGTCCTTTTTGCTGTCCATGAGTATTGTTCTTTATCTGTCTTTTAAAGACATTCTGTCTCTGTGTCAATACTCCCACTATAAAGACATTTGGGCAGATTGCAAGTGTCTTTGAGTCAAAAATATGGTGTATTTTATACGTCTTTTAATCAGACATGATATTATTTGGGTACTGTAAAAATACAGATGTTTATTATTTGAATCACCTACCGACTATGGCCCGTAAGAAAAAGAAGAAGAATGAAAAAGCTGAAAAGACTCCAATGTTTGATGACCTGTCACCGCACGCCAAGCAAGCAATTTGGGCAGTAGTATTTGGTATCTTTGCTACCTTCTTTTTGTTTTCCCTGCTCGACTTTGCCGGGCCGGTAGGTGAGTACACGGCGCTGGTACTGACTCAGCTCTTTGGGGCTGGGGCGTGGCTGTCTCCATTGCTTTGTCTGGTATTTATATATGTATTGCTCAATGCATCGGAAGAGACCAATAAGGTAAGTGTCTCTAAAAAGCTGGGGACCATTTTGCTGTTTATCTCTCTGTTGGCGGGCTTGGAGTTGTATTCCGAAGATCTCGGTGGCTGGGTGGGCTGGCTGCTTGAGGCACCGCTGGTGTATCTCTTGGATTCTACGCTGTCAGGAATTTTGATTTTTGGGCTGGTACTCATCTCTACCTTCCTCTTGTTTAATACCGACCTCAAGCTCTTTCATCGTAAGCCAAAAGGTGAAGAGGAGGCAGATGATACGAGTGACCTAGACGCGCTCGACTATCCAGCCGAGGAGCCGGCACCGGCCGAAGCAGAAAAACCACAAGATGACTCTGAGGATGAAGAAGCTACCAGCAGTATTGCGAACATGCGCAAAAAGATGTCGAGCTTCACCAAAGCATCTCCCAATGAAATCGTGGTCAAGAACTTCAATGGCACCTATATCGCTCCCTCCCTCTCGCTCTTGAATAAGGAAAAAGGCAAGGCGCAGATTGGTGACGTGAAGGCCAACGCCAACACCATCAAGCGGACCCTCAAGGAGTTTGGCATTAGTGTTGAGATGGACGCGGTAGAGAGTGGTCCGACTATCACCCGCTACGCCCTCAAGCCAGCCCAAGGAGTCCGTATCGCCAAAATCGCTGGGTTGCAGCAAGAGCTGCAGCTGGCACTCAAGGCCAGCTCGATTCGCATCGAGGCCCCCATCCCTGGCAAGTCATTGGTCGGTATCGAGGTACCAAACCAACAGCGAGCCACCGTTGGCTTGGCTTCTATGTTGGCGACCCCTGAATACACCGACTCACCGCACCCACTAATCGTCGCCCTCGGGAAAGACGTGACCGGAAACGTACACTTCTCAAACATTGCTCGGATGCCCCACGGTCTCATCGCCGGTACTACTGGGTCTGGTAAGTCGGTAGCGATTCAAAACGTAATCGTCTCGCTCCTCTACCGCAACTCCCCTGACCAGCTACGATTTATCTTGGTCGACCCAAAGCGGGTTGAGCTCACCCTCTACAACAAAATCCCACACCTGCTGACTCCGGTCATCACCCAGGCGAAAAAAGCCATCCGGGCGCTGTCATGGGCAGTGAAAGAGATGGAACGACGGTACGACATCCTGGAGGCTGAAGCCGTGCAAAATATCTCTTCGTACCACAAAAACGTCTATCAGGCAGCAAAGAAGGATTGGATCAATAAAGGATCCGACCCAGAAACCGAATCAGACCTGCCAGAAGCGATGCCGTACATTGTCATTGTGCTCGACGAGCTCAACGACCTCATGCAGGCCTACCCCCGTGAGCTCGAAGGCTGCATCGTACGCTTGGCCCAAATGAGTCGCGCGGTAGGTATTCACCTCATCTTGGCCACCCAGCGACCATCAGTAAATGTTATTACGGGTACCATCAAGGCCAACGTACCGACTCGTATCGCAATGGCCGTAGCCTCGCAGATCGACTCCCGGACTATTATTGACACCGTGGGCGCTGAAAAGCTGTTGGGAGCTGGAGATATGCTCTACCTGTCTTCGGACAGTCCAAAGCCAATTCGTCTGCAGTCTGCCTTTGTATCGGAAGAGGAGATCAAAAAAGTAGTTGAATACTTGAAAAACCAAGACGCGGAACTCCCTGACCAGCTTGATTTTGACGAAACCTCAGACAACAGCAACGACTCAATCTTTAGTGCGATGACCGACGGTGATAGTAGTGACGATGATGACTTGTACGAAGATGCGCGCCGGGCGGTGATTGAGGCCAATAAGGCATCAACCTCATACTTGCAACGCAAGCTGCGCGTCGGCTACTCCCGAGCAGCGCGACTGATGGATATCCTCGAGGAGCGGGGCGTCATCAGTCCGGCTGATGGTTCCAAGCCACGCGAAATCCTCAGTCAAGGCGATGAGAATAGTAACGAAAACAACGATTCGGACGATACTGAAGCAATGGAGAAATAGCTCGATTGCGCGTATACTGCTGGTATGCTTCTTGGTAACGACACCCCTTTCCGCAGGATAGTAAAGGCAAGCTGCCTATTCCTGGGACTGGTATTGGTGGCAGCGTATGTAGTATTTCAAGCCCGATTTCTTATTCTCGGCCCCCAGCTGCAACTGACGCAAGAGCCTAGACAGCTGGTCAATGAACGCCAAATCACTCTCGCCGGGGCAGCATTCAACATTTCTCGTCTGTGGCTCAACGATCGGCAAATTTATACTGACGCTCAAGGAAATTTCAAGGAGGCATTGGTCCTGGAAAACGGCTATACTATAGCGACCGTACGAGCAGAAGATAGATACGGCCGAGAAACCACCATCAGACGAACCTACGTCTACCTCCCCGCCAGCTTCGAGTAGCGCAGTAGATGCTTCAAGCACTTAGATTCTGAGACTAGGCAGTGTACAATAAGGAAACGAGTTCACCACACACTACCAACTAACCACTAAACATATGGCTGCAAAAGCAAAAAAGACGACTGAAAAAGCAAAAACAAAAGAAAAGGAGGCTGACACAAAGACTGACGCGCCCAAAGACACCGGGGCTACCCAAAACGCGCAGGTCTTGGAAACCTTGAGAAGTATCAAGACCAAGTTTGGCGATGACTCAATCATGACCTTGGATGGTACAAAAAAAGTGGATATCGAAGCGATACCGACCGGCTCGATTGGTCTGGATGATGCGCTGGGTATTGGCGGCTTTCCCCGCGGTCGCGTAGTGGAGATATATGGACCAGAATCTTCTGGTAAGACTACTTTGGCCTTGCACGCGGTGGCTGAAGCACAAAAGATGGGTGGGATTTGCGCATTTATTGATGCTGAACATGCAATGGACCCAGATTACGCTGGCAAGCTCGGCGTCAAACTCGACGAGCTCCTCATCTCCCAACCAGACAACGGCGAACAGGCACTGGAAATTGTCGAGTCGTTGGTTCGTTCTGAGAAACTGGATGTGATTGTCATCGACTCAGTTGCAGCTCTGACGCCCCGCGACGAAATTGAAGGTGAAATGGGAGCGCACCACGTAGGAAAGCAAGCGCGTCTGATGAGTCAGGCACTGCGTAAACTGACGGGCGTGGTCGCCCGCGGCAAGACAGTGGTTATTTTTATCAACCAGATTCGAATGCAGGTCGGTGTGATGTTTGGAAACCCGGAAACCACACCCGGTGGAAAGGCCCTCAAATTCTACACCTCTGTGCGTCTAGACATTCGACGGATAGCGCAAATCAAAAAAGGTGAAGAAGTGGTCGGTGGTCGACACCGAGTCAAGGTGGTGAAGAACAAGGTCGCGGCTCCGTTTCGTACCACTGAATTTGACCTTATTTATGGAGAAGGTATCAGCGGCGAAGGTGAGCTTTTGGCGCTTGGAGAAAAATACAAAATGGTGGCCAAGGCAGGATCTTCGTACTCATACACTCCCCCAGGTGGCGACGAATCCTCGGTAGTGAAACTAGGACGCGGGTATGACGCTGCTCGCAAAACCCTCAAAGCCGAGAAGAAACTCAAAGCCGAACTCTTGAAAAACATCCGCAAAGCTATGAAAGCAGAAGCAGCAGAAAAAGCCTAGGTTGTCTGGTGAGACAGCACACAAAACGCCCGGATACTATTCCGGGCGTTTTGTGTGCGCTGTGACTTACCCACCTGCACGCAGGAGAGAAAGACGAATTGCGTATTAAGAAAGTGAATGGATGAAAAAACGCTCAATATGCACACTGCGCAAAATTTGATACAGACAAGACAGCCCTACGAGACTCGCTGCTGTCAGAGTGAGGACAGTGAGCACTTCCCCGTGCGTAACTGCATTGAGGACTGAACTAGTGATATATTGCGGTACCGTGCCCACCGGAATCGATAAAAAGTTGTCCAAAATACTCGCCACATGCAACCATCGGGTCAACAAAACCGCCGCTGCACCCAGAAAGAGCCCTCGCCAGAACAGCGGATGCAGTACGACGCTCAGCGCGTAGGTGTAGTACACCCGGCGCATGATGGCTTTTTGCATGTGTGTTGCGTTCATATACTGTCTAATACTCGCCAGATGGATAAATAGTTACGAAAACAAGTGGTTACAGATGTCACCTGTCTGCCCCGGCCTCGTCAATCTGCTGGCTAGAGCAGAGATTCGGCCTCCCCTGTCTTGCCTTCCTTTTTAAAGGCGGCTTTTGCCCGGTGGATTCTGGCTTTGATGGTCCCTACATTCTCCCCGGTTTCTTTGGCAATGGCTTGGTGCGACCAGCGTTCGAGATAATGCAACCGTAACACTAACGCAAAATGTCCTGGCATGCGCAGCAATATCCGCTCGATACCGTCTTTTCGCTCGGCAAAGCCGTTGTGCTCTTTCATTTCTCCGTACATATGCTCGTATTCTGGATCCATCGCGACATACCGTTGCCCGTCTTTGACGAGTTTTTGGTAGCGAGTGAAGGCGGTGTTGAGCAGGATTCTATACGCCCACGAGGAAAACTTGGCTCCTGACTGTGGCTCGTACTTGTCGGCGTTGATATATATCTTGGTAAAAGCGTCTTGCACTACTTCCTCAGCATCAAGTGGATTGTGGATGATGGCGCGCACTTTTCGCAAAAAAGCCGCTTGGTAGCGTGTGACGAGTACTGCGTACAGCCAAGGTTTTGATTGCGACTGCAAGAGGATTTTCTCGTCTTCCCAGTCTGAAGCATCTTCTGTGGTGGTGATCCCGAGCATGTTATTGCATGGTAGCATTTATTGAACAGGCCAAGAATTGCGTGTCTGGTATAAATACTGTGCACTAATAGAGGCACTGTTTGTTTTGATTGCTTTTCTTTCTCCTAACACATATAATCTTTCCGCTTACACTAATAATCCTAATCTAATCAAGATGGCAAAACTCGAATACAATCAGGTTCTCGCAAAAAAAGTGGTTGAATTTAACGATGATCCTCATCTCGTGCTTTCTTCTGACATCGCGAAAAAAGACCGGCAAAAAGCCAGTAATACGGTGCGGATGAAAAATCTGCGCACTGGACAAGTCATCGAAAAAACCCTCCATCAGTCAGACGTGCTGCAAGATGCGTACATTACCAAGCGCGAAGTGAAATACCTCTATCAAAACCGGGGAGAGTTTTGGTTTTGTGAACCAAATAATCCCAAAGCTCGCTTCAACCTCTCAGCCGATGTCGTCGGTGACCTGGGAAAATACGTGACTGAAAACAGCTTGGTAGACGCTATTGAGTACGACGAAGAGATTATGAGTATTAGTACCCCCATCAAAGTTGAACTCAAAGTAAAAGTGGCTCCAGAAGCCGTCAAAGGCAACACTTCGAGCGGTGCCACCAAAGAAGTGGAATTGGAAACCGGCTGGTCATTGCACGTACCCATGTTTATCAATGCTGGTGATCTCGTGTCGGTAAATACAGAGACCGGGAGCTACTCCGAACGAGTTGAGAAGGCATAAAATCTACGAGAACAAGAAAAATGGCCACCCCAGAAGTTGGGGTGGCCATTTTAGTTTTCCGATTCTTCTGCTTTTGGCATGACAAGGACACATATCAAGAACGTAATGCAGCCAATGATTGTATAGGTAAAGAACCCAATCCAGAAGCTCTGCAGAACAATACCGACTGTAATCCAAAACACCAAACCAGTGATTATCGAGATAGCAAGAGCATATTTTGGCATGTGTCACCCCTTCAAAATGAACTGCTTCCTTGCTCACATTTATACTTGAATACGCAGAAAAAACAACCTGGAAAGTTACCACGCGCGACGCAGCCAATACAGTAGTGCAGAACAAGACTCAAAACACTAGAATATAATTAAGAATACCCGCCGACAGATTTTGTCGACGGGTATATGTCTGGTCGCGTCACTCCTCTTTTTTCTGCAACGCAAGTACAGCAATGCAGAGGCAGAGGACCGATCCAATACCTCCAAACATCATCAAGAACCACCAGATGCTGATAGGCCACCACACAAATGCCAGAACAGGCGTTATGAGCAGCGAACCCACCAGACTG
>Ga0136596_1001478_pt1 | contig 10539 bp, 17 predicted proteins | sample AntRauTorcE11897_FD_101387 | JGI IMG/M metagenome (GOLD analysis project Ga0136596, IMG submission 101387) | Saline lake microbial communities from Rauer Islands, Antarctica - Metagenome Torckler E11 #897 | ecosystem: Environmental > Aquatic > Non-marine Saline and Alkaline > Saline | place... | reverse complement strand
AGTAGTTTATTCATAGAAACCTAAGATACGTTCATCGACAATTCTTAATATTTGTGCTGTTTTGTTTTGACATTCTCATAATAGATCGTAGATTTACATTATATCATTTAAACAAACAAAAATAAAAATTATGAAAACGTTTAACGATTTAATCTTCCAGACACATCCAATTGAAGTTATTGACGGTATTGCTACCTCATTTTTTCCTAATGGATACGGTGTATCTGTTATACATGGAATAATCGCCCGATCAACTGACGGTACTTTTGAAGTTTCCGTTCTTGATTGTGATGGTATTTGTTACGAAACTCACTTAACTAGCGATGTTATCGGACATCAAACGCCACACGATGTAACCGCTATCATGGTTCAAGTTCAGTTATTACCTACTATTGAAGGGTAATAGCTTCAATCTTTAAATACATTTTTAAAATGCAATCAAAATACGTTATGAAAAAATTACACGAACAAGCACAAGTATTTCACGCTGAAAATGACAGGGAAAATAGCGAGCCTGCTAACCTGCTACAAAATTATCCAGAACTATTCAAATTAGTAATGCACGTTTTAGTGAATGAAGGGTTTGAGGCATCCAGAGAGCATGATGATTTTTGGTCGATTCAAAACGACACCTTAGACGATCTTGAGTTGTCGATTACTATTGACTTATGGGATTCCGATACAATGCGTACTATAGCCAATGAGAATACTCAGCCGGACGGCGTTGATGAAGATGGGTTTCCAGTTTACGACACTGATATTGAAACGGTGTACGATACTATAAATGAAAATATAGTGGATATTGTAAAAGACGAACAAAATTTAATCAATATAGAACCTGCGTAATTATGGACTTAACAGAATTATTTAGTGATAATGTTAATCGGTTGGAGTTAAAAACTTTGACAGATAAACGTAACCTTGCAGCTGAATTAGATGACTTCGATATGGTAAAATATTATGACAAAACTATAGATGCCGTGAAAAAACGGATCGAGGACAGTGACAAAAAATAGGTATAGTTTTGATATTAATATAATATCCTTTATATTGGGACTTAATCAATTTTGAACATAAACAGATTTATCATGCTATTAGATCAAATCAAATTACAAGCCGATCAAAAATTCAGCAAAGTGGATTCATCAGACTTTGCAAACAGTACTCAGTATGTGGACAAAATGTTTGACGTTGCCGATCAGTTGAAAGACGATTGCAACGCTTACTTCTTTTCCGGATCCATTACTTATTCAGTATGCGAATCCGCTCAAGATTATATTGACAGCAAAATCAAATCGTTAGTAAATCACTTAGTAACCGCTTAATCAAATCTTTATGGAAATGAACAGATCTCAGCTTGAGCGTGAGTACCTTAAATTAGGTAATCAGCTACAAGCTAATAACTTTGAAAATTGGAAAAATCATTGCTACTGGCGAATGGCTAACGACTATTCTACAGCCTCCAATAGTAGCGAAACAATACCTAAACCATATTATAGAAACTGTAGCTATAAGCAGCTTCTTAGTAGTGTCTTAGCACTTCAAAATATGCAGGCAGGTGGGCTTCGTGTTGTAAAATTATACAATATGAACTCTTTAAAAATTCGTAACAAAATCAAATACGTTTAATAAGCGGATAGTGAATTTTATTCGTGCGACAACGAATAACCTTTATAATAATTTAGTTGACTTCATTAAAGATGATTATTACAAGTTCAATATTGATCTACTGGAAAAAAATTATATAGAGGCATATGCCTTGGACGTTGTTGACCAGTACAAAGATTATTTAGACGATCCAAAAAAACATTATTATACGTTAGATATGGTTTATACAGCCATGGAAACCTTGAATGATGTAGAACAAATTAAAAGTAAAAAATAATATGGCAACTCAAAAAAACGTAGTGGTGGCAATCAAAAACGATCACACTGAATACCTAGCAGCAACAAGTTTAAAAAAGCTTTGTAACAAAACCGGATGGGATTATGAAAAGAATTTAAAAAATCGTAAACTTCCTATAGTTCATAGCGGTTATATGATTGAGCGTTTAGTTCTGAATTGATTTCATAGTTTTTTTGGTTAAAAGTGAAAGGGGTGGCTGAAAAGTCTCCCTTTTTTTGTGCAGCAGATAAAATATTGAGGTATATAGAATTATATATAGGTAGTTGATAGTTTGAAAATAAGTATTTATATTGCAGTAAATTAAACCTCAGCAGCATGGCTTCATTCACACCAGATGAAATAATTGAGTTAGTAAAGTACAAAGTTAAAAACAAAGATAAGTGCAAGTGGATCAAACAAGCGCAAGAATATAACACCAAACTACTAGCCTTAGTAGATGGAAAAAACTTTCAAGAATTACTGAGCCAAGTAACCCACATCGAAAAAAGTGACGACAAATTTAAAGCACGAAAGAAATACAGCAAATCAATAAAGGATCTGAATGAACGTTTATTAAGACCTGTAGAAAATGTGTTCACCGCCACTGGTGGAAGCCGTGAGTTCAAGATGAGCGAGGCTCAAAACAAAAAGGTTATGAGCGAGCTGACTTGTTGCCGAGGTGGAAAGTCTATGGCTAAATACATGAGCACAGTTTGGAGGCATACCTACGTGGTGGATCCTCAAGGCTTGATGTTCATGGAAGTATCTGAGGACGGTGAAAAAACCTACCCAACGTACAAATCAATTCAGAAAATAATTTACTACGAGCCGAAAGGTCAGTTGGTAGATTACGTGATATTCGACAAAGGTAAAGTTGAAGTTAATGGCCGGGTGCTAGATTGCTACAGATTTGTAGATGATCTAAATGACTTCACTCTAATTGGTGAGGATATTAATTCGATTAGAATATCTGAGGAAATGTCAGTTGGTGCTCATAATTTCAAGGTGGTGCCTGCGGTAATTAATTCGGATATTGAGGAAGTTGGTACAAATACAAAGCTATCTTTAATAGACAAAGTTACCGAGATCCAAGAAGAGTACCTTCGTGACAAGTCGATTCTGACTTTAGTAAAATTCCTTAATGGTTTCAAAAGCTTAATCCGTCCACGAATTGTTTGTCCGGAATGTAGCGGATCTGGAAAAGACGGATCAGGTGAAGATTCATGTAGCAAATGTGAAGGTACAGGCTTTCTTATCAATCGAGACATCACTGATGAAATAGTCCTACCAATAGACTTAAACAATCCGGAACAGCAGATCCCTAACGCTGCTACAATAGCCACATGGTTTGGTTTGGATAAAGAAACGTGGGATCAATACCGAGATGAACTACAGGTGTTAGAAATTTTGATGTACGAAGCTTTGTGGGGTACTCACATGCAAAACCAAACAAATAAAACCGCAACAGCTAAGTTCATAGATACTCAGCCAGTAATCAATAAGCTTAATTCCATATCGGACAACGTTGAGTTCGTGGAACAAAAGCTTAGTGAGTATTTGGCTACGTTTTATTTTCCTACGCTTTCAGTCGATAAGCCAAAAGTCATTATCAATTATGGTCGTAGATTTATTATAGATCCACCAGAAGCTTTATTGGATGCCTACACTACAGCCAGAGAAAAAGGCTTAAACAGTGTTATTCTTGACAGAATGTATAATGAGTACCTAACTGCAAAGTATAAAGGTGATGAAGAGCAGTTAATGGTGTCTATAAGGAAGTCAAAAGTCGAACCTTACATTCACTATACCGCGGAGCAATTGAGGTCAACCATGAACGCTCAAGTGGCTTTACAAAAAATACTCTTTAATGAGTTTTGGAAGCAATTGACTAATGAGGAAATAAGAAACAATGAGGTTAAAACCTTGCAGAAGCAATTTGAACAATTTGTTTCAGATAAAAATATCATTCAAGAGCCAGTCGAGCCAAAGCCTGACAAAGAAGATCAGGAAGTAGAAGGAGATCCAACAGAAGAATAAATTTTAACTTTAAATAATAGAGCAATGAGCATGAAAGTAGCAAACGTATTCAGATACGTTATTGGAGCAAACGGAAAACCAAACAAAGACCATAAATCTTTGATCCGTGAGAAAGTTTTACTTGAGGAAGATTACATAAAAAAGATGAATAAGGCTACGAGTCAAAACGGATTGGAAGCGAAAGTCCTCACAAAAGAAACTGAGCAGTATTACAAAGAATGTGAGAAGATCAATGAAGAGCGCAAAGAGAAGGCTGAGGAAAGATCACTTGCAGCTCAACTTGGTTTGAGTGATCGTATTCAAAAAAGGGCACGTAAGTCCACGCCTGAAAATAAAGAGGACAAGAAGTAATCATTTAAAAGAAATTAGTTATGCCAATTAAGAATCTGACTAACATTGAAAAAATGTTAAATCTTGAAGCAGGTTCGCTTCAAAAGGGAATAGAATCAGAGGACGATATTTCAGTAGAATTACCGGATTTGGTAATTAGGACCAAAGAACAAGAGGCTGAGTTTGAAAACAACTTGGATCAACAGTTCAAGCGCAAGTATGACGATGGAAAAGAAAAGGGTGTAAAGGATCTTATTAACGAAAATATTGAGCAGTTCGGTATTACGTTAGACAATGAGAAAAAAACATTCGAGAACTTTGCCAAAGCACTTGAGGATAAATACAAAAAAGAAGTCGGAAAGCCAAAAGACAAAAAGCTTGAGGAACTGGAAACAGATAACCAAGCACTTCGTCAAAATCTGGAATCAGTTCAGTCACAGTTCAATGAATTTAAGACTGAAACTGAGCATAGTAAAAAGAACTTGAAAATAGACCAAGAGATTGAGTCAGCAATTCCAAAAGAGGGGTTGGGTATTGATCGAGAGGACTTCAAAATCTTGTTTAAAAGCAAGCACCAATTTGATCTGGACGACAACGGAAAAATACTTGTCAAGAACAAAGATGGCGACATATTCAAGGACGAAAAAACACGAAGTCCGTTAGAAGTGAACAGAGTAATGGAATCATTTTCTTCTCCTTATCTGAGCAAACAAAAAGGCACAGGCGGTCAAGATGATGGTTTAGGTACTAGTGGAGCAAAAACTTCATACGATAAATTTGCTCAAGAAATGGAGGATAAAGGGCACAGAGAGGGATCCGAAGAGTTCCAAAAAGAATATAATAACAGAGTTTCAGAAGGTACGATGGAACTATAGTTGTAAGTAATTAGTAAAATATGTATATTAGATCTTTCGATACAGAGGTTAATTGTATCAAGGCGCATCTAAAAAATCAATAATTTTTTTTAAACCTTAAACAATTAACGAAATGCCAAATTTCACCACAGCAAATCTAGTCAAAGCGCAAGCTATAATGACACAGATGTTCAACTCAGGAGAGTTGAGATACCGTCAGCCAGCATCGTTCTTACAGTTCGTGCAAAACACTGACATAATGATCCCAAGTCACAAGCAGTTGAGAACAAGAGAAGATAGAACGGTGGAAGCCAACTATTTTGCTAGATCTCAAAGAAGCTTGCAGTCAGCAAGAGCGCACAATCACACAGGAGCAAGAGGCGATTCATCAGTATTGACTCCAAGTTGGGATGTTTATGCGGATACATTCAAAATGAGTTTGAAGCAAGCGGATAACTCAGTGTATTCAATTGAGCAGCAATTAGCTTACGAGATCGGTCAAGTGATCGCAAACTTTGCAGAAGGATTAGAGACAGCAGCAGTTGACTACCTGTTTAACAACAGATCTCAGGTCAACACTTATGGCTCTCAAGGATCTTTCAACGGAACTCAAAATTTGTTTGAGATTGCGGAAGCAAATGAGGACAGAGGTGTTCAGATCATTAAATCAGCCATGGACTTTAATAAGTACCAAGGAATGAATTACGTGATCTTCTGCGACACAATTTTATACGATAAGTTTGAGTTCTTTGCAAATCAAGGAACCGGAAACTCTCAGAACTTAACGTTCCAGTATTCAAACACGACTTTCGTAAAGTCAATTGGCTTGGATGCTAAGGCAGCAGGTTTAGCTTCTCCGTACACTAAAGGATTGGCGATTGCAGTGCCTGCAGGAATGATAGCTTCTTTAGATTGGATTCCTCAGCAAAACCGTCAAGGTATTGTGACTAAAGAGAACGTTTACGGTTCATTGATCAATCCGGTTGATGGATTAGTTTACGGTACTCACAGTTACGAGGAAAGATCTAATGAAACAGCTTCAAACGGATACTCTCAAGATGTGAAAACTGAAATGGAAGTTTCAATTGACATAGCTTTAGAGCACGCTCCATTGACGACTGCAAATGAGACTCCGTTACAAGCGTTTGCTATCGTATAAATGTTTGATGTAACGAAAGCCATATCAAAATTGGAAGGATTAGTGGGTTGGAAACAGCCTACTAATTTTCCATTTGAACTTACCAGTACGCTTAAAGCAAGCACCAGTGGAAGGTTCGTGACCGATAATGACTTTGTTAAATTAGGTTTCATAAAAGACACTCAAGAAAATCCTTCAATAACTGAGGCAAACTTCAATTTATTGCTAGAGGATTTTACCAGAAGAGGCATTGTGGATCTACTTGACAAAGTATTTGACGAGCCAGATTTTTTAGATCGTCAATTGCTTTTCAAAAACACAAACAATAAGGTAGAAACCGAGCCATTCCCGACAACGGATGGTTTTGTTGGTTATCAGTTAGAGCCACCTCACTACCGGACGAACTATGCGTTTGAAATCAGCAGAGTAATTTTAGAGTTTAGAAATTTCCCTAACGACATAAAGCTTTTACTTTACAATAGTGCTAAAGATACAGCAATAAAAGAAAGTGAAGTGATTACCGTCACCAGTGAAAACCAAGTAGTCGAATTAGGTTGGATACTAGACGACACAGAAGGTCTTTACAGAGGGGAATACTTCTTAGGCTATAGAACTGCGGATACTGAACTGCAGCCAATCAAAAGGGAGTTTGAATCGGCTGACATAGCAAGTCACGTTAGAGGTCTTTATATTCATCCAATCTACTCGCCACAACCAAGCACAAATTTGTTTGATTTGGAGAACATAGATAACGTTGAAGAGACATGGGGGCTTAATATTGATTTGTCTGTTTATAAAGATTACACTGATTTGATTATGCAGAACAGTAGGATTTTTTCGGCAGCACTTCAAAAGAGCATCCAAGTTAATGTTATGGAAAGCTATTTATCAACAACACGAAGCAACAGGGATCAGCGAATAGCGGATGATATGCTTAGGAAGGTGTTGGTTGAACTGAATGGTATTTCAACTCAAAGCTACAGTTCGCAAGGATTGAAAAATGCTTTAGAGTCTGAAATTACAAACATGAAACAGGAAGTCCGCAAACTGATAGATGGGTATTCAAACAGAAACAAGGTACAAGTTGTAACAAGAAGCTAATGGCAGGTATTGATACAGTCATATCGAATATTAAACAAAGCTTTGAAGATAGCCTTTGGAAAAATCTAAACACAACCTATTATGGAAAGGTGTTCAGAAATGAGGTTGCTTTAGGTAGCGGATCAAGCAAGATAGTAGCTGAGATCTTCGATGAAACAACCGGAGATTACAAAGACGTAATGTTTGATGATACAAAAGATGCTTTGTGTTTTTTTGATACTGGTGAGTTGATTACTGGATTAGCATTAGGACAACAGCCATTGAGAACTTTGAGAATTGTTTTCGTGGTCAACTTAGAGGCGGTAAACGGCAATTTTGAAAGAGATACCGAATCAGCTTATCTAAGCGTACTTAGTGTTTTACGAACCCAGCATAACCTTGAGTTTGAGGTAGAATCTATACAGACAGGTGAGGCAGCTTACAGTGGTCTTAATACTGATAGATTGAAGCAATACAACATTCAGCCGTACCATACTTTTGCTATAGTTGGGAAAGCTAAAATATTTTACAATAACTGCTAAATTTAAAAAGAAATGAGCAATCCATTAAGTTGTTTAAAAACACAAAAAAACATAGGAACTTCGTCTTGTAAGAAGTTGCCTCAATTACTCAAAGGGATGATTACAACGTCTGCAGATTTCAGTATCGCAGAGGAAGATGTAAATACGTTAGCCAACTGGCAGGACGGTATCTTTGCGACCAATAAAAGGAGTAGAATTTTTTACTGGCCAGTAGCTGTAAACTTGGAGAATCTTAATGAGGAATCCGTTTATGAGGAAACTCCATTGAGCACAATGAACGTTCGTGATGGTCGGTACAGGTTCAGAGCAAGCTTTCAAGAAAACCTTGAATTGCATAAATCAATGTTCACTCACAAAAATTTTCAAGGTCGAATTTTCTTAATCGACATTGAGAATAAAGTGGTAGGTACTACAAGAGAAGACGGATCCTTCGCAGGTTTCACCTTGGATCTTTTAAATCCGGAAAAAATGACTTTTAACGATGGGTCAATCGTAAGTAAGTCAATGGTTTATATCTCCCTTCAAGATAACCTTGAGTTGGATAAATTTGGTCGTCAAATCGAAGGTGGTTTTCTTAGAGGACTTCAAAGATTGACTGATGCAAGCTTAACTATTGTAGGAACTCCAAGTTCCACTGAAATTGTAGTGAAAGTTACAAATGCATTGGACAATGAGCCAGTTCTAGGATTAACTGACGGTGACTTCGTATTGACTGATGGAGCCGGAACAGCACAAACGATTTCGTCTGTAGTTGAAAGCACATTGGTTGAAGGTCAATATACTTTATCTGGTACAGCGTTGGTTTCTGGTATATTGGATTTGGCTTCGCCAGATACTATCAGTGTCAAGGGATTTGAAGGTATTGCGATTGAAATAACTATATAATCTACTTATGAGAGAAGTAAAAATATCTTATAATAAGGAGGTTGAAGTGCCTACGTTAAAAGAGTTTGCCGATATTCACGGCAAACACTTTTTAATATTTCCAGAAAAGGAAAGAGAGGAAAAAATTGAAGAATCTTACAAAAAAACATTTGGAACTGATGCCAAAAAAGAGCGGAAAAAAGTACCCGAAAAAAAAGGGAAGCAAAAAAAAGTAGAGGATAATGAGTTTAGACAAGATAGCGAGGAAACTGAGGGAACTGGATCTAATTGAGATCGCAGAAAAAGCTATTGTCAAAAACGACTCAAGCCTTATTAAATACAACACGGACGAGCAGCTATTCCAAAAGGGAATAGACTCGCTCGGACGTTCTTTAAAAGAGTACACGCCCACCACTAAGTTTCTCAAGAGACTGAAAGGGCAACCAACAAACAGGACTACTCTAAAAGACACAAATAGGTTTTATGAGGGCTTTGAATTAGACAGTAAACATTTCCCTTTTGGCATTACCAGTACCGACAGTAAAAAAGAAAAGCTTACTGAAAAATACGGTGATGAAATATTTGGACTAACGGATGAAAATGAGAGCGAATACTTGGATGAAAAAATTGTCGATGAAGTCTTGGACCAAGCAGAAGATAAGATACTTTCTGCTTTTACCATATTATAAAAGCTGCAGTACATTACCGCTTCAAAGATTCATTGAGATAGTAGCCACCAAAAATTACAACCTGCTTAAAAAAGGCAAGTCAATATTCACATCCGATAGCCTTTCATTAGAGGTCTGGTCAGATATTCTTTTAGAATACTCGGAACTTGATAAAAATGCTGAGGTAGCAAACAATTGGGATAAGGTTATAGCACTTCGTCAGCTTCAAAATAGCTACACAACTATCAAAGCAATGATCCGGTTACTGCATATAATTACTCCGAGTGATGCAAAGCATGGTAATACCGCAAATCAGACGATTGAGGAACTTAAATTGATGGGGTATAACATAGACACCACCAATAGTGAAAAGTACGCTGAGAGCCTTAAAAAAGCCGACAAAAAATCAAACAGTTTAGTGACTTTAATCCGGATGAAAAACAATGAAATTAAAGGTGAAAGTGAGGAATCAAATATTGACTTCGATCAAATTATAGCTATGCTACAGCTACATTTTCACGATATAAAAGAAACGATAACAGTTAAACGATACATAGCTTGCAAAAACTTAATCAAATCGAGATCCAAGGAAAAGTCAAAAGCAAAATAACCAGATTTGTTAAGGTATTACTTAACACGATCATAGCAAGGTTTATTTTAGCTTTTTTGTACGTGGTGGTTACTTTTGTAGTGTTGATGCCAGTTGGTGTTTTTTTGTCACTACTCAATATCGACTATAAAAAAACATATCTTCGTTATTTAAAATCCATAGATAATTTTCAAGCATGGCTAAGATAGAAAGAAAAGCATTAATATCCGATGAAGCCATTAGAGCACCATTGGAAACAGCAGAAAACGTAGAAAAGCTAATCAGTGCTATTGAAAGACTTGTTTCTAGTGGTAAAAAATCCAACGTGATACTGGAAACCGCTAAAAGTTCCAAGAAGTTAAACACGGAAACCAAAAAACTATCTGACAGCCAAGAGGAATTAAAAAAAATTGACAAGCGAATTGCCCGAGAAATGGATAAGGGCAACGATACAATAATCAAACGTCAAGCAGCACTCAAGAAACTCCAAAAACGAAACCGTGAAAACGTCAAAGAAGAGTTGGCTAGGCAGGATGCCATGAAAGGTGCTTT
>Ga0136596_1001473_pt1 | contig 10562 bp, 8 predicted proteins | sample AntRauTorcE11897_FD_101387 | JGI IMG/M metagenome (GOLD analysis project Ga0136596, IMG submission 101387) | Saline lake microbial communities from Rauer Islands, Antarctica - Metagenome Torckler E11 #897 | ecosystem: Environmental > Aquatic > Non-marine Saline and Alkaline > Saline | place... | reverse complement strand
GTCCTTCCGGGGTTCCTGACCTCGCTCACGTTCGGTCAGGCATGTCTGCTCTACAACACGCTGCTGGACGCGGACGGCGACACTCGGCGGTCACGCGGCGAGTACTTCTACCAGAACTCTTCCGACAGGGTCGCGTCCTTCCAGATGCTCGCGATGATGCTCGGAAAGCGGTCGAAGGCCGACTGGCGCGACCGCACACGCACCTACGACGGCGCGCCCACAGAGGCAGGGACCACCACCGTCTACCAGAACGACGTCCTCTGGCAGAAGGACATGCAGCAGACCGTCGAGCACTTCAAGGGGCGCGTGTGGTGTCCCACCACGGGATCCTCGACGTGGGTCACTCGTTTCACCAACGACGAGGGAAAGAAGTTCACCTACCACACGGGGAATTGCTTCCCCGAGTGGCACCCCCACGACCGCGAGCGGATCATCCGCTTCAAGTTGAAGTACCGCTTCTGGGGCTGCCACGACATGCAGACCGAGGCGCTGACCAAGGAGGGCTGGAAGAAGCCTCACGAGGTCAGTGAGGGCGACTACCTCCTCTCCATGAACGCCGACAGCGAACTGGTGTGGGAGAAGGTCCAGAGCGTCAGCATCAAGCCCTACACCGGCAAGATGCACGACTGGTCCGGTCAGGGCTTCAACGCCATGACCACCCCCAACCACCGGTGGGTTGCAGACGTCCCCCACGGCAACGAGCAGAATGGCACCTACCGACACGAGCGCGAGATTGTCATGTCGGGCATGCGTCCGGCGCGGGCAGACCTCGTCCTCGGCGGAGGGGCGTCGATGGCGTTCTCCTCCCAGCCCAAGCACACCGACGAGTTGGTGGAGACCGTCGGCTGGTACGTCACTGAAGGCTGGGACCACACCAACCAGACGGGTACCAAGTCGGCCTACGTCGCCCAGAAGCGACCGGAGGGTCTCGACCGACTGCGCCGCCTCAAGGCGTGGTGGACGGCGGAGGGGGCGACCTTCAGCGAGTACGAGCCCAAGCCCGACGGCGTGGTGTCGTTCTACCTCGGGAAGGGTGTCAAGGAGGCGCTGTTCGATGTGGCTCCGGGCAAGTCGCTCACCCCTCAGTTCCTCGCGTCCCTGACCTTCTCGCAGGCGGAGTTGCTCTACAACACGCTCATGCTCGCGGATGGCAACGACCGCAACGGCTCCGAGCGTTGGACGCAGACCGACGAGGGTCGGGTGGACGGCTTCCAGATGCTGGCCATCATGCTCGGCAAGCGCACCGCCCAGACCTCCTGTGGCGAGAAGGTGCAGGTCTACCAGCGTCAGACTGTCAACACGCGATACGTCGATGAGACGCTGGTGGACTACGACGGCGAAGTCTGGTGTCCCACGGTCCGCACGGGCACGTTCGTGGCTCGGCGCAACGGCAGCGTGTTCCTGACGGGCAACACGGCCCCGGATGGCACGAGGCAGGTGTTCACATACACCGAGATTATGACCGAGGACATGATTGAGGAGTACGTCAACGACGAGATGATCGACCAGCGCCCCAACCCCGTGGGCAAGATTCCCATCATCCACATCCCGAACATGCCCGTCGAGGGCAGCCCGTGGGGACTGAGCGACATTCAGGACATCATCACCCTGAACCGGGAGTACAACGAGAAGGCCACCGAGGTCTCCGAGATTATCAACTACCACTGCCACGATGAGGCGACCGAGGCTTTGACACGCAGTGGCTGGATGCGGCACGACCAGATTGCGCCGGGCGACGAGATTCTTGCTCTCAACCCCGACTCGAACGAAGTCGAGTGGCAGGCGGTCGAGCGCCTGAACCTCTTCGACTACGACGGGGACCTCACGCGGTGGACCGCCGGAGTCGACGCGCTCACTACCTCTGGGCACCGTTGGCTGATGGAGAAGGACGAGCAGCGGTTCTTCGCGCGGACCTCTGAGGCTCAGGAAGGCGACCCGACCGTCGCGGATTCTGGCGCCGGGGCCGCAGTTGTCCTCGGTGGCGGCACCCCCGCCCACTTCCCGACGGAGCAGAAGTACACCGACGAGTTCGTAGAGACTGTCGGCTGGCTTGTCACCGAGGGCTGGGTTGGTCTTCAGGGGACGAGCACGTCTCCGGTCACCATCCTCTCGCAGTCCGAGACGGCGAACCCCCAGCACGTAGCCACCCTCCGGCGCCTCCAGTCCTACTGGAAGCGGCAAGGGGCAACCTTCACCGAGCAGACCCAGCGCCCCAACGGGGTCGTCTGCTGGTACCTCGGCGTCGACCTGACGGCGCAACTGCTCGACGTGGCACCGGACAAGGCGCTCACTCCTGAGTTCCTCGCGGCCTTGACCCACGCGCAGGCCCGCACGCTCTTCCACACCCTCATAGACGGAGACGGGCACCTGTCGCAGCGAGACGGGCGGACCGTCTGGTATCAGGACGACGAGGGCCGCCGAGATGGGTTCCAGATGCTGTGCGCCATGCTCGGCGGCTGGCGGACTCGGTCGTACGACAACATCCGGAATAACGGTGTCGTGGACCTGTACCGGACGTGGAAGGTGGGAGCAGAGGCCGTCACCCGCACCTCCCAAACGGAGTCCTACACCGGAACCGTCTGGTGCCCGACTGTCGCGACCGGTGTGTGGATGGCCCGACGCAACGGGTCCACGTACTGGACCGGCAACTCGGCTCCGGTGACCGTCATCACGGGCGCCAAGGCGTCGAACTTGGAGAAGGGCCCCAAGCAGGTCTGGGGCAACCTGCCCAAGGATGCGAAGGTCTTCAACCTCGACATGACGACCAACCTCTCGGGGCCTCTGGCCTTCATGGAGTCGCTGAAGCGGTCCATGCACGAGATGACCGGCGTGCCCGAGAGCGCGCTGGGAGAGCGGCAGCCCATCTCCAACACCTCGGGTGTGGCGCTGGCCATCGAGTTCCAGCCCCTGATGAACCGCTTCGGCATCAAGGAGATGCAGTACGGCGAGGGCCTGCAGCGCATCAACGAACTCGTCCTGCTGACGCTGGCGGCCAAGGAGCCGTGGACGCTGCAGTACGACCAGACTCGTGAAGAGGAACTCAAGCCCGGCCAGTATCCAGTGCTGGACCCGATGGACCCGCTGACCTACCAGACGACCGTCGACTTCCCGCCGCCGCTGCCCACTGACGTCCTCATCAAGTTGAACGAGATTCAGGTCAAGATGGAGATGGGGATGGAGTCCAAGCGCGGAGCGATGCGCGAGTTGGGCGAGGAGTTCCCCGACGAGAAGTTGGCCGAAATCTTCGCGGAGATGCGCGACGACATGTTCGACCAAGGCTCGCTCGACATGCTGCAGGCGCAAATCATGGCCATCATCCAGCAGACCACCGGGGTCGTGCTCGACGGCAAGGGCGCCGCGATGCCCGACGCTGGCGGCGAGGGTGGCGAAGGCGGGGGCGGAGTGACTCCCGCAGGCGGGGCGTCCCCCCTCCCGAGCATGGGAATCTCGTCTGACCCCGACGACATGCTCAACAAGTTGGTGTCCAAGGCGTACGGCGCCCGACTGGCTCAGCGACGGGGCTCTCAACCTGATGACGACTCCTAAATGGTAAGGTCGGTGACCACTGAGTCATTGACCTGAAGAACCTCACCGGAGACCCCCGACCATGAGCGACGCCTTGCACCAGCCCCTCCTACCCCCCACGTGGCGCTATGACGTCTACGACGAGCGGGGGGTCTCGTTCCCCCTCATCGCAGGTGGCGCAGGCGAAGAGGACCCGCCGCCCCCGGGCGACGACCCCGCCGGCAGCACCATCACCATCCCCACAGAGGATGAGGGTGGCGGCGGCGACGGTGGCGCGGCCAAGCAGCAGGTGACCCAGCCTCCGGCAGCCAACGGGCAGACCTTCACGGCTGAGGACATCGAGAAGGCTCGCAAGCAGGAGCGCGACAAGTTGTACGGCCGCATGGAGACCATGGAAGAGGAACTGAAGCGGCAGCGCGAGGAGCGCGAAGCCGGTCAGGAGAAACTGCAGGCCGAGGAGCAGCGCACCGCCGACGAGGCCAAGCGCGCCGAGGAAGCCGAGATGGAGGCCAAGGACCTCATCGCGCGCAAGGAGCAGGAGTGGCAGACCCGCTTCGAGGAAGTCCAGAACGAACTCCAGCGACGCGACGCCATCGAGGAGAAGGAGCGCGAGTACCAGACGCTCCAGAACTACCGAGACACCAAGGTCACCGAGCACTCCGACGACATCATGCCGGAACTCCGTGACCTCATCACTGGCGACTCCCCCGAGGAGGTCGACCAGAGCATCTCCCAAGCCATCGAGAAGACGTCCAGTATTCTCGAACAAGTCCGGCAACAGCAGGCCGCCCAGCGGCAGGCAATGCCCGGCACACGACCCACGGCCCCGCCGATGGGACCCGTGGAGGAGAATGACTTGCAGCAACAGACGTTGTCACCAGAGGACATCCGCAACATGTCCCCGCAGGAATACATGAAGCATCGCAGCAGGCTCAAGCAGGCGGTCTCAGACCGTGTCAACCAGCGCGGCCCATACGCGGGTCGCTGACAAGACCCCATCCTGAAGCCCACTTCCCCGGAGGAACAACCACATGGCTTCCGCAATCACCGGTACCCCAAGCCTGTCGGGTTCTCCGACCGCTTACTCGGGTGCCAACAACAGTCTCGACCCGGCAATCCAGACCATCTGGTCCAAGGAAATCCTGTTCGAGGCGATGCCCATCCTGCGCTATGAGCAGTTCGCGGTGAAGAAGACCGAACTCGGCGTCCAGCCCGGTCTGACCATCAACTTCATGCGGTACGACAACCTCGGTGAGGCCAGTCAACTGGTCGAGGGTGTCCGCATGGAGACCAACGCGCTCGTCGCCAACCAGTTCAGCATCACCGTGGCGGAGCAGGGTTACGCCATCGCCGTGAGCGAACTGCTCCTCAACGCGTCCTTCGACGACGTCATGGCCACAGGCTCGCGCCTGCTCGGTCGCAACATGGCGCTCTACCTCGACGCCTCCTGCCGCGACTCGCTCCTCGGAGCGTCCTCGGTCGTCTACGGATACGACTACGACCCGGCCGCAACCCGCACGGCGTTCAGCCCATACGACCAGTCGGCTCCCGCAGCCAACCGCGTCGCCATGGACGGCACGTTCTACTTCAGCCCCGCGCTCATCAAGGACGCTGTCGAGACGCTCGCCACCAAGAACGTCCCACGCCTCGGTGACACGTACGTGTGCTTCGTGCACCCACACCAGAGCCGCACGCTGCGTGACTGGCCCGAGTTCTACGAGGTCAGCAAGTACGCCGCGCCGGGCAACTTCATGCTCGGTGAGATTGGCCGCATGTACGACGTGGTCTTCATCGAGACCACGCAGGTCAACACGGTCACTGGTGGCGCAGGCGTCGGCTACACCGCCGACACGGCTGGCGCGGGCGACGGCTCCAGCGACCGCTACGAGTCCACCTTCCTCGGAGACAACGCCTTCGGGCACGCCATCTCCCTTCCGGTGGAACTCCGCGACGGAGGCATCCTCGACTTCGGTCGTGAGCACGCCCTCGCGTGGTACTCCATCTGGGGCCTTGGCCTCATCACCGACAACTCGATCGTTACGGCAGAAACGAACTAGGGTCTAGCCGTACGACACACAACCTCCGGGGGCTGCTGCTTGAATGGGCAGCCCCCGAGGTACACCAACACAGAGACTTGACTCGGAGAACACCATGGCGAACCAGCGCAAGCGTGGGAGCAAGACCCACGGAGACATCACGGGCCGCAAGTCTGCCAAGCAGACGGCCGCCCTCACAGAGGAGAAGAAGCGCGAGGCTGCTCGCATCTCTCAGGCGACTCAGGCTCGCGCGGAGGACATGGAGGAGGTGGTCAATCTCGTCCGGCGTCAGCCCAAGGAGACCGGCCCTGCACCCGATGCCATCCAGAAGCAGGACGGTTCTCGCCCCGTGGAGGACGAGCCGGATGACGTTGTCGAGGCCCTCGTGGCCGAGGCAGACCAGCCCGCGTCCCGAGAGGTTGGTGGCATCGTCCGCCAGCAGAGCGGGCCCACCATCGTCAAGGCCGAGACGGCCATCGTCAGGTCGAACTACGACTTGGAGAACGTGACCGTCGGAGCGGGCAACCACTACGACTTCGAGCAGGGCCGCAAGTACGAGGTGCCCATGAACGTCGCGGAGCACCTCGCTCAGAAGGAACTCGTCGACATCCTGTCGTAGGGAACCCAGCACGCAGGGGACCTTCTACGGTGCTGGTGCGAGGGAACTCGGAGCCGCCTCCACAGGCCCGACGTACCCTCGCATCAGCACTGTGTCGATGACTGGAGCACCCTCGGATGGCGACTCGTCAGGGTTTGATTGACCGCCTCCGTCTGGAGTTGTCCGACTATCGGCTGTCGTTCGACTTCACCGCGAACGGGTGGCAGTCCGAAGTCCGCTTCGACCTGCCCAACGAGAACGTCACATCCGTCGTCGTGAAGTTGGATGGGGCGACCCAGACAGCAGGCACCGACTACGTGCTCGACGCCGAGCGCGGCATCGTGGTCTTCACGACGGCGCCCGACGAAGGCGCCACCGTCGAGGTGACCGGCGAGTACACCGAGATGTACGACGACGCCACCCTCGCCCAGTGGGTGGACACGGCCTTCCTGCTGCACGGCGTGGACCGCAACCCCCCGCTGACGGTGGGGACGCTGCCGCCTGTCGAGGACTACCTCGTGGTCATGCTGGCCAAGGTGGAGGCCCTGTACGTGCTGGCCACCGACGCGGCTTACGACATCGACATCCGCACGCCTGAGGGCATCAGCATCCCGCGCTCCCAGCGCTTCGCCCAGATGATGGCGCTCATCAACTCCATCCGTGGCTACTACAAGGAGTTGGCTGGCGAACTCAACGTCGGCCCCGGCCGCATCGTCAACCTCCAACTGCGCAGGACGAGTCGCTTGACCAACCGACTGGTGCCCATGTACCTGCCGCGCGAGGTGGACGACCACCGCCCGCCAGACCGGTACTACCCGACCATCGACTCGCGCGGAGCGAAGTTGCCCACGCCGTCCATCCCGACCTACGACATCCAGTTGCGGAAGGCCGACGCCTTCAGCGAGGAACTCAACTTCAGCGACGACGCTGGCGCCCCGTTGGACCTCACGGGCTACACCTTCAACGCCCACGTCCACCGTGGGAAGTTCGAGCCTGAGATGGTCTTCGACTTCACGGTCACCGAGACCGACCTCGTCAACGGCATCATCACGCTCTCGCTCACAGCAGAGGAGACCGAGGACTTGGAGCCCACCTACTCCTACGTCTACCACCTGTTCTGGACGCCAGTGGGCCAGAGCGATGAGGAGGCTGTCCTGCACGGCGCCATGCTCGTGGAGGCTCTAGTGCCCTCGGAGATTCTCAACAATGGCTGACGTCACGGTCAACAAGAGCGGTGGCGCGAACATCACCGTGGTGGAGGACGACGAAGCCTACGAGATTGTCACCACGCCCTCGGGCCCCAAGCAGGTCATTGAGGTCAGCCAGACTGCTTCCCCTACCGAGGTCGACGTCTATGGCAGGCAGGGACCTGCCGGACAAGAAGGTCCTCCCGGCCCAGAGGGACCCGAAGGTCCGCAGGGGCCTCAAGGTCCGTCGGCGACGGTTGATGGCCTCTCCGACACCACCATCACGGCAGTCACCGACAACGAGTTGCTGGCCTACCACACCGGCACGGGCGAGTGGATCAACCAGACCGCTGCCGAGGCTGGTCTGTCCGACACGGCTCACACTCACACGGGCTCGACCATCAGCGCTCTCGACACCGGAGATGTGACGACCGGAACCTTCGCTGACGCTCGGCTCTCGCAGTCCAGCGTCACGCAGCATCAGGCCGCGCTGACGATCACTGAGAGCCAGATCAGCAACCTCTCCCACCTCACGCTGGAGCAGGTGCAGGACGACCTCGGCGTCACGTCGCTGGTCGGTGGCACCAACATCGACAAGGTGTACGACGACGGCGCCGGGACGATCACCCTCAACATCAACACCACGGGGCTGGACGCCGACACCCTCGATGGTGCAGAGGGCTCCGCCTACCAGTTGGTCTCCGCCAAGGGCGCCAACAACGGGTACGCCTCGCTGGACGGCTCAGGCAAGGTCCCCAGCGCCGAGTTGCCTGCGCTGGCCCTGACCGACGTCTCTGTTGTGGCGGACATCCCCGCGAGAGACGGCCTGACGGTGCAGGAGGGTGACGTCGCCATCGTTACGGGCACCTCTGAGACCTACATCTACGACGGCACTGCGTGGCAGGAGATGGTCAGCCCGACCGACGGCGTCACCGCTGTCACGGGCGGCACGGGGATCACCTCCTCGGGGGGCACCACTCCAAAGATCAGCATCACCGCCGGGGGCGTGGGACCCACGCAGTTGGCGACCAACGCGGTGACCAACATCAAGGTGGCCGACAACGCCATCGACACCGCCGAGATAGTGAACGGCGCGGTGACCGAGGCCAAGTTGGCCTTCACGCGCACCAAGCGGGTCTCTGGCCTGATGGGGGACGCCACCAACACGGCGCTCGTCATCACGCACAACCTCGGCACCCGAGACGTCATCGCCATGGTCTACGAGGCAGGGTCTCCCTATCAGGCCGTCATGGCTGACGTCGAGTCCACCACCATCAACTCGACCACCTTCACCTTCGCGACGGCTCCCGCGACTGACGCGTACCGCTACGTCCTGATGGCCTGACCAGTGGTCCAGAACCTCTCCCCCGTCACCGAGGTCCTCGACCTCGTAACCAAGGCGTACGTGGACGGGGAAATCACCTCGCACACTCACGACACCCGGTACTACACCGAGAGCGAGATTGACACCTTCCTGTCGGGGAAGAGTGACACTGGTCACACCCACGACCACGGGGCAACCACGGGCCTCGGGGACGACGACCACACCCAGTACTACAACGCGGCGCGTCACACGAAGGCTGTTCACGACGCGCTGACCCTTGACCACGGCTCATTGTCTGGCCGAACTGACGACGACCACCCCCAGTACGCCTGCTGGACGAACTCCGCGCAGAACTCTTCCTCCTGATGGGATCCTGAGATGGGGCACTACCCCGTAGACGTTGCAGGCGCGGGCCACACCCACGACGACCTCTACTACACAGAGGCCGAGGTCAACGCGCTCCTCGGGGGCTACTACACCGAGGCTGAGGCTGACGCGCTCTTCTACACCGAGGCTGAGGCTGACGCGCTCTTCTACACGCAGAGCGCGGTCGATGCGCTCCTGACCTCCCACGGTCATGCCGAGTACTCTCTGACTGACGGAACACGGCCCTTCACCGGAGAGGTAGCAGGCGTGACGCCCACACAGGCAGCCTCACTGGCGACCAAGTCCTACGTCGATGGCCGGATCCCAGAGTCACTGGGTGACCCAGACTCCATCGCGATCCTCCTGATGGGAGCCTGACATGGGTTACAAGGTCCTCGGTCAGGTGGCCCCGACCGCTGACACCGACACCACGCTCTACACGGTCCCAGCGTCCACGGAGACGGTGGTCTCCTCCATCGTGGTCTGCAACCGCGATGACGCCGCGCAGTCGTTCCGGGTCGCCGTCCGCCCCAACGGCGCCGCCATCAGCAACGAGCACTACCTCTACTACGACGTGACCTTGGAGACCCACTCCACCTTCGTGTTCACGGGTGGCATCACGCTCGACGCCACGGACGTGATCACCGTGCGCTCGTCAACTGTCAGCAGCGTCGTGTCGTTCAACCTCTACGGGCGAGAGGTGGCCGTCTGATGGCGCAGGGCTCCTTCCCGCAGGTCGTCCAGTTCGAGGGCGAGACCGCCATCTTCGACGGTCAGATTCTAGCAGGAGATGGTTCGGTTTCTGCTCCGAGTTACTCGTTTGAGAGCAACACCGACATGGGCTTCTACGCAGTGGGCTCAGTCATAGGCGTCACCGTAGATAGCGTGCAGGTCGGCCTGTTCGATGGCAACTCGTTTGGTGTCAGTGCCAATACGACGGTCACGACACCGGGTCTGAGGTTCCTCGGAGACGCCAACACGGGCATCGGCTGGGTGTCCAACGGAGTGTTTCGTCTCATCTCCAACGGGTCCAGCACCCTTGAACTGGCCGCAACAACGGCCACTTTCACCACGCTGCAGATTCTCAACTCAGTTGGCAGCGCCGCAGCACCCTCTTACACGTTCGACGGCGACACCAACACCGGCATGTACCAGTACTCGGCTGATCAGATCGGGTTCGCTGTTGGGACCAGCCTGCGCTACCGGATCGCCTCCACCGTCAACACCCTCGAAGACTCACAGATTCTGCGTTTCGATGACGGCACGTCCTGGACCCAGTTTGAACACAACACCGGGCTGGCTTCTGGTTCCGGCCTGATCCTGAGGACGATCAGTAATCCACCCAGCGGTGAGTCCATCTTTGAGGTGCAATCTTCAGGGGCAGCGGTCCGACTGGCCGTTGATCATGATGGTGAGACCACGGTGGACTCTCTGGCGATCAACTCCGGGGGGACGGTGACGATCAACTCGCTAGACGTCATCGAGCAGCACTACGCCGTCGTTTCTAGGAGTAATACCCAGACGGT
>Ga0136596_1001471_pt1 | contig 10571 bp, 13 predicted proteins | sample AntRauTorcE11897_FD_101387 | JGI IMG/M metagenome (GOLD analysis project Ga0136596, IMG submission 101387) | Saline lake microbial communities from Rauer Islands, Antarctica - Metagenome Torckler E11 #897 | ecosystem: Environmental > Aquatic > Non-marine Saline and Alkaline > Saline | place... | reverse complement strand
GTCGGAGTCGCTGAGGCGATACCGCAGCGTTGCCCACCGCGAAGTGGACAACTGGATCGGCGCCCCGCGCAAAGGGTAGCTACCCGACGAGCCCGATATACGATTGGCGCACCGTCGATGTGTGGACTGCCCCGCATCAATTCGGCTGGGATTACAACCGGGCGTATGACGTGATGGCCATGGCCGGCGTGCCGCCGAATGATCAGCGGGTGTGCCCGCCCTACGGTGAGGAACCGCTGCGCGGGCTGTGGATATATGCCCAGTGCTGGCCAGACCTGTGGCACGCCATGATCGGCCGGGTGCAGGGTGCAGCCACCGCCGGCCGGTATGCGAATACCGAGCTTTACGCATTCAAGGATATAGCGCTGCCCGAGGGGCTGATGTGGCGCACGTACACCTTCCAGCTGCTTGAGCTATGGCCGCCGGATACGCGCGCGGAAATCAGCGCCGTGATCCGTGGCCTGATGAAGCAGCACAAGGGCAAAACCCGGCGGCCGATACCGGCCGAGAAAGCGGATCAGCTGACGGGTATCTCGTGGAAGTTTCTGGCCATGATCGCCAACCGCGGTGATCTGAAAGGCCGGCGCAGTGGCTCCATGGGCAAGCTGGCAACGAATGCCCGCCAGACGGCGGGCATGGATGGTATCGAGGGGCTGAGTGATGCGGATGCGGGCACCCGGTACTAGCCGGGCGCCCTAACCGTGGGACTAGCGTGCGGCCTTGAGCAGCCGGCGCGCTGCTTTGGTGACGCCTAGCGCCTTGCCGGCTTTCAGGAACTTGCGCGCGGCTTTCTTCGCCGGGTATTCCAGCGCCGTCATATAGCGCTGTTCGCTGAGCGGAACCTTATTCACCCGGATGGGGCGGTCGATCATAAGGACCGGCCGATACTTGCGCCCGGGCGCGCCTACGAGCGCGGTGAATACGCCGTTGTCGGTGCGGTAACGGCATACTTGCATGGTGATGACTCCTGTGTGGTGATTGCCTTAACTTGGTGACCGGTATAGTGCAATGGGTGCACCCTGTCAAACGCATGGAGAGAGCGCAATGAGCACACACAATGACCCGATCACGCGGGTGCAGTGGGTTGACCGTGACACGCTGAGCCCGAATGACTACAACCCCAACAAGGTGGCGCCGCCGGAACTGGAACTGCTGATCATCAGCATCCTTGAGGACGGCTGGACGCAGCCCATCGTGGTGCTGCCGGATATGACCATCGTTGATGGCTTCCACCGCTACACGGTGAGCGATGACGCGCGCCTGCGTCAGCGCTACAACGGGCAGGTGCCGGTGGTGGTCGTGGATGCTGACCCGGTGCACCGGCAAATGAGCACGATCAGACACAACCGGGCCCGGGGCACGCACGGCGTGCTGCCGATGGCTGAGATAGTGCGCGGGATGGTGGAGGCCGGCGTGGAGCGTGACGACATAATCGACCGCTTGCAAATGGAAGCCGAGGAAGTGGACCGGCTGCTGGACCGCGCCGGTATGCCGGCCAGCGCCGGATCAGGCTTCGGGCAAGCATGGCGCCCGACGAAAGAGGGCAAGGCATAGGCCATGGCTGAGAGGGACCCGGCATACCCGGGTGACTTCATCGCCCAGCTGTTTAACCTGACTCCACGCCGGGTGCAGCAGCTGGCCACTGATGGGGTGATACCACGCGCCGGGCGGGGCAAGTACCCGCTGATCGCGAGCGTGCAGGGGTACACCGCTTTCCTTCAAGAGCGGGTGACAGGAGACAGACAAGGCGGCTTCCGGGTTGAACGTGAGCGGCTGGCCAAGGAACAAGCCGACAAGGTAGCCATCGAGAACGCTCGGGTGCGCGGTGAGGTGATATACGCGCAGCACGTGGAAGATGCGATTGCCGCGGCCGTTGCCAATCTGGCCGGCGACCTCGACGGGCTACCGGGTAGGCTTGCATCCGCACTGGCTGGCGTTGATGACCCGGCGCTGATCCGGTCGATGCTATTGGATGAAACCCGACGAATCCGAGAATCCTATTCTAAAGGGCTCGCAGAGTCAGCAGACCCTGACGGGAATATTGCAGCGGGCAGCGCAGATAATCCTGCCGCCCCCGAAACGTAACGCGAGCGTATGGGCTGATCAAAACCGCGTGCTGCCGCCGGGTTCCGCTGAGCCCGGGCCATGGCGTAGCGCGCGCACCCCCTACACCATCGCCATGAGTGAGGCCGCGGATGATCCGCGCTACCGCCGGTTGGTGGGTGTGATGGGCGCGCAGCTGGGCAAAACCGAGGGCCTGCTGAACATCATCGGCAAGCGGCTGGATGATGACCCGGTGCCCATGCTGTATGTGGGCCCAACGAAGTCCAACGTGGACAGGGTGATCGAGCCGCGGCTGATGAAGATGCTGCGCAGTGCGCCGTCGCTGTGGCAAAAAACCACCAGGGGCAAGGACGCGCAAAAGCTGGCGAAGCGCGTGAACGGCGTGGAGTGCCGGCTGGCGTGGGCAGGCTCACCCAGCGAACTGGCATCACAGGCCGCGGGGCTGGGCATGATTGATGAATATGACCGGATGGATGACATACCGGGCGAGGGAAGCGTGCTGGGCATGGTAGAGGCCCGGCTGGCAACCTACCCGGATGCCAAGCTGATCGTGGACAGCACGCCAACCATCGGCAAGGTCGATACCTTTACCGATGATCACGGCTTAGAACGCTGGAAGCTGGCACCGGCCAGTGATGTGATCAGCCCGGTGTGGCGGCTGTGGCAGGAAGGCACGCGCCATGAGTGGGCCGTGCCGTGTCAGCACTGCGGTGACTTTTTCATTCCGCGCTTCAAGCTGCTGTCGTGGCCGAAGGATGCCACGCCGGAAGATGCCGGCCGTGAGGCTGGGCTGGCGTGCCCGCGTTGCGGTGGCCTGCACACTGAGCGCCACAAAACGGCGCTGAATGCCGGCGGCCGATTGATTGCGCCGGGGCAGTGGATAGAGGACGGCGAAGTCTGCGGTGACCCGCCGGAAACCGACACATTCTCGTTTTGGGTGTCCGGGCTGATGTCGCCATGGGTGAGCTTCGGCCGGCGCGCTATGGGCTGGCTACGGGCGGTGGCGTCCAAGGATCAAGGCCGCATACAGACCGAGCTCAATACCAGCTTCGGTGAGCTATACATGCAGCGCGGTGATGCCCCGGACTGGGAAACCGTGCGCACCTGCTGCGCAGGCTATAACCGCGGCGATGTGCCCAAGTGGGTGCAGCTGCTGTTCCTGACAGTGGACGTGCAAAAGGACCGGCTGGAGTGGTGCCTGCGTGGCTGGGGCGCCCCGGAAATGCAGTCGGCCGTGATCGACTGGGGGCAGCTGTGGGGTGAGACTGACGCCGAGGATGTGTGGGATTCGCTGGCCGGCATGATGGAACAGGAGTGGGGCGGGCGCCCCATCCGGGCCGTGGCGGTGGATGCCGGGTATCGGGCCGATCAGGTGTACTACTTCTGCTCGCGCTTCCCTGGCCAGGCATACGCCACGCACGGCCGTGACCATCACCGCAAGCTGTTCAGCGCTTCGGCGGTGGAAGTCAACCGGGCCGGTAAGACGCTGCGCACGGGCGTGAAGGTGTGGACGTTTGACACCATGCACTTCAAGTCGTGGGTCCATGGGCGCATCGTGTGGCCGGTGGATCAGCCGGGCGCGTGGCAGGTGCCCGATGACGTGGATGATGACTACTGCAAGCAAGTGACCGCTGAGCAGCTGATGACGCTGCCCAGCGGCCGCCGGCAGTGGGTAAAGACGCGCGTGCATAACCACCTGTTCGACTGTGAGGTTATGCAGGCGCTACTGGCTCAGATATTGAACGTGCGCACGCTCACCCCGGACGATGAACCGGCAAAGAGCAAGGGCAGCAAACTTGCGGAATTGGCGCGGAGGATGAACGATGGCTGACACGGCAGCGCTCCAAGCGGAGCTCGAGGAACTGAAAGAAGCACGGCACAAGCTGCTGCTGGGAAAGGGCGTGCAGGAAGTGCGCTATAGCGGCCGCACGGTGGCGATGAAGCCCGCCGACATGGGCCTGCTTAATGCCCGCATTCGTGAACTGGAAACGCAGCTGGGCAAGCCCGGCCGGCGCGCACCCATTGGAGTATCGCTGTGACTGATCTAGTCGACCACAACGGATGGCCGATGCGGGCGTCAAGCTACAACGGCAGTGACCGCTTCGGGCCCGATCTGCAAAAGTGGATGCCCATGCTGACCGCGGCCGATGATGACGTGCTGGCTGACTGGGAAGTGAATGTTGGCCGGCTGCGTGAACTGGTGAGCGAAAACGGGCTCACGTCCGGCGCCGTCCAGTCTCACCTTGACAACATCATCGGCACCGGCCTGCGTGCGGTTGCCAAGCCAGACTGGCGCGCGCTGCGCTTGTCCGAGGAATGGGCGGGTGAATTCCAGCAGCAAGCGGAAGCGGTGTGGCGCGAGTGGGCCGATGACAACATGGCGCGCTGCCATGCCGCCGGCGTGCTCGATTTCACCGGCCTGCTGGCGCAGGCGTATCGCTCATGGATGGCGGCCGGTGAGATAACGGCCACGTCTGAGTGGCTGGAGCGCGACGACTGGGGCTTCCGCACGGCGATACAGCCCATTGACCCGGAGCGCCTGAGCAACCCCGCAGGGCGGCCGGACACGCTCAGTATGCGCGCCGGCGTTGAAAAGGGCGCCCATGGTGAGCCCGTGGCCTATCACGTCCGTGAGGGGCACCCGAATGCGCTGCTGGGCATTGCGCGGCAGGATGCCTACCGCTGGCAGCGGGTGCCGCGGCATACTGAATTCGGGCGCCGGCTGTTTATCCATATCTTCGACCAGCGCCGGCCCGGGCAGACCCGGGGGCAGACTGGGATGCTGGCCGGCATCAAGCAAGTGAAGATGATGGAGCGCTGGCAGCAGACCAGCCTACAGGCCGCCATCATAAATTCCATGTACGCGGCCGTGATCGAGTCAGGCATGGATCACCCGGCGGTGATCGAGGCGCTGAGCAGCCATGGTGAAAACCCGCTGTCCGAATACATGGGCAGTGCGCTGGAGTTTCACAGCGGCACCAATAAGATTCAGTGGGATGGGTCAAAAATCGCGCACCTGTTCCCGGGTGAAAAGCTAAACATGCTCAAGGCCGAGCAGCCGGTGGCTGCGTTTGAGCAATTCGAATCGGCCGCGCTGCGCAACCTTGCGGCCAGCTGGAACATGAGCTATGAGCAGCTGAGCAGGGACTACAGCAAAACCAACTACAGCAGCGCCCGGGCGTCCATGCTTGAGGCGTGGAAATTCATCATCGGCCAGCGGCACAAGGTGGCGGGCAGGTTTGCCAGCGAGTGCTACGCGCTGGTGATCGAGGACGCCATTGATAGCGGGCGCATCGAGCTACCGCGGGGCGCCCCCGGTTTCTATGAGCGGGGCGCCAAGGCGGCCTATACGCGGGCTGAATGGTTGGGCCCGGGCCGTGAGCACATCGACCCGGTGAAGGGCGAGAAAGCCACGGAAATGTCACTGGCCAACGGCACCACCACGCTGGAGGCTGAGTGCGCTTCCCGTGGGCTCGACTACCGCGAGGTGATCCGGCAGCGTGCACGTGAGCAGCGGATGCTGGAAGCTGCCGGGCTCCCGCTGCCGGGTGCCACGCCTATGGGCCCGGGTGAACCGTTGAACGATCCCGAAGATCAGGCATAAAAAAGCCCCGCCAGATCGGCGGGGTCGATGTGCTGCGCTTGGCGCGGCCCGGTTATTCCACCGGGTCCATGGCCAGATTGTTATTCGGCGCCTTGCGGATCACGTACAGCCGGCCGAGGTAGCGGATGGTCTGGCCTACCTGAATCTGGAAGTGAGTTTCACGTGCGCGCTGGTTTTTTTTTCAACCGAGGTATTCCCTATGTACGAGCCAGAGTATACCGGCCCGGCCGGGGCGCCTGATCTGTCCTACCCGCATATCGCGGAGCGGCTGTTCGGGGTGCCCCTGCTGATGGAGCCGGGCAAGGTCGAGGCAATCGCGTGGGCGTTGCGTGACCGCATGGGCCTGCGCAACGTCACGCAGCCTGACGCTGAGTTTATCGAGGCCGCCGGCCCGGGCCTGAGCGGTGCGGAGTTTGACCGGCAGGCCGGCTACGGAATCGCCGGTGGCGTGGCCGTCATCCCCGTGCGCGGCACGCTCGTGAATCGCGGCGCATGGGTGGGCAGTTATAGCGGCATGACCAGCTACGAAGGGCTGGCCAAGCAAGTGGAGCTTGCGGCCGCTGATCAACGCGTGAGTGCGGTGATGCTGGACATTAACAGCCGGGGCGGTGAGGCATCCGGGGTCGATGATCTGGCCGCGTCAATCCGCGAGCTTGACGGCACCAAGCCCGTCTACGCCATGATCGACGGCAGCGGCTCCAGCGCCGCGTACTGGATCGCATCGGCCGCCCGGCAGGTGTGGAGTGCACGCAGCAGCAACGGCGGCTCCATCGGTGTCGTGATCACCCATTACGACATGACGGCCGCTGCTGAGCAGCAGGGCGTCACGGTGACGCATATCCACGCCGGCGCACAGAAAGTGCTGGGCTCCCCGTTCCGGGCGCTATCGGATCAGGACCGCGCCACGCTTCAAGCCAAGGTCGATGACACGTACCGGGATTTCGTGGAAGCCGTGGCCGGATACCGCGGGCTCACCACTGAGGACGTGCGCGCCACCGAGGCCGGCGTATTCGCCGGCAAGGAAATGGTGGGCATGGGCTTGGCCGATGGCGTGACCACCGGCCGGCGCCTGCTGGCTGCCATTCAGGCCGACATCAATTCCCCGCAGCCGGATTCGGTTGCGGGATTCTCGAGCGGCGCAAGCCGCGCTACCACCAACCATGATGGAGGAAACCCCATGGACGGAAACAAGGAAAAGGGCGGCGCGGCTGAGGCCGCCACGTACACGCAGGCCGAGGTCGATGACTTGCTGACCGAAGCCACGGCAGAGGGTCGCGCAGCGGGTGCGGCCGAGAGTGAGCAGGGCGTGGTCAGTGCACGGGCGGAAGAACGCGCGCGCATCAAGTCCATTCTCGCCTGCGATGAGGCCGCGGAGCGCCCGGGCTTTGCCCAGCACCTCGCGCTGGAAACGGACACGGCCGCTGAGGATGCGCAGGCCATGCTGGCTGTGGCCGGTGTGGAAACGCAGCCCACCGGGCGCACGCCGCTGTCCATGGCCATGGAGGGCCAGTCTCCCAACGTATCGGATGACGACGGCAGCGCCGATTCCGAGCAGGACGAAGTGACCGCTGCCGCTAACGCCATTCTCAACGCCGAGGGGTAATACACCATGAATGCACGCTTCAATGACGAGGGCACGTTGGCCCATGACAGCCTGCTGGCCGGCGGCTTCCCGCGCGTGGAACGCAAGGTCACTATCGCCAGCGGTGCCGGGGCGCTTGAGCGCGGCTCGGTGCTGGCTGACGACGGCGCCGGCAAGCTGGTGCTGGTCAATTCGAACAGCGCCACCGCAGCAACGCAGGACCCGCTGCACGTGCTGGCGCATGACGTTGACGCAGCGGCGGCTGACGCCGAAGCCATCGTTTACGACACCGGCGAATTCAACGATGCCGCCCTGACCTTCGGGGGCACCGATGACGCCGACACGCACCGGGCCGCACTGCGCGCACTGGGCATCCACCTTCACACCAACACTGGAGCATAACCAATGAGCATCGGTACTTTTAACGTTGCGGTACTCAACCGCGTGGTGGATGAACTGCGGCAGCCGACGCAGTTTCTGCTGGACGTTGGATTCCGCGAGGAACAGCGCGAGGAATCCGAGGAAATTCACTTCGACGTGGACGAATCCAAGCCGCGCATCACGCCGTTCGTGCATCCCATGCGCGCCGGCAAGGTCGTGGATAACGGCGGGTTCAGCACCAAGTCGTTCCGGCCGGCATACGCGAAGGACAAGCGCATTTTCGATTCGGCACGGCCGTTGAAGCGCACCATCGGTGAGCAGATCGGCGGCAGCCTGACCGAGCAGCAGCGCATGGCCATCAACGTGCGCCGGGCGCTGGATGACCAGCTGGAAATGCTGACCCGGCGCGAGGCCGTCATGGCCTCCGAAGCGCTGCGCACCGGCAAGGTGACGGTGAAGGGTGACGGCTACCCGGAAGCCATTGTCGATTTCGGCCGCGATGCCGCACTGACCGTGGCACTGACCAGCACCGCACGCTGGGGTGAATCCGGCGTCAAGCCCGGTGATCTGATCGAGGACTGGTCGGGCACGGTGCAGGACAAGAGCGGCGCCGTTGCCACCACCATCATCATGGACCCGAAGGCGTGGAAGATCGCACGCGCCGACGACAACTTCATGAAGCTGGTGGACACCCGGCGCGGTTCCGCGTCCAGCGCTGAGCTGGGCCCGATCAGCCGCGGCCAGTCGCGTGCCCGCATGGTCGGCACCATGGGTGACTTCGAACTGTGGGTGTACCAAGACACCTATGTAGACGAAGCCGGCGCCACGCAGAAGATGCTGCCGGATCACACGGTGATGGTGCTGGACCCGGTTGCGCTGGAAGGCGTGCGTGCCTACGGCGCCATCCGCGACGAAGAAGCGGGCTTCCAAGCGCGCCGCTTCTTCTCCAAGTCGTGGCTCGAAAAGGACCCGGCCGTGCGCTACCTGCTGTTGCAGTCGGCGCCGCTGGTCGTGCCGTACCGGCCGAATGCGGTACTGGCCGCAACGGTGCGCTGATATGCGCCTGATCAGTGATACACACACAGTGGTCACCGGCAAGCCCGGCAACTTCATTGAAGTGCCGCCGGGTGAGCCGTTTGACGGTGAGGCATCGCTGGTCGAGCGCGGCATTGCCCGCCCCGATGATGGGGCGGGTGAGCCTGAGCCGGTAACGGCTGACGATGACACCGGGGCCGGCACTGCCGGCCCGGGTGACACCGGCGGTGACGATGCCGGCGCGCAGGAGAGCGCGAGCACCAGCGATAACGACACCGGCGGCAACGATGCCGGCGGTGACACTGGCGAGGTAGCCGCGGGCGGTGACGCCACGGGCGAGGCCACGCCGGACGTGATCAACGTCAATACGGCTACGGCTGAGCAGCTGGCCGAGGTCATCCCACGGGTGGGCAAGCAGACCGCGGCTGACATCGTGGCACGGCGTGAAGCCCGGCCGTTTGAGTCGTTGGAGGATCTGGCTAAGGTGGGCGGTGTAGGCCGTGCCAGTGTCGCCAAGGTCCGCGACCGGCTGACGGTTTAATCACTACCACAACCGCACCCCGCCGGCCGCCGGCGGGGTTGCTTCTACGGGAGCGGCGATGATCGACATGCACGAGCTTGACGCGGAGATATTCAGCACCATGGAGGGGCTGGATACGTATGCCGCCACATTCCATCGCGCGGCCGGCGGTGAGCCCGCCGACTGCGTGATTATGATCAATACACTGGAGCTGGCCGACGAATTCGGCGTGCCCAAGATTCAATCCGGCGCGGAGGTCCATTACCTGATGGGGCAAGTGGGCAAGCCGCGCATCGGTGACTGGTGGCAGGTTGTCAAGACCGGCACCCGCTACACCATCAAGGACCGGGTGCCATCGCAGGACAGCAACCTGCGCATCGCGCACTGCCACGTGGAGGCTATCGAATGAGCACCCGCTTTATGGACATCATGGCACGGTGGCAGTCGCGCATCGAGGCCATCAGCACGGCCAACGGTGCACACCATGACATCGGGCAATCGGTGTACGTGAATGGCCTGCAACCGGTGCCGCTGGATGACCACAACGCACCGCTGCCCAGCACGGTGCTGATCGAGCCCGGCGAAGTCTCCATGTCTGAGGCGGCCGGCGAAGTACGCGCGGCCACGGCCACGCTGGATGCTATCTTCGTGCGTGACGTTGAGGTGCTGGTGATCTGGCCGATGGAGGACGGGTCGCAGTGGCTCCAGCTATCCGAGGAAATAGGGGCTGATGTACGCGCCGCGCTATTCGCCAGTCAGGTGGAGTGGCGCCACGATGGCGTGCAGCGCCTGACGCAAACCGGGCAGGAAGTCACGTACCCCGAAAGCGCATCCATGGTGCTGGCCGTAAGCCTCACGTTTCAGCTGCGCTACGTCGAGACATAGCCGGCACCAACCAATCAACCAAGCAAATTAAGGCCCGCCATTCGGCGGGTTTGTTTATGCAGCAACCCTGCCCGTACCGGGCACAACCAACGCAATGAGGTGGAACCATGAGTGAACGCGGCTTGATTTTGGCCGGTGATGTACGGCTGGGCTTTTTCAACGATGCTGGCGCCTTTCTCGGCTACCAGCAGGACCCGATCAACGTATCGGAATTCACGCTTACCCCGGGCGAGGGTGAGCAGCGTGACCGGGTTAGCCGGATGCGCGAAACATTCGGGCAGGCACTGGACAGCGTGACGCTGCCGGCGCCGTGGACGATGACCATGACCACTGACAGCATCGTGCGCGAAGTGCTCAAGGGCATGTTTCTCGGGCAGGACGTGGACATTGCCGTGAGCAGCGGCAGCGTGACCGAGGAGGAAGTGGTGGCGCGCACCGGCAAGTGGGTACCGCTGGCGAACGTCAATCTGGACGAAGGCACACCGCCCACGGTGACCGGC
>Ga0136596_1001470_pt1 | contig 10579 bp, 9 predicted proteins | sample AntRauTorcE11897_FD_101387 | JGI IMG/M metagenome (GOLD analysis project Ga0136596, IMG submission 101387) | Saline lake microbial communities from Rauer Islands, Antarctica - Metagenome Torckler E11 #897 | ecosystem: Environmental > Aquatic > Non-marine Saline and Alkaline > Saline | place... | reverse complement strand
TAAGAGCAGAAAATCGCGACTCTTGCAGGAGCCCACGCAAACAGCAAAGAAAAATTGTAAAGATAAAACTGGCACGCGTGGCCACTCAGCCAGGTCGCTGAACAAACAACCTCATCTACTTACCCACAAACTTTCCTGTAGAACCTGTTTTCTGAAGCGTTACAGATACTCTTTTCTCACAAGAAGTTCTGCATTTAAAATTGCGCCTCCGGCAGCTCCACGTACAGTATTGTGTGCCATGGCAATGTAGGAGAGATCCAGCACATTGGATGTCCTCATCTTGCCAACGCTTGTGCGCATGCCCCGCTCACTGTCGGCATGCAGCCGTGGCTGAGGGTAGAACGGGTTGTCGTGGTAGTAGATCGGGAAATCCGGAGCTGACGGAAGGTCAAGCTCTTTAATGGGGCTCTGCCAGGTTTTGTAGTGTTCGATGACCTCATCTTCTGAACCGGGTTTGTTGGTCAGCTCTACTGTGACGGACAGCATATGACCATTGATAACGGGAACTCGCGTGGCCGTTGCCTGAACCGGGAATGAGGCATGGGTCAGTTTTCCATCATTTAATGTTCCGAGAAGTTTGAGAGGCTCGGCGTGAATTTTTGATTCTTCACCGCCGATATGTGGAATCACATTTCCCAGAATATCGAGCGAGGGAACGCCGGGATATCCTGCGCCTGAAACCGCCTGCATTGAGGTTAAAATAACACTTTTGATGCCATAATGATCGTGCAGTGGTTTTAGTGACGTTGTAAGTGGAACGGCTACACAATTGGGATTTGTCACAATCCAGCCGCTTCTGTCGTCGGTAAACGTTTGCGTATCGATAAGCTGAATATGGTCGGGGTTGACTTCCGGAATGAGCAGGGGTACTGTTGGGTCGGTGCGGAAATTTTTGGCATTGCTGATTACCGGAATACCCGACTTAGCAAATGCCAGCTCAATATCACCGGCAACTGATGAGTCGAGCCCTGAAAAAACAAAATTGATATCTGAAAAATTTTCGGGGGCACACTCTTTTACAACAATATCAGCAATACCGGTCGGAAGCTCGACTGACTCAATCCAGTTGGCAGCCTCGGCATACGGTTTTCCCGCCGATCGGCTCGAGGCGCCAAGAGCGGCAATTTTAAACCATGGATGATCTTGAAGAAGGCGTATAAACTTTTGACCAACAGCGCCGGTAGCGCCAAGAATTCCTACATTGTAATCAGGCATTGTGATAGATAAAGGGTTTGTAAATCGTGATCTTATTTTATCAATAATGATCTTGTATACGAATATATCAGTGTGAAAATATCAGAAAGCCTTAAAAATAAGAAATGATTCAGACAATCGATTCATGAAAGGACAGAATTTTGCTATCTTTACCGGCTGTCAACTCGATTAATAATGAAAACCTGACAAGAACGTAACGATGGCCGAATCCAACCTCGACAATCTCGATAAAATTGTATCTCTCTCCAAAGCCCGGGGATTTATTTATCAATCATCTGAAATTTATGGCGGGCTTGCCGCGGTGTATGATTACGGGCCGCTTGGATCTGAATTGAAAAAAAATATCCGGGATGACTGGTGGGCGGCTATGACCCGTAAACATGAAAACGTGGTTGGGCTGGACGCTGCAATATTTATGCACCCAAAAACATGGGAGGCGAGTGGCCACGTGGATGGTTTCAACGACCCGATGATTGATGATAAACAGTCTAAAAAACGATATCGGGCTGATATGCTCATTGAGCAGCATATTTTGAAATTGCGCGGAAAAGGGAAGGAAGAGAAGGCGGATGATCTTCAGGATCGGCTGGACACGACGGGAACGCGTAAAGGACTCTGCGAAGATCTGCACGATATTATCATAAATGAGGAAATCCGCGCCCCCGAATCCGGCGCGTTCGACTGGACCGATGTCCGGCAGTTTAACCTGATGTTCAAAACTCATTACGGGGCTACATCATCGGGTGATGATGACGCCATTTATCTACGTCCTGAAACGGCCCAGGGAATTTTTGTGAACTTTAAAAATGTGATGGACACCGCCCGGGTACAGGTGCCGTTCGGGATTGCACAAATTGGTAAAGCCTTCAGGAATGAGGTTGTTGCCCGGCAGTTTGTGTTTCGAATGCGCGAGTTTGAGCAGATGGAGATGCAATACTTTGTGAAGCCGGGAGATGATGAAGAACAATACGACAGCTGGCTCGAAAAACGCCTCCAGTGGCATAAAGATATAGGCATCAGGGATGAGAACCTTCGCGTCGCGCCGCATCCAGAGGATAAGTTGGCACACTACGCCCGTGCGGCCGCTGATATTCAATATCACTACCCAATTGGCTGGCAGGAAGTTGAGGGAATCCACAACCGCACTGATTTCGACTTGTCGCGCCACCAGGAGTATTCCGGTAAGAAGATGGAGTATTTCGATCAAAAAGAGCAGGAGCGGTATATTCCGTACGTGATTGAAACCTCTGTGGGCCTCGATCGTGTAACATTGATGGTGCTTTGCGACGCCTATCGTGAAGAAGAAGTTGACGGAGATACCCGAACCGTGCTAAAAATGCACCCTAAACTTGCGCCAACAAAAGTGGGTATTTTCCCGCTCATGAAAAAGCCGGAGCTTCAGGAGCTGGCGCATAAAATTGAAGGCGATCTGAATGATCAGTTTATGGTCCGGTACGATGAGTCCGGTTCAATCGGAAAAAGATACCGCCGGCAGGATGAAGCGGGTACACCATTTTGCGTGACAGTTGATTTTGAAGGGTTGGAAGATAATACGGTAACAATCCGGTATCGTGATGATATGGCCCAGGAGCGGGTGTCTGTTGATAAACTGGAAACGGTGATTCGCGATCGGATGAAAAGCTGGAGACCTGAGTAAAAGCTGATAAAATTGATTCGATTAACAAATCGAATTTTAAAAGTCCCCCTTTCCCTACTAAGGGATGCCTGCGGCGAAAAAAGGGGGATTGAGGGGGATGTTTATCAGATTGTGGAAAAAACCGATGGGGACCCCTCACAATTTTCTTGTTAGGGCCATTTTATCTATTTAATTTGAAAAAATACTAATCGAACCGAGGTAGCTATTATCCGGGCTACAACTATAGAGGGCGATTCCTGGTTTTATTCAACCTGCTTTAGAAACTCCGCAATCTGAGTAATCAGTCCAGGAGCAAACTCTTTATCAAGAATTCCATATTCGCCCGGCATTCCCGACTCAGAAACCTGAAACAGATGATTTGCTTCCGGGATAATGCTGATACTAAAATCTCCTTCAATCTGCTCCAGTGCGTCTCGATTGGGAGAAAGTTGTACCTGAGAGTCTTTTTCACCAAAAACAGCAAGAGCCGAAACATTAAGCGACATCAAAAGTGGGCGCGGATCTGTTTCTATGAATGATTTAAACCATGGACTTTTAGCGCCGTCAAGCTGCCGTGATACCTGTGATTGAATAAACTGATCCATATTGCCAAGAGTGGACTGCTGTGAATCGGGTAGCTGATTTAGCTGCTCCCTGAGACGTTCCTCAATATCGGCTTCAAGATCACTCCAGCCTTCACCGGTTCGGGCCGCCTCATATACTCTCTGCTGGAACTCCAGATTTTTCTTCAGCACATCTTCCGGGATACCCTGCTCCTCCGATATCCGCTGAATCTGTTGAGTGATGATCTCATCACCAGGTAGCATAGGTGTCGCCATCAGCACAACTTTTTCAGGTACGAAATCGTCTGCTGCAATCAGACTAACCAGCCCGCCCTGGCTGTGGCCCAAAAAAACGATGTTGTCAATACCGATACCATTCTGCTCGTCAGAAAAGTGGGTGGCTACAGATACGAGATCATCAGCAAGTTCAACCAAAGTGGCGTCACTGTTTCCGGTTGAATTGCCTGTCCCACGATCGTCGTATCTGAAGCTGGCAATGCCTTCAAGAGCCAGTTGATTTGCCAGCTCTTCAAATAGTTCAAATCCGGCAACGGAACTGTTTCTGGTCTGAGATCCGCTGCCGCTGATAAAGACGACCAGCGAACGGCTTTGAAGCGTGTCGGGTAGCACAAGACTGCCGGCAATAGCCAGCGAATCCGTGGTTATGACCACTTCTTCTTCGGAGAAATAGCCAATATCTGAATCTCCCTCACTGTTTGATCGCGACATTTCAAAGGGAAGTTCAACACCCGACTGAATAAAGATTCCGTCGATTTCATCGGATTCCGGGTCGTTCAGACTCGCCCTGAAGGTTGCTGTACCTCTGCCAGTTTGAAATGAAAATTCCAGTGAATCAGAGGTAAGAACCGGAACGTCTACCGGAAGGTTGAATGCAGACTGCTGAGGGATATTCATGGATCCGTCTGTTATGCCGTCCATTGTGTTGAATGTGACAGAAATCAGAAGAGGCTGACCCTGAAGAATGATAGATCCGTCCCAGGTTCCATCTATAGCTGAGTTATTCTGAGACAGAAGTACCTGTGGCAAAAGTAGTAGTATAACAATTAATAGGAAGTTCTTCATCGACGATTGATTGCTGATCAAAAAAGGTTATTCGAGAAACCTGCCAGATGAATATCAGGCAGGCTTTCATGGAAGAATCAGGAATTTAAAAGGATTCTTACTGCTGTGCTACGCCAATCACTCCGCAGCTCAGTCGCGAGCCTGCAGCTCCTGTTGGCTGACTTTCCAGGTCGTCTTCCCCGGCGTGAACTATAACACCGCGCCCGATGATACTGTTAGCACCATCAAAGGAGAGCATCGGGTCAATCGTGTCAAGCTCAGCAAGTCCGTTTTGATCAACCGCTATGTTACCAAGATCGCCAACATGTCGTTCCTCGGAGTCGGGTCCGCCGTGCTGTGTATTTTGTGGGTTAAAATGTCCGCCGGCGCTTGTACCGTCAAGCGCACTGCAGTCGCCATATTGGTGGATGTGAAATCCGTGTGTTGAGTTGGGTGCGAGCCCATTTATATCAGCTACAACACGAACCCCTTCGTCCGTTTCAAAAAATCGTACTACGCCGTTTACACTGTTGCCTTCAGTGGAGTGCAATACTGCCACGAGCTCAGTAATGTCCTCTGCGGAACTGCTCATGTCGCTTTCTGATGCGGTCATGTCAGAGTCCTGTTGTGTGTCTGGCTGCCCGGCACATGATACGAACAGCAGTAATGTTAACAGTAGTGTATTTATTTTGATAATTGTCATTGTATTGATGGATTAAATTATAAGTATAGTTAACAGACAACTTTCGATTTAGATATATATCTCGCTCCATTGAGCTATTAGCTTTCCGGCATATTTACTGAATTCCGGATTTGTTAAAAGGTGGTCAGCCTGGTGGAGTGATACGAAGCTTTTGGGATGTTTTGCGCGATAATAAAGTTTGGCTGCGCTATCAATCCCAACGGTTTTATCAAGAGGCGAATGCATAATTAAGAGCGCGCGATTAAGAGTGCTGATTTTATCTTCACGCCCGGCATCTTCAAGATCGTCCAGAAACTGCTTCTTTATTTTGAACTGGCGTCCCGCCAGCGTTACCTCAGCCTCCCCGGTCTCTTCGATCTCATCCAATTTCATCTCAAAATTTTCTTTTACATGGGTTGGGTCAGAGGGGGCCCCAATGGTGGCGACAGCTTTGACAGAATCGAGATTATGAGCGGCATGAAGCACAGCCGCACCACCAAGCGAGTGACCAACAAGCAGTGAAGGTGCTTCAAACTCTGCATCCAAATATTCAGCTGCTGCAACCAAATCCTCAACATTAGAGCTGAAATTGGTATTTGCAAACTCTCCATCACTTTGCCCCAGTCCCGTAAAATCGAACCTGAGTGTTGAAATGCCCCTGTCGGCCAGCGATTTGGTAACATGACCGACAGCCTTTAAGTTTTTTGAACACGTAAAACAGTGCGCAAAAAGTGCAAAACCAATCTCATCACCATCAGCTCTGTCCAGTCGGGCAGACAGTTTATCGCCAAGTGCACCGTTGAATTCTATATTTTTCGACTTCATCGGATGGTTTTTGGAATTACATGCATCCCAATAAGGTACACAGTTGTGTGAACAATTAACATAATGTTGTCATTAATACTAAATATAGAATATTGCAGTACCGTTCAGGTTATCTGAATCATTCCTGTAAATCAGACTCTGTTAAGATCATTTTACATTAACCTGTGTTTTTTTACTTGATTGAAATTATGTTTAAGACGACTTTGTGCATCTAAATCCAATCCAATAATTTTTCCTTATGAAAATGAATAGACTATTTTTGAAAATAACTACAGGTTTGCTGTCGCTGTTTCTGCTTGCCGGATGCGGTATATTCGGCGCCTCGCAAGATGATACACCGTCTGAGCGACCCTCATCAATGAAAGATTCTTCATCAGATGAAGGTATCAAGGCATTCAGTGATGTCATTGAGGACTCATTCCAGAAAGATGAAGGGCTTTTTACTGTTTATGAAGACGACGGCTCCTTCTTCTATGAAATTCCGGACACACTGTTAGGTCGTGAGATGCTCATGGTGTCCAGAATCACAAAAACTGCGGATGGTATCGGCTACGGTGGTGAACGCTTCGGCAACCAGGTGCTGCGCTGGGAGCGCCGCCAGGATGATATCCTGCTAAGACGCGTCTCATTTGAAAATACGGCAAGCGATACGCTTTCTATTTATGAGGCAGTCCAGAATTCAAATTTTGAACCCATCATTATGACGTTCGAAATTAAAGCGCTTAATGAAGATTCAACCGGAACAGTTATTGAAGTGACAGATCTGTTTGAGTCAGATGTACCGGCACTGGGTCTTGAGCAAAGAGAACGCCGCGAGTATCAGGTGCGCCGTCTGGATGGCAGCAGAACGTTTATTGAAAGTGTTAAAAGTTTTCCGGAAAATATTGAAGCACGCCATCTGTTAACATATGAAGCGTCTGAACCGCCATCTAATTCATCGACCGGAACTATATCTCTCGAGATCAATCACAGTATGATTCTTATGAGAGAAGAACCGCTCCAGTCGCGCGTTTACGATCAGCGTGTGGGCTATTTCAGCGTCACAAAGCGCGATTATGGACTCGATGTTCACCGTGCAGAAACAACCCAGGACATTACACGATGGAGCCTTGTTCCCAAAGATAAAGAGGCCTATATGAACGGCGAACTCGTTGAGCCTATAGAGCCGATTGTATTTTATATTGACAGAGCCACTCCCGAACGATATCGAGAGCATTTAATTCAGGGTGTGAATGATTGGCAGGTTGCATTTGAAGCCGCAGGTTTTAAAAATGCGATCATCGGCAAGATGGAACCGACGCCGGAGGAAAATCCTGATTTCAGTCCTGAAGATATACGTAACTCCATGATTCGCTACTTTGCGTCTCCAACTCAGAACGCCTACGGACCACATGTTCACGACCCCCGGTCCGGGCAAATTCTATCATCGAGCATTGGCTGGTTTCATAACGTAGCCAACCTGCTTAGAAACTGGTATTTCGTGCAAACCGCTGCCGCCAACCCTGAAGCACGGTTGGTTAATATGGAGGACGAAGTGATGGGCGAGCTTATCCGATTTGTCTCAGCTCACGAGGTAGGCCATACGCTGGGTCTCCCGCACAATTACGGTTCAAGCTACGCAACACCGGTTGACTCTCTGAGGTCACCAACATTTACCGACACTCACGGTACAGCGCCGTCCATCATGGACTATGCCCGTTTCAATTACGTGGCTCAGCCTGGTGATGGCGTTACAAACTTTCACCCACGGGTTGGAGAGTACGACAAATGGGCTGTTAAGTGGGGTTACACCTGGTTCGGCGACATGTCTGTCGAAGAACAGCAGGAAACACTGGATGAATGGGTGCTGGAGCGTTCTGATGATCCGTTATACTTCTACGGCCGCCAAACATCTTCTAAGATCGATCCGCGGTCTCAAAATGAAGATCTCGGAAATGATGCAATGCGCGCCAGTGAATATGGTCTTGCAAACCTTCAGGTCATCACCGACAATCTTATCGACTGGGTAGAAGAAGACGGTGAAAACTTCGACCAGTTGCAGGAGCTCTACGGCAACGTAATTGGGCAGTGGGGCCGCTATATGGGTCACGTTGCATCAAATATTGCCGGCGTGTATGAAGAACATAAAACCTTCGAACAGGATGGTGTTGTTTACAGTCCGGTTCCGGTTGAAGATCAGCGGCGTGCAATGAGCTTCTTGAGCACACACGCCTTTACACCGCCTACATGGGCGTACAACGAAGATATTCTTGGCCGGATTAATCAGGCGGATTTTGTGGATACCTTCCGGGGTGTTCAGGCGAGAGTACTCAATAATATTCTCGATCCGCAGCGTCTGGCTCGATTGATTGAATACGATATACGTTCAGATGTGTCATACTCTCCATATGAATTTATGGATGACGTGCAGGCTTCGGTTTGGTCAGAACTATCCGACGGATCAGCAATTAATGTGTACCGGCGGAATCTCCAGCGTGCATACATTGAGCGCCTCGAGGATCTGATGACTGATGAACTGCCAACGATACCGGCTCAGTTCCGTCAGAGACTCGGATGGACACAGGTAAATGTTAGTCAGTCTGATATACGCCCAATGGTTCGAGAACAGCTTGAAAATCTGCAGGCCAGCGCAGTCAGAGCGGCGGGTCGTACAAGTGATCGTGCAACCAGGGTTCACCTGAACGATGTAGACCGACGCATTGAAAATATTCTGAACCCTTCATAAGAACGGTATCCTTTTCTATAAACGTTATAAAAAAGCTGTGTCTCATCAGAGACGCGGCTTTTTTTGTTTATTGGATCATCAGATAATTACTCAAGCGTACGTTGTTCGCTAACCTCTCATAAATTTAGCAGATGCCGTGAGTGGACTTTCCTCTTCATTAGACCAAGTTGCACTACAACTTAAAAACCTGAGTTCGATTCTTAAAATTAAAATCGGAAGTCTCCCCTAACGGGGCTGTAAGAAAATTGATTTTCAAAGAAATGGTGCCTAAGTAAATTAAGGTTTCTGTTAAATTCAGCACTGCAAGTCTTTCTGACCCACCCCCGACCCCTTCCGTCGGTGGCCGGACAAACTCTTCGCCCTGCGGGACTTGACAGAGAGGGGAGGGTCGAAATAAATTCGTAGCCTTAAAAAAGTTAGGTTGGCCGGAACTTTAGTCTTTAATTTCTCACAGCCTCTAACAAGGGGGAAGGGGGAGTTTACTTTTACTTTTTTATGAATCGAACTCAGGTTAAAACGTAACGTTTTTGGACTCTTCAAGAAACGGATAATCGGTATCACCCTCTTTTCCTGTGAGTAAAACCTGTCTTCGTCTGGAGTGTTCAGCGGTGCGTTTTCTTTTAACCATTCAGAAAGATTCCATTCGCAATAAACATATTGCTAAAGAGACCCTATCTGCTGTTCTCAACTCAATCACTTAAGGGACTGACTCCCTGTTAAAATCTCCGCGGGTGATGATCGAACCAATAAAAAGGGGGCATAATTGTCAATCATACTTTGTACAAGATTGGGATGATTTCCTAAACGGGAAAGGACCTCTAAGAGGTCAAGATATGAAAGATCGTTGGGAGCTTTGTTCTTATTAGCTGCCCCGCTACTTGTCATGAGTCATGGAACTACTGTTCATTTACATTGGCGGACCAATATCAATCAGATCACAGCTTTCACATAATTATAGTGGTTTTATATGACGTTTATTTAATCAGCAATTTAACGAGTGAGAGGGGCAGAATGTTTGCCTTGAATTACTGAAAGGAGAAGGGAAAGAGATAGTAGAAATAAAAAAAGCTGCGCCAAGTGACGCAGCTTAAATATCATCAATGCTAAGTATTAAACTTAGTAGCTTGAAGAATCTTCGGGTGGCATTATGACTGAGTCAATCAGATGCACGACACCGTTGTTAGCTTCAACGTCTGCAGCAATAACCGAGGCGTCGTTAATAGATACGCCGGCATCAGAAATTGATACTGTTATCTGGCTTCCTTCAACTGTTTCCGCCATCATTCCGTCGCTGAGATCGCCTGACATTACTTTGCCAGATACAACGTGATATGTAAGAATCTTGACCAACATATCGCGGTTTTCTGGTTTCAGTAAATTTTCAACAGTGCCTTCAGGAAGTGCAGCGAAGGCTTCATTTGTTGGAGCAAACACTGTAAAGGGTCCTTCACCTGATAGCGTCTCAACAAGTCCTGCAGCTTTTACAGCGGCAACCAGAGTTGACAGGTTGTCTGTGTCGGATGCAAGCTCCACAATATTGTGGTGGTCGTGATCTTCTTCTGTATTTTGGTTAGCAATTGGTGCCATTGCAATCAGCGCAGCTGATGCGAGAGCAACTAAGGCTATTTTGAAAGTTTTCATAATTAAGTGATTAAATTGGGGTTAAGGATTCTATAAATAAAATATTCGAATCATTAATCTAACGTAGGATTTTACCTGAGTGTTCCCGGTTCAAAATATTACATTAAATTTCATCCTATCTACTTAAAAGATTTGTGGCCATACACTTAATTGTTTTTTTATTTATTGTTTCAGATAGAAATAATCTCAGAAACTCATTCACATTTAAATAAAGAGAGCAGATGGACATG
>Ga0136596_1001460_pt1 | contig 10627 bp, 8 predicted proteins | sample AntRauTorcE11897_FD_101387 | JGI IMG/M metagenome (GOLD analysis project Ga0136596, IMG submission 101387) | Saline lake microbial communities from Rauer Islands, Antarctica - Metagenome Torckler E11 #897 | ecosystem: Environmental > Aquatic > Non-marine Saline and Alkaline > Saline | place... | reverse complement strand
TTCATTAGCCTTCGAGCGACAGCACTGCTGTTGCTCGGGGCTTTTTGTATTTATAGAGCGACAGCGATCTCCGCTGTTGCTCTCCAATTCATATTGGAGCCCAGAGCAGCCGCGCTGTGCAGTATCGAGCTGGTATGTAGTCGACCTCCCTGCCTAGAGTCTCGATACCGTTGCTTCCACGGTGGTTGCAGAACCGTAGTCGGCGTCGTCGACCGATTTTGGCATCGCGTCAGTCTCATACCGACTCTCAAGCGCCGCCGTAAGTGCATCCCGAACGCAACCACGAGCTGCACGCCCCACAGGCGTCGACGATCCCGAAAACTGTGCTTGTTCTCCAGTTTGATCCGTCCCGACGATCACAGCATCGCTCGTCGTTCCCGAAAAGCCAGTCAGGCGGAGTAACGTCGCAGTTTTGGCTTCAGTGACGACCGCAACGAGATTGGCGAGCGCGCCGTCGGGGAGTGCCCGCGTTGTCCCGGAGATGATGTTGATCGTTCCCGGTTGGAACGGAGTGGCTGTGTCGGCGGTTGTCTCGCTGGCAGATCCAGGTGGGAGTGTCGCAGGGTTTGAGACACCAGCGGTGACGATCACCTCGACAGGATCAAGCACGGCCCGCCGGGCGTGTCGTTGGTCGACGCCTGTCAATAGCGCCGGACCTGCCGTGTCGAACCCCGCGTCGGCTTTTCGGCGGTCGACGTACTCTGTGATTTCCGTCTCCGTCCACCCTGCCGGGACGGTGATGTTGTAGGCGACGTCGGCCTGGTGGTGGCCGCCATCGAATCCAGTCGACAGCCAGTCGGTCGTCGGCGAGCGTACCTGCAGGACGTTCGACTGGACCCTCGATTCGAATATCTGATCAGTCACGGAGTAGACGGTTCGGGTCGACTTGCTTGAATGCTGCTGGTCGACGAATGGCCCGAGACCGCTAGGCTTAAGCACGTCTCAGAAGTAATTCCGGACGCGCCAAGGTGGCAGAGTCTGGCCGAACGCATCCGCCTGCAGAGCGGAACCCCCGCCGGTTCGAATCCGGCCCTTGGCTTCCTGCGACGAACGAAGGTGAGGAGCGGAAGCCATACGGATTTGAAGCAGGGAGCAGCTTGCTGCGACCGAGGTTCGAATCCGGCCCGTGGCTTCTTTTTGTATTCTAGTGTCTCTGTTCGTTATGGAGTGTCGTCGACCGTCTCCTCGTCGACTCGCCGAACGGTAACTCGTCGAATTCGGTTCCGTTCGACGGCTTCGACAGTGATCGTGATCCCAACTGTATCGAACTCGACGAGATCGCCCGTCTCGCCCAGTCGACCGAGCTGAGTGTTGACGAGTCCGGCGACCGTTTCGTAGGCACCGTGACGCGGGAGGTCGACGCCGAGGAGGTCGTTGAGTTCGCCAACAGTGACTTCGCCGTTGACGACGAGGCCGTCGGCTGTCGTGCGGATGACTCGTTCTTCGCCGACCTCGACGATTTCGCCGACGATCTGTTCGAGGATGTCCTCGATAGTGACTACACCCTCCATCTCCCCGTACTCGTCGACGACAACCACGAGCGGCTGCCGTTGGGCCTGCATCTCCGCAAGGAGGGTGTCGATCCGCTGGGTGTCGGGGACGATCAGTGCTGGTGACATCACGTCAGCAAGCGTGAGTCCCTCTCGGAGCGCGCGTTCGGCGTCTCGGATGTCGACGATACCGACGACGTCGTCGAGGCTTCCCTCGTAGACTGGCACCCGAGTCAGTCGTTCCTCGGCACAGAGCCCGACGATATCTGTAAGTGGAGTCGTTCGGTCGACGGCGGTGACGTTCGGACGGGGGACCATCACTTCGCGTGCGGTCGTGGATTCGAGTTCGAAGATGCCTTCGACCATCTCTCGCTCCGAAGGGCCGATAGCACCGACCTGTTCGCCGGTTGCGACGAGTCGCTCCAGTTCGGCGCGGGTGAGTTCCGGCCGGTCGACCGTCTCCGAACCGGTGAGGACGTTGATCCGCGTGGAGATCCACTCGAAGACGACGACAATTGGATAGAGGAGGCGCTGAAGCATCGACAGCGGTCGGGCGAATCTGAGTGCGGTGCGTTCGGCGTTGGCAACGCCGTAGGATTTGGGCGCGATCTCGCCGATGAGCAGAATGAGGATGCTCATGACAACTGTGGCAATCGTGACACCGATTCCTGCACCGAAAACTGAGACGACGGCGACAGTGGCAATGCTCGCCATCGAAATGTTGACGACGTTGTTGCCGACGAGGATCGTTACTAGTAGTCGGTGGGGGTCATCACGGAGGCGTGCAAGGATGGCTCCGCGTTTGTCGCCCCCATCCCGGAGTGCCGTAATTCGGTGTCGTTCCAGCGAGAAGACTGCAATCTCGCTGGCCGAAAAGAAGGCACTTATACAGAGCAGGAGCGCGATTCCAGCGCCGACAAGCGGCAGCGAGTCAGTGACCATCGGGTTGGCCTGAGTTTCCGACGGCGACTAGTTATATATACTGTCTGTCGACGCTCAGGTGAACTGCCTCGTTCGATGCGGAGATGGATTCAGTAGTCACGAGACGATCTCGGCTGGCGGTGCGAGATCCCGTCGACCGCCTGCGGTGATCACGAACAACACAGCCAGTCCGACACCGTAGGCGACCATCAGCGGCACCGTGACGAGGAACATGGTTATAATGTCGGCGGGCGTGAACAGCGCGCCGACCGTCAGCAGTGCGACCGTTACCTCGCGCCAGCGTCCCCGCATCGCCCCGTAGGGGACGCCCGCCTTGTTGAGCAGGATCATCAAAATAGGGATATCGGCGAGCAGTCCGATCCCGGCCGTGGTGAAGATGATGAGCCAAAAGAAGTCGTTGACTCGGTAGGTGATCAGCATGTTCGCGGCGGTGGCGTCGGCGACGAGATAGGAGATCACCGCCGGGGCGATGTAGAAGTAGCCCAGCGCGAGGCCACCGAACAGTCCGGCGCTGAGCGAGCCAGTCCACAGGAAGACGACCCACTGGTTCCCTCTGACAGCACCGAGCTGTTTGAGCGCGGGCCACGTGTAGTAGCCCACCATCGGCAACACTGCCAGCACACCGACCAGCACAGACACCTTGACGATGAACAGCACGGCCTCGACCGGGTGGAGTGTGATAATTTCGAGGGAGGCCTCGTCGACCAACTGCGGCGGCATCCGACTCAGGAAGTTCTCCCGGATGACACCTAGTCCACCGAGGTAGAACGCCATGAACGTCCCGACCATGGCGATCAGAAACGTCAGTACGAGTCCGAAGGATCGCGAGCGGAGACTGTCGAGAATAAACATGATATCGGTGTAGTAGCCACCGATATCGTCGGTATCCTGCTCGCCATCGGTGAGTTCGTCGAGGAAGGAGTCACCAGCCCGTTCGGCGCGGTCGCCGAGGTCACCTTCCTGGGCTTGTGCGGCCTCCTCGGCGGCCTCGCGTTCGGCTTCGGTGTCGTCGAACCGGTCGACGATTGCCCGTGCCTTCTCTGGATTATCGGCCTCCAGTGCTTGGCTGGCCATCGCCATCGCTTCGTCTTCGTCGAGGTCGACGAACGCTTCGGGCGGTGCGGCACGGATTCCCTCGGCATCCAGCGCCGAGAGATCGATTGCAGTCGGATCGCCCATATTGGACTCTATCTGGTCGGGGTCGAGTTCGGTGTAGACGAAGTAGGCCAGTCCCAGCAGCGCGAGCGCGAGGCCCAAAATTCCACCGTAGAGACCGAGTGCCACGTTTGGGGTCACACCCAGAGCCGCACCGGCTGGCTGGAGTCGGTAGCTACTGGCAATTGTCCATGGCCCGATGGCCAGTTGTAGACTCAACAGGCTGTTGACCGCGTCGACGCCACCGTACTCGTAGAAGGCGTACACGAAGCCGAAGCCACCGAGTAGGAGTCCGGCGAGCACGTTCCAGTGTCGACTGGCCGTCCCACGGATTTCGATCTGTTCGCTCCCGCGGCGAGCGGTCACGACGATTTTCGCCAGATAGAGACTCAACCCATAGAGAACGATCAGCGGCGCTGCCCACATGATCTGGGTGAAGGGGTCCGGCGGCGAGAAGACCGCACCGAAGACGAACATCCCGAGGACGGCGTACCGCCACTTGTCACGGAACGTCTCGTAGGGGATGATTTCGGCATACGAGAGGCCGGTGATCGCCAGCGGCATTTGGGCGGCCAGACCGAACGAAATCGTCAGGAGGACGATGAACTCCGTCCACAGCACGATTGAGTAGCTTGGGTTCAGTCCGGCATCGAAGCCGAAGCCAGCCAGAAAGCCGAACATGACGGGGAAGAAGACCGCGTAGCCGTAGGCTGCGCCGCCGGTAAATAGGGCTGCTGCAAATAGCCCAATGAGGACGAGTTTCCATCGGGCGACAGGCGTTTGGAGCCACCAGCCGCGCTGTCTGAGTGCATCGCGTGCAAAATAGAGAAATGCCGGCACTGCGAAGAGAATACCGATAATAAGACCGATTTTTGCTTGGAGGAGGATCACGTCGAACGGCGTCTGTGCGATGATCTCGAAGCTCTCGCCGACGTCCGCACGCATTCGGGACTCGGTGACGTTTCGAAGGAAGTCCCAGATGTAGAGCCGGAGAGCGTAGAACGTGCCGAGGAAGCCGATCAGAAAGACGATAAAGACCTTCTGGAGGTCTTTCTGGGCGGCCCGTAGCATCGCACGAGCGGTGGCTGTCGTCTCACCAAGCGCCTGCCTGGTGTCCGCATCGAGCGCGCTAGACATGGCTGTAACAAGCCGACTCGCTGTTATCAACTTTTTCTCTCGGCTACGGGCCGTCGACCCGATTTTGCTCCCACTATGCGATGTGTGGTCGACCAGCCGGGATGAATCAGAAAAGGCCTATAATGACCCGGGGGTGTAATGTAACTGAATGGCCGAGCAACCGGACGCTGGTGATACCGACGAGACCGCGAGCGACGCGGTGGCCGACCCGCCCGTCGACAGCGATGCGTCCGACGCTCCGGTCGACGCGAGTACCGACTCGGTCGACAGCACGACTGCCGACTCCGCCGACCCCGCCGACCCCGCCGACGATACGACGACCGATGGCGGTACGACCCAATCCGGACTCCCGGCCGACGAACTCGACCAGCCCGACACGTCGGTCGTCGACGATGGGATGGTCGGCGACGGTCCACAGTCGGATCAGGAGATGCCGCTTGCAGACCACATCGAGGAGATGATGCGTCGACTCGGCGTCGTTTTTCTGGTCGCCGGGATCGTCACGATCCTCGTCTATCCGTTTGCTGGAGAGACGATCAACTTCCTGTGGGCCTCCCACATTCCGGAGGCCGCCACCAACCGCCCCCGACTGTACGGCCCATTGGAGTTCATCCTCACGAAGCTGAAAGTCGCCGGGCTTGCTGGTATTCTGATTGGGTTGCCGGTGTTCGTCTACCAGACGTATCGGTTCATGCGTCCCGGACTGTATCCACAGGAGCGTCGCTACTATCTCTCCTCGGTGCCGACGAGTCTCGTCCTCGGTATTTTCGGCGTGCTGTTCGCCCACTTCCTTATCCTGCCGTTCATCTTCGCCTACTTTTCGGAGTACACCGAGGATGCGGCAGTCGTCGCCTTCGGGCTGCAAGAAACGTTCAATCTCATATTGATCATGATGGGGTGGATGGCGCTCATTTTCCAGATTCCGCTGTTCATCATGCTGGCGATCATGATGGGGATCGTCACCCGCGAGTGGCTCGAAGCCAAGCGACTCATCTTCTGGGGATCGTTCCTCGGGATTGCGTTTATCTTCAGCCCCGATCCGACCGGGATGGCTCCGATCATCGTCACGCTGACGATGGTGGTGCTGTTCGAGGGGACGCTCGCAATCCGTCGCTGGACCGGGAACTGAGCGCTTTGCACCGTTTCGGTCCCAGTTATAATCGTTACTCGATATCGAGATCCGCCAGCGTGAGTTGCCAATGGTCCGGATCGGTGAGTCGCTCCGCTGAGAGCCGCGATTGCTGATCCGCCGGTACAGTCGACGTCCCGGACGTCTCCGGCGTTCGAATGGCGTGTGTCGTTCGTGTCGAGGCAGTCGACACCGGAAACGCATCGTCACGACAGAACCCATACCGACGGAACAGCCCCGGATAGTAGTCTGTCGGCGCTCGTATGAGGTCGACGTCGGTGGTGTCCTCCAGCAGCGCCCCGAGGAGCGCCTCGACGGCCGCCGGTCGTGTAGCCGCCGTCTGCATGGGCTGGAGATCGAAGAGATAGCAGATTCGCGCCTCATCGGTCTGTTCGGTGGCGGCGATGAGGCTCCCGACTGTCTCGCCGTCGTCGACAGCGACGTAGCTCGTCGTCTCCCAGTTGGGGTTGGCGAACCGCCACTTTAGGAAGGGTCGATCACGGACGACGTGAGTCCCGGTCGGCCGCGTCGACGAATAGAGATCGTGAATCGCATCGATCCGAACGCCGGACGAGCGCTCGATGGTGATCTCCTCCGGAGCGGATGCGAGCCAGTCGAGTGCGTTGAGTCCGACACCGCAAACCGGTGTGCCAACCCGAGCGGCCAGCGCGACGATTGCCGAGTGGTCGGCGTTCGTTCTGTCGACGAACGCTCGTGGATTTTGCACCCGGTAGCGACAGGCAACCGATCCGACCGTCTCCCAGTCGAACTGTTCGAGTCCGGGACGCAGTTGCTCGTTCGGGAAATTGAAAAACAGCGAGACGTCCGTGAGGTGGCGGTCGAGTGTGGCTTTGGTCATCCGGGTGAATAGCCCCTGCCGTCGGTGGTCAGGGTGGACGATCCAGTCGACGGGCTGGAAGACGTCGTGGACGGTCTCGCCGATACGAAGCCGATACGGAAGTAGTGGCTCGGCTCCGACGAGTTCGCCATCGGATTCGACAACGGTCATCTGGACACCGTCCCGGTAGGGGTTGGCTTCGAACCGCCAGTTGAACCAGTCTACGGATTTCCGTCGACCCCAAACCGTCTCGTATAAGGAGAGAAACCGGTCTCGGTCTGTTGGTCGGTAGGGACGAACCTGATACTCCCCAACCGACTGTTGTTGTGTCGTTACCATGCTCGTTTATGCACTATCGCATAGCAGGTGTCTTTGTTACCGCCTGCTTTCGAGGCTTCGACAGTCGACTCACTGCTTCGAGAGGATCGCTCTCGGAGAGACGGTTCCGCACGCTAACAGTGGCACTGCGCGCCGGTCGGTAGCAAACTGGTTTCGTAACAACAACCTACTGAACGTAGTTGGTAATATCTCGGCTCTGTTAGGCGTTTTCGAGTTGGGTTCGGAGTTCGGCCTCGTCGACCTCGTATTTGAACGCGGGCCACCCATCGACGAAGACGTAGGGAACCCGGTCGCCGTACTCCGCCCGGAGCGTTTCGTCGGTGTCGACGTCGACCTCCTCGATTGTGACGTGGGTGTCGACTTCCTCTGCGACCCGTTCGATTGTCGACTTCGCCTCTTCGCAGAGATGGCAGTCGGCCCGCGAATAGATCTTCACCGCGACTGGAATCGCCATGTGGGCTCTCGGTGGGCCGGGAAGGCAAGCGTTACGACCGCCGCCCGAAAGGAGTTCGTATGGCGCGGATCGTGTTGGTTCGACACGGCGAGACGCAGTGGAACCGCGACCGGCGGGTCCAAGGGTGGGCTCCGGTCGCCCTCACTGACCACGGTCACGAGCAGGCCGAGCGGCTGGCCGCGGCGCTCGCCAAGCGCTACGACGTCGACCGACTCATCTGCTCGGATCTCCGACGCACCCTCGAAACCGCTCGTCCCATCGGTCGGGCTGTCGACTGTGAACACACGCCGGACCGTCGCTGGCGGGAGCGGAATTTCGGTGTGCTACAGGGACTCGACTACGGCGAACTGTTTTTGGGTCACCCGGAGTTCACACTCAGCGAGGTGGGGTACACGGCCGCCGAAGCCCGACCCGAGGGCGGCGAGAGTCTGGTCGACCAACGCGAGCGCGTCCTCGGGGCGTTTGCGACACTCCGCGAGGAGCTTGGCCCTGACGAAACTGCTGTCGTCGTCACCCATGGCGGGCCGCTGTACTTGGTTCTCGGCTGGGCGCGTGGACTCAATATCGAGGCGACGATTCTCGATCAGGAACAGGGCAACTGTGCGATCAACGAACTGGTCGTTTCGGAATCCGGGGTCGACGTGGTTGTCGAAAACGACACCGACCATCTCGACGCCGAACCGCTGTGATTAGCTCGACGGATACTGCTGGGAAAACACGTCTTCTGTCTCGGTGTCATCGCTCTTGTTTGCGGGACTGACGCTGCCGGTTTGGTAGCCGTGCAGATCCAGTGTTACGTGATCGAACCCGAGATCCGAGAGGTGATCTCTGGCCGCCTGTGCGAACTCGGGATCGAGCGCTGCATCGAGTTCATCGGGAGCGACTTCGATTCGGGCCAACCCGTCGTGGTCCCGGACGCGGAACTGGTCGAACCCCCACGTTCGCAGCAGTCGTTCGGCCTTTTCGACTCTGGTGAGTTTCTCTTCGGTGACTTCCAACCCGGTCGGAATCCGCGAAGAGAGACAGGCCATCGACGGCTTGTCGGCGACTGACAGCCCCCGGTCTTCGGCAATCTCTCGGACCTCGGCTTTCGTAATCTCGTGGTCCAACAGCGGCGAGCGAACCGAAAGCTCTTCGACCGCTTGCAGGCCGGGGCGGTGGCCCTCGCCGGGGTCGGAGGCGTTGGTCCCATCGCAGACGGTTTCGATCCCGAGTCGACGCGCGGTGTCGTACATCTTGCCGAGCCGCATCGTCCGGCAGTGGTAACAGCGGTCGCCGCTGTTGTCGACGAAATCGGGGTTGTCGAGTTCTGAGAACTCCACCAACTCGTGGCGAATCCCGATTTCCTCGGCCACACTGGTTGCGGCATCAAGTTCGGCCGCGGGCAGCGTTTCACTTTTCGCCGTACAGGCGACTGCCTGCTCGCCGAGGGCCTCGTGGGCGAGCGCCGCGACGACCGCCGAGTCGACGCCACCCGAAAACGCGATGAGGACGCCGTCGCAGTCGGCGAGGTCTGCCCGCAGGGCCGCGGCTTTCTCCGTTGGAGTCATTGGCCACCGAATGGCCTGCCCGGTCAAAAGACCGTTGTTCACTGCCTGTTTAGTTAGCAGACGGCCACAATGCTCATAGTATCACGTTCCGTCTTTTGATTCGGGTAGTGACACCACAGCAACACGACTGCTGGCCCGTTGTGGACCACTATGCTGTCGTGTCATGTGTCGACGCTCCCTCCGGCAGTGTCGACACCGGATTGGCCCTCGCTGCCGTTGCTACCCTGCTCCGGCTCAGTGTTCAGTGCAGAGACGGTCTGCTGTAGACGGTTCCCGATAGACCGTCGATATGCGGCGGTCAATACGGCAACGTCGGACAGCAAACAGTCTACGACGCCCGTGGGGCGGGCGTCACTCCCCCCCCTTTCTGTCGCTGACCCGCATCCTTTAGTCACTCCCCGAGAGACCCGCAGGCGATGGAGTTCGAAGCGATTCCGGGTGTTGGCCAGAAGACAGCCGCCGCACTCGCGGAGCTCGACGACCCCGAGACCGCCCTCGAAACGGGTGACGTGCTGACGATTGCGGCGGCTCCCGGCGTCACCGACGGGCGGGCCGCGGCTATCGCTCGCGGCGCGATCCAGCGCCGTCACGACGATCCCGGCGGCTTTCTGGCAACTGATCGCTCCAAGTCACTGTACGACGATGCCCTCTCGCTCCTCCAAGAACGCGCCGTAACCACGTACGCTACAAAACGACTCGAAACGCTGTATCCCAGCCCCCGGCAGTCCCGTATCAACGAGGTCCGCGAGTTGGTCGACCGCGCCCTCTCTCACGAGCCAGACACAGCTGTCCTCGACGCTCTCGGCGGCGTCGAACCACTCGAATCGCCCTCGGGACTCCGCGTTCGGGACCGCTGTTTGGCGACCGCCGACGCCGAACAGTACGCCAAAGCCAAGAGTAAGATGCCGGAGCTATCGGCCGAAGTCGTCGACGACGCCCGAGACATCGACGAACTGGCCCGCTCGTATGCCACCGTCTTCGTCCTCGACGAGTCGTTCGCCGGGATCGATATCGACGGCGACGTTCGGATTCTGCCCGACGCCCTCGACAAACCCGAGACAGTCGTCCCCGAACGCCTGCTGTCGGTGTTTGCGACGAATCGCGACCGAATCATGGCTGCCGCCGAGGTTCATCGACTGGCCGGACTGGAGCCGCCGTGTGATCTCGACGCACTCGAAGACGGCCTCTCGCGTGTCGACGACGACGGTACCATCGTCGGTGACGACGAACTTCGGCGGCTCGAAGTCGCTGTCGACGATCTAGATGCGGCGGTCGGCACCGCCGAATCGGTCGCCAACGACTATCTCCGGGATGCGATCAAGGAGCGAAACGTCACCATCGAGGGCCAAGACTTCCTCTCGCTGGTCGAACAGGGCGCGCGCGTCGACTCGCTTCTGGCCCGCGAACTCGACGAGGATTTCGAAACCGCAGTTAAAAAGTCCCGAACTCATCTCACCGAGAGTCTCTCGCTTGCGCCCGAAGAAGCTGAACTCGCCGACCGAATTTTCGATGGCGATCCGACCTTCCCGATCAATCGACGCGAGGACGCTGTCGGTCGGCTTAAAAATGAACTCACCGCCGCCCGTGACCGCC
>Ga0136596_1001459_pt1 | contig 10627 bp, 20 predicted proteins | sample AntRauTorcE11897_FD_101387 | JGI IMG/M metagenome (GOLD analysis project Ga0136596, IMG submission 101387) | Saline lake microbial communities from Rauer Islands, Antarctica - Metagenome Torckler E11 #897 | ecosystem: Environmental > Aquatic > Non-marine Saline and Alkaline > Saline | place... | reverse complement strand
TCCATCTGGAGCGCTGTATTCTGCATCATTTTCACTAAACTCATGACCACCAGCCTCATCAATTGCTAGGTCAATTGCCTCTTGTTCTGTTTTTGCCATAACATCAATTGTTCTGGAAGCAAATCCCGTTCTCAATACTGGAACTCTCCAAAGCTTGTTTTCTTGTGGAACTTCTCCTAAAAGCTTTATTTCTTCTCTATCAGAGCTTTGAATTTTAATAACAACATATTCATCCTGAAGCTCTTTTGCATCATTAAAGGCATCCTCCATACTCTTGTATCCATCGCCAAGGTCAGTTCCGTTTCTACCTTCATAGTCGCTTGCACCAATGTATCCAATTACTTCATATGTAATATCATTTTCCATTACATCTTCAGGGAGGTGTTTAATAATTGCTTCACGTCTTTGCTCTTCAGGCAGGGAGAATACAACTTCTCTAAGAATTCCCGCTGCTGTTTGGTCCTCAAGTGTGTTGAGGTATTTTGAAAACTTCTGGTCAACCAAACTGGTTCCATTTTCTTCAGCCTCTATGCACTCATCACAAATCAATGAGCTAAAGTCAAGCTCTTCGTTATCAGGGTGCATCCTTCCCTGCACCTCAATACCTTGGCAATTGCTGCACTGGTCAAACCCTTTGTTTGGGTTCTCACGTACCTTCTTATCTATTTCTTCTGCTGTTAATTTCTTTCCCATCTTACTTATTTTTTGGTTCATAAATAATGTCCTTATATAAACTGATCTGTTAAAAGTTACAAAAAGGGAGACCTTGATGATCTCCCTTGTGTGCTCGTGACAGGACTCGAACCTGCGACCTCCAGGTTTTGACCTGGTATTCTAACCAACTGAACTACACGAGCGATCACCTGCTACATTAGGAGAGGGAGACTTGCTTTCCCCTCTCTCCTTCAGCATTGCAAGTGACCAGCAAGCTTATTTAAGCAATTTCGCAATACTCTCTGGTGAAGCTCCGCTCTTCAGCTTGGACACAATTGCTTGCAGAACTGCAACCTTTGGTTTGGTTGGGTCTGAAAGTTTAATTGCCTCTTCTAGCTTTGCAACATCTGAAGAAACTTTCTTCTTTGTGTTACCGCCAGTGGCTTTATTCTTTCCTTTACCTTTCGCATCCTCAACTGCTTTCTCAGCAGCAGCAACCAACTCTTCTTCGCTGTTGGTATCACGCTGCAACTTGTTAACAGCAGCAACTGAAATGACACCTTCATCAAGAAGTTTCTGTACGGCTGCGGGTGCTTCAGCTGCCTTTACAAGGTTGTATGTTTGCGCCTGAGACATTGACATACCTAGTTGAGCAACAATTTCTTTTTTCTTCACTCCATCATCAAGCAATCGCTTAATACCTTTGAGCATTTCTTTGTTGCTGAGTGGCTTTGAACCATCTCCATCAATAAGCATCTCGAATACACGAGTCTTATCGTCAACTCTCTCAGTAATGGTTAACACTCGGTCAATCTTTGCACCAAGGTGCTTATTGGCGAACTTAATTGCCTCCAATCGTCTGTGACCTGCTGTAAGAATTACAGTCTCTCCATTTCTCACCGCCTTAATAGGCTGCTTCTGACCTTGAGCGGCAATCTGCTTTGCCAGTGCCTCAATGTCTCCATAATCCTCACGAACGTTGAATCCGTCTTCAACGAGCACTTGGTCAACTGGGACTTTGAGCATATCGGTTTTTTTGATCTTTTCCATATAAACTATTTTATTGATTCATTAATATATAAACTCCTTTGTTAAAAGTTACAACTGGGGAGACTTTAAATATAAACCTCCAATTCTGAAATAGCTTTTTCATACCCTCCGTAATTCTTTCTTCTAATTGAACGAATGGTGAATTCATTTATTAGGAGTTGCATAAAGTACACATCCTTAAAGTTGTTGTGAGTTCCTTTTACAAGCAAGTATTCAAAGGGAGAGTTGGTATCACGGAAAATGAAGTCTCTTCCTTCCTCATCTTGGTAGTGGAATTGTGTGCAATTATCTCCGTATGGGTTTTTCTTTCCTTTAAGGGAGAACTTAGTTTTAAGGGAATTCTCATTCTCTAAATTTAGAGAAATTCTTTTGCCTCCAGTTCTTTCTCCGTTAGCACCCAATTTCCATACTGCTCCATTATAAGAAACGTATGCAATTCTTGCACCCTCATCATTCTTAATATCGCCTCCTGCCCAGTTTCCTGCGCCAAGGTCGTTTAATTCAATAAACTGACGACAAAGCAATGAAGCCATTTCAAATGAATCCACATTTAATGTAGTATTCAAAAGAACAGCACCATACAATGGTTTGTTTGGGTCTTGTCCAAAGTCAGGGTTTCCTACTGAAGCTAATTCTAATTTCATAATATTGTTTTTTTACGTTACGATCTTATATAAACTGTAATGTTAAAAGTTACAATGTGTTTATCCAACTTGAGTAATCAACCCACAATTGCTGCATGACCAGTGGTGTTTCTCTACAACGAATCCATCTCCATATACCTGAGTATCTCCATCATCGTGGAAGTTGTCGTCATGAGGCTCCTCACACTTGCACCAACAAGCGTCTTCAGCAGCTTCACGAATTAACTGGTCAGGCTCAATGAACCCTGTAGCATCACATCGAATACAATCAATGAATACTGGCTTCTGAGCAACGAATTTGCCGTCCTGAAAATTTTGGGGCACAATCTTTTACTTCTTCTTTCCTTCACACGTACTGCATACAATCTTATCCATATAATATCTTTGGTAGTATATAAACTGATCTGTTAAAAGTTACATCCCCTAAAAAAAGAAAATTTAGGGCAGGTTGGAGTCTACTCTTCCGACATTATCTCAGTGTCAGGCTATCTACATTAGTATATAAACTGGATTGTTAAAAGTTACAATGTGGGCAAATAAAAAAAGAGGACTTTTACATCCTCTTTGGTATTCAAATTTGTTTATTATTTTATAGGTCTTTGAACTTTGACCAATTCTCTTCTGGGAGGCTTTGAATTAAGTTCTTTGTTGGAACCTTTCTAAGAAGTTCATCGAGAACTGTGTAGTCTCCATTATCAAAACCATTCTTAAGGTCTTCAATAACTTCGTCAATAAGCTGTTCATACTTCTCTTCCTTGTCTCCGTATCTCTTTTCAAACTCTTCATGGAGTTCCATCATAGCTACTGTAGCACCTGAAAACTTCCCTGTTTTAATTGACATCCTTGCCACTTCATCTCCAGGCTTGAATCCTGTTGTAGGAAATTCGTTTTCTTCTGTACAAAATACGGCTAATGCGCCTCCTTTTCTTCTAAATTTCATTGTATTGGGGTTTTTAAATTCATTGGTATATAAACTGACTTGTTAAAAGTTACAGTTCTTCATCTTCAATGACTTGCTGTATTAACTCTTCATCATAAGTGTGGAATATATACTCTTCCATCTTACTAAAGCAATCCTCAAGACTTTCAGGAATCTCATCCCACTCATCTTTGTAGGCTTCAATAACATCTTCTTTAGTCCAATTCTTACGTCTTAGGTTTATTAGTTTGGTAACTGAATCAGAAAGTTCTTCTTGTGCTTCATCAAACTCAAGGCGAAACCCTTCTTTTTTCTCATGACCAAACTCCTTAAAGAGTTGCCAAGCAAGTTCTTCATTATTCTCATCAATCTGAGTTGAATCAATCAGGTTATCGTCTTCGTCGAAATAGTTAACATTAAATACTGTCTTCATAGGGTTTTGTTTTTGGGTTTATACTTTAGTTATGTGAATGTAGGAAAGTCCAAGTTCATTCATTTGGTCAAGAATCTCTTGAAATCTTGCTATTGTTTCATCAACTCTGCATCCTTCAATTAATTGCTCAATATCTCCTAACGAAACAATGCACTCATTAATTGTTGTATCTGTATCAGAGAATGACGCCTTTGTCTCCAAGTGGAATCTTACGTTATCAGGAATCATCTCTTGTTGAATCTGTCCTACTTTGTATGTATCTGTAATTAAATTCATAATGCTTTTCTTTTGGTAATATATAAACCGATCTGTTAAAAGTTACAATTCACTTCGATCTTGTTCGGACAAAACAAAAAAAGCCCCGAAGGGCTTTGAATGTTTTTAGCTAATTTCTTCAAGCAATTCACTTACTGTAAATCGGTCTTCAAATGGTTGCCACATTGTAACAACTACATCAGCTGAATAATCACCATGACCCTTGTCCTCCTCTTCTTGAAGTTTATCAATTGCTTCAAAAGCATCACCATCAGAAATCATACGACTAAGCTTATCAACCATGCAAGCCTTTGTGTATTGCTCATCATGCTTAAGCTTTTCTTGCGCCTTTTCATCAACAGCTTGCATATCAAGTTGTGTCATGTCCATTGGAAGTTCATCATTTGCAGTCATTTCTACAAGAACTTCTTTTATTGCTTCTAATTCTAAAAATCTTTTCATGTTTCTAAGGGTTTTATTGTTTCTGTAACTATATAAACTAGGTTGTTAAAAGTTACGACTTATCTTTAAAGTGTTGGTCAAATTCTTCATGACTTAGGGCTGACAATCGAATCTCGTGGCCTCTATCATCACCATTCTCATCAACTCCCATGTGAATAGGGTCTACATAGAATCTATAAAGGTCTTCATCCAATACTTTGTCATAAACTTCAATAACAACTGAATCGTTATCATCAAATCCTTCGAGTGCCTCGATGAGGTCTTTCTTTTTTAAGATCACTTTCATAATGGGGTTTGTTTTTGGGTTTATCCTGTTATAATTTTGTATGCCTTGCTAATCTGCTTTGGGTTAAGTCCACAGTTAGCAAGCTTATACCTCCAGTTCTCGAACTGTTCATCTGGAGTTAGTTCTCCATCATGAGCATAGTTCTCTGGAGCTTCTAGTGGCTGAAGAATAATATCCTTCTGCTCATCTGTTAGCTCATCAGGTTCTAGTCCAATTTCTTTTAGAGTTTTACTTCTCCAAGCATCGTTATCAAATGACATAATAGGGTTTTTAAATTCAATCCTATATAAACTAGGTTGTTAAAAGTTACAAAAAAAACCCTGTAGCTTATCATCACTACAGGGTACATGGTTTATCAGCGCATTCTGCTTCGCTTCATTCACCGAACTAACAAACCTTAAAACGGTTGCGTATCTTTCTCAATGGAGTAATTCAGGTGAGCACACATTTGCTCCAGTGTCATTTTCTTGAATTCCTGAAAATCACTTTCTTCATCAAACTGAGGCTCTTGGTTGTCTATAAGGTCTTTCCTAATAGCTTCCTCATCTGTGAAGTTCAGCCCAACTATTGAATAGTCTCCTGCGTCCACATCGAATAGGGCGTAATAATTCTTGCTTTTATCGAGGTGTTCATCTGCAAGCTCAACCATATCTCTAAGGTGGTGCTCATCAAATGGGTTCTCAGGGTGTCCAATCATTGGGTTAATTGTGTTCCTTAACTTGGAAATCACATCAATAAGTTCTTGCTCTCTTTTCATGTCGTGTTTTTTATAGTTCTTCTAACTTAGTTCCTTCAATAACAATTCCTTTGCCAGTGAAAATAGCTTTACGCCCCAGTACAAAATCTTCTGCACTCTCTATGAATTCGTCATAGTAATTTGCACTTGGGTTGGCTTCAAGCCATTCTCTCATTTTGAAGAAGTCGCCCTCCTCTTTGAGTTCTTCCATTTCTGAAATCAACTTATCTTTATCAAGTTCATTTTCTTCGAAATAATCATCGTCAGTACCTTCAAGTCCTGCTATTGCATCACAGAATAGTTCAAAGAACGCATCTGGTTCGCTATCGTAAAGAACTGGTAGTTTATTCTCGTCTAGGGCTGTTTGGTTTCCATCGCAAATTGTATCGAAACCAATAATGTATTTTTCTTTTACTTCCATCGTGTCGTGTTTTTATGTGTTGCTAGTATATAAACTGCTTTGTTAAAAGTTACAATTACTTAAGAAGTTTCATTCCTTTCTCAAGACTAATAGCCAGCTCGCTTCCACCATCAAGGTGCGAAAGTAAGGTGTTAAGGTTTTCCATATCATCAGCTGTCATTCTTTTGTTCTTGTTGTGCTTGATCAAGCAATCAAGCGCCTCTTTAAGAACTGGAACTGAATATGAGAATATGCTTACTGGCTCATCGCAGGCAAATCCGTCCCCACCACAAGAGAGGTGGTTGTATACCTTTGGAACCATTCCGTCACTCTGGAGCTGGTTAAACGCATCTGTGTACGTCCCAGTTGGAATACTGTCAAACTCACAGTCTGGTGAATGCATGGGAACTACTTCTCCTTTATCTAGGAGATCAAGCTCAGCCTTAATGGCTTCAGTAAATTGTTTGTGAAATTCTTTCTCTAATGAACTTGTAGCTTCATCGTACCTTTTGAATAAAGTTTTCATGTCGTGTTTTTTTAGAATTTATCTTTAAGAATACTTGGAATGCTTTTGAATGGTGTCGGAGTAGAAATAAACTCATCCATTGTAACAAGTTCATACTTATTTGCCCACCATGAAACAAACTCATCCGCTGTCTCATCGTCATCAAATGCACTTTTGAGAGTTGAGCAATCTTTGCCGTTCTCTTCTGTGTAGGCAATTCCATATTTCTCTAATGAAATTGCATCTACTTTTTTGTAAACTGTTCTAAATTCATCGTGTCGTGTTTTTGTGTGTTGGTAATATATAAACTGAGTTGTTAAAAGTTACAAATCAATTTTTAATAAGGTCAAAATCAATTCCAATTGAAAGTTCACCTGAGTTTATCTTCTCATCGAAGTATCTTTCCTCAATGGAGAATCCTTCATTTGTTATCATGTTTTCATAAGCACCCAAAGCGCATCTTCTGAATTCTTCCACTTCATTAAAGCCGCCTCTATCTTGCAAGTCTATTGTTTCTGCAATAGAACCAGTAGCTTTATTGCAAATAATTATTTGCTGTGCTTTCTTGTGGTAAGTATATGTAAGACCAGTCCCTAGTGGGTGAAAATGCCAGTATTGACCAGTGACTGTAAGTAAATTTTTGCTCTCCATACCCCTATATAAACTGGGATGTTAAAAGTTACATGAAAAAATATTTGGTTTTTTGTAACAAGTTTTGTAAATTTGTGTATATATATAAACAGCGGGGTGGAGCAGTCGGTAGCTCGCAAGGCTCATAATCTTGAGGTCGGTGGTTCGAGTCCATCCCCCGCAACAAAGAATTAAACAGATGATTAATTATATTAACATAGAGAACAGTGAACGTGAGGAGGAGACTCTTCTAACTGGCTGTGCTCTGATGTGATGTAAGTAAACAAACTGAAAATATTAAAGAGGGTAGCCAATTGGTTATCCTCTTTTTTTGTGATATATGTTCCTGTAGAGTAATTGGTTAACTCGTCAGACTTTCACTCTGGAGATTGCGGGTTCGAGCCCCGTCAGGAATACAAAGCCCAGTTATGACAATTGGTCGAGGCTTTACCAGCCTCTTTAACTGGCACACCGCCCATTGGTCGAAGTGGTTAAGACGTTGCCCTTTCAAGGCAAAGGTTACGGGTTCGAATCCCGTATGGGTGACAAATGCTACAGTATGCAAATTGGCTAAGCGACAAGACTTTCAATCTTGACCCCTCGTGGGCTTGCGGGTTCGAACCCCGTCTGCAGTACAAACAAAAAAAGGGGCGCAATGCCCCTTTAATTATCTTAATAAGTCCTTTGGTTTAAAACCAAGCGTTGAAAGTATAGTGTACATTCTCACACCTATCGTCTGGGTTGGTTGGAAATAGTATGACTCCCAATCCATCTTTTACATAGTCAACGCAGTATTCAGGTTTTGAACTTGTGGTAAGAAATGTTACATAGGTATCAACATTTGTTTCTATATTTCCAAACAAAGGAACAATCCTATCTCTATACATTTTCTTAAAACAATACTTCTCATTTAGAGAGGCTTTAAAAGTGTTTCCACAACCAACTGCAACCTTTCCAACAAATGAATCATTCTCATAGACAAGGACAGAATCTAGTCCACTATCAAAGACATCATTGAATGAAATAAGGACAAACTCAGAAGGTTCTTCCTTTGAAGTCTCTGGGTCTATGCTAGTTTCAATTCCATCGCCATCACTATCGGCGTCAGTACTGTTTGGAGCAATTTCTTCTTTTTGACAAGAGAAGAACCCAAGTGCAATTGCTAAAATAAAAATAATCTTTTTCATAATAAATAAACGTTTTGTTTTATAAATAGTTGCCACTTTGACAACTTATGGTTATATAAACTGGTTTGTTAAAAGTTACAAGGGAGAGATCAGTTAGGGAGATATTTAGTTGTGCGAGGCGCTGGGGGTGGTAATCATAAGTGTTTCTCTTGCCAGAGTACTTTATTAATCATCCGTGAATCCCCCATTAGCACAACCTTCTCACAACGCATTCATAGACCTTGACAGTTCACTGGGGTCATTAACCTTATGCTTCATGCCAATCTTGATCTAAACCTGCCTTACAGCCGTCTGCTTGCACACCTTATAGTTGTTTTCTCATGTCTTATCGCCACCGTCAGTTATCCACCTTACCTGCGCAGTATTAGGCTTCGTTATCCATCTGGTGCTAATCCTTCACCTCATCCCTTCACAGGGAGATTTTGGTGTTTTACGGAACAGCTATCAACGTATATGCTTCAGTGAGTTGCTCACAGTGAGCTTCTCGCTTTTTGTTGTACGCATTTCACTAGGAAATGTTACAAATATCTTTAATCTTTTTAACGGCTTCATCTATTAGCCTAAGCTTCTTTTCTATAGGAGAGACATCCGTAAAAATCTTTCTAGGCTTTGCATCATTATCATATACAACGCTTATCACAGCCTTTTTAATATTTTCTTCCTTTTCTTTTGAACATTTGTGTTGTTCCGCCTTCAATTCTGCAACAACCTCTTTAACATGAGGGTCGAATTGAAACTCTGGGTCTCTCCAGTAGACTTCTCCGTTTATGAAATAGCCTATGCCAGTTACTTCTTCATTGTCGTCTGAAGTCTTATATCCATCAATGTGAATAACTCCATTGTCGTCCATGTGGTCTATGCGAATTTCTGAGAATATACTTTTCATTTTCTTTCCTATTTTATTTTCTGCATAAGACCATACTCTTGCTTTTGTCTCAAGAGAGGTATTATTCCTGATCTTATTTAGAAAGTCATTTCGTTTCATGTTGCTATATAAACTGATCTGTTAAAAGTTACAAACCCCCTCCAATTGGAGAGGGCTTAAATTTTCTTATGAGTGCTTCACGAATCTTTCGCCATTTTCGTAGAAAGACGCCATACACATAATGGTTCCTCCAATTTCATTTTGAAGACCTGCCTCAATGTTAATATTGTGACTTGGTAGGAAAGTTTTAAATTGACGGTGTAAACCCCTCATTTGAAACTCCAACTGCTTATCGTTGTGAACTGTCTTCTCAAAATTAATCTGAGGACATTTAATTCCTTTTTTGTCTTTTACTATTTCGCCCTTTTCGTTGCGAATAATAACGCTAATCAAATATGTTCTTTCTTGTTCCATGTTCTTATATAAACTGGTTTGTTAAAAGTTACAAAACTACTTCTTTTCACCAAATAACATTTCATGCATATTGCCATAGCCCCAAAGCCAATTCTCTTTTTTCTCGTCAAGCTTCATGTGACCTTCCTCGTCAAGCTCTTTTATAGCCTGCTGAATAGCTTTCTTTCCATAGACCTTATGCCATCTCACGCTGTTCTTAACAACGTCCATATCCTTAACTGGAATCTTTCCGCCGTAATGCTTGTGAAAAAACATATCACGAATCGCATTGCAAGCTATCTGAGTTGGTGTAGGTTGTGGAGGGTTATAATTTTCCGTCAATTTCTTTGCGTACTTATTAATGTTTTCTTTATTTGTCATTATGCTTTGTTTTTTGGTTGTGTACACTCAAAATGCATGAGTGCCTCTTCAACTGGTTTGCTTACATTTCCGTTTCTGTACACAGCATTGAAGTTAAACTTCCCGCTATGAGGGTTGCAATTAAACTTGCTCTTTGCCTCATTCACATTCTCAAACTTTGCGTAAATTGAGAATAAGAATCGTTGAGTGGTGTAAATAGTTATGCTAAGTTCACCTACAATCGTATCAAGCTTAAATGCTTTATGCGAAAACATATTCTTATCCTGTGGTTGAGCCTCAGCCCCCATTTCGAGAAGTCCTTTCGTAACTCCTTCTAAGAATTTGTCTTGCGCTTTCTTTGTAATATTATCTTTTGCTATTGCCATGTCCTTATATAAATTGGTTTGTTAAAAGTTACATTAATTCACAGAACCTGCAAATGCTCTACCAAGTTCTCCTAAGTTCCTGGAATGCTCAACTGAATTAAATCGTTTCTTAGCCTCATTAAAGAGCGTTCTAGCATATCCCTTACGTCTTTCACCTTCCAGAGTATAAACGTTGGCTACAACGGCTTCAATCCCGTCTCTGGTCATTAATTGAATGCCCGAAACAGCTATGCCGTCTTTCATTAGCAGGAATCTGTAAGACTCACCATCAGAGAAACACTTAATGTCCTTGCTGCTGGTCCTCACCTTTCTTTCCTTTCCAACGTATGGGTATTGGCTTTGATCAACCAATATGCCCTCTAGTCCTACGCTTCTATATTCCATGCTATTATATAAACTGGT
>Ga0136596_1001454_pt1 | contig 10652 bp, 16 predicted proteins | sample AntRauTorcE11897_FD_101387 | JGI IMG/M metagenome (GOLD analysis project Ga0136596, IMG submission 101387) | Saline lake microbial communities from Rauer Islands, Antarctica - Metagenome Torckler E11 #897 | ecosystem: Environmental > Aquatic > Non-marine Saline and Alkaline > Saline | place... | reverse complement strand
ATCGAGATGCGGTCAGGATTGAGAAAGCGCTCGAAGAGAAGGCCGTACTTGATGGGGTCTGGGTCAGTAATTCTTAAGGCCCACGCAATCAGACTACCAGCACCAGATCCTCGTCCCGGCCCCACAGGGACGCCATTGGCATGAGCATAGTTGATGAAATCCCAGACGATGAGGAAGTATCCCTCATAACCCATGTTGCAGATGATATCGAACTCGTGGTCGAGTCGGTCGAGGTAGTTACTAGGAATCCAGCCACCAAGCCTGTCCTTGAGTCCGGTGATGGCCAGATCTCTAAGATACTGTGCCTGTGTTTCAAACCTTTCAGGGATTTCAAACTGAGGCAGATAAGGGAAGTCAGGGTTGAGTTTTAGCTCAACGTTGCAGGCTTGGGCGATTTCTTTTGCAACAGGATTCTCGCCGAGGTCTTTAAGGTATGCTTCGTTGATGCCGTGATAGAGCGCCCATTCGAGGTCGAGATGCTTATCGAGCTTATCGGCCATCACAATAGCATGAGCGATGGCGTCTTGTTTTCTGAGGTAATGCACGTCGTTGGTTTTGACGCACGGAATGTGGTAGCGCTCAGAGAGCGTTTTGAGATAGCCGTTGATAATTTTTTGTTCTTCGAGGCCGTGGTCGATAATCTCTAAGAAGAAATCTGGCCCGAAAATATCTTTGAGCCTACCTAAATTCTTCCTTAAGGCGTTGGTATCCTTTCGAAGAATGCTAATTGAGATGGGGCTGCTCATATCGCCACTGAGAGCGATGACGCCGTCTGAGTGTGCATCAAGATCTAGCCAGCTAGCCCCCTCAGGTCTGGAAGATTTCTCAACAAGTTGGAAAAGTGAACAAAGACCGGTATCATCTTTTGCAAGAAGAGTGATGTGGCCACCGGCAACTGTGGCCTCGACTCCAAAGATAGGTTTGACGTTGTACTTTTTACAGGCGATCTGATGTTGGACAATGCCGCCCATCGTGTCATGGTCGGTCATGGCCAGAACGCCACCCTGACAAGCCTTTGCCAGACTTGCGCATGACGGCAGAGCGTCACCAACAGAAAAGCGCGTGTGTGCGTGCAGATGAATCATCAAGGACTCCTATGTCGATGTTGTTAAAAGTAGCTTACGACTATCACCCGATTGATGCAATCACCGATCCTCCTGTTGCTAGAAACAGAAAAGAGAGACGGGCTCGTGGCGTGCCAGCGGTTGCTGGCATGGTCGGTGGTCTTGCTCTCGGGGCGACCGCTGGCCATCTTACGGGTATAGGTGCGCTTAAAGGGAGTATGGCTGGCGGTGCCTTAGGGGCAGCAGCCGGTAATATTGCTGGCAACAGAAACGTCTACAAGATGCGCATGCGAAGCGGACAAGCACTCGATACGACTCAAGAGAATAGGCTCAAACAGGAAAACCAGAGCAAACTACCCGGAGCTATCACCGCCCTTAAGATGTCCCCCTGAGTACCAGTCCCTCAGGGCCCACCTGAGCATGTCGTAGCGAGACATACTAAAACTTTCTGCCCACAAACTAAGGGCGTTATTTTCAGCCTCTTTGACACGCACATAAACCACCTCTGACTCTTCGTCATTCAGCGGCACGTCGATTCGTTTTGGTTTAAGAGTCGACGGAATAGTCATCTATATCTCTAGCAATATGTGCGTCAGTAAATCCGGCCACCCCACCTTTTCGAAGGGCTCTTTCTGCATCTTCGCTGATTATATAACTTTTTGAGCTGCTTATCTTCTCTGCTTTCGTGTTATCTGCGATTTTAAAAGTGATGTCCTCTTCGGGAATTTCGTAGTCTTTACCGAGAACGCTCACCCGCCTCAAAACCTCGACAAGGTAAGCTGGGGTGTGGTTGGTTAAGATGTCGTCAAACCTGTCATACTCCCCCTCTTCAAGCTCGACCCCTTCGCGTTCTGCGAAATGCTTGATCATCTCGATCCGAATTTCTTTCTCAGGCTGACCCATCTGAATCATCTGATCGATTCGCCCCGGACGCTTCATCGCGTCAGGCAGTTCGTCATAGTGATTGGTGGTGATGAGGGTAAGAGGTACCTCGTATTTTTCGTCGAGCAAAAAAAGCTTACTGTTTAGGTCAGTCTTTCTAACCCTGTCCAGATCGTCGATGATAATGACGTCTGGCTGAAGGATATCGAGCATCGTTCCCCATGAGTATGGATTAAGAGAAGAAATCATATTGAGGCCGACCGACAAAGTACGCTTTCCAATGTTCATCGCCGCCTGCTCAATAAGGGTCGACTTACCCGTTCCGGGTTCACCCTGCAAAAGCACGCACCGCCTAACATCTCGAGCGAAAAACGCCCTCCACTGATCTAGGTACTTTTTATGCTTTCCGATGAATTTGTTACCCACTGGATGGATTTCTCTGAGCATAAAAGAAAGTGAGCTAGATTCGTTTTCTATCTCAACATACCTTTTGTTTTTCCAGTAAGCATCACTCATGCCCTTGTAAGCTTTAACACGAAGATCTAAGTCAAGAGGGGCCCATATCTCTTTTTTATATTTCTTTTTCTGCTTATCATAGATGAAGCAAAGATTTGCATCCTCAAAAGTAAATTCGTGCAGTTCGTAATTATCTGTTTCTGCCGCCTTTACGGGGCTGATAGACCCATCAAGCAGTGATTCAACGACAGGCTTGTATTCGTTGTACACACCTCCAATGCCCGCCAATTCTGTACCCATGAGATATCGAGCAATACTGTCTGTGGCAGTGGGTATCTTGACAAGCTTTCCCATCAGCCGCCTGCCGGTAATATACCAGCTGTAGGGGTCATCGCTCTCAAACTCCATAAAGCAATTCGCCCAGCTCTCGACCTCTTGAGTGATTGGCATCATCTTCTTGTAAAGCGGTGCAGGTACCTCTGGTTTGTCGACGATGAATTTGGCGGCAAGGTATCCGAAAGCTGCGCCAGCATAGTTTAGCATAAGCTTCCTTTAGTAAGCTCTGACAGTTTTTGGAGAGCCTTTTCTTTTGTGTTGATGTCGAGTGCAGACGGAAATTCCAGATCGTACCTGCGACACAGATTGTATATCTGATGATACGTTTTTTGGTCTGGAAAATCTAACGCCTCAAGACGACGAAAGGCCCTAGCAAAATCCCCATCACCACAAAGAGAACACTTCTCAAGAATGTCCTTTTTGGGTTTATTGTGGTTTAGGAGTTGGCGTATTTTGGCTATGAGAGGTTGGTAGGTCATAGGTATTTTAAGGTAAAAAAAACGCCCACCGTGGTACTCCACGATGGGCGATACACCTTTTGCGCGCCAGAGGAGCAAGGAAAAGCGGCGCGCTAGGCGTAACTCAAGGAGCTTTTGTTAGCTTACTCATCGAAGAAACCTTCGTCAAGGTCATTGAAGAAGTCTTCTCCAGAATCAGTCTCCTGACTCATCTCCGAAATAAGCTGGTTGGCCTCCCCGTAAGTGAGGTCTCTCAAGTCCTTGCCAGCCATGGCTTGCGGCCTCTCTTGGACAGCATGCTTTTTCGTCTCACCGAGACGATTGGCGATAGCATAGACGTCAGAGATCTGATCTTCAGTGATTGGAAGGTTGTTGGCGAGAGCAACCAGAGCACCTTTGAAGGTGTCGGGTTTGCCCGGAGAGAACGAAGCCTCTTCGCGCATCAGCTTGATGGCCTCTTCGCGCTCTTGCTTGGTCTCTTGGCACCACATACGAGCCACCAGCACCACGTTATCGCGAGTTGGGTCCATCTCCATGATATGCTTGGCGAGATCCTCAGGAGACTCCTCAGCCTCCTCAACAACCTCTTCTGCTTTGGTGGGGTCTCTGAGTTCGATGCCACGCTCTTCAAAGATCTCAAGCATGCGCCCCATCGTCTTCTTGCCGATGTTGGGCACCTTGAAAAGCTCTTCGCGAGTCATGTCCTCGATCTCATCGACGTAGCCGACGCCGTGAGCCACAAGCGCATTCTGACCACGAGTGGGGAGATCAAGCGCCTGCATGGGCGTTCCCTCTCGCTTGGGTTCAGGCTCTTCTTCCCCCTCGGACCCCTCTTCTTCAGGCTCAGGCTCAGGCTCTTCTTCCCGCTCGGGTTCAGAAACCTCTTCAGGCTCTTCTTCTTCCTGCTCGGGTTCAGGGGCTTCTTCCTGCTCGGGGGCCTCCTCCTTAGCTTTTTCAAGCTTGCTCCCCGATTCGAGATAAGTATCGAGCAGGATCATCGCGTATGCCAAGGGGGGCATGCGATTCTCTTTGGCCCGCTCGACAAGAGTCTTTGCGTTTTCATCGCTCAGAAAATCGAAAAGGTCGATTTTCGCTTTCATGAAATTCTCCTTCTGAATGCTTTCCATATGGAAGTTACTGCTTCTGATAAGGTAAGACCATGCTCCTCACAATGCTCCTTCAACGCCTCCTTGATGGGGCGTGGAACCCTGCATTGCCAGACGGCCTTGTCTTCGTACTTGAATTTTGGCGGGTACCCCATCCTGCGCAGATGGTAAATAAGGTAATCTACTTCTGATTCGGAAGTGCCAAAATTCCTGTGAAACTCGACGACTTGGGGAGCTACCCCAGCCGCTTTCGCAAGCTCGCTTGTACTCCTCTCGTAGCGACTCATCTCCTCTGATAGATATCTCGCCAGAGGCGGTCTGTCTTTTAGAGGGGTTGCCACGGCTTAAAGCTCGCTCATCTTAATTATCCCACCAAAGGAGTGGTTGTTTAGTCGTCGATCTCAATCGAGTCCGTTGGGCTCGACGTAATACTACTTAGCAAAGTTTTGAGAGTAGCGCCACCATCATTTGAAATTGGCGTCCATGCGGCGAATTTGGCCTGCAAGTCAGAGACGTATTTGTTGAGCTTTACCGACAGGTTATCAGTCAAAAGATTAAACACCTCATCGACAATAGCGAAAGAGATATTTGCAAAGCTTCTGGCTGAGCTTGCCACACCTTGCTCCATCTTCTCCCCAAAAGACACCCCTTGGGTGGTGTGTTCAGAGTCATACCAAAACTCCCAAATTTCCTCTTCGTCTGCATAAAGAGGATCACCAAAAACATCCTTTTGAACAAGCATGCTGGCAATCATTTGATCCCACGCAAATTTTGCGGCTGCTCGAAAGATTGCCTCGTAAAGCACTTTGCCTGATACTGGGTAATCAGCGGTGGTGCTTGGAAAGCTTTCAACGATACTGATTGGCTTACTATCAAGATAAAGGGTTACTTCAAATGACATCGAAAACTCCCGAAGTAAAAGATATTGTTATTTATAAAGGCGTGACACTGGAGACGATCCTGTGGACCGAGACTGACAATAACGGCGATCCTGTGGACCTTACCGGGTATAGCGTAGAGTCACAAGTGCGTACAAGCTACGACTCAGACACCGTAGAGCTTAGCCTTACTGAGCGTATCACCCTCGGCACAGACGGCACAGCAACTCTCAAGCTAATCCCTATGGTCACTGCGTCTGTGAGCTTTGAAAAAGGTGTCTATGACGTAAAGCTTGTGACGCCAGAGGATGATATCTGGCGTCGCTGTTTTGGTATTGTGTGGGTCAAAGAGATGGTTACACGCGATGATGGTGGTTAGTGTCGGTGGTGGTTTTCAGGTAGGCGGATAACTGTCATAGCTTCTCAGCAACCATAGCAGCCACGTCGCTGCGCTCGCTTTTGAGAAGTGTGACCGCAGCAAACAACTCTTCACCGCTGAGTCTCTCGACCATATAACTAAGACCGTTCGACCTTTCGTCGATATAGGGATTATCGATCTGGTGAGGATCTCCAGTCAAGACAAGTTTGCTGTTTTTACCCACACGAGTTGCAACCGTCTTTACTTCGTGCGGCGTAAGGTTTTGAGCTTCGTCCACAATAATGAATTGATCCGGGAGCGTCCTACCCCTGATGAAAGGTAGAGGCTCAACAGATACCCTGCCGGAATTGACAGCAGGAGGGCGCACTTTGTCGCCAAGCGTATCCTTAAACTTTGATCCATGACCCAAAAACTCCAAGTTATCCCAGATAGGCTTCATCCAAGGTTGCATTTTTTCTTCAATTGTACCGGGGAGATATCCAAGCTCTTTACCCATCGAAACAAGCGGGCGCATCACCAGTACGCGCTCATACTTACTAGGTCGACAGTTTACCTGAGACAAGGCCGCAGCCAGCGCAAGCAACGTTTTGCCTGTGCCTGCGGGGCCAGTAAGAACCACAACCTTGACGTACGGGTCCATTAAAACGTCGAGCGCAAACACTTGCTCCGAGTTGAGCGGCTTGATGCCACATACGCTATCGTGGCGCGCTAGAGCCACACGAAGCTTGTCGTAGTGCTTTCTTACAAGCGCGCTTTGAGAGCCGTTGACAAGTTGGGCGTGGGTATTGATGTCCATGCCAAACTTGTCTTCGAGGCATCCGTACTCAAAAAGACTGTTAATGTCTGTGGCGCTTGCTTGGAATTCTTGGCTCTCGACTTTCTTTTTGGTCTGGGTGGCCTGATAGTCCTCAGCTGCAATCCCCCGCGCATCTGCCCTGATACGAAGATTGATGTCTTTGGTCACCAGAGTGACGGGGTTTTCCGTCTCTTCGATTAGATCTAAAAGATGCTCATCAACATTATCAACATCAACCCCCCCAAATACATAAAGCTTACCCCCATCCTCAAGCTCTACACCTTCTTTGAGGGACCCCATCGATCTGACTCTATCTAGGTTTCTGACAACCTGACGAGCGTTTTTATTGATGTTGTCTTCACCCTTCTTAAAAGTATCAAGCTCTTTTAGGACTGCATAAGAAATGATGACGGCGTTGTCTTCAAACTTAAAAATGCACTCCGGGTCGTGAAGCAGGATATTCGTATCAAGCAGGTACGCTTTTTTTAGTGTAGACATAGAAAATTGTATGCGGTGTCTGGAGGATAATGTGGTTAGGACCTTCTAGAAGATTAGAAAAGAAGCTGTCAATGACTTTTTCTTCTAGATCGGTATCCCGCAACAAAATAGAGCGCAAGGTATCATCGATTTCTACCGGCTCGCACTCAGGCAAGCCTTCTCGATAAATAACCTTGCGCTCGTATTTCAGGCGAAAGTTTTTCATAAGCTCAGGCTACACCGCCCGAGCTTGGGGGTCAAATCTGCTGAGTCTTTTCCGCCTTTTGAATCGACTTTTTGATGTCCTCAGCACCCACAATCTCACCCTTGACCTCGACAACCTCTGCCTGCTCATCCCACGGCACAAGCCCTCCACTTCGAGTCACGATGACCTTCTCGATGCTGTCTTGATCGAGGCGTTCGGCAATCTGTTCAGCATTTTTTTCACCAGAGAATCGAAACTCTTTGGTGGTCATGATCTCTGCATCCGGGAAAAACGTCTTTGACTGATTGATTGGCTCAGAAGCAAGCTCAACCTCTTTGTCGTCGTGGTCAACCATCGTGTGCACAATATCGAAGAGCTGAAAAGCGTACGCCATCTTAGGAAGAGACGCAGCTACCTTATCCTCGTCTCGCTCATCAATCATGGTATGGTAGACTTCCGGGCGACCGGATTTCGGAGCGACGATAAAAAACTGAACAACATGCTTGACTTCGTAACTCATCTTTTTTCCTTGAAGCTTTCATGAAAAGCTTCTAAAAAGTAAAAAATAGTAAATGCTGCAACAAAACCTGCCGCGCCTTGAGAGACATAGAGATGATGATTAACCCCCATCATCCATCCCCACAACACACTAAGCCCCACAATAGGGATAATCTGGGAATACTGTGGAGAGATTGTCAAGCAAGATCTTTGACCAGCTCTCCAGTCTCTCTCGGTCGATGTTTTGCGGCTGCTCCCAGAATCCTCGGAGTTTTTCCGTCTCTTTGACTTCCACTGATCCAGCGAATACCTGACCTGCATAAACAAAGCCAAGGTGCACGCGACCCACGTCATTATTGTCATCACTCAAGATACCTACATACCGGATTGACGGAGTAAGCCCTGAAATGCAAAGCTCTTCATTAAGCTCTGCATAGGCTCCGGCGCGGATAGGATCTTTATTGATGCTCGTCATAGAGATATCTAAATGCCCACCCACACCAATCGATAGCTGATTGTGAAGGCGTTCTTCACCACTACCTTCAAGCCGCTCGGTCACAAAGATTTCTCCATCCCTGTTACGCAAAACGGTGTAGGGGATAAGTTGCTTCTTCGAGTCGTCTTCTTCAAGTTTTTCTCGAAGTTTATATTTGTGAATACGTGAGCAGTATGTTTTTAAAATGTGATTTGGGTCGGGATACAGTCCAGACTCCCCCTTGAAAAGGTCATCTACGCACGATTCTTCACGAGTGATATAAGCAATGAATTCACGCTTCAAGGTTAAACTCCTCTACGTCGAAACCAAGTTGATCGATCAATTCGTAAAACTCAAACTCTGGAGTGTAGTAGCTTTTCTTGTCCCGACGTAAAAAGAAAGAGACATACATCTCGTCCGAGGACATGCTCTTGAATCTGAAACGAACAGAACCATCGTCGGCGCTGTCTAGATCTTCAGGAAAACCCCTGAACTGAGAGAAGTCACTAAACGAGCGTGCCTCAATAAGATCTACATCCAAGAATCTATCGATGCTCTGGATGTAAGGATCTTTACCTCGCAGGGCCTTTGTGTTGTTAAACATGCTGTAGATATGTCTTGCCATTTCTTTGCTTTTTTCTACAGCAATTCTGCGATTGGCATCGTTCGACGTCTTCACCAACAGATATTCAAGCACCTTGCAACTCTCCTTTTAGTTGGGGGTATTTCTCCCACACATCTTTTACGCTACTAAGTCCTTCACGGACATAGATCTCTTTGGCCACTTCATTGACTTTACTGTCAACTAAAAAATGCGACCGGAACATTGGGAGCGTCCGATAGACCACCGGACGCTCCAGCTCGCTTGCACGCCTGATACCGTACATCATCCCCTTCGAGACACCGAAGTCAACATACACCACCGTAAGCTCGGCATGCTTACCGATCTCAAGACCGGCATCAATACCAAGCTCACGCTCCTCTTCGATATCATCATCGAGGACATTTTCTTGGGTGTACAAAAGATGGGACGCAAAAGGTGCCTCACCCCTCATCAGACAATCATGCATGCACATCTGGGCATACCTGATGTTGCGAGAGACTTCACCTGCGAACGGACTTTCAAGCTGAACAAATTTCATAAGTGTTAATCAGCGATTGGCAGTATCTGAAATATACCCTAACATAACGCCCCCTCATGCGTTTTGCAAACGGTATTACGTCTTTTAAGTTCCGAGTAAGAACCTCTCCTAGAAGCTCTTGGTCTGCATTGTAGACGCGGAATTTGTAGGGGTAGGCACGAGAGCTAGGGTCGTACTCCCCAGCTGGTGCTCGCCAGAATTTCTTTTGATAGTGTGCAGTGAGGAGTCTTGGGTAGGTATCAGTATTCATTAGGAAATAGAATGGTGGTGACAGTTTCTTCGGCGAAATCCGTAATGATCCAGATCTTTTTCTCTTCTATCATATACACCCCCCATAACGCGACCCCGATTTGTCTGGATCGCCAACTCATTATCGGAGGCAGTATCTTCATGGACATCACCCCAGTCCTCGTTGATGAATCTTGCCAGAATGGGTGTAACCTCTTCGTCTGTGTATTCTTTGTTTACGCCGCGAGTCTTTACGATTATTCCGAGCGGAAAGCTCATGAGGGCTCCTGATAAAAAAAGACCCCCTAGCGAATGCTAGAGGGCCACCCTGTAAGTGCACTTTAGTGACACCGTTACTTGTACTAGGGAATGCCTACAGGGATCTTAAGCGCCGTACTTGGCAGAACTCATGGCAAATGATCGCTTCCACGACCAGTTGTCCTGCATGTACTGTTGGAACTCGTTGGCCGAAAGCTCAAGCTCTTCGTCGAGCGAGGCTTCGAGCATCGTGGGGCCAGAAACCGGACCCCTTTGAAAGTTGATATGCGCCAGAGCGGGCCCACGCACTTCATAGTCGTGGCATCCACCAGAGACCTCATCAGGCTCGCCAGATCGACATCAACGGACTGACCTTCAACTTTGTGAGTGGTAATTTCTCTACACATTTTGTGGGGGTAAATAAAGCGGGGATGGCGGGATTCGAACCCGTGCTTTCAAGAAGCCGCTAGTGGCCTCAGGCTTATCCTTGACTCTCCTCTCGATCATCTTGCTTCCACAAGACAACGGTCAAGCATCCCCATAAAGTGATACAGTACGCACGGAAGGATTCGAACCTTCGACCAATCGATTAAAAGTCGATTGCTCTACCGAACTGAGCTACGTGCGTATAAAAATGGTGGGAGGTAGATTCGAACTACCGAAGTCATAGACGCTGGATTTACAGTCCAGAGGGTTTGGCCGCTTCCCGTTATCCCACCTACATGGACAGGCCACGTTGACTTTTGAATTCGTCGTAAACGAATATTCGTGACCTGCCCAGTACCAACGGAGAGATTCGAACTCTCATACCCATAGGGCACCTGATCCTAAATCAGGCGTGTATTCCAATTCCACCACGCTGGCGCACACCCGGATGGATTCGAACCATCGGCCAACGGCTTAGAAGGCCGTTGCTCTATCCAGCTGAGCTACGGGTGCTTACTACTGGCTGCTCAAAACAAGGCAGCATGCGAGACCTGCTCGCAGTGGAGACGGCGGGAGTCGAACCCGCGT
>Ga0136596_1001439_pt1 | contig 10734 bp, 13 predicted proteins | sample AntRauTorcE11897_FD_101387 | JGI IMG/M metagenome (GOLD analysis project Ga0136596, IMG submission 101387) | Saline lake microbial communities from Rauer Islands, Antarctica - Metagenome Torckler E11 #897 | ecosystem: Environmental > Aquatic > Non-marine Saline and Alkaline > Saline | place... | reverse complement strand
GTTCGCCTTCTTTAAGTGTTTGATGTAAATCTTGCGGCAATTGTTGATACAGTTTGGTGCCCTCCGTTTTCCACTTAATCATTTCATCAGTTACATCCTTCACAATTTTTGCGGGATTGCCCACCAGCAGTTTCCGTTCGGGAATTTCCATTCCTTCTTTCACAAAAGCAAGCGCACCCACAATGCATTCATCGCCCAGTTCCACGCGGTCCATCACCACGGCGTTCATCCCCACCAGGCAGTTGCGTCCGATGTGCGCCCCGTGAATAATGGCGCCGTGTCCGATATGGGCACCTTCTTCCAGCACTACGGTTACGCCGGGAAACATGTGAATGGTACAATTTTCCTGCACGTTGCAGCCGTCTTTGATTATAATTTTTCCCCAATCGCCGCGAATAGCTGCGCCGGGTGCGATATAGACATCCTTGCCAATCACCACATTGCCCGTCACAGCTGCCTGTGGGTGTACAAAGGCGCTTTTGTGAACAACCGGGCGGTATCCATCAAATTCGTACAGCATGGTTAATCGTTATTGGTTATTCGGGTCACGGTCAATATCGGAATTCATGTATGGAATTTGTTCTTCTTGTACCTTGGAATTATTCTTCGCCTTCTTTAAATATCTTATATAGACATTGATCAGCTTGATGCAGCGCGTTGCCTGATTTTTTTTGATGCACCAATTCGTCATTAGTGATATATGAACAGTCGTTGGCCGTGATGAGATGATTAATCAAATCATAAGCTGACCCTCTCGCAATTCTGCAAAATTGATTATTTTTCTGATAATGAAAGCGACTGTATCCTTCAGAAATATTATCAGAAATTGACCGTGAGGAGCGAATCGTTTGATCCGTCAGGCGATACTTTTCTGTTTTAGGATATTTCTTAACCCACTCAAATATTTCAGTCCTTATCTTTCGGGCAAGTTGCCAAACTTTGAGATCTTCAAATGTTTGAATTGTTGATGTATTTTTACTCATAAGAACTAATTTAATAGCTGTCTAAAACGAATATACGAATAACGATTAACCATTAACTACACCCGTTCCAAGATTACCGACATACCTTGTCCAACGCCCACGCAAAGGGTGCAGAGCGCGTACTTCGCATTTTCTTTTTCGTGAAGCTCAACGGTAGCGGTTTGTAGCAGGCGGGCCCCGGTCATGCCTAACGGGTGACCCAGCGCAATGGCGCCGCCATTGGGATTGACGCGCTCGTCATCATCATCGATGCCCAGTTCTCGCAGCACGGCTAAACTTTGGGCGGCAAACGCTTCATTCAGTTCGATCACATCCATATCATCGAGCGAAAGATCGGTTCGCTGAAAAACTTTATTTGTGGCACCCACCGGACCCATGCCCATGATGCGCGGCTCAACACCGACTACCGCCGAAGCCACAATGCGCGCTTTCGGCTGCAGGTCAAAATCATTAATAGCCGAATCACCGGCAACCAAAATAGCGCAGGAGCCGTCGTTTAGTCCGGAGGCATTGCCTGCGGTTACCGAACCGCCTTTGCGGAAAGCAGGACTCAGCTTGCCCAAAATTTCTGCCGTTGTTTCGGGGCGAATGAATTCATCTTCTTCAAAAATAAGATCTTTGCTTTTGCGCTGTGGAATGGGAACCGGCATAATTTCTTTAGCCAGTCGGCCGCTTTCCGTGGCGTTCCCAGCTTTTTGCTGCGACCGGGCCGCAAATTTATCCTGATCTTCACGACTTACACCGTAATCCTCAACAATGTTCTCCGCTGTTTCGCCCATTCCTTCCGAGCCGTACTGTTCATCCATCTTCGGGTTTACGAAGCGCCAGCCGAAGGTGGAGTCATGCATTTCGTTGGTGCCGGAGTAGGGGCTTGATCCTTTGCCGAGTACCATCGGTCCGCGGGTCATGTGTTCTATGCCGCCGGTGATAAACAGATCGCCTTCGCCCACTTTGATGGATTTATAGGTCTGCACGGTGCTACTCATGCCGGAGGCACACAGCCGGTTCACGGTTTCGCCGGGCACCGAAACAGGCAAGCCTGCCAGGAGTGCAGCCATGCGGGCAACGTTTCGATTATCTTCACCCGCTTGGTTTGCACAACCCAAAATGACATCCTCTATGCGTTCAGGATCGACATCCTGGTTGCGATTCATCAATTCTTTAATGGTCATGGCCGCGAGATCATCAGCCCGAATGGGGGAGAGGGCTCCGCGCAGTTTTCCGATTGGGGTTCGAACGGCGTCAATAATATAAGCTTCAGACATGGTTTAGTTTTGAGTTGTTGAATTAATGAGTTTTGAGTTATATCAGTCGCTGTTATTTTTAATAAAATATTTTTGGAATAGTTCTTCAGAGTGTTTAGCTCCTTCTTCAGTAAGTACGACCGACTTATTCTTATTTTTTGGATCAGAGGTATATCCTTTTTCGAAAAGCCGGTTGGTTATTTCCCATGCAAAACTTTTCCAGGCTCTTTTGTATCCATGGCCTTCTTCAAAGGTTGATAAATATAGCAAGGCAAGAGCCATTTCGTCCACTTTGTCTTCGTCATAATTCATGTGTCTTCCTCCGTAATAAGTTTTACTCAACTTTGGAAGTTTAGTAAAGCTACGGTTAATTTGAAAAATGTTGCTCTTTGGTTCGATAAACGGTACCGCGGAATATAGCTATGTTTGCATCATCCTGGTTTCTAACGTTGACGTTATAGACGGCAATGGTATTACCAAGGCTTAGTTCTTGCGCGGTGGCGGTAAGTGTATCTCCTTTTGTTACTTTTTTGATGTATGATATATTGGTTTCCAATGCTACGGCTACTCTTCCGTGACTGTTAGATGCAAAAGCAAGCGCACTGTCAGCCAAAGAGTAGGCGATGCCTCCATGAGTGATGCTAAATCCGTTATTCATTTCCGGCCGGACTTCCATCGTTATCTTTGAATGACCGGGTCTGATATCAATAACTTCAATACCAAGCCACCGGCTGAAGGCATCATCCGCCATCATTTTGTCAACGACTTTCTCTGCCAGTTCTTGCTTATTCATTGTAGTCACTTATTTGCACAGAATAGTACAGATAAATCATTTAAAATCGGTGTCATTCTGTGGCATAGAAATCCTCATTGTTTTCAACCATTTTTTTGAGCAGGGGATTCGGTCGGTAGCGGTCTTCCCGGTACTTGGTTTGCAGTGCTGAAATACGATCCAATACGTTCGCCAGCCCAATTTCATCCGCCCATTTTAGCAAGCCTTTGGGATAGTTTACACCCTTTGTCATAGCCAGATCCACATCTTTTTTTGTAGCAACATTCAGGAAAACCACATCGCAAGCTTCATTAATAAGCATAGCTACAATACGGGTCACAATTTTTTGTCCAAGCTCTTCGTCTTTGGTCGGCTCGGGATTGTCTGCGTTATCACCGTACTCATAAAATCCCTTCCCAGATTTCTTACCTAAATAACCGGCTTCTACCATGCGTTTTTGGGTGAAGGATGGTTTAAAGCGCGGATCGTAGAAAAATTCCTTAAATACGGTTTCCGTCACTTTGTAATTTACATCATGACCGATGAAGTCCATCAGTTCAAAGGGCCCCATCCGGAAGCCGCCGATCTCCTTCATCGCCCAGTCGATGGTCGGCACATCAGCGACGCCTTCTTCCAACTGACGAATGGCTTCGCTGTAAAACGGCCGCGCCACCCGGTTCACGATAAATCCGGGGGTATCCTTAGCGAGCGCCGTGGTTTTGCCCCAATCATCAATGAGCTTGCGTGCGGTTTTTACGGTCTTATCATTTGTAGAAATGCCGGGTACTATTTCAACGAGCGGCATCAGCGGGGCGGGATTGAAAAAATGGATGCCCAGAAATCGGCCCGGTTTTTTAAGGGCGGATGAAACCGAGGCAATGGACAGAGAGGAGGTATTGGTGGCTAAAATACAGTCTTTGGGCACGATTCCTTCAAGGCGTTTAAATACATCCTGCTTGATATCTAAATCTTCAATCACTGCTTCGATAACGAGGCCACATTCGCCGTAATCAGTAATGTCTTCTACAAAGTTTATGCGATCTAAAATACCGTTCACTTTATCTTGGGTCATTCGCTCTTTTTCTACCTGTCGCTGCAGAATACTTCGCAACTCTTCTTCTGCTTTTTCAAGTTGCTCGGCGTTCGTATCATAAATAAATACGTTATGCCCATGGGTTGATGCGACTTGGGCAATTCCGGTGCCCATTGTACCGGCTCCGACTACCCCAATTATTGATGATTGATCCATGCTGAAAATAGTTCAATTAATTTGGTTTCATTTAGCCATTGAAAATAATGAATAATCAGCGAAAACCAACTTGTTTACGCTGCAATTCAATTTCTAAAAAAGGTTTGATAGAGCGCAAAATAAATGCTATCATAATGATATCACTAAAACAAAGTTAAGTGTTATGTCTAAAAATGTATTAGTACGAGATCTTGATGAGGAAACCCTCGAAAAGCTAAAGAAAAAAGCGGCTACAAATAATCGCTCCCTTCAAGAAGAATTAAAAAATTTGTTGGAAATTCATGCCGGGCCCGATATTGAAGAGGTTCGAGCTATGGTGCGTGAAAGTTTAGAAAAATATCGGGCTGAAGGTAAAATGTTCTCCGACAGTACTATAGATATTCGTGAGGACCGAGAGCGGTGAGTGATTACGTTATTGACTCTTCAGTAGCAATTAAATGGCTTTTCAGGGAACCAGACTCGGAGAAAGCGGAGAAGTTGCTGCAGCAGTTTACATTCTTCTATGTGCCTGATCTGTTCTTAATTGAAATGGATTCGGTGATCACCAAAAAAGTGCGCCAACGAAAACTCGATGCAAGCGATGCTATGTCTAAAAGAGAGCAAGTAAGAATGCTCCCTTACAAAATTATTAAATATAAAACCGTAGGCCGTCTTTCTTTCGAACTGGCGATTTCATTGCCTATAACGTTGTATGATGCGACTTTTGTTGCAACAGCAATCGAAAATTTTGCGATACTATATACCGCTGATGAACGGCTGGTAAATGGTTTATCCAACACTTCTTTAAGTAACTATGTGAAAAGCATAAAAGAAGTATAATATCTCTATTCCCCCTCAAACTCCGGCTTGCGCTTATCCAGAAAAGCCTGTACGCCTTCGTCATAATCGCGGGTTTTTCCAGCCTCGGTTTGCAGGTCGGCTTCGAGTTCAAGTTGTTCCTCTAAATTATTTTGGAGTGATTTATTGACCGCGCGTTTGTAGAGGCCAAAACCTTTGGTAGGCATTTTAGCCAGTTTTTGACAAATTTTATCGGCTTCATTCATAAGCTGATCGGCTTCAACGGCTTTATAAATCAATCCTATTTCTGCCGCTTTTTGCGGGGTGATTTTTTCATCCAGCAGGTACATCATATTGGCACGCTGCAGTCCTACCAGTCGCGGCAAAAAGAAAGTGCCGCCGCTGTCGGGAATAAGTCCGATTTTACTGAATGATTGCACGAAAATGGCTTCTTGGGAGGCCAGCACAATATCGCAGGCAAAAGCGATGTTGGCCCCGGCTCCGGCGGCCGTACCGTTCACGGCGCATACCACCGGCTTTTCCAAATTTCTAATCGCTTTGATAACGGGGTTGTAACTGCTGCGAACAGTATCGCCCAGTTCGTAGTCTTTGCCTTTTTCCACCACTTCCGGCAAATCCTGGCCTGCGCAAAAAGCTTTGCCCTTTCCGGTTAGCAGCACGCAGCGAACGTCATTATCTCCTTTTGCTTCACCCAGCGCCTGTTGCAGCTGGTTAGCCATCGGCTCGGTAAAGCTGTTCAGCCGGTCGGGCCGATTAAGGGTAATGCTTAGCAGACTTTGTACAAGTTCGGTTGTAATTAAAGACATAGGAAAATTATTTAGCCACAGATTTAAACGGATTATAACTGATGTGATTTAGATCTCAAAGAAAAAAAACTGTTGGGATCTGTGTAGATCTGTGGTCCTATATACACTTGAAATGTTCGAAGGGCTCCTGGCAGTTGTGGCATACATATTGGGCCTTGCATGCAGTTGAACCGAATTCGCTTTGCAGCTCGGTATCCAGCGATTCGCACTGGGGGCAGGGAACCACTTTGGTGCTTTTGAGGCTTTGAAGAAAATCGTCGTCTTCGGCAGTTTTGCCCGGTGGGGCTATGCCATAGTCTTTAAGTTTCTGCTTGGCTTCCTCAGTCATCCAGTCGGTGGTCCAGATTTCGGAAAAATCTTTTTTTACCTCAATTTTTTCGATTCCCTTTTCGGCCAGCTTAAGGTTTACTTCTTTTTCAATGGCCGACATGGCCGGGCAGCCACTGTAGGTAGGGGTGATTTTTACGGTAACTTTATCATCGGTGATTTCTACCTTTCGGGCGATGCCCATTTCTACAATATTGAGTACGGGAATTTCCGGATCGGTGACTTCTTCGAGCCAGTTCCAGATTTGTTCTTTACTGTATTTGGTTACAATAGGCATAATATTAGCTAACGACCTCAATCACTACTTCTTACTTTTTAACTGTGTTACTTTTGTCTTGACACAGAAGTAACCAAAAAGTCAAGGCGGCAGAATTATCAAACGGCATTCTCGTGAATTGCACTGCACCAATCCGAAGGTCTCCAACGATATAAGGTAATTTTAGCGCTCCGAGCCGGAGCGGATTGGTGCTTCCAGTGCATTCACGCCCTGCCGATAATTCTGAGGCCACTGGGTTTAATTCATAATTCAACATTCAAAAATCATCATTCCCATACCGCATCCGGGTAGGAGCGGCGCAGGTGCTGCATTTCAGCTAAAAGGTGACCCAAGTGCTCGGTATGCCTTCCCTGGCGGCCGCCTTCAGCCATATATTGATCGAAATCAGGAACATCAAGAGTAGCTTCTTCCAGTACCTCTGTTACCAAGGTTTTCCATTCTTCTTTAAATGCGGATGGATCTGTTCCCAACCCTTCGTCGATCATTAATTCATCAACATCATCGGTGTAGAAAAATTCGCCGGTGAACCGCCACAGTTCATTAAATGCTTTTTGGATGCGTTCGTGGCTTTCTTCCGTGCCGTCGCCTAATCGGAACACCCATTCACGGCTGTGCCGCAAGTGATATTTTATTTCCTTAAAATGTTTGGAAATCATTCCGCTAAACTGCTCATCATCGGCATCTTTGAGCGCTTCATATAGAAAATAGCTGTACGAGCTGAACAGAAACTGCCGGGCAATGGTGAAGCCGAAATCGCCCTTGGGCAATTCTGTGATTTTTAAATTTTTGTATTCTACATCATTCCGGAAATAGACGATATCATCGCGATGTCGGTCTTCTCCTTCAATTTCAGCAGCATATTCGTAAAGCGAGGCGGCGTGACCAATATCATCGAGGGCAACATTGGCTAAAGCAATATCTTCTTCGAGAATGGGTCCGTGGCCGCACCACTCGGAAAGGCGATGGCCTAAAATAAGGCGGTCATCCGCTAAACGGAGCAGGTATTCAAAAAAAGCGTCCTGTTTTGTAAGCGTGTTGGTTGCTGTGCTCATCTTCGTTTTTTTACGGCTCGGGGCGGATTATAAAATTGAGGGTGTCGGTAGGGCTTGTCTTCGGATGGATCGAAAAATTCTTCTGCATCTTCCGGTTTATTGGCAATTATTGCTTTACTGGGAACTACCCACAGACTAACCGCTTCTTTACGCCGAGTATAAACATCACGGGCATTTTCAAGAGCCTTTTCGGGATCAGGAGCGTGCAGGCTTCCGGCATGCTCAAACGGTTTGCCGTTCCGGCTTTGGGTAAAAACCTCCCACAGAGGCCATTGGGTGTCTTTGGATTCTGAATTGTTTTCGCTCATGTACAAATATTAAATGATAATTAAATACTATGTCATCCCGAACCCTGATTTATGGGTGAGGGATCTCAAAATACATTACAGTTCCTCACAAAATAATAGGTGCAAGGCATTTATTAAGTTTGAGATTCCTCGTCACAGGCTCCTCGGAATGACAAGTTATATAGAATTACGATGCTTTTTCTTCACTCAGGCGCTGCTTCCTGGCATATTCTTCGGCGGCTTCGCGGACCCAAGCGCCATTTTCGTGGGCATCGCGTTGGGCTTGTAGCCGTTCGCGGTTCATCGGTCCGTTGCCTTTTACCACATTCCAGAATTCATCCCAGTCAATTTCGCCAAAATCCCAGTGCTCGGTTTCTTCATTGAATTCTAATTCAGGATCAGGGATTTCGAGTCCCACGGTATGAGCCTCGGCCACGTGGCGATCGACAAAACTTTGCCGCAGTTCATCATTGGTTTTGGATTTCACGCCCCACTTGATGAGCTCGGCGCTGTTGGGTGAGTCATCATCATGCGGACCGAACATCATCATCGTTGGCCACCACCAGCGGTTCAGGGCATCTTGTACCATTTCCTGTTGCTCAGGGGTACCTTCGGCCATGGTGGCTACCATCTCGTAGCCCTGCTTCTTGTGAAAACTTTCCTCTTTACATATGCGCACCATTGCACGGGCATAGGGGCCGTAGGAACTGCGTGCGAGCATGGTTTGATTGATAATAGCAGCGCCGTCTACCAGCCAGCCGATAATCATCACATCAGCCCAGCTGAGTGTGGGATAGTTAAATATACTTGAATACTTGGCTTTACCTTCCAGCAGTTGATTGATCACTTCCTCCCGGCTGGTTCCGAGCGTTTCGGTGGCACTGTATAAATACAGACCGTGGCCTGCTTCATCCTGTACTTTGGAGATCAAAATCATTTTACGGCGCAGTGAGGGAGCGCGCGTAATCCAGTTTCCTTCCGGCAGCATACCCACAATTTCGGAATGCGCATGCTGCGACATCATCCGCACGAGCTGCTGGCGATAGCGGTCTGGCATCCAGTCCTTCGGTTCTATTTTATCGCCGCTGTCAATACGTTCCTGAAATTTTTGCTTGTGATCTTGCTCTTCCATAGTGTTTATTTTAGTTCGTTTTCATGAATAATAACATAGATAGGAACGGTAAAATTCACAAGTTTATTTGTCTGATTGCCATACCCGATGGTCAATAAACCGGTGAAATGATATTTGGCTCATTATAGCATGGATACTATATTAAAGCATGTTAAAGCTATGTTTATTTTGAATTGGAAAAAAGGTGTGAAATTATGAGTACTGCCACAAAAGATTCTGCCACCCTTAAACGCCCTGTTGAAGAACAATTTGATGACCATCTGGGCCTGCAGGATGTGGATTATGTTGAGCATTATGTAGGCAACGCCAAGCAGGCCGTCCATTTTTATCAAACGATATTTGGTTTTGAACTGGTTGCTTACAGTGGATTGGAGACCGGTAGCCGGGACCGGGCTTCCTATTATCTGGAACAGAATAATATTCGTTTTGTACTTACTTCCTCGCTAAAGAGTGATTCACCTATTGCAAAGCATGTGGCCAAGCATGGAGACGGCATCCGTGATATTGCCATGCACGTAGAAGATGTGGATCGGGCATACAAAGAAACGCTGAAGCGGGGTGCCACGAGCATTGAAGAACCACACGATATGGTGGACGAATTCGGAACCCTTCGCAAAGCCGCCATTGCTACGTATGGTGATACTATTCATTCGCTCATCAATCGGGTTGATTACAACGGCTCTTTTATGCCGGGCTTCGTTGAAAAGGAGACGGCTTTAAAAGGTGTTGAGCCGGTGGGCATCCAGTTTGTGGATCACTGCGTGGGCAACGTGGAAGAAGGTAAAATGAACGATTGGGTTGATTTTTACCGTGATGTGATGGGCTTCACGCAGTATATCCATTTTGATGATAAAGATATTTCAACCGAGTACTCTGCACTGATGTCGAAAGTGATGGCCGGCGGTCGCGGCATGATTAAATTCCCGATAAACGAACCGGCCGAAGGCAAGAAGAAATCTCAAATTGAAGAGTACCTCGATTTTTATGAAGGCGCGGGCGTGCAGCATGTGGCTATGCTTACCGGCGATATCATCAAAACGGTTAAAAAGCTGAAGGCTCGCGGATTAGAGTTCTTAAAAATTCCTACCACATATTATGAAAATTTAGAAGGTCGCGTGGGCAAAATTGACGAACCGGTTGAAAAGCTGGAAGAACTCGGCATTCTGGTTGATCGCGATGATGAGGGCTACCTGCTGCAGATTTTCACCAAGCCGGTAGTTGATCGGCCGACGCTTTTCTTTGAAATCATCCAGCGCAAGGGCGCCCGCGGCTTTGGCAAAGGAAATTTTAAAGCCCTGTTTGAAGCTATTGAACGCGAGCAGGAATTACGAGGAAATCTTTGATACGAGCTATCAGCTTTCAGCACTCAGCTATTAGTGTTTTAAAGTTGATCGTTGCTGATAGCTGAAGGCTGATGACTGAAAGCTTAGTGCAACATGTCAAAAAGCAAAATAGCTATGGTTCGATTTACTATCTGGAATTAAAACTCAAAACCATAACATTATGATTTACCATCAACTTGGAAAAATACCACATAAACGACACACGCAATTCCGGCGTCCGGATGGCGAACTGTACCAAGAACACCTGTTCGGCGCGGAGGGCTTTCACGGTTCATCTTCGCTGTTGTATCACCACAATGCGCCCACACGAGCGATTAAAGTAGAGAAGGGCGGTGAACTGATGATTGAAAAATGGGACGAAGGCATGCTGCGGCATCACCACTTGCGGGCAGCAAATGTAGCCGAAGGCGGTGATCCGGTAATGGGTCGTAAAATATTGCTTTATAACAATGATGTGCAGATCG
>Ga0136596_1001430_pt1 | contig 10765 bp, 6 predicted proteins | sample AntRauTorcE11897_FD_101387 | JGI IMG/M metagenome (GOLD analysis project Ga0136596, IMG submission 101387) | Saline lake microbial communities from Rauer Islands, Antarctica - Metagenome Torckler E11 #897 | ecosystem: Environmental > Aquatic > Non-marine Saline and Alkaline > Saline | place... | reverse complement strand
GCAGACGCCGCCCGCGAGATCGACGCCATGATGTTGGCCATCACGTCACGGGACCTGCGCTGCCCGACCTCGGGCCGTTCCTGCAACGCGGCGACAGGTGCGTTGGGGGTCGCAACCTGCGACGTCCCACCGACCGTCCCTGCCGAAGTCAGATACTCGTACGGGTTGAGAGCCCCCTGTTCCGAGGTTGCCTGCGACGGGTTCACCGAATAGTGCAGATGGGCGGGCGTGCCGGCCGCGTTGCCCGTCTGCCCGACCGTGCCAAGCTGCTGGCCCGCCTCGATCCGCTGCCCTTCGTTGACCCCGACCGCGTTCAGGTGGGCGTAATAGTGGAACAGGCCCTCGTCGTCGCGGACCCAGACACGCAACCCGCCGAACCCGCCAGAGTCCCCGGCACGTATCACCGTCCCGGAGGCCGCAGCGACCGCAGGGGTGCCAAGGTCGGCGAAGATGTCGATGCCCTTGTGGGAACGGCCACCAGAACGGTTGGCGCCGTACGTGTCGGTCAGCTGTGAGGCCGAAGCCCCCTGGACCGGGACGATGCGTCCTGCCATGTCTAGCCTCCCCGCGATGTGGTCGACAGGACGTCTACAGCCGACTGGACCTGGCTACGGGTGTCGACGGCCTGCTGCTTGTCTTCGATGAGGTCAAGTTCGCCGGCGTAGAGCGACTCGAACCGTTCGTTGAACCGGGCCAGCGGGTCGACCGAAGTCGCCCCCTCCATGCTGCCGCCACCGGTGGCAGCCAGCTGGGCGTACTCCTGCTCCCGTTCGTGGGCGAGCGCGTCGTACCCGGACAGTTCGCCGGCAAGCTGCTGAAGTTCGTAGCCGTCAGGGTCGCGGCCAAGCTGGTCACGGAACGTCTGCTTGATCCGCTGCGACAGGGTCGCATAGTCGGGGGCCAGGTAGGGTTCCGGCGTGAACCCGCCCGCCGCAGACCCTTCCGTGTTCAAACCTTCGGTGGCGATCCGCCCCAACGTGGACCGCCAGTCTTCCCCTTTCGCGTTCGCCATCGACAGCACATGGTCGAACGCACGGACCGTGCCGTCATCCAGCTCCCCGTAGACCGGGTCGCCGGTGATGAGGCCGAGGGCGACCATCTCCTGCTGGAGGCGGACCCGGTCCTCCAGGGTGAGCTCCTCCCTCAGTATCGGACGCGCATCACCGGCGTAATAGGTGCGCGGCTGCGTGTAGGCCGGACTGCCAGGCCGCGACAGGTGGTCCGGGTAGCGGGTCTCTGCCCGTGGACCCCGGTAGCCGCCGATCACCTCCCGCTGTTCCGGCGCAGCCGTCGGCGGACCTGCGCCAAACAGGTCTGCGAAGTCCAGAGCCCCGGCCGGGGCGAGAGGGTTGCCCGTCACGGAAGGGTCGACCTGCTCGTCGTCTGCCATCATTCCACCTCGCTAGAGAAGACACGCTGCCAGACGCCCTGGAACGCCGGCGCCCGTTGGGAGATCGCCGACCCACGGTCGTACAGCCAGTTGGCCAGATCCTCGTTGGCGCTGGCGCCAAGCGTCTTCGCACCGCCAGCCGTCTGGCGCCTGGCAAGCTCTTCAGTGACCTGCCCGCGAAGCGCAAGGTAGGCCCGCAACGGGTCGGTCACCGGAGAGTCGGACAGCTCCGGGTCGGCCGCCGCCTGTTCGAGCCGGCGGATCTGTTCGTCCCGGTCGAGCTTCTCGCCGACCCCGAGCACGTCCGACTGCCAGCTCGGAAACTGCTCGTCGAGGACGGCCCGCGCACTAGACAAGGTCCGCCGCCGCTGACCGGACGGCAGACTCTCGGTCCGGTCGCGGACCACGTTATACATCGACCGTGCCTTCGTCTTGTTGGCAAGCTGGATCTGCTGTTCGGCGGTGAGCGTCTGGATGTCGCCGGCCTGTAGCCGGGCACGGTAGACCCCGTAATCGGGCGGGGCAGCCGCATCTTCTGGTGGGACGAAATAGCCGATGACGTCCTGATGGCGTTCGGCGGCGTCCGGGTGGCGGCCGATCCAGTTGTAGCCTTCACGGGTTCGCGGGCCCGGCCGAAGCTGGTTGGTCTTGCCCTGTGTGATCCAGAACGGTTCGACCCCGTACATCTCGATGAAAGCGGCGTTGGTCGTGTTCACGTCCCCGGTGACCTCCAGGATCTCGTGCCACGCCGACGCCATCGTGTTGAGCCGGTGGATGGTTCCGTCCGGGTCGGTCTGGACGTCCCAGGTCACACCCGGACCGGTCGGCGCCCCCATCTGAAGCATCGAACGGATGAACATGGTCCACCTGCCGGCACGTTGCGCATCCGCCTCCAGCCGGTCCATCGAGTCCGGGTCGGCAGGGTCGTAGTCGCCGGTGGTGGCCAGCACTTTGACGGCATCGCCGATCGCCGAGTTGTAGGCGTGCTCGTCGTACTTCCCTTCGCGGGCGACGTTGATCGTCTTCTCGAACCATGCCGGGACCAGCTCGCCGATGAGCAGACCCGGGTCGGTCAGGTCGCCAGCGTCCTGGACGTCGGTGCCGTACGGGGTGATGATGTCGCGGATCCACTGGACGTCAGGGGAGTCGGGCAGCAGGGCCGACGCCCCCCACTGCACCATCGGGCCGACCCCCGGTCCGAACCCTTGCACCATCAGGTTCAGCCCGGTCAGCCGCCCCTCGAACCGTGGCTTGCCCTGCCCTTCCATCCCCAAAAACTTGGCGAGCGCCCCACCCAGCGGATAGTTGAACACCTCTTCGCCATACTCGTTGACGTAGGTGACACCCGTGTCGCGGAGGCTGTCCATCGCACTGGTACCACGGGAGAACGCTGCCGGGTTGTCCCGCAGCAGACGGCCCCAAGAGGTGCCGACCTCGGCGAAAGCATCCCAGAACGGGACGGCCACGTCAGCCATCTCCTGGAAACTGGACCGCTTGGTGGCGTCGAACGCGACCGACAGCATCTCGTCGGTCGAATGCATCTTGGCGGCGTCGATGACGTCCTCCACATCCAGGACGGCACCCTTCTGGCCTGTCGCCTTCTGGGCGGCCTGGGCGATCTGGGGGAACAGGTCGTCGTCGAAACCGGCCCTGGAGGCCCGTTCCACCAGGTCGCGGCGCAACGTGTCGTCACCGAGGGAAACCATCGAACGGGACAGGTCGTCGGCGAACCCTTCGGCGAGCAGCGGGAAACGGGTGAAATGGTTTTCCGGCCGGGACGCCATGATGTCGACCCAGTCGTCGGCCGCCGTCTTCCACAGGCCCTTGGCACGGTTCCCGTCGACGATGATCTCCTCGCCGGACACGTACCGTGGTGCAGCCTTGGCCAGGTACTGTTCGCGGAGGACCTGGTCGAGCCGGGAGCTCTGCCCCAGGTCGTTGATCTGGACACCGTGAAGGTCGCCGGAAGCCAGCATCGACCGGAGGCCAGGGTCGTCGTTGGTGAGCCGCTTGATGTGCCCGTCGATGTAGTCGATGTATTCGTCTACCCGGGCAAGGTCGGGCCTCCGTGCCGCAGCGCCCCCCAGATCGTCGGCCCCGCGTGCGCCCCCCAGATCGTCGGCCCCGCGGTAGAAGAAGTCGCTGGCTTCGTCGCCGAGACGGGCGACCTCGTCGATCGCGCCAGAGTCGACCAGATGGTTGACCAGCGCCTCACGGTTCGGGAACCTGTCGAAGTCGGCGACCGCACGGGCGACCGGGTCGTTGTGGAACCTGCCCAGCTGGGTGCGCCACGCCCGGACAAAGTCAGGGTCGGTGCCGTTGGTGAACGTCCTGTAGGCGCCTGCTTTCATCGCAGCGCTGGACTGCCACATCCCGGATGCGGTCTTGGTCAGCGCCCCCGTCTCGTAGGCGATGTCGTCGAACGTCTTGGTGACAGCAGTCACCTCGCCCTGAAGTTCGTCGAGCGGCCGGACCGCACGGGTGACAGCCCCGTCGCGGCCCCACATCCGCACCGACGCCATGCCGTCCTCGATCTTGTCGACCGCCCCGTAGCTTGAGGTGCCGATACGGAACTGGCGGCCCTGGGCCAGAGTGCCGTCGACCTGTTCGATGAGGTCGAGAAACGTGCTGCGTTTGCCTCTCCCGACCCCAAGGTTCCACCAGGAGACCGGGTTGGTCATAATCGAGTGGTAGCCGCCGGCAGCAGCACGGGCCTGGTTGTCCAGGTTGTTCCGTATCGGATAGGCGAGCCGGGTGAACAGGGTAGGAAACTTGAACAGGTAGCGGGACCCCAGACGGGAGGCGTGCTCGAACCGTGACCAGCCGTTCGATGCGTAGACGGCACGAAGCCCGGACAGTTTGGCTGTGGCGCGACGGACATCCTGCGGTTCGGGCAGCGGAACACCCTGCTTGTTGAAATGGGAGATCATCGCCGCCGTCGGGGCGTCGATCTCCTCCTCGACCCCCTGGATCGTGACCTTCTTGGCGGTAGCCCACGGCGGCGGTGACGGCCTGGACGCCTCGTCGACCAGATACTGGGTCGCCCGGTTCCGTGACCGCAGGTTCGACTCGATCAGCTCGTCGACGTCGACCTGCTTGACCCCGATGTCTTCCATACGGCGGCCGATCGCACGGACCGTGTCGTCGACGACGTTCAGCATCTCCACACCGTCACGGGCACGGATAGCCCTGTTGACGATGACTGCCCGTGTCGCCTCCCCAACCTTGGCGAGCCGCAACGTCGCATCCACGTCGGTCGCCGCCTCCATCGGAGAAAGGTGGGAGACGGTCCGTGACGGGTTGATGCTGCCGTAGCGGGCTTCAGGCAGATCCTTGGACAGCCGCATGTTCCGCCAGGACTCTTTGATGTTGGGGGTGAACCTGCCTTGCCCCCGGTAGAAGCCCTGTTCGCGCACATTCCCGCGGCGGGCAGCGTCGATGAGGGTGTCGGCGATGTTGGCCGGGTCGGTCTCGTCGCCGAGCCGGACGATCAGGTCGGAAAGTTCGTCGCCGGTAGCGCCAAGCCGGTCGGTCTTCATCCGCCGCATGATCGTGTAAGGGTCGGCTGCGGCCAGCTCGTCGAGCATGTCGCTGTTGGCCCCGATGTAGCGTTCTGCCGTTTCTGCCAGCAGCGAACGGCGCTGGGCGCCAGAGACCATCCCCAAGTCTTCGGCAAGGTCGTTGAGCCCTCTGGTCGTCCGACCGGTCAGCACGTTCCTGCCGGAGCCCACCTGGATGCCACGACGGGCCTTGCCGAGAGTGCGGACACCGGTGAGCCCTTTGGACGCGGTGATCGCCCTGGTGGCCCCCATCGTGCCGAGCGCGACCGGGTCGAATATGACGTCGCCGGCGAACTGGGTGATGCCGGCCATCACGTCGTAGGCCGTATCCCCAGGGGTCGCATAGTTGCCGGAGATCCGATGGTAGAGGCTCTGCTCGCCGATGCCGACCTCGGTGATGGCCCGGCCAAAGGTGGACTGCTGCCCTGCGATGTCCAGCTGGTTCTGACGGTCCGACTCTTCGCCGGCCTGCCCGGTAGCGAAGAAACCTTGGCCGAGGTCGAACCGGGTCTCCGGGTCGTCGTCGAACAGGTTGCCGACAGCCACAAGCCCAGGGGTGTTCCCGATATCCTGGTAGGCCTCCCCGAACGAGTCGGCGTCACCGGTAGCGGTAGCAAGACTGGCGGTGATCGGCCGTTGCAACTCTTTGCTGGCAGTGTCGACCACAGTGAACGCACCACGGACCAGCGGTTTGATCGCCTGGTCCCAGAAGCCAAGCCCGACCGCCTCTACCGCCCCACCGATCCGTGCCATCAGCCCGCCGTCGTTGCCGGCAACCGTCTGCTCACGGCCAGCCAGCTCGACGAACTGGTCCTCCGACATCCCCGAAAGGGCGTACGCCTGTTTCAGTTCGGACGAAGTCGACGGGGACAGCTGGTCTGCGGCCAGCAGCCGTTCCGCGATCTGCGGGTTGGCACGGACCTGCTCACGAGAACGGGCAAACTCGCGTTCCCGGCGCAGAAGCGCCTGGTCTGCGAGCCGTTGCGACTCGGGGGAGACGAAAAACTCTGCCATTGGCTACCCCTCGACCAGACGGATGAGCTGGTCTACCAGCTGCGGGTTCTCGGCGATGACAGCACGGATCAGTCGGCTCACGTCGGCCTGCGGGTCCGCGCCCTGGGCCTGCCCGGCGCCAGGGCCGAAGTCGACACCGGCAGTCATCGGCTCGCCAGGACGTTCCGTCGCGCCGAACACCGGCCGCCGTGGGGCACCGCCCTGCCCGCCAGCCTGCCCGCCAGCCTGCCCGCGGCCTGCCACCGGCGCCGCAGCAGCCTGGTCGTTGACGGCCTTGTTCTCCCCGTACGGCAGACCGCTGAAATCGGGGGACGGCCCCCCGTCGGTCCGTTGCGACAGGCTGCCCGGACCGGACGCCCCCGCAGGGTTGGCCGGACGCTGGTAGCCGCCCCGTCCACGGTTACGTGCCATACTGGGAACCTCCCCGTGAACAGGCCACGACGATGAAACACACGGCTTTGACTGTAGGACAGCTGCTGGCGATGCTGACCGTCATGGTCGGCACCCTCATCTTCGGCTTCGGGATGGCAGGGAACGTCCTCTGGCAGGCCATCCTGGGGGCAGGCGTGTTCTTCGGGGCACTGCGGCTGTTCACGGCCGCATGTGACGCGCAGAGACGGCTCATCGGGTAGCCGCCACCGTCTGCGCGCCACCTTCCGCGTTGCCGCCACCGGTCAGCCTGGAAAGCACCTGCGAGTTGCCTGGCCCGCCGGCACCCCCGCCGGCCATCATCTCCAACACCTGATCCAGGTCGGGAGGGCCGCCGCCGCCAAGCTGTGGCTGCTGCGGCTGCTCCTCCTGCGCCTTGTAGAGGGCCTCGAACGCCTCCTTCACGTCGCCGGACCGCCACACCTCGAACGCCAGCTGTTCCGCAGCCGGATCGCCCTGCTGGGCACGGGCCATCAGCCCCTCGAACAGGACGTTCTCGGCCTGGTCCTTCCGGCGCCGCTCCTCGATCCGCGGGATGTTGTCCAGCCCGGACAGGTTCTCACGGAACGTCGACAGGTCGATGACCCCTGCCGACAGCAGCTGCAACCCGCCGACGATCTTGGTCGGCTCGTCCCACGACGCCATCATCCCGTACACCCGGCGGGTGCCGTAATGCCCGGCGATGTGGGTGGCCGGAACATAATGTTCCACACCGTCGCTGCCACGGACCGTGTCGTCCAAAGTCTTTCGGACGTCCGGGTAGGCGTTCTCGTCCCATTCGAGCCGGATCGCATCCAGGTCGACCAGCGCCCGGGCCATCGACCGCTGATACCGGTCCACCTGGCGGGACAGGGACGACCCGAGCTCTTCCAGGCCTTTGCCGGTCACGAACGACATCGGGCTTTCACCGTCGGCCTGCTTCGAGTAGCCGGTGTTGGACCGAAGGTGCGCTTCGATCCTGTCGATCTCCTGGAACATCTGGTAGGGGACGTTCTGGGTCAGGTAGCCGGCGGCGCCGTCCTCCACATAGTTGACTGCGTCGCGGCCCTTGATGAACTCGCCGTCCATCCGCCCCGTCACCACGATCGGGGAGAACACGGCGTCCTCCATGGCGATCTGGGTGAGCAACGTCAGTTTCGCCATCGACGCAGCCAGCCCGATCGAGTCGGAAAACTGGCCTTTCAGCTCGTCGAACGTGGTCCGGCGCGCCACCACGAACGGAGGCCGGTCCAACGGATGCTCGTACGGGGCGGCAAGCAGGTCGTCACCGAAAGCGTCAGACGACTCGTAGATGCCCCAGCCGTCCAGATATTCGATGACCTCGAACCCGCCTAGCGTCCCGTCCCACCCGGGCCTGTTGCCCGAATACGGGCCGCCCGCATATTTGTACGCCTTGTCGGCCAGATGCGGATAGGCGGAAGCGAACTGGTCTGGGGACAGGTGGTACTGGAAGGCGACCTCGGTCGGGTTGCCGTCGGTGCCCCACGCCCCAAGCCAGGTCGTGTACGGGTCGCGGAGTTCGGCAGCCGGATACCGGTGCCCGTTCCGGTCACGCTTCTCCATCAGCCGCCAGCCGCCAAACCCGTAGCCGGGCAGCCACAGCGACAGCTGCTCCACCTGTTCGTCCAGGCCGACCAGCCGGTCGTAGTTCTCTACGATCCGTTCACGCTTCTCGGCAGCCTTGCGGGCCGGATCCGAGTCGCGGTGTGCCGGAGGGTCGACACGCAACGACGGCACCCCGGCGATCATCTCCGAGAACCGTTCCACCCCGGATTTGATGTGGTTGGCTGCCGGCAACGTCTCCTCGTTGGAACCGAGACCGGGCAGCAGCACAGAGACCGCATCCTTGCCGCCATTCATCAGGGCACGGACACGGTGACGGTCACTAAGCGTCGCCTCGTTGCTGTGGCGCAGCGCAGCTATCCGGGTACGGACCTGCTCGGTCGTCTTCGGCAACATCAGGCTGCTCCGCTCATGCCGGCACCGCTAGACGGGTCGGCGACGGGGTACGCCGGCCGTAGCCGGTCTGCATGTATTCGACGACCGCTTTCGCCGTATGGTTGGCCGACCATGTGTCCATCGTCGGATGCGAAAACCAGGCGGCCATCACCAGGTCGTCGTCGGCGTGCTTGTTGCCTGTAAAGTCCGGGTCGAAGTTGAGGAAGGTTTGCGCCACACGGTCCGACTTCTTCTGGGTGTCACGGTCACCGTACGGCAACGTGATCGTCGGCGGGTCGGTACGCAGCCGGGAGAACATGGCGGTCACCCCTGCCGCATCATCCCACTTGTTGACCCTGGAGGTGTAGTGCGGCCTGATCTGTACCCCTTCGCGGGAACAGAAGTCGCGGATCGTCGTGTCCAGCCACCACGACTGGGCCATGTTCTTCTCCACTACGAACAGGGTGCAGCCGTACTTGCGGCGCCACAGTTCCAGGATGTGCCGGCCACCACGGATCCCCGCCTCGGCCTCTGCGGTGTCGATCAGATGCCGGCGGCCGTCAGCCCCGAACCCGGGTTCGAACCCCCACAGGACGCCAGCGACCGGCTTCGTTTCGGCCGGGTCGATGCCGGCGATCAGCCGGGTCACCCCGTCCGGGCGTTGCCCCATCACCCTCGTACGGTCGCGGCACCGTTCGATGTCGGAAGCCGACACCAGGACGGCCGCATCGTTCTTCGGGTTGTTCATCATGTTGCGCTGGAAGTACGGTTCGCCCTGCTGGCCGCGCTGTTCCTGCATGTAGGCGTGTGGATACTGGTCCGGCCACAACATACAGCCGGCACTGTCGTGCGCCTTGTGGTCGTCCTCGTCGACGGTGCAGAGCGGGTCGTGGACCGGGTAGACCTTCACCGTCCAGTCGTCGGCCCGTTTCAGGATCTCCGAATAGACGTCTTGGAGATGTTGACGTGACCCGATGACGGCCATCCCGGTGGCCGGCAGCTTCCGCGACATCAGGTCGGTGAAGAACCAGTCGATGTCGTCGGTGCGGACCGAAGGGGACCGCACATGTTTGTGTTCCTGCATGTCGTCGACGATGATGACGTCGGCGTCGCGGGACAGGATGGAGCCGCCCTTGCCGATCGCCACCATCGTCGGGGACGCCTGTATCTTGGTTCGTGTCCCGACCGTGAACTCTTCGGCCGTCCACGCCATGTTGTTCCGTGGCGGCGGCCGGAACTCTTTGCCGGGCCCCAGGATCTCTTCGGCCATCTTGACATGGCCGCCCAGGATGTCGAGGACGTAGCCGACCGACCGTTTCGCCAGGTCTGCGGTCTGCGACACCCACATGATGCGGATGTCCGGGTCTTTGGCGATCCGCCACGTACAGTATTTGCGGAGCATCTGGCTTTTCCCGTGACGCTGGGCAGCCAGCAGCATGGTCCGGCCGCCGGTGTCGACCGCCTCCGAGATGTCTTCGGCCCATTCCATGTGGAAGGCGGTGACCTGGTCGTCCGGCCAGTACCGGCGGCAGAACGCCCCGAAGTCTTCCAGGGCCTCCTCTACTGTGGTGCTAGGGCCGTCCCAGGCTTCCTGTACCGCCTCGTCGCTCCGATCTATACGGTAGGCGGCCATCCACCGGGAGATGGTGCCAGGGTTTTCGCCGAGCTCTCCGGCCACCCACTTCTGGGACTGCTCCCCGTCCATCAGCCGTTCGGCCCACCCTGTCTGGACGAACCGCCGGTAGGAAGGTCCCCGCCGGGCTTTCCCCCGTCCGTCCAACGACTCGCTGGCATCCTTGTAGGAGACGGAGGCGTTGCCAGGCACCGGTTCGCCACGTTCCCGTGCGGCTTTCCGCTGCTTGGTGGCAGTCGCACGATGCTTCTTTGAGCAGTAGAGCTTGTCGGGGCGTGACTCTGCTGGAAGCAGGAGTCGGCAGCCGTCTAGAGCACAGCTCCGGCGTGCCACATGGACCCCTGACGGTAGGAGGATACTGGTATACTGTACCTGACCTTATACGCCGCCTAGCTGTGCGCGCAACAGCCACCCGCCGGGACGTTCCGAGCCCCGGAAGCCAGGGATGATCGGACCCGGTATCGCCGGTGATACAGGATTACGCCTGAACCGAGGTGCGTGGCGAACCTGAACGGCGGCACAGGACCACCTGACAGCGCAGACGAAGCGTCAAGCCCGCCAAGACCTTCCACGCAGACCGCGGAGACGATGCGGCATCCCGGCGAGGGCCGGAACCAGGTGGAGGCAGAACCCGGGGGACCACTGCCACTGCCGCCGGCCCGCAGACCACCCGCCGGGCCCGCCACCCTGCTTCTGCCGCCCGTACCCCGCTTCTGCCGCCCGTACCCCGCTTCTGCCGCCGTACCCCGCTTCTGCCGCCGTACCCGTACCAGACAGGGGTTGGCGGACCTTATGAATACT
>Ga0136596_1001429_pt1 | contig 10766 bp, 8 predicted proteins | sample AntRauTorcE11897_FD_101387 | JGI IMG/M metagenome (GOLD analysis project Ga0136596, IMG submission 101387) | Saline lake microbial communities from Rauer Islands, Antarctica - Metagenome Torckler E11 #897 | ecosystem: Environmental > Aquatic > Non-marine Saline and Alkaline > Saline | place... | reverse complement strand
CACATTTCTGTGTGTACGTGGGAGACGTCGAAAGGCACAGCATTATCTGAGTTTCAGCTCTGCTGAAGGCAAAGATCGCGAGCCGGGGCTGAAACACAATCTGCTTTGTGTTTCAGGAGATTTACGAAGTAAAATGCTCTTTATCGCGAAGCGATAGAGCATAACGGAACGCGAGAAATTTACGTCAGTAAATTTACTCGTGACCGACTCTCCCCTCGCCCACAAAGAACAGCCATCGTGTAGTAGTTGACAAATTTACAATATAATTATACTGTATATATAGTAAATCTTTCACAAACCACGAGGTCCTCATGTACAAGAAAATAGGCATTGTTATTAGCGGTCTGGTAATTATTATTTTAACTATCTGGGTTGGAGAAAGTATAGAAACATACTATCCTCAGGCCATTATCTACACATTAGCGATGGTAGGCGGGATTACGGTTGGTACCGTTATTCACCTTGCCAGCACTGACTCGATAGACCTACAAAAAACATCCCGAATAAATCAACTAATGAGCACCGTTGGGTTGGCTGGATTTGGGGGCTCTGATTATTGCCGGAGCTGGAACCTTCTATCTTAGCGACGTGGCAGTAATTATCGATTTATTTATCCGGAGCTTTCTTCTTTTATCTACCTTTGTAGTCGGACTTCTGCTAACAATCTCAATACAAAACCTTGCATTAAAACACTAACCAAAAAGCCGCGGAGTCTCCGTGGCATTTTTTTTAATACATCAACCACCGTTGTAGTGTGATTGTGAGCACCGTATAATAAAGTCATTACATATGAAAAAACTTCTCGTAATTTGTGGCCCAACCGCTGTCGGGAAAAGCTCTCTCGCTGTTACGCTGGCTCAAAAATATAACGGTGAGATTATCTCCGCTGATAGTCGGCAGGTGTATCGTGAGCTGGATGTAGCTACGGGTAAAATTACTAAAAATGAAATGGCGGGTATTTCCCATCACCTACTGGACGTTGCTGATCCTTCCGACGACTTTTCTGTCGCTGACTACAAAACGCTGGCTGACCAAGCAATTGCAGATATTCATAAAAAAAATAAGTTACCGATTCTATGTGGCGGCAGCGGCTTTTACATTCAGGCGGTAGTTGATGATCTCCTGCTTCCTGATGTCCCGCCAAACGAAACCCTCCGGAAAAAGTTAAAGAAACGTAGTAGCGAAAGCCTGTTTAGAGAACTTAAAGAAAAAGACTCGCGCCGAGCAGCAGAGATTGATGCGCAGAACCCGGTACGTCTGATTCGCGCGTTAGAGATTATTGCCGAGCTCGGAAAAGTACCAGAGCTTCAAAAGCAAAAGCGGTTTGATGTGCTCCAAATCTGCCTTGATCGGCCGGATAAAGAGCTGAAGAATCGTATTATTGCCCGTACAAAAGAGCGCTTTGAAGATGGCATCATCGCTGAAGCTGAAGAGTTGTATGAAAATGGATTATCACTGGAGCGAATGCGAGAGCTTGGGCTCGAGTATGAGGTCTTGGCTGATTATCTTGAGGGAGGTTTGACCAAGCAGCAGTTGTTTAAGCAAATCATTAAAAACGACTGGCAGTATGCACGCCGGCAGCGAACCTGGTTTAAGAAAGACGGACGAATACACTGGTTTCACCCGAAAGCAGATAAGCCAGAAATTATTAAAGTAGTGAAAGATCTCATTGAGAAATAAATAGTACCTGCTGCGTTTGTGGCGGGTACTAAGTAAGAATTTTAAATTTACGGCCGTTTAGGTGCAGTGTTAGCGAGAGAGATATCCTTCTCGCCATCTTTGGTTTTTTTATATGCATGGGCGTGCTCTTTTGCGTCGGAGTTCGATTTTTCTTCTACCAAGTCCAAAGCCTTCTTTTTTGCCTTGATACCAGTTTCGCTGTGACGTATTCCGTTGATTTTATTGACAAAGTTAACGTAGTAATCACCCGGTTTCGTCACCGTTGATTTTAACGGTTTTTTGGTTTTAGTACTCATAATAAATCACCTCCATATGTTGTTTTAGGTTTTAAAGGTACTAGTTCACCTGAAGTATACCAGTTCTAAAAATGTTTTATTATTAAACAACAAAATAAGTAAGAAGACAATTTTTCACTCACTCCGATCGTGGCGGGTCCATAGGGAATTTCACTGCTCTCCTTCGCGAGAAAACTAAAGTTTTCTCGACCTCTTTCTTAGTTCAGATCCTGTGAATACTCGTTTATTTCATTCACTGCGGGTCCACAGGGAGAAGATTTGGTCACAAGTAAATTTTCTAACGAAAATTTCTCGCGTTCCGTTATGCTCTATCTCTTCGCGATAAAGAGCATTTTACTTCGTAAATCTCCTGAAACACAAAGCAGGTTGTGTTTCAGCCCCAGCTCGCTATCTTCGCCTTCAGCATAGCTGAAACTCAGATAAAGCTACGCTTTTCAAATCCCTACGCAAGCAAAGAAATTTGCTTGCTGTGGATCCGTACTCACTCCGCTCGTTGCGGGTCCACAGGGATTTGAACCCCGAACTGAGGTTTTGGAGACCTCCGTTTTGCCAATTAAAACTATGGACCCTAAGTGTGGGCTTTTTCAGTATAGCAAACAGATTTTAGATGTGCGCCCCTGCCTGCCGGCAGGCAGGGGTAGGACCCAAACGTCGCTTCACCGTGGCAGCTGAAAGTTTTCTAAATAGGACTTGGTCACAAGTAAATCTGCTGACGCAGATTTCTCGCGGTCCTCGCCTCAACCGCTTCGTGGATAAACTCAGATAAAGCTGCGCCGTGAGTGAGCTCGCGAACGAGGAAGTACTCCTGGGGTGCGCTTTTCAAGCCCTAACGAGAGTGCAGAAATGCACTCTCTCCCGACGCATGGCGTCGTTTCACTCCTTGTGCGCCGGGTAGGACTTGAACCTACGTAGGCATAATGCCAGCAGATTTACAGTCTGCCCCGTTTGACCGCTTCGGTACCGACGCATTACAGCTATTAGCATACCAACCCTTAAGCTCGTGTGCAATTCCCTTTTAAGCTACCGCTGTGGCCAGTTCCTCAGCCTTGAGATCAGCCGGATCACTCACCACATCATCAATAGTTGGCTCCTCCCCCTTCTTGGTCACCTCGAAGTTGATCTCACCGTCGCGCATGTTGACCTTGATCTGTCCGCCTTCGAAGACACCGCGCTCTACCAGAAGATTAGCCACCGGCGTCAGGAGCTCTCGCTGAATTACTCGTTTCAGTGGCCGAGCGCCATACTGCGGATTATAGCCTTCCTTTGCCAAGTAATCATAAACCGGATCAGTAATATCAAGAGTAAGGTCCTTGTGTTCAAGACGCTCAAGTACGCGATCAATCTGAATGTCAACAATCTTTCGCACTGCCTCCTCAGAAAGAACATTGAAAATGATAATGTCATCTAGTCGATTTAAGAACTCCGGGCGAAACTCATCCTTAAGATCATCGCGCACTTTATCCTTAGCTTGATCATACTCATTGGCCGTATCACCATGGCTAAAGCCAAGGCTTTTCATTTTATCAATATGCTGGGCTCCCACATTTGAGGTCAGCACAATAATGGTGTTTTTGAAGTTAACCTTTCGGCCCTTCGAGTCAGTCAAGTGACCGTTATCCAAGACCTGCAGCAGAATATTAAAGACATCCGGGTGGGCCTTCTCAATCTCGTCAAACAAAACGACCGAGTACGGGCGATGACGTACCTTCTCCGTAAGATTGCCAGATTCATCATGACCAATATAACCAGCGGGCGCTCCCAGCATCTTCGAGACCGAGTGACGCTCCATATACTCAGACATATCCACTCGTATAAGCGCTTCTTCATCAGCAAACATAAACTCAGCTAGCGCTTTAGTGAGCTCGGTCTTACCGACACCGGTTGGACCTAAGAATATAAAAGAGCCAATCGGCTTATCCGGATCAGCAATACCAACTCGTGAGCGCTTCACTGCATCAGAGATCTTGCCGACCGCCTCATCCTGGCCAACCACGCGCTCCTCGAGCGTTTCCTCCATCCGCGCTAGTTTCTGAGCTTCTTCTTCAAGCATACGGCTAACTGGAATGTTGGTCCAGCCGGCCACCACCTCAGCAACATCTCGCTCGAGCACTTCTTCTTTGAGAATACGACGATTACTCTGGAGCTCCTTGAGACGCTTCTGCTTCTCTTTCAGCTCCTGTTTAAGTCGCGGAATCTCACCGTAGCGAATTTCAGCCGCTCGGCCTAGGTCAGCAACTGCCTCGGTATTCTCAGCCTCAACGCGAAGCTTCTCGAGCTTTTGCTTGAGCTCCTTGATAGCATCAATGGCCTCCCTTTCGTTCCTCCACTTGAGCTCTAGCTCCGAAGTAGTTTCTTTGAGCTCGGCGATCTCGCGCTCAATCACCTCGAGGCGCTCGAGAACATCCTTATCAGGCTCACCGTCTGAGTTCTCGATCTCCTTAGTGAGCGCCTGCTTCTCAATCTCTAGGCGCATGATTTTTCGGTCCGCTTCCTCGAGTTTTTTGGGCTTATTCTCAAGCTCCATTCGCAGGGCTGAGCAGGCCTCGTCAATTAGGTCAACCGCCTTGTCAGGCAGAAAGCGGTCAGCAATGTAGCGGCTGGAGAGCTCGGCCGCAGCGACCACCGCCTCATCCATAATCTTAACACCATGGAAAAGCTCATACTTCTCCTTCAGGCCGCGCAGAATCGCTACCGCGTCCTTGATAGACGGCTCCTCAACATGAACCGGCTGAAAGCGCCGGGTCAGGGCTGGATCCTTCTCAATATGCTTCTGATACTCATTTAAGGTTGTGGCACCAATCGCGCGAAGCTTCCCACGCGCCAAGGCTGGCTTGAGCATATTAGAAGCATCCATCGCTCCCTCAGCAGCTCCGGCTCCCACAATCGTGTGGATTTCATCTACAAACAAAATTACTTCTCCGTCCGAATTCTCGATCTCCTTCATAATCGACTTTAGACGCTGCTCGAACTCACCGCGGTACTTGGTACCAGCAATCAAGGAGCCAAGGTCAAGAGAGGCAAGCTCCTTCTCTTTGAGGGATTCCGGTACATCACCTTTGGCCATCCGCTGCGCTAAACCTTCGGCAATGGCGGTTTTACCAACTCCAGCTTCACCAATTAAGATCGGGTTATTTTTCGTGCGGCGTGAGAGAATCTGAATCATCCGATTGACCTCCTTATCACGGCCAATTACCGGGTCAAGCTCGTTCTCCTTGGCCATATCCGTCAGGCTGCGAGTGTACTTTTTTAGGGAGCGATTCTGCGGGTTCGCATTTTGGGGCGTCTCCCCATTCTGGCGCAGCTCCTTTAGGACCTTCATAACGGCGTCCTTAGTAATGTCAAACTCATCCAAGAGCTGGCTTGATTCTGAATCCTGCGACAGAATTGCTAAAAAGAGGTGCTCAGTTGAAACAAACTCATCATCAAGACTCTGAGCAATTCGGGTTGACTCTTCGAGGGTTTTGGCTAGCTCCGGAGTCAGATAGATCTGATAAGCCGGTGATTCTGACGCCACGTCACCACCTTCAGTCTCACCCAAAAGCTGCAGGGTCTGATCAGAAAAAAGCTCTACATCAACCTCAAGTTTTTCTAGTATTGAGTAAACAATACTCTCCTGCTGCTCAACCAAGGCAGCCAGCAGATGGTTAGGATTAACATGATTTTGATCACGCTCAACCGCCAGCTCATGGGCGCGCCGGATGGCTTCGCGAGCCTTGGCAGTAAAGCGATTGAAAGGCGGTTGTTGGTCGTTTGATTCTGGCATAAAATAAGTAGTACTTAGTGAGCATGGAAAGATTGTGGCGCTCAGGCAGTCAAGTGTATTTTAACGCAGAAAAGCACTTAATTCAATGTTGAAAAAAGCTCTCATTAAAGCGCTAGTGCAGTAGTTAGGATAAAGGAATTTTGAGCCGGGTCATACAGGCCAACCACCTGACCCGCCTGATTTAGTAGCGGACTGACTGCTGGTAGCGGCCCAGCCGAGGTTTCAAGCCGCTTATCACTGACGGCAGTGACCGATACCCGGACTATCTGCGGTCGGTCTGATAAGGGCACTACAAAGAGCTGATCCCCGACAGTTGCCGGCGATTGGCTAACTGCCAGCGGAAATAAACTACCGCTTGAGGTCTCTACAGATAAAAGAGCGAACGGTCGGCTGGTAGCAGCAGTAGCTTTAAGATCGGACACCACACCATCTTCAAACAACGCCTGGCCACCGGCGGTGAAATCAGCCTGATTCGTCACCACTATGGGTGACCGGGAAGTTTCTAAAAGCACTCCGGCCTGTGGTGGAATGTTGGTGGCACTGAGACGGGCCACCGCCGCGACAGCGGTGTCAAGAATTCGATCCCGAACCTGTTTCGTACTTTCGGCCGGTGGTAGCTGGTTATTACTCGTACTAAAAGCAGTAGAATTCTCGGATTCTGGCTGGCTACTGCTGGTAGCTTCGTTTGAAGAAATTACTCGCTCTGAGACACGAATCGTTTCCTCCGGAGCACCCTCAGACAGAAAAATCACCACAATACCGGTGACCAAAGCGGTCACAAACGACAGAAGTAGCGCCGTCATGATCAGCTCTGTTTTTGAAAAATCTTTAATATCCATACTATGATGATTATATCATCTCAGAAAATAACGTTTTACACTAAGTCTTTAAGAATCTTCAGCGTTTTATCAAGCTCGTCCTGAGTAGTTTTACTACCTAAAGAAATGCGCAGCGCTTGAGTGTCATCCTCGCGAAGCTCCTGAAGAATGGAGCTACCAGATGTATGGCGAGCCTGACAGGCGCTGGTGGTAGCTACGGCGACACCGTGGGCATCCAGACGAGTAGCCAGGTAATCATGATCGATATCTCTGAAAGTAAGACTGATGTTGTGCGGGCTGCGAGCAGTTGGATGACCATTAAGGCGCACGTCAGAAAAGGTGCTTTGCAGCTGCTTGATAAAGTATGTCTGAAGATCTTTCACTTGCTTATGATTCTGCCGGTAATTTTTCTGAGCTGAGCTGAGGGCGCTGGCCAGGCCAACAATGAGCGGTGTCGGTGGTGTCCCGGGCCGCAGCCGTTGGTAATCGCTCACCTGCCGCCGGCTGGAGCTTGCCAAAAGCGGCGCCAGCGGTGTCCCGGAGCGCACCCACAGGAGCCCGACTCCCTTAGGGCCGTGGATTTTTGCGCTATTTATTGTGACCAGATCAGCTCCCAGTAGCTCTGGAGCCACGCAGTAATAAAGACCCGTCTGACTGGCATCAACATGAAGGAGCGGCCGCCGGCTAGCTGAGCCGGCAAGTTTGGTGATAGCACTTTTTACGCGGGCAGTTGGCTGCTTGGTACCAATCTCACTGTTGGCATGACTCAGTGATACGAGGCTTGTATCGGCAGTAATGTACTCGGGCAGGCGCTCAGGATCAATCTGTCCGAAGGTATCAACCGGCAAGAGCTCAAGGGTTACTTCCTGCCCGTAAGCCGTTTTAATATCACGAACTGAAGAATGAGCAATTGAGCTTACCGCTACCGTTGGGGGTGGCTCTTGATTCGCAGCGGCCGCCCGCGCAAGCCCAACCAGCGCCAGGCTGTTAGCCTCGGTGGCTCCAGAGGTAAAGATGAGCTCGGCCGGCTTAACCTGAAGCGTCTCAGCAATTTCTGCTCGGGCTTGCTCGATTGCCTGGTGAGCCCGCTGGCCTTCCTGATGCACTGCCTGCGGATTAGCAAATACTTCCTGCCAGTAGGGCTCCATAGCTGCAAGCACCGCGGCCGAGGTCGGAGTGGCGGACGCGTAATCAAGATAAATTCTCTTTTTGGCTGACTCCATGCACCTCCACTGTAGCGCAAAAAGCGCCCCAAAACGAGGCTGCGAGCTTTTAATTAGCTCTCATTTGCGGTACCATCCATGAAGCTATGAGTGAAACTACTACCACAACCAGACCGCCGATCATTGCCGTAATGGGTCATATTGATCACGGGAAATCAACCCTGCTTGATTACATCAGGAAAAGTAATGTAGCCGCCGGTGAAGCTGGCGGTATCACCCAGCATCTCTCGGCCTACGAAATCCACCACGAAAGTGATGAGGCCGACACTAAGATGACTTTTCTGGATACGCCGGGCCATGAGGCTTTTATTTCTATGCGCCGACGGGGCGCCACCATGGCTGATATTGGCATCCTCGTAGTGGCCGCCGATGACGGCGTACAGGAGCAGACCGTGGAAACCATCAAAGCCATTAATGAACGAGAGATACCCTTTATTGTGGCTATTAATAAGATTGATACCCCTGAGGCAGACAGCGACAAAATTATCCAGGAGCTGGCCGAGGCCGGTGTTTACGTCGAGGGTTTTGGTGGTGAAGTCTCGTACGTCGAAATTTCGGCGACCGAAGGAACCAACGTTGATGAGCTTCTGGAGCTGATTGCACTCAATGCCGAGCTCCTGGAGCTTGAAATGGACACCAGTAAGCCGGCCAGCGGAGTCGTGATTGAGTCGTCTATCGATCCTGAGCGTGGTACTCAGGCTACCTTGATCATTACTGACGGAACACTTAAAAGCGGCCAACACGTCCACGCGGCCGGTTGTGTCTCTCCGGTACGCATCTTTGAAGATTTTACCGGCCAGACAATCACAGAGGCGACGGCCTCCTCCCCGGTTCGAGTGGTTGGCTTTGATGCCCAACCGGCAGTCGGTAGCCCATTTGAAACCTTTGTGAAGAAAAAGGCTGCCCGTGATGCCGCGGCAGACTGGAGTGAGCTGCAAGAAGTAAGTAAAAAAGACCGAGCTGATGTGACTAGTTTTAGTATTCCAATTGTGATAAAAACAGACGTCTCCGGTACCGGTACCGCTATTGCACACGAACTGAAGAAGCTTCATAGCAACCGAGCCGGCCTGGACCTGGTGCACACCGGTGTCGGTGACATTACCGAGGACGACGTGCGCATAGCTGCCAGTAATACCCAGTCCGGTGTCGTAGTTGGCTTTAATGTTAAGGCCTCAACCGCAGCGATGAAAGTAGCCGAGCGCCATAATGTAGCTATAAAAACGGCGCCAATTATTTATGATATTACCGAATGGCTAAAAACTGCTGTAGCAGAACGCACTCCAACCATCACCACTCGCGAGGTGCTCGGGCGGGCAAAGATTTTAAAAACCTTCTCCTCAAAGCGTGACATGCAGGTGCTGGGCGGTAAGGTTACTGATGGTGTCATCAGTGACAGCGCCGGCTTAACGATAATCCGTAATGATACTGAAATTGCTGAGGGAGAGATCCTGGAACTCCAGCACGGCCGAACGGATACCAAAAAAATTGAGAGTGGTCAAAAATTTGGGGCTAATATCCGTAGTCAAGTAACGATAGCTGCTGGAGACGTCATCGAGTCCTTTGAGTTAGTTGAGTCATAAAAAAAAGTAACTATGGCTGAGAAAAAACGACAGGAACAAATCGCTGCTGTTATCCGCCGGCAAGCCGCCGACTTTCTGGCGGCTGAAGCGCCGGGCGGGCGGCTCGTAACTGTCACTAAAACACAGATGTCGGCGGATCTCTCTTACGTTGATATATACGTCAGTATTCTTCCCAATGAAGGAAAGGAGGAGGTTATTAAGAATCTAAAAAAGGCGCTGCCAGGTCTGCGACGTCGATTAGGAAATAAACTTGATTTACGCCAGGTACCTCAGCCCCGCCTTGAGTATGATAATCGATCTGAGGCTCAGGCTCGCGTCGAGGAGGTGCTCGGCGAAGTAAATGAAGAAGTCGAGTAGGTTGTACGAGAAACTCAAGCGACGTATACTAGAAAAAGTGGCCTGGTGGCGAAGCTAGTCTAACGCGGAGGACTGCAAATCCTCTATCCGTCGGTGCAAATCCGATCCAGGCCTCCAGTAAGAAGTTGAGCTACTTAGAAAAGTTTTATTCGGTTATCCGACTCCAGCTAAAATAACCACAATCAAGTAGTGAGAAAACTGTAAGGATATCTTCTTTACGTGATCTTTCTAGCTTGCTTACTGGAGCCCTGGATATTTGAAAAGGTCGAAAAACGATAGTTTTCGTGGAGCCTGCCTGCAGGCAGGGAGAGCAATCCCTTGTTACGTAGCATGCTACGTAACAAGGGGTATTGAGACCGGGGGTTCTTAGCAGAAGGGGCCTCAAATTTTTATTGCGATTAAGGAAGATATTGATTACACTTGATGAGTAGTCACTTTATGCACTTTGCAAAGTATATTAAAAAATGCCCGGGTGGTGGAACTGGTATACACAGCGGACTTAAAATCCGTGCCATCTGGCATGCGGGTTCGATCCCCGCCCCGGGCACATTATTTAGAAGAAAAACCCCTTCCGCTTAGAAAATAAACCTCTTTATGGTATTATTTTCACTGTTGGAATCGTCCGTCCGCCGGAGCTTACACACTTTGTTGCGCAAGCTCCGGCGAGACAGGTGGTGCAAAAAAGTATTACGTGCCATAGCAAACGAAACCCGTCCGTAGCTCAGCCTGGTAGAGCAGCTCCCTTTTAAGGAGACGGCCGTAGGTTCAAATCCTACCGGACGGACCACTATATAATCGAACACAAGTTTTACTTTGAGGTTTATTGCTTGCTCTGAAATCACTACAGGATTTGAACCGGAAGAGGGGTCGGGAGAAACACTTGTTTCTCCCGTGGAGGAAGTATTCGAAACCGAGTGGTTTCGAAGGAGGAACGAAGTGACGACGTGAAATTCCTACCGGACGGACCACTATATAATCGAACACAAGTTTTACTTTGAGGTTTATTGCTTGCTCTGAAATCACTACAGGATTTGAACCGGAAGAGGGGT
>Ga0136596_1001413_pt1 | contig 10829 bp, 13 predicted proteins | sample AntRauTorcE11897_FD_101387 | JGI IMG/M metagenome (GOLD analysis project Ga0136596, IMG submission 101387) | Saline lake microbial communities from Rauer Islands, Antarctica - Metagenome Torckler E11 #897 | ecosystem: Environmental > Aquatic > Non-marine Saline and Alkaline > Saline | place... | reverse complement strand
GATGATGTGCTCTTCGCACATCTCTAACTTTTCCTTTAATGTTATTTTCATATAAAAAAAGCTCCCTCCATCAGAGTGTATGGTTTAGTATACCATATCTCCAACTTTTGGAAGCTACTTCATACAATACTGGTGCGGGTAACAGGAGTTGAACCTGCACTCCGAAGAACTAGATCCTAAGTCTAGCGCGTCTGCCAATTCCGCCATACCCGCCCATAATAATGGTGACCCGCAGGCGATTCGAACGCCTGACCCTTTGATTAAAAGTCAAATGCTCTACCAACTGAGCTAGCGGGTCAAAAAAAATGGCTGGGCTAGGAGGATTTGAACCTCCGATCTCGGAGTCAAAGTCCGATGCCTTAACCGCTTGGCCATAGCCCATTCTTTTTTTACGTAAAAAAACAAATTGGGGCGACTGAGGGGAATCGAACCCCCGAATGTCGGAGCCACAATCCGATGCGTTAACCACTTCGCCACAACCGCCGTTTAAGTTTTTACGCACATATTAGTTTACTAAATGAATGATTATTTGTCAAGAATAAACTTTGTTTATTTTGCAAAATACAATTACAGACCTAAATATCTTAAAACATAGAAATCATTGATTTGATTTCACTACCAATTTAGCCCACTTCAAGTAGTCTTCTTCTGTAATATCCCTTATAACTTTACATGGATTACCAGCTGCAACAACATTATTAGGGATGTCTTTTACAACCACTGATCCGGAACCGATAACGGCTCCCTCTCCAATCGTTACGCCACTATTAATCACTGTATCCCCACCAATCCAAACATTGTTACCGATATGAACTGGTTTTCCATATTCTAGTCCTGTCGCCCTAATAGTTGGGTCAATTGGATGTTCTGCTGTATATATGGATACCCTAGGCCCAAACATGACATAATCTCCGATTGAAATTTCTGTTACATCAATCATAATACAATCATAATTTGCATAGAACTTCTTACCGACAGAAATATTATATCCATAATCACAACGAAAAGGTGGTTCTATATAGGAATCATCTCCAACTTTCTTGAATAAAGAATTCAAAATATCAGTTCTTCTATCTAATTCATTTTCATTGGTTAGATTAAACAAGCGAACTTTTCTCTTAGCGCTTTCAAATTCTTTTTTTAATTGAGGATCTTTTGCCAAATAGAGCATACCTTTCAACATTTTTTCTTTTTCTGTCATTGTTTGCCTCCTATTAAAAAGATCTCTGTTAAAAACAGAAATCTTAATGATTTTTAATAAGCAATAATTGAAATTCCAAATCCTTTATTTCCTAAGTGAACATAAAACACAGGACTCACACGATCAGTCATATGAATATGAACATTATCGTACTTTTCTTCAACTGCATCTTTTAAACTTTGTCCCCATTTTTCCATATTTAAGTTGATAATGTCTAAATAAACATTTTCATATTTGTTAACATAATAGTCAATTTTTTCTAAGAAGAAATCCTGACATGCAACATTGGTTCTTTCTTTTTGAACCATTTTTAATTTTCCTTCAACCATTTGTACAATTGGTTTTACTCTTAAAACAGTTCCGATAAATGCTTGGATACGGTTTAATCTTCCACCTACAAACAAATGTTTTAAATTTGATAATGTAAATGATATAAAAGGCTCTTCAAAGATTTTATAGTATCTCTTCATAACATTTTCATAATCCATGCCAGATTCAATATCTTTTACCAATAGTCTTAAACCATTTGCGACTCCAAAAGAAGCTGCCTGAGGTGAATGAACAGTCACTTCAATGTCTTTTTCAACCATGGTTTTTGCTAGTAGGGCCGATTGAAAAGTTCCGGAAATTTTCTCTGATAAAACAACCACGATAACATGAGAATAACCTTCTTCATGAAACTCGTTGATTGCATCTACAAAATCAGTTGGTGCTGGTTGAGATGTTAACATTTTTGTTGATTTTTCAACATATGATTCCATTTGCTCTTTTGTCAATTCTTTTTCTAAGTATTCATGTCCTTCTATATCGACTTTAAGATATACAGTTTTAATAAAATCATATTTTTTTAATTCTTCACTTGTGTGTGTTGTGCTGTCAATTAATAATCCTATTTTATCCATATTTATATACCACCTTAATTACTATGTCTCACATAATACTTTAGCATTATTTTTTTTTATAGTCAAGCAAAATACGAAAAGTAAAAGCGGCAAAATTAAATGCCGCCTTAAAATGTTTAGTGTTCTTCTTCAAACTGTTTGTGCTCTTCAACAATCTTGTCGACTAAGTTGTTAGGCACTTCTTCATACTTCATAAACTCACGAGTGAAAGTTCCAGAGCCTTGAGTCATCGCTTTTAAATCAATCGTATATTTTGTGATTTCAGATTCAGGCGTTTCAGCAATAACTGTTTGATAACCTTCAATTGCAGGTTCCATCCCAAGTACGCGTCCTCTACGTTTGTTAATATCACCTAAAACGTCACCTAGATATTCATCTTTAATCATAACTTCTAACTTATAAATTGGTTCTAAAATAACTGGTTTTGCATTTTTACATGCTGCTTTAAACGCCATACCAGCTGCTTTTTTAAATGCCAATTCATTTGAATCAACTTGATGATATTTACCATCCGTAAGCACACCTTTGATGTTGATTACTGGGAAACCAGCTAAAACACCATGTTCTAAAGCTTCTTGTAAACCTTTATCAACTGCAGGGAAATATCCTCTTGGAACTGCTCCCCCAAATACTTCTTCTTCAAACAAATATTCTTCTTCTGCATATGGTTCAAATCTCATAACAACCACACCGTAATATCCAGAACCTCCAGATTGTTTAATATAGCGACCTTCTGCTTCCGCGGTTTTCTTGATTGCTTCACGATATACAATTCTTTGATCTTCAGTTTCTAAAGCCACTTTGTAAGCATTTTTCATTTTATCAATGATGTAACCAATATGAATCATACCTTGTCCACCAATCAATAATTGAGCGGTTTCTTTATTTCTTCTTGTTTCAAATGTATTGTCTTCTAATTGTAACTTTGCCAATGCACTTGATAATTTATCTTCATCTTTTTTATTTTCAACTTTAACAGCTAAATACATTGTTGGAGTCGGTGTTTTAACTTCCGGATAAACAATTCTATTTTTCTTTTCTGATAAAGTTGTTCCTGTTTTCACATTAGGAACCTTTGCCATAGCGCAAATATCACCAGCATAGAATTTATCCATTGTAATTTGTTCTTTACCCATCAATGTAAATGGTTGTGTTGCTTTTTCAACATTTTCAGAATTTGATACATAAATTTCTTGATCTTTACTTATTGATCCAGATTTAACTTGAATTAAATTAATAGTTCCAATGAATGGGTCAATGATGGTTTTAAATACTGTTGCAGAAAAAGGTTCATTTTCATCATATTCTCTAGTAATTTCTTCATCTGTCTCTACCAATGTTGCTTTATTTCCATCTAGCTCAGCCATGGTAGGGAAATAAGCTCTAATCATATGTAACATTGTTAGTGTTCCAATATCTTTAGTAGCAGATCCTACAAGCACAGGAACAGCTTCACCATTTAATACACTTAAGTGTAATCCACGTTTAATTTCTTCTTCAGTTAATTCTTCACCTTCGAAGTATTTTTCTAATAATTCTTCATCAGATCCAGCAACTGTTTCTACTAAATCTTGTCTTAAAGCTTCTACTCTGTCTTTTTTGTCTTCATGAATTTCTCCATCAACACATGAATTTCCATCATAGATTCTTGCTTTCAAATCAACAACATCAGCAAAACCATCAAAGCTATCACTTTTACCTAATGGTAAAGCAAAAGGCACTGCTTGTTTTCCAAGTTTCGTTTTGATTTCTTGTAATAACTCATCAAACTTGATGTTTTCTTTATCCATTTTGTTCACAAAAATCATTGCTGGTAGATTTCTCTTTTTAATCTCCAACCACATTTTTTCTGTGCCAACTTGGATACCACTTGATGCATCTACAACCAATACGGCTGCGTTTGCTGCTGACATAGCGTAGCTAATGTCACCAATCATTTCATCTGCTCCAGGAGCATCTAAAAAGTTAATTTTTGTATCTTTGAATTCAACAGGAACCAATCCAGTCGTCAAAGAACTTTGTTTTGAGTGTTCCTCTGGAGTGTAATCTGAAATGGTTGATTTCTTCTCGATACTACCTTTTTTGTCAATCCCACCTGAAATATAAGCTAGGGACTCAGCCAAAGATGTTTTCCCGCTTCCTAGATGTCCCAATAAGACAACGTTTCTTAAAGCACTTGCTTTATACTCTTTCATTTAATTTCTCCTTCCACTTAAAAACGCTTTCAATCTATTACATTATATCATAAAGTCATAAAAATAAAAGAATATAAAAGGTAAAAAAATTTGCTTTTTTTAAGTTTAAATAAAACAATTAAAAACATACATAATGATATTTTTATATTTTCCTTTATTAGACATTATAATTATAATGTTGTATAGTAAAATTAGTTGCAAAAAAAGAAAGGAAAACCTATGGAAAAAATGATTATTGAGAAAAAAATTATTGTATCAACAAATATAGAAAAATTATGGAATACATTGTTTGACAATAAATATGTCAAAGAATATATGGGTTGCATGGTTAGAAAAATTAACAATGACAAATTAGAATGGTTTAAGAAAACTAATGATTATGAACAAATTTTACTCTATGGAGATATCGTAGAAAATAAACCCTATGAAACTCTAAAAATAAGAACATTTAATCCCCATAGACATTATCATTTTAAATTTCAATTGGATGTGACTTATGAAATTACTGAACATGATAAACATACTGAACTTAGAATTATTCAATCCGGTTTTGAAAAACTGCCAGATGGAGAGAGTGTCTTTGGGGAAAACAAAGTTGGTTGGGAGATGTCTTTATCTAAATTAAAAGAAATTCTTGATAAAGAATAACCATTTGAACAATATATAAAAATATCACCTTATTCTTAAACGGAATAAGGTGATTTATTTATTCACTTGTTTCATAATCTTCAATAATACTCATCAGTAACTCTGGATAATCTGTAATAATACCGTCAACACCTTGATCAATTAATCTTCTCATAGTATCTTCATCATTAATTGTCCAAAAATGCAAAGCGATATTTTGTTGTTGCAGGCCATGAATGATACCCCATCTATTTACATTGAAATCGCCAATCACAGGCAAATCATAAGAGAGTGGTACCTGCATTGAAGCAAATTTAGGCTTACCTCTAAAAAGTGTTGTTAAAGTATAGATATTGACAACAGAACCTATAGCACTACCATAACTCATTGATAACATGATGTCAGGATATTCCTCAACAATATATTCACTAATATCATCAAATGCTGTTGCAAGTAACACGTGATCCACTAAGTCATAAGCTTCAATTAAAGCAATGACTGCATCAGCAGTTTCACTTCTAGGCGCATCAGCATCTGCTTTAATTTCAATATTGTATAAGATATCGCTACCAAAGGTTTGAAATAATTCTTCTAGAGTTGGTAAATATACATTTGCGCCATGCCATTCGCTTGAAGACATATCTCTATATAAATAATCTCCATTGTCTTCTTGATAAGTATAACCAAAGTTACATTGATTATATAAATCTTGATAGTCTTCTTCCCATACAACCATATCACAATTCGAATGTTGAATGGTATTACCTGTTTCATTTTGTCCGTGAATCAAGACCGGAATGCCATCCTTTGTTAATTGAACATCCATCTCTAAGACATCCACACCTAAATCAAATGAATATTGATAAGCTGCCATGGTATTGTCTGGATAAGTTCCTTTTCCTCCAGCATGTGCCATTACCAAAGGCATTCCATCCTTCGATAAAAACGGATTTGCTTTAGCATACTTTGGTTTAGGTACAAATAGTAACATCACTGATAATAACATTAGTATAATTATCGCTATGAGTAATTTTTTTCTAAACTTCATATTGTACTTCCTTTTAATGTTTTATATTATTGTATCACAAAAATGCTTTGATAACTAAAAAATATTCTTTTCCATTTTCTGATACAAGGATGACTATAATAATAACAAAATACCAATGCTAATAAGATTAAAATTTATTACCTTGGACTCATCTACAATTTTCTATAATAAAATATGTATTAATCAAATAATTTTTCAATTTCTTCCTTAAGTTTTTTGGAAATCGGCCATACATCAAATTGGGTATTTGATATAATCACATACTTTATATCATGATATAGATCTATACCACTTTCAAATGATACTCCAGCATCTTGTCCTATCATTAATGGAATAAATTTGTCATTATATTTCTTTAACCAAAGGCCCAAGCCGTAATATAAGTCATCACTTTTAATATAAGGTTGCATCATTTTCTTAAAACTTGCCTTTTCTAAGATACGGCCATTTTCTATGGCCTCCCAAAACTTATGAATATCATTGACTGTGGTGAACATCCCACCATCACCACTGCCTATAATGGGTAAAGAAAAAATATTGGTTCTATTACTCTTGGTTTTTGATAAATATCCTAAAGCGGTATTCTCAGGTAAATCATCCATTCTAAAAAAACCAGAATCCTTCATATGGGCTTTTTTAAGGATATTATCTGTAATGAACTCATGATAATTCCCACTTATTTCTTCAATAATTACTGAGAGAAAAATATATCCACTATTATTATAGTTAAACTTCTCTCCAGGTTTAAACTTCATCGGCCTAGTCGGCATGATTTTTAAGTAATCACTAGGTCTTAATAATTCATACATTGGAACATCAATAGGGTTTTCTTTTAAATCTTCATCTAGATAATCAGGCAACCCTGAAGTATGTGATAATAAATGTTCGATGGTTATTGATGAATCATAGGTATTGTATTGACCTGGTATATATTTAAAGGCGGGGTCTTTTAAATTAAGTTTCCCTTCTTCAGCCAGAAGCATAATGGCAATAGCTGTAAAAAACTTTGTTCCTGAAGCAATACCAAATTTAGTATTAATATTATTTCTTAAACCATTCACACGGTCTCTAGATCCCATTGAAACCTCTAACAATATCTTATCTTTTTCTTTTAAAGATAAAACTCCACTAAAGTTGTTTATATTTATAATATTCAACACATCTTCAAAATTTTTACTCATTTCATAGTCTCCTTCTTACTTTAAAAATCTAATTGATTATCTCACAATTCATTAATATTATTTTTTTGAAATAACAATAGATAACCACTGTAAATGGGGCTTTGCATATATTTCATTTTAAAAAAATATAGATAAATTTTATTAAAGTTGCATCAACAATCATTCAACAAAACTTTTATAAGTAATTCCATATAAATATCTATAACTTCATAAGATGGGTCGGGGTGTTGTTTCTTTTCTCCTTGCATTAAGATAAAAATTTAGATGCTATTCCAAAGTATGCCCATAAAAATACTGCGCCATAATAATAATTTTTTTCTTTTATGACCATATATAAACCAATTATAAATGAAATAGCTAAAACAATATAAAACCATAAATACTCTCGATTCATAAATAAGTCATAATCTTGTTTAACAATAAATATAGCAATATTTGCAATTAAAGCCACACTAATCCAACCCGCATAAATACTAAAAGTTGCAAAAGTTAATACATTGGCCTTAGATATTAAGGTAATCATTACTAATAAAGCAACAAGTAAGAAAATCATCACAATAGTCGATATTAATATTTTGTCATTATGCCAAGATAATAACCACAATATGTTAAAAACATTTACCGCGTTAAATAAGATTAATATTGTACTTTTGTTTTCTGTTAAGGTTTCAACTGGGTTTATAAATAATAAAACAACAAATATACCGAGCAATATATAAATGAGTCCCCAAATAGAAAAAGTAAACCCAGATGGTGTAAATAAAGTATTGTATTTACCAGAAATATCACCGGTAGTATTACCGCCTATTGGCAAAGAATTTGCCAAATAGTTAATAACCAGCATTGCTGTAAATGTCACTGCTGATAATATTTTTAAGAAAATCATATTAAAACCTCCATATATAGATAGTTTCATTATATTTCATTTAAAATCTTTTGTCATATGAATTAAAAAAGAAATCATAAAAATTTTCGATTTTTGACTTACTAGCCTTATATGATTATCTACCTTTTGTTAAAAAAAATAGAGTTATATAAATTTTTCCTTTTGCAATATATAAAAACCAAATAAAATATACTGAATAAAGGTAAACAATAGAATATACAATATAGTAAAGCCATTAAAGTCATTGATAAGTTCAACAATAATCTTATAAGGGCTAAAAATATCCCAAGAATTGAACCTTAAAAATCGCCCAATATATATTGCAATAGAAACAAGTATTGGAATGCCGATATAAAAATACATTTTTAGTCTTGGTTCTTTTAATTCTTTATAAAAATATTTGAAAGATACTAAGGCAGTTAACACACCATACATTGCACCTAGGAATATATGAAAAAAACCTAAGTAAACTTTAAAGTCTTTTAGATATAATAAACCTTGGTACAAACCTTGATCTTGCATAAAAGAATCTTGGTTTAAATAAATTAAATCCGTAATTAAATATAAACTATTGGGATAGAAAAATAGCCATAGTAAAAGTAAAAACCAATTTAAATATTTTTGATTTTTATATCTATCAAATAAATAGATTAAAACCAGTGGTATAAATGCTAAAAAAGCATTCCAAGCCAACATGAAATGAATGCCTCTTTCAGCCACAATATATACAATTATAGACAATACAGCATACAATATAAAAATAATGCCGTGTATAAACAATTGCTTTTTAGTCATCTTACCACTCCTATAATATTCAAATGAATAAACCACTAAACTTATATCAATATTTTAAACGTAAGCCACTTAATAATCAAATACTTTCTAATAAATCGGTAGTTATTGTAATAAAACTTAAAATGTTTTATACTATAAATAATTATTTAAGGAGGATCAGTATATGCCATATCAAATCTTATTTATTGATGCTGATCATACACTATTTGATTTTGATCAGTCTGAAGAAATAGCTTTTAAGAAATTATTAAAACAAATCAAACAGGAAGAACATTTTTCCACTTTATTCCCTATATATGTAAAACAAAACAGAGAAACTTGGCGTGATTTTGAAAAAGGAATCATCACCCAAGACAAACTTAAAACAGAAAGATTTCAAAGATTTATAGATACAGCTAAAATATCAGGCAATGCCAGCGAATTTGCATCTATTTTTACCAAACACTTGGCAGATGCATCTATATTATACGAAGGCGCTTATGATATCATAGAAAAACTATCAAAGAAATACCGACTGGTTATTGTCACTAATGGTTTAAAAGATGTCCAAACCAAACGCATCGGACAATCAACCATCTCTCCGCTCATAGAAGCCCTTGTTATATCTGATGAAATTGGTATTTCAAAACCTAACCCAAAAATCATAGACCATGCATTGGATTTAATTAATCATTCAAAAAGAGATGATGTTGTGATTATAGGTGATAGCTTAACTTCCGATATCCAATGTGGATTTAATGCTGGTATTGATACCATTTGGTATAATCCAAAGCAATTAAACAATACCTTAGATAGAGAACCTACTCATACTATTTCAGATTTAAAGGAATTACTACAAATATTATAATACAACATATTGTCTATCCAATATGTTGTATTTTTTTATATAATCATTTAACTATTTAATGACTTTTGTCATCTTAATATGGTCTATCTCTGCTTCTTGGAATATCTCGCCTTCTGGCACATATCCTCTTTTTAAATAAAAATCTTTAACATACAATTGTGCATGAAGAACAAGTTCTTTATTATTGTTATCTATTGCATATGCTTCTATCTTGTTCATGATGGCTGAGGCAACACCTTGTTTTCTATACTTTTTGAGAGTCGCAACACGCCCTACTTTATTTTTATATAATCTGGCAGCGCCTACTGGTAAATCATCTATATAAGCAACAAAAAGAATCGATGAGCCATCTAAGCCATCAAATTCTATTTCATAATCAATTTCTTGTTCAACAACAAAAACCATACCTCTAACATAAAAATTATCGGTTATTTCTTTTTGTGTTTTAGCGACTACAACTCTCATATAAACTTCCTTTTCTTTTAGTTATATAAATTTCAGATTTACATATATAATCCACTAAAAAAATATTAATAAAACATTATGGTTCTTAAAGTGATATATCAAACACGAGCACCAAATGGCAATAATGACAAAGACGTTAATTTAAAACATTGTTTTGCAAAAGGAATACCAATAATAGTTATAAATAAAATACCACCTAAAATTGCATATCCGACTGCAATTTCCCATCCAAAGAAAATTAGCCATATGACATTTGCGATTGGATGTGAATCAAAATTAGTTTGAACAGTTTTCCCAAAAGGAAAGAGTGTAAAAGATCCAATTTTAAAACATTGTAGTCCAAACGGTATCCCAATAATGGTAATGCACCACAACACACCTACTAGAATCCACAATACAAATGATAAAAAGCCAACAATAACAAACCAAAGAACATTTCCTAAGAAATTCATTAATAATCTCCTCACAAATATTTTATTATATTTATAATAAATAAGATCAATTTACTACTTCAAGTTAATTATATCATAGCAACTCAAAGAGTTGTATACCAGCTAAGTTTATTCTCAAAAAACTCTTATGTACAAAAAGGCTGCAGGCCGTTAGCGCATATTTATATCATATAAAAAAACAAGCCACAACGGCTTGTTTTAATTCTATAGTGGCAGGGGTGACAGGATTC
>Ga0136596_1001406_pt1 | contig 10852 bp, 17 predicted proteins | sample AntRauTorcE11897_FD_101387 | JGI IMG/M metagenome (GOLD analysis project Ga0136596, IMG submission 101387) | Saline lake microbial communities from Rauer Islands, Antarctica - Metagenome Torckler E11 #897 | ecosystem: Environmental > Aquatic > Non-marine Saline and Alkaline > Saline | place... | reverse complement strand
TTCTTGGTTATGAAATATTTATTAATTTAAAATAAAATAATAATACTATGAGAAATAGATAGATACATATCCGTGATCCATGATAATATTACTAGAAATATTACAGTAAATAATTAATTAATAGTAAATAAACAAAGAAAAATCATGGAATTAGTAAAAAATAGAATAGAATACAAGTACGGTGCAGAAGAATTACACTTAGAAATGAAAGTGTTTATCTCAGATGTTAAACAACTTATCGCTGAGAAGAATTACGAACTAAGAGATAATTCAAGTGTAGCATTGAAAGAATACGAAAGTATTAATTGGGAGACATACTTCAACGGTATGTCCAGAAATATGAGAAAGAAATTCAATAAGTATCTTCGTGGATATAGTCAAAAGAGAAACATCCATAAAGCAAATTTATTATTCCATTTCATACACACTAGAGTTCTAGCAGAAAAGAACTTCAGTTCATTTAAGTCACCTGACTGGATCAATAAAGTAGTTATTAGATCAAGTGTAAAAGAACAAGCAATTCAAGACAAAAGAAAAGTTTGGGTTGAAGCTAGAGATAAAGCACTTCAAGCTCTTGAGGATTATAAGAATGAAAAAGGTAATTTTTATAAATAATGAAGACGAAAGATTTTATAAAAATGCTTGAAAAGGAAGACCCATCGGGTGAGGCGTATGTTCGTCTCCCTTACGGTGGTGCTGTAATCGGTGCTGTACATAAAGAAGGTTATTGAGATGGTGCATACTCTTATTACGATAAAGATACTAAGAAGATGCATACAACTACATTAGGTAGTAAAGTAGATATCTATGTTATTAATCATAGTGATATTGTATGGGATGAAGATGGTAATTTCGACAAGGTAAAAGAAAGAATAGTATTAGACCATAGTAATTTTTCTTTTAAAGAACAAGTAAATGAGAAAGACGAAAGAATTTGGCAATCAATTAGAGATGAATGTAAAATAGCTAAAGCACATGATGATGAATATCTCGAAGAATATTATAAAAAAGTTCTTGATAAATACATTTATGAAGAAATGGAAATTCGTCAATCGTTAGATAGTAAAATTGGACAATATAATAATATGACTGCACATACTGTAGATGGTATACCGATAAAACTAAGTGACGGTGAATGTGGAATAGTAATTCGTACAGGTAAATTCTATCCGATTAAAACTGATGAATACTATATTTGGAAACACGATCTAGATAAGGGTAAAGATTGGTCAATATAATAATAAAGGGAAGTTTTTTACTTCCTTTTTTTGTTTTACTTGAACTTAAAATAATTTTTTCGTATTATTGTATTAATAATAACCTTAGTCTTATCAAAAAGATAGATGACGAACGAAGAAAATAACGAATTAGGGAACAAACCTAATGTAACACCTGAATTACCAGAAGGTATTGAAGATAATAACACTAAAAAAACTCCAGAATCTGAAATTGTAACTCTCGAAGATGGAACTCAAATCCTAACTGCTCAAGGTTTGGAAAATGAGGAAGAAGAAGTTGATGAAAAAGAGCAACTAACTGATGAGGACTTACAAAAGCTAGTACACTTCACCACAGGTGTTAAAGACCTGACCCAAGAAGAACTAGACAGTCTTAGAAATGATGATAAAGAGCTTGAGAGATTATTGAAAATCTCAATGATTAAAGCAAGAAATCTCACCTATAATCCTAAGAAAGACTTCGGTAAAGCTTACAAGAAGAAAAGACAGAGAAGAAATCAGCTTACTAAAGCTTCTAAAAGAGCAAATAGATAATGAGTAGCAATACCAATGATAAATATTGGGAGCGATTACATGGATTTATATCTGAGCATCCAATAGATGCCAGATATATTCTCCGAGACCCAGATAATGATAAAGCATGGGGTTCGCTAAGAGTCATAGGTTATGATCCTAAGATGGGTATATTACCACCGGGTTACCTTAAAGCATTTGCTAGTTTTGTTACTTCACGTAGACCTAAAACTGAGGAAGAGATTCAACAATCCTTAGATGAGTATCAAATGGAGTCAATTGAATTAGAGGTTTATTCGGTAGATGAGCATGTGGAAACCAAGGAGTTGACATATGAAGCACCTAAGAGAGAAATTGAAGAGATGTATAACATAAAAATATTTAGAAAATAAAATATGGCAAGCACTAAAAGAATGAACGTAAAGTTCAGTGAGAATGATATTAAAAGCTTATACATGGGTATCATGAATAAGAAACAAGGTATTGAAAAAGATATTGAAACATATGAAAATCAAAGTGGTAAGAAATTTCCTTTAGAGTTTAAATCTAAAGAAGAAGAAAATAATACCCAAGATAGTTATGACTATGTACGTCCAACTCACTATAAGCAAGACGATGGAAAAGAGACTTGGGAACTAATGGTTGAAAAATTTGGATTAGAAGAAACAGCTACCTTCTGTGAAATTAATGCCTATAAATATAGGGATAGAATGGGAAAAAAACCCAACGAAGATGTTGAACGTGAATCAGCTAAAGCTGAATGGTATGAAGCTAAAGCTATTGAATTGAGAGAGGAAGCAGGTAAAGGTAGAAGAAATAATTTTGGTCTATTTAACTAATGAATGACAACGTTAATTGTAATAATTGTTACAGTAATTGTAGTGGTGATCCTCTTTATAAGAAAAGAGGATTATCGCCAATTTACTAGATATTATTATATGTTCGTATATAATTTTGATCCTGATAATTTTGAAACATTAGATATTGAAGGTAAGCAAGACTATTATGAATTACTAAAAGTTATTGTAGATATGATTGAACCTACAATAAAAGATTCCACAATAAATCAACAAATCGATAAAACTTCAGAATTAATTTCCTATTTTGAAAAAAATTATAATGAAATTATACCATGAGTAAACATTTATTAGCTATAAGTCCTAAAAAATACACTGCAAGTGAAATTGGTTATTTAAAAAGGGATGTCTATAATAGTAATTACTTATATAGATCACTATTACCACAATTCTGTATTAATGAAAAATTTCAATGTATCACCGAAGCAGATGGATATTTACAATTTGTAGAAGAAGGTGATGAAGAATTTATTTTATTCGACACTCATACAATAGATGATTTTCTTCAAGAAGAAATGAACCATAGTAATATGTTATTTGATGATGACTCTGTAATTACTGGTTCGGATGTGGAGTTATTTATTAGTATATTAAAAAATCATGCATACATTGCAGAAAGAAAAGAAATATTATCACCAACCGAATATGTTATTATTAACATTAATTACTTTGGTGGGGGTTATCCCGATTACGAATATGATGTTGAATATTCTATTGACGGATTTTTAAATAAAGATTTAGAAATAATAAAATTTAATTTAGATGAGCAGCGAAGTAAGTAAAACTGGAGGTAGAAGATATAACAAAGGCAAGAATAGAATGAATCTATTTCCAGCTTGGGCATATGAAAAGATATGTGAGGTGTATACTAAAGGAGCAGACAAATACACACTTAAGGATGACGATGGTAATATCATCGATAGCGGTGATAATAACTGGATGAGGGGTATGGAGTGGAGTAAAGTAATGGGATGTCTTGAACGCCATTACAATGCTTTTAAACAAGGTAAAGATTTTGACTTTGATCCTGAATGTAAAGGTTGTCAAGAAGGTAACTGTAAAAATCATACAGGATTAGATCATTTGGCTCATCTTGCTTGGAACGCAATTGCATTATTAGAATTCAGAAGAGTCTATCCACAAGGTGATGATAGATTAAAGCCATGTTTTAATGCACCTAAGATTGGTCTTGATATTGATGAAGTATTATGTGATTGGATTAATCCTTGGAGAGAAAGATTTGACATTGAAGACGTTGCTAAATCATGGTTTTTCGATAGGAAAATCACTGAACGATTTGAGACTATGAGAGCTGATAATACTCTAGATGAATTCTATTTGGGGTTACCAGCAAAAATACGTGGTAGCGAATTACCCTTCGAACCACATTGCTACATAACTTCAAGACCTGTTGATGTAAAGATATCTGAAAAATGGTTGGATATGCATGGCTTTCCAACTAAACCAGTCTATTGTGTCGGTGAAGGTCAAAGTAAAGTAGATGTTGCTAAAAAAGCAGGTATTGAATTTTTTGTGGATGATCATTACAATAATTTTATTGAACTTAATAATGCTGGAATTTATACATATTTATTTGATGCACCACATAATCATAAATATGAAGTCGGTGCTCATCGAATAAAATCACTTAAAGATATTCCAATTATAAAATAAAAGTATTTAGATATGAGCGATATAATTAAAGACACAGAACAATATTCAGTTGCTGATTTATTAGATGAGGTTGAACGCAGAAAAGAAATACTGGAAGTAGCAGAGGCAAATAAACTACCCGAAGTGTATTATCCATATCAGGAAATGAAGGGCATGCCATGTGATGATGGGAAGTATAATTACTACCATGTACATATTAATGATGGTAGTGAAGGTTTTGACTACTTGGTTGCACTTAAGAGAAATGAGAGTGATGATCATTGGGAAGATGAAGATGTACAAGAGGATAATATTCGTGCTGCTATAAAGCATCACTTTATTAATTTTTCTCATAGTCTTAATTGTGGTGTCCAATCATCTAAATTACCAGATATAACCGAAATCGGTAGATATAGTCTCAGATTTATCTTAGCAGAAGAAACGTTATTAAGCGATGAAGAAGAAGAAACTTAAAAAACAAATTAAAAAGTTAAAAGAAACTGTTGAACAACAAGAACTTTTAATTTATTCTCAAGAAAAGCTTATTGAAGCTTTAAGAAATAATCCATTTAATTATCCACCAAGTATAAATGTTCCTTTTGTGCAAACAGAAGATCAGTGAGTTGATAGTGGTTTGCATGATTACCCATCGCCTTGGGGTTCAATTTTTCCACCTCACTGTCAAAAATGTGGTAAGCAAGCACCTGATCATAATATCACATTTACAATTAGTAATACTAGTAGTGTTGATACCGAATACATATTCTATGACCTTAATAAATTAACTCAAGAAAAATTATGAATATTTGGTTAGAAGGATTGCATTTGGAACAAATTAGAGATAAAGAAAATAAGAATAAGTCAGAGGATTCATCGCTTGCTAAAAAGCAAGAGGAACTTCAAGATATAGACATTGATAAGATAGTTGAGGAAAATAAAGACATTACTACTGGTTAGTTTCTATATTGTAAAGTATTTATAATTAAAAATGAAAAGATACTATAAATGTGAAATTTGTGAAAAATCAATAAAAAGAAATCAAGAAAACCCCACAAATTTAAAATGTAGGAAATGTATCAAAGAGTTAAAAAAAATACGATGTAAAAAATGTGGTATTTTTTTCCATCCAATTAAATCAATTAGAAAATTTTGTTCACAAAAATGTTCAAATAAATATAACACTAAAAATTATTTAATTGGTAGAAAATTAACCAAAAAACATCGAGAAAATCTATCTAGTGCTGCAAACCCCAAAGGTGGGAAATGTAAATTTTATAAAATAAATAATCCTTATATGAATAAGGAAATTTCAGTACAAGGTACTTGGGAAGTTAAATACGCTCATTATTTAAATGACAATAAAATTAAATGGATTAGAAGTAAAAAAATAAACCTTAAATACAAACTTAATGGATTAAAAAAAACTTATTATCCTGATTTTTACTTAATAGATTCTAATGAATATATCGAAGTTAAAGGATATTTTTATGAAAAAGATAAAATAAAAATGAACAAAGTTTTTGAAGATAATCAGGATAAAAAAATTGTAATGTTATTTAGGGAAGATTTATTGAAATTAAATATTGCACTTTAGGTAGGAAGGAGTAAGGAGGTTAAAGCTGTTAGACCAGACGAAAAGAAAAAGGGTTTGTAGTAAGTCTGGTAAACCAGAAACCCCGAAAGACCCGAATCCTTACGCTTTTACTGCCGAGGGTGCAACACTAACAGACCAGAGTGGAGAGGTAGCATGTTTGATGGTCGGGTACGTGGCACTTTCTTCAATTGAAGAAAGCTATGAATTATTTAATTCGTAGATATAAATGATGAAATAAAACAGAATCTTGGGTACGCTCAACTTATTCTTTAATTTATTATGGAAAATAAAGCAAATATATTAATTATTGGTGGGGCTGGATATATCGGGTCTCACATTGCAGTGGAACACTTAAACAGAAACCACAACGTCATTATTGTTGATAATTTATCCAGTAGTGAAGAATTTATTGTTGATAATATTAAAGAAATCACTGGTAAAGAATTTCCATTCTACGCATATAATGCTTCAAATGAAACTCTCATGACAAAAGTATTTGAAGACCATGACGTAGATATTGTGATTCATTTGGCTGGTGAAGTTTCAACTGTACGTTCAATAGATAACCCAATTCAATATTTAGACAATAATATAAACGCTCTTTTGACAACACTAAAATTGATGAAAAAATTTGAAGTGAGAAAGATGATATATGGATCAAGTTCTAAGTTTTATGGTATGAGTTCGGATAGTCTAATAGGTGAAGGACTTACTAGAAAATTAGCTGGTAATGCATATGCTGTTTCTAAACAAATATGTGAAGATATGATCCAAACTATGGATTCTGACTTCACTGTTGCAATATTAAGATTTTTTAATCCAATTGGTTGCCATTCATCGGGGAAATTAGGTTGTCTACCGAAAAAGGGGAACGATAATATTTTCAACTCGTTGTATGAATCGTATTTAAACAAGACTCAGTTTTTGATTAAAGGTGATAATTATAAGACTATTGATGGTACATGTATACGTGATTATATTAGTATTGATGATTTAGTTAGTGCACATATGAAATCAGTGAATTGGGTTCTAGACAATGATAATAATACTGTTGAAGCTTTTAATGTATGTACGGGAAAAGGAATGTCAGTAAAACAAATTGTTGAAATGTTTGAAGCTGAGGTTGACGAAAAATTAAATATAGTTTTAGGTAGTAGAAGGAAAGGTGACTTGGGTAGTATAGTTGGTAATCCAGATAAAGCATCTAGTACTATTAATTTCACAGCATCAGGAAACATTAAGAATACGATCATGAACTATCGTTCATGGTATGAATATATTTTAGAAAGGAATAGAACCACAGAATAATAACAAATGAATAAACTAAAAAAATACACCCTGATGTTAATATTTTTAATGTCAGGGTTTTTTTTGTACGGTCAAGCCGATACAACTAGACACATTATTGAAGCTGGATACCGATATGAGAAATTCTCTAATGGTAGTGAACGCTCATTTTATTCTATGCAATATGGTCATAGATTTAAAAATAAATACGATACGTATAATGACCTTTTTGTAAAATCTACATACCAGAATAGAGGTGAATCGGAAGCATTTCAACATAGTGTTGATTATTATCCCAAACATAAAAAAGGATATTATTTTTTCTCTGCCAGATATTCTAATTCAATTCTCTTCCCAACCGTTATGGTTTTTGCTGAAAGATTTACATCATTTGGTGAAAGAAGTGAATGGTCATTAGGTACTAGATATTTAAGGGCATTAGAGTATTATGATATTTATTCATTGACTGGGACATATGGTATCTATTATGGTAATTTCTATACTTATGTTAGACCAATTGTTAGTTTACTTGAAGATGGATATGCTTGGAACGGTCAAATAGTAACAAGATATTATGATGGAAATGGTAAAAACTATCTAGAAGGTTCATTCCTTTATGGTGAAGATGCTGGATCAGTTAGACCAACAACTTCTATTGAAAATAGTTTTGGATTAGATACCTATCTTGTGAGAGTGAAAGGTAATTTAATGTTACCTAGAAATTGGTGGTTGGCTATAGGGGTTGATCAATCTACAATTAACATACCAAAAGCAAATGGTGATATAAACCAACTAAAAATAATAGGATTTGACATCATGATTAAAAAGAAATTCTAATGAACCACTACCTTGAACTAATACCGTTAATAGCTTTAATTTACGCTATATTATATACATCATCTAAGATAATATTATCACTATTATCTTTTAAACAAATAAAGAAATATTCAGACAAATATAGTCATATTGCAACGCAACAAGAGGTTGAACAATATGTTAGAGATGCATATGACGATCCTAATAGAACGTTACCTAAAGTATCTATCATATCACCAACATTTAATGAAGGTGTTATGATCATTGATACTATGGATACCTACTTAAATCAATCATATCCGAATAATGAAGTTATCATGTGTTCAGATAGTGGAACTGATGGTACATTAGATATAATGATTAATCATTATGAGCTATATGAAGTCGATGGTTCTGAATTTACTCATTCTGATAATATAGAACATAAACCAATTAAAAGGTATTTCAGATCAAAAAAATATGATCAGCTTATAGTAATAGATAAAGAAAATGGTGGTAAAGGTGATAGCCAAAATGCTGGTATCTCAATCTCTACTAGTGAGATAACAACCATCATAGATGCTGATTCGATGCTTGAGAAAAATGCATTATATCACTTGGTTAGTATCTTCGAACGTGAGGATAATGTAATCGGTATTGGTACACCAATTGGAGTTTTAAATAATGCTACTATCGGTGATGATGGTGTGGAAGATGGTAGTTTACCAAAAAGCTTCTGGGGTAAAATACAAGTGCTTGAATATCTTAGATCATTCTTACTTGGTCGTATGGCATTCCAAAACTATAGAGGACTTGCTATGGTGTCAGGTGCATTCGGTGTTTATTATAAATGGGTTATTGAAGACGTGGGTGGTTATGAATCTGGTTCACTAGCAGAAGATATGGACATCGATTGTAAAGTATGGAGAATGCTTGACGATAGAAAAATGAAGTTTAAAATAAAATACATACCAGAAGTATTTTGTTGGAGCGAAGTTCCAGATGATTTCAAGAATTTGAAATCTCAAAGAGATAGATGGTCTCGTGGTTTAACTGAAACCATGTGGAAAAATGGTGATCTATTTTTTAATCCTAAATATAAAGTTCTTGGTTTATTTACTTATCCCTACTATTTGTTCTTTGAATGGCTAACACCTTTCATTGAAGTTTTTGGTTTTCTATATATTAACTATGAAGTATTTACTGGAACATGGGATTATAGAGTAATTGGTTATTTATTTTTAATCTATTGGATTATTGGTTCTACTGTGAACTTATTAACTTTACGTGCTGAGAAAATAACTGGTGGTCACTACAAAGGTAAGAGACCTCTTAAGAGACTTGTTTTGATAGCCCTCATTGAACCAATTTTCTATCACTGGGTCAACAGTGCATTTTACGTTTGGGGTAATCTACGCCTCTTATTTGGAGCTAAAGGATGGGGTAAGATGGACAGAAAAGGTTTGATGAAAAAATAGTTTTTATTTTTCCTAGTATGTATTTAGTGTAAAACACAAATACAATGGATAGAATAGAAGAAATTTTTAATATATTGCAAAACGAAGTAAGTCATAATCTTAGTGGTGTCTTATTATTTGATGATGCTGAATCAATTAGATGGCAATTAGATGGAATCGTATATGGTCATAGTAAAACTGACTTGGAAGATTTAGCTATTGATGATGTTGATTTGATCAATGAAGTACTTGAAGAACACGACCTTATAGATGTCGTTGAAATAACACAACCCGAATTTGATGACATCTATGTTTACTTCAATATTGAAGAATTATGAACATAGAGCAACTTTTTGACAGAATTATCGTATACAATAAGACCATCAATTATAACGAAAGGGAAGAGATAATCGATAATATTCTAGAAAGAAATAAAACATTACCTTTAAAACACCCATTTACAAAAGAACAGCTTGTAAATTTTGATGATAGAGATTTAATTTTGTATCTTACCGATGTATATGAATTATTTGGAATAAAATACTTTGTAGATTTAGGTAAAAAATAATATAATAATGGGAGGAAACGCATTAACAATACCAACAAAAAGAGTTAACACTATTGAATATTCAAATATTGATTTAGAAATATCATTAGTTTTAATTGAGGCAAATATAAAATGCCATACCACTCAATCTTTTGACTCAAAAGAAACTTTTGGTGACCTTGATATTCTTATTAGTAATAAATCATTTGCTAAAAGCAATGATATGTATGATTTTATAGTAAAAAATTACAAACCTAAAGATGTTCACCGCAATAAAAGTGTAATCTCATTCGAATATAAAGATTTTCAAGTAGATTTTATCCTAATCGATGATAAACACTGGGAAGCATCTAAGGTTTACTACTCATATAATGATTTAGGTAACCTAATGGGTCGAATTTCCTATAAAATGGGGTTTAGATATGGTCATGAAGGGCTTAGAGTTAACTATAACAGCCCTCATGGTGGTAAAACACTTAAAATTTACGTTTCTCATGATCCTAAAGAGATATTTAACTTTTTAGGGTTCGATTATGAGAGATTTAACATTGGATTTAATGATTTAGATGAAATATTTAGATATGTAATGTATTCTAAATATTATATACCAAGTATCTTCCAATATGAGAGTTTAAATCACCAAAATAAGACCAGAAACAAGAAAAGAGCGAATTATAGAGGCTTTTTAGAATATATTGCTGATGAAAACACACTAAAACCGCTAGACTTAGGTTTTCCTCACCATGATTTCATTGAGGAAGGTGAAAAATACTTCAATATTGAAATTAAGAGTAAAATTGAAGCCTTTGATCAGGATATTCTTTATAATAAACGTGATGACGTAACTGCAGAACGTTTAAATATGGAGATAATCCAAAAATACTTCGATATTAGTGGTAAAGAGCTTGGAA
>Ga0136596_1001402_pt1 | contig 10863 bp, 14 predicted proteins | sample AntRauTorcE11897_FD_101387 | JGI IMG/M metagenome (GOLD analysis project Ga0136596, IMG submission 101387) | Saline lake microbial communities from Rauer Islands, Antarctica - Metagenome Torckler E11 #897 | ecosystem: Environmental > Aquatic > Non-marine Saline and Alkaline > Saline | place... | reverse complement strand
GGATATGGTAGAGGCAATGAATAACGTAATCACTCATAGCAACGTGATCAATCGCGTTTTCAACAATGACGATCCGGACTTCTCCGAAATTGAGCTTGAGCTCGAACACCTCGAGCTCACTCCAGAAGGTGACGTTGAATGATGCCTGACTATCAGCCAAAGGGTTCTCAGTGCACTGTCTGCAAAATCCCCACATAAGAATTTTGAAAATGTGTTGCGCGTATATTTAAACACATGGGAGGCAACAAGCCCCACCGATCCGGCGGAACCGGAGACCGAAAGGAGAGCATCATGTCAAACCTGACCCGCGAAGATCTAATCAGCACAATCAAGGCCGACGCAGCAGAAGACTGGCAGAACGTGGTGGACGCTCTGAAAGACGGCGCATATCTTGAAAGCATCGGCGTTACCGATGATCTTGCCGTCCAATCAGAGATTGGGGTGTTCTGGATGAGAGAAAAACAATCGAGCGGTACCGGAGGAAGTGAAAAAACTGCGGGAGAATATTCAGGCAAGTGAGGTCCTGAGCTTGTCGGTATCAACAAATATGGCCCGCAGCAACACGTTCAAAATATACATGCCCGACAATGAGTGATGGCAACTTGGAAGAGCAAGACGGCTGGACCCGAGCCTTATTATCCAATACAGAAGAGTCTGACTAATAACAGGAGCGAGACCATGATCAACGACAAATTTGAGTTCACAGGCGAGACGAGAGAACACCTCGGACTGACGCTCCATCGGATCCGATCGTTGCGCGACTTCGGACACGTTATCACGGGAGAGCTGGGAGGATGGCTCCGTGAGGAGCAGCAGCTCCAATTCGAAGGAAACGCCTGGGTGGGCGGAGACGCCGTCGTGACCGGAAACGCAAGAGTGTCTGAAAACGCCGTCGTGGCCGGAAACGCAAGAGTGTCCGAGAATGCCAGGGTGGCCGATACCGCCGTCGTGGTGGGAGACGCCATTGTGACTATGAGTGCCTGGGTTGTCGGAAACGCCGTTGTGTCCGGGAATGCCGTCGTGGGCGGCGACGCCGTTGTGTCCGGGAACGCTACGGTGACCAGTAATGCCATTGTGGCCCAAAGGGCCAAGGTAGCCGGGAACGCCGTTGTGGCCGGAGACTCCTTGGTGTCCGGGAACGCTATGGTGACAGGTACTGCCGTTGTGAAGGGAGACGCCGTTGTGTCCGTGGATTCAGATCTCGTCTGCATTGGCCCCATCGGGTCCGAGAAGGGCACGATGATCGCGCACCGGGACAAAAAGTTAGGCGTCCGTGTCACTCGCGGTTGTCACTCTGGCTCCCTCGAAGGTTTCAAAAAAGCGGTGGACGAGCGCCACGGCGACAATTTTCACGGACAGACCTACCGGTCCGCGATCACGTTCATTGAGTCGTTTTTCGCGATCGCCGAAAACTGGAGCAAGCCCATGAGTAAAGAATTGTTTGAACAGTGGAAAGAAGACGAACGTCTTCACGGCAAAAATGATTTTACAGATTCGGACTGGCACATGGCACGAGTCGGTTTTCACGGCGCGTACAAGATGCTGATAGCCCGCTCTGTGAGTGTGCCGCAACAATGGCGAGAAATAATGGAAGAACTCGCCACCGACTTAGAAAACGAAATTGAAGACCGACGCTCATCCGGCCTTGATCGTCGTATCGAACGTGATTTGGTTATCGTTCGTGAAGCTCGGGCGCTGCTGGCAGAACAGGAGCAAGACCATGAGGGATAAAAGAGAAATGGAAATTTCAGAATTTCTTAAGACAGTGCACAGCCGAGTAGAAAATTTCAGCGTGTTCTGGAAAGACATGCAAAATACGAAAGGTATTGAGAAGTTTCCAGCCACACTGACTGAAGAAGAGTGGTTAGAAAACTTAATAGATTGGTTTTCGTGGAAGTTAGAGGAGCCAGACAATGACTGACGAACGGAAAAAATTTGAATCCATGGTAAAAGCGACATGGGGTGACACCTACAGCTTTGCACAAGACGCTCACTACCACCACATTGTTCTTGATGCAATGTGGTGGGGGTGGCAAGCGAGAGGGGAAGGTACGCCTGAAACCCTTGACCTCGAAGCCCCACCTGCCAGCTTACGCAGCGGAGATCGGTCCGCTCGCGTAGTAGGCAAGCTCAAAACAGACTCCGACTTCTGCTATGCAGTGGCAGTTAAGAACCGCAATGGTAACGAGGGCGTAGTTTGGGCCAACAGGTCCGGTGTTCTGCAAAGCACAAGGGATAACCTTACCGTCGCGCCTATTCACTGGGTGAACGTAGCAGACGAAGCTGAAAAGCAGGCCGCAACAATGGCGAGAAATAATGGAAGAACTCGCCGCCGACTTAGAAATCGAATCCGGCCTTGGTCATCGTATCGTTCGTGAAGCTCGGGCGCTGCTGGCGACACCTGCGATGTCCGGGATCAGGGGGTGCCCGTTGACATAATAGATTGGGAGGAGATTGATGGACGACATCAAAAAGTTGTCCTAAACGGCGACCACTGACCCTTCGGGGTTGGTGGTCGTCTTATTTTTTTTTTTTTCATTTTTCCCGCCAGATAGCCTTGGCGCGAACCCGTTAAATTAAAGGAAAGAGTCCCACTCTTGACGTTACTTTAAAAGTAACTTTGGGAAGTCAACTATTATTTATTGTTTATTTATAAATAAATAAAACAAAAGTTATGGCCTAAAGTTACCTTAAAAGAGGGACTCTTTGGACAACCATAGGCAGGGCATAATATGACAGATATAATGCCTCCGGGATACGTGAAGCCACTTCAAAAAGTCTCAAAGAAAAAATCAACAAAGTCAGCAAGAGACAAGATGCATACACGTCAATATGATCCAGTTGATGCGTTGATTGACTTATATGAGAGACTTGTGGATGAAGACAGATTGATGTGTGCTATTAGAGATGGCTCAGTGGTTCAGCTTACCGAAGCCGGAACTAAACAGCGCTACAGCTCGATGGCTCATGCGGCTCTCTTTGCGCAGATTCAGAAGATACATTCTGATCTTCTTAGATATGGCTACGCTCGTGTTCCAGAGAGAATCGATGATAACGAAGACCGTCAGCGTTCACCTTTCATAATTGAATTGGACGGCAGCGAAGTGCAGGTGATCAATGAGGATTAAGCTACACAAGGCCCAATCAAAAATCTATGATGCGTTGTTCGTTTCCAGGTCAATAAGGTTTGCGGTGGCATGTTGTTCACGAGGATTCGGCAAAAGTTTTCTTGCGGCAACAGCGGCGACAACCGCCATATTTGAATTGCTGGAGTTACCTAGAGAAGTGCCGAACAAGGTGGTATACATCATAGCGCCTACCTTGGATCAGGCCAAAGACATTTACTTCCCACTGTTGGTCAATGAATTCGGACTTGACCGATACTGTGTGAAAAAGCCTTCACAAGATACAGGTAAGTTTGACTTCGGCAACGGTGTGACTCTTAGGCTGGTCTCCTTTGAAGCTATTGAGAGATTACGAGGCAAGGGTAAAGATACCTGCCCTTGTAAAATTCCGTGAATTCGGTGAAACTCCCTCAGGGACAATACCGAGCCAAGCTTGTCTAGGAATAGACTTGAAGGTGTAACGACTAGGACACACGATCCAGACCGGATTATGAAGTCCATACACTCAAGCGAGTGGAAGCGCGGAAGCATCATTTATGATGTATGATATAGTCTGATCTGCACGGTAACGTGTAGTCGTGCTCGCCAAGCACATGTGGGAAAAGAGTAAGCAATGCCGGTAGAATTTTCAGCAAGCTGAGATTTATTCCTAGATAACCCCAATCATGTTGGTATGGTGTACTCGTATGCCACCGGTTCGGAAAAAACATTGATGAAGAAAAAGTAGCTGGAATAAGGCTCAATGAAACATGTGTCAAGAGAAGCTCTTAATCCTGAAAAGAGGATATCCCTGTAATTCAATGTAGCACAATACGTCAAGGAAAAACTTGGCGCAATTAACTTGGCGAACACAGACAGAGAAATAGCGAGCTCTGTTGAACATTAATGGCGTATTTCGTCGTATGTGATGAGGTTTCTTCATGGCTTAAGCGGCCTGGCTTTAAATCGGCTTGGGAAGGGATCATACAGCCTCTTATAGTGACTCGATGGAGCGCTGAGAGAGCGGCGGCTGTGGGTGCCAGATCAGCCGGAGGTGCATTGGTGATAAGCACCCCCAAAGGGTACAACTACTTCCATACCTTATGCATGACAAAGGATGAAGACTGGGGCTTTTGGCACTTCGGCTACAAAGACTCTCCTTATCTATCTGCCAAAGAGATCGAGAAGATAAAGAACAGGATTGACCCCATAGAGTTCGCCACAGAGTATGATGCAGACTTTAAAGAATCAGGCAGCACTGTCTTTTATTGTTTCGACAGGAAAGTACATGTCATTGATGATATAGACTGGTTCCATGAGAATGAAGATGTATATGTAGCCATTGACTTCAACGTAGGGCTGCAATGTACTTCGATATGGGCCAGGAGAGGTCACATTCTATATGCTATCGATGAGATGAAAGGACACCCTGATACGGAAACTTTGGCGATTTCCTTGAAAGAACGCTTTGTCGATAAGGGCCATAAAGTATACGCCTTCCCTGATCCCTCCGGGCGAGCAAGGAAGACATCTGCCCAAGTCGGTGTTACCGATTTCTCTATATTGAAGTCGTATAAAATAGTTTGTCTTGCACGTATGGCGGCTCCTCCGATAATAGACTCGGTGGCCGCCGTTAATGCGAAATGCATGACGGCTAAGCAAGAGGTGTCTCTTTATATACACCCTCGTTGTAGAGGCTTGACAGAATCTATGGAAAGAACTACGTGGGTGGACAATAATTCGGATACTGCGACAATAGACAAGAGGGAGGGTGTTGAGCACTACTCAGATGGCGTTCGGTATCTGTGTGAATACTTATACCCTGTCAAAAATATCGGAAAACGTACGTCAAGAGGCTTTGGATTCTGATGCGTAACAAATATGTCGAAGAAGCTCAATTACGATATCACACCATGTTAGCTGAGAGAGCTTATGAAGCTAATAGGATTATCTGTGCCGCCATCGGCGATGACGTGTCGCCGCCATGGAGAGAAGCTGAGGACTGGCAGAAGGAAAGCGCTATTTGCTGTGCTGAGATACTGTACGCCTCTTTAGATTGCACGCCTGCCACTCTCCATGAGGTTTGGATGAAAAGGATGAAAGAGGCAGGATGGAAGCATGGCACAGCAAAGAGTGCAAGCAAAAAGACACACCCTCGTATGGTGGCTTATGGTGATCTTCCCTTGGAGCAGCAGTTGAAAGATCACATGTTCATACTGTGTGTCACCGGGAGAGGCGCATTGGACCCCCCTAAGGCCCGGAAGAGATATTCGTGCGGTGCAGACTTGGTGAACGCTGTCACCCATTTGATTCAAAACTTAACAGCCGAAAAGCCTCACAAAGACATCTTGTCAGAGTGGGATGCAGACCGTGGCATGGAGTGGTTTAAATGAAAAACAGAGCGCAACAAGCCACTAACGGTGGTATTGCAATGGCCGCAGCCGCAGTTCTGTCTTGGGGTGTCAAGCAAGCCGGTATTGAAATGCCAGCTGAGATTGTAGCCGCCGTCAGTGTAATTATTGGTTGGGTATTCGCGAGGTACACTAAATGAAACGTTTCTTAATACTCCTTTTGCTGCCTGCGACTGTGTTCGCAGAGGTTATCACCTGGGATCCGCCGACTACACGTCAAGATGGTACACCTCTGGACCCCATGACGGAACTCGCTGAGTACCGGATGACCTGCGGCGAAAAAGTGACCAGTATCCCTCCTTTGACACCTTCGGGAGAGCGGCAGACCGTCAACAAGACTAAGGTGCTGCCAGGGTACGGCTCTCACAGTTGCTATATTCAAGCGGTGGACACAGAGGGTCGTGAATCACCCTCCAGCAAGTCTGTCACGCTAGAGTGGGAAAAAGACATTCCAAGCGCTCCCACGAACCTTCTTGTAATAGAGGGCACCTAAAATGGCCAGGTCTCGTTTAACGGTCACCCGCGCTGATCTGATTAACGATAGCGGCAGCGTCCTCTGGTCTTTTGTGCTGGGTGAGCAGCTAGAGTATCCGATAGTCCTTGACTTTATCGAGGAAGGTCCAGAGTTCTATGAGTATGAAGCAGTGGTGGTGGAGTCCGATAACTTTGAATTTCAGACTTCATTCCCTATCACAATAAAGCCCAATGGTGCGCAAACAACACTAGTGGCAAGGGCACCTGCAATTAGAGGCACTTGGGATCCGCCGCAGGCTTATAACACGGGTGATGTTGTAATGCATGCTGAAAAATATTACGAGAAGGAGTACACCGGTTCTGAAGCTGTGATAGACGGTACTGCTCCAGATGTCTCGTCAGACTGGACAGAGATCGAAGGTGCAAGAATCTATGTGCAGTTCCCTAAAGAGCTTGGCACCGACTGGGCTTTGGAACCGACTGTAGGCAATCCTGTGTATGGCTTCTTTGAGCTGCGTGTTACAGAAACCTTCGGCACGTATCCTAGAACATGGAAACCTGTAAGAGGAATGGTTGAGCTTTTGTTTAGCCCGACCCACATTGTCCCATGAAATTTACTCCTTATCATGCAACTGCAGAAACGCCCGTCATTACAGCATATGTTCAGGAAAACCTAGCTAGGAAGCGTTGGGGAGAACCCACGGTCAACTTCAAGTATTTGCCGATTTCTTTCAGCACTTCTGAGCTAGTGTCAGTGACGTCGACAAAGGGGTTTGAGAACTCTGCCGACATTGCTGTCAGCGACCTTATTGACTTTATCAAGGCCAGCGTCGACTCGGTTGACACCGCTGATGAGCCTCTGTTTGATGTCGCTAAGGGCGCTGTCACCGAAGCTGACTCAAGCAACCTGTTGTCGTTGTCCGCAACAAAGGTGGTAGAGGTCGTTTTCAACGGTTCTGACGTAACCTTTCTAAGTATAGCGAAAAACCCTCTCGATTATCTTTCGAGTACGGGCTTGACGACGCTTGGCATAAACAAGACTATCAGCAATACTGTGTCAGGGGGCGAGTCGCTTTTGATGCTCTTTGAAAAAGCATTACAAAGCAGCTGTGTCTCAAATGACCTGCTGGAATTGGGCTTTGCATCCCCCCAAGAAGACTTTGTAAACACGACGGAATTTTTACAAATAACGTCTAACACTTATTTTGCTGAGGATTATCTAGAAAACGTCCTAAGCTACTCAGGTAATGAGGTACTCAATGTTTGAAGACAAAGTTAAATCAAAAGGCACAGTAACTTTTGTGAAGACATCCCCGGATGGTATTGAAGAGCGTCAAGAGTTCAACCTCTTGACCGATGTCGGCAAGGACTTTATCACCGCCAAGCTGATAGGGCTCGCCGGTAATGACCTCACCCACATGGCGCTCGGCACAGACGCAACCGCCGCTGCGGGTGGTCAGACGGCGCTGGGGGCAGAGACCGGAAGAGTAGGGATGGACAGCACCGCTCAGGTCACTACAACTGTGACCAACGACTCAGCCCAATTCGTGGCTACTTTCGATGCAGGTGTCGCCACAGGGGCCATCACCGAAGCGGGACTTTTTGATGCGGCTTCCGCAGGAAGCATGCCCGCTCGGACATCCTTTCCTGTGGTAAACAAACAAGAGCTTGACAGCTTAGCGGTTACTTGGAAAATTGTAATCCTGTAATCTTGAGGGGATACCATGGTTGACATTACCACCAGAACACTGGGAGACACGTCTAAAGATGCGCCTCTCACCAATGAAGAACTTGATCAAAACTTTATAAATCTCAATGATGATCCCCGCAACATTACGTCAATCACGACAGCCAATACAGGTATCGTCACAGGCGGGGAAGTCTCTGTCAATGCCGGGGACAACACGAAGTTCGACATAACTGCCGGCAGCGCCATCATCGTGGACCATTCCGTGACACCTGCTACACTTACTCCGATATCTTGGGGCGCGTACACAGCGGAGACCGTCACTGATCTGGCCACGAAGTTTACCACAGAACTTGCCCTGGACGCCTCTGGAAACATCATCCAGCAGAGTTCTTTCTCTTCTGTAGAACTAAGGGGACTTGTCTACCTAGGCGGCCTGGATCACTCCACTAAGACTCACATCACCAGGGCGTACTCTCTCCACGTCCCTGCTTACGGTGTCGGCTCCAGTCTGAAAGAGTTGGCGCAAGCCATCGGCGATATCAACCTGAATGGCAATGTATTCACGCCTAACGGAGCCAATCTTAAAATTGATAAGACAGCGGGACGTGTGTTCTCCTTCGGGAGCAATACAGCGGAGGCTGTTCTTAACCCTCATAAGGTTGACCAAGCGGCTCAGACACAGGCGGCTTTCTTCCACGTATACGACGACGGCACCGGCACAGGGGTTTTTGAGCCGCCTACATCTGATCTCGATCCGGGTTTCTTCGATGATGGCTCAGGCACACTCGCCGCAGTATCAACGAACGATTGGACGATCCAGCGCATAGGCATTTTCGCCAACAGTGGCCAAGTGACTGTCCAATACGGCACGCAGGCGTACAACAAGAAGTCGGATGCCTTGGCTGGTTTGGCAACGCATGTCTGGCCAAGTCTGGAAGGACTCTCCTTTGTAAATCTCAGGGGATACCTGATAGTAAGGGCAGGGGCCACTGACTTAAGCAGCACCGATGATGCGGAATTTGTGCAGTATTCCGGAGCCGGTGGCGGCGGAGGTTTCGCCGGCAATGTGACCGGCCCTGTGGCCTCAACAGACGGTGCTCTGGCGGTTTTTGACGGCGACGAGGGTGACCTGCTTACATCGGGGCCGCTCCCGTCACAACTGCGTGACCGCGCAACTCATACCGGCTCTCAGGCGATCAGCACCGTCACCAGCCTCCAGTCGAGCCTAGACGCCAAAGAGCAAGGCTTGACCGCCGGGTCGAACATCGCCATTGATCGTACTGATCCAGCCAACCCGGTAATCAGTGCCACCGGAGGAGGCCCCCTCGGCGAGTTAACCGCGTCTATGATCACCGGACAGCAGGAGTCTATAGCCCTCGCTAGCGCGGTCTTAGCCCCGGTGGTTGCCGTTACCAAAGAGGTTCCCCAAACCGGCACCACCAGTAATGGATGGTTTGCTAACGCAGCCGGCGCTAAGTACGACGTAGAAAACACCGCTTATGCCACCAGCCTGACCCCCAGCGCCACTACGGGGAGCATCACGCTGACATTAGGCAGCGGGGCGTTTGTTGCGGGGGATGTAGGCAAGACAGTCGCGGGCAACGGCGGCGCTGCAGTGCTGATAGCGACGGATGGATCGGCAATAGTGACGAGCGATTTTAACGATACGTCTACCATTGCATCCGGAGACTGGACCCTAAAAGGTCTCGTGTTCACTGCCGACGCGGCTCAGGTCTCAAGTACTGTTGATGACCCCTACGCCGTCTCTACTGCGGTGGCGAGCGGGAGCAAGGACATAACCGCGCAAGATGCGAACATGTATGGTCTTGCATTTAACAATGATGGTACGAAAGCGTATGTGATAGGGCGCGCCACTGACGCTACATATCAGTATTCCCTTTCCACTCCTTTCGACATTACAACCATGAGTTACGACTCAGTTTCCGTAGCTGCCCAGACCGGCTCCACGGAAGTCATTCGGTTTAACAGCTCTGGCACTAAGATGTATGAGCTCGGTGCTGGCAGTCTATATCAGCATTCCCTTTCCTCTGCTTTCGATCTTTCTACCGCCAGCTATGACAGCGTTAGCTTTTACGTAGCTACCCAAGACACCGGCACCGTAGACTTTCGTTTTAATAACTCTGGCACTAAGCTGTATGTGATCGGGGCCCAGAATGACTCTGTACATCAGTATTCCCTTTCCTCTGCTTTTAATCTTTCTACCGCCAGCTATGACAACGTTAGCTTTTCGGTTCTCAGTGAGACGTTCGCCCCCCGCTGTTTTGCATTTAATGGGAGCGGGACCAGGATGGTTGTTGGAGGGGGCTACGCCACTCTATTTCAGTATTCCCTTTCCTCTGCTTTTGATCTTTCTACCGCCAGTTATGACAGCGTGACCTTCGCGCTCCCCTCCGGTGGCTGGGCATTGGCGTTCGATAATATTGGTGCCAAAATGTATACACTCATCTACAACGCCCCGCCCAACATCCGGCAGTATGACTTAGACACACCGGTCGCTGCTGCAGACACCCATCTACCTGCCGTAACCAACAACGTCGGGCAGATTGACTCGGATTTCTGGACCGACATAAACGACATGATCGTCACGGAGACGCTGTACGGACAAGTCATTAATTACGCTGTGTCTACAGACGGCAGGGTGACCTTTCAAGTTGTGCTGGCAGGTTCGGGCACCCGTAACATTGTGCGCGATAACGCCGGGACGTGGGAATATAACAGCAATGTGGCCTACGCCTCCGAGACATGGGCAGCGGCCAGTGTAAACAGCATCTATGGGGCTTTAAGTGAAGCCATGGGCGTGGCTCAAAATACCATGTCCGGCACACAACTGGCAGCCGCGTCTGGCGCTGAATATTTTACCCTGGGTGTCACACTTGATCTTGCCATGATCCTATTCACTGACGATGCGGGTATCACCCCCTCTGGTCAGGGCGTATCAATAGACTACGACGCTAACGTCCTAAATCAGGGCGCTGTGCTGGGGACTGACTACGATTTTGACGCCCCAGAGTCAACCACGGTTAGGATCTCTGCCTTGGCTAATAACAACCTGAAAGTGAGGGTCGTGTAATGAAGCGAACAGCGCAAGAACTGGCGAATAGAATCCGAGAGTACAAGCTGGAGGGCCTGACCGTCACCCGTCGCCAGTTCATGCTGGAGGCCG
>Ga0136596_1001400_pt1 | contig 10872 bp, 8 predicted proteins | sample AntRauTorcE11897_FD_101387 | JGI IMG/M metagenome (GOLD analysis project Ga0136596, IMG submission 101387) | Saline lake microbial communities from Rauer Islands, Antarctica - Metagenome Torckler E11 #897 | ecosystem: Environmental > Aquatic > Non-marine Saline and Alkaline > Saline | place... | reverse complement strand
CTGAGTGGTTATAGATAATTGAACTGTCATTAGTATTGCAAAGAAGGAAAAAAGAAGTGCTATATATGTTGTTCTCTTCATAACTATCTCCGTTTAGTTTTTATTTACTTGATGTAAGTGCAAAGTAATTAAAGCACTTAAGATTCATTTACTAAAAAAATTTCTTAATGGCAATTTAAAATTAGAATGAATAGTTAGAAGACAAGGGGCATAACGACCCTGCGCGTAACCGGCGTGCAGACCAGCGGTGAAATTTTATAAATGTACTACTGAAAATTGGTACTTCAAAACGGGCAACCCACGGCGAGGCACGTCCGCGTTGACGCGCTTGTTATGCTTACAAGTTATTTAATCTATAAGCGGGCTCAGAAGCTATTAAATTGTCATTTTTCATTTCGCTATGGAACACAGCTTTTAGATAATTAACAATCCATCTGTATTTTTTATATGTCCTTGTTTCATTGTAAATACTGTTCTCAATGTTTTCGATTAATTGAACCAATTCTTGACCGTTCTTTTCTGCAATAGGAGATAAATAGTCAATAAAAAGAGGTACATCATTTTGTAAAGTAGTTACGGGTTTACCATCTGGAAAATTCCAATTGAATAAAACTGATGAACCCCAATTTGAAAAATTTAAACCACCTTGTCCAGCTCTATTTACTTCATCAATAAATTCAGCAGAGCTAGAAAAATCCAGCTCTTTAATTATTTTATTATCAAGTATAATTCTAGGATTTATTGCGAGATTCTCTTCCAGCAAAAATGCATTGATATAAGCTGGGCCAACTATTTGGTTATTTAAAGAATCGAAATGCGCCTTTCCGCTTGAGATTGCACCTCGAAGCCAAATATTTTTTAGAGCAAGATGCATTTGAATGAGACCTACGGCTACACATAAGTGCCTTACTATCTTAATGTCTTGATCCTTTACTCCACTTTTATTGACAGATAATATTATTGAATCACTTATAATTATCGATCCAATTTCACTTTTTACAGGAATATCATTTAGATATTTAATCGCTTCATTAACGATCCCAAAATAATGTTCAAGCTTTGTTTTATCCTTTTTATTTTGGCTAAATACTAAATTTTTAAATCCTAATACATCTAAAAAGGCTACATAACTGTCTCTATATTTAATTTCTTTTCTTGCAGATAAGTCAAAGTGTATTGGGTCCATTTCTATATAAAAATTGTATTATCGTGATTTTTAAGTTCTTTTCTAACTTTTTCCAAGGAAACGACTGAAACCAATCCTGGCATATTATTATTACTATCAAATGAATAAGCTGAGATTAAACCAACAAGCTCCCCATTTTGAGTAAATGCAGGTCCACCACTAATTCCTTGATTTGCAGCTCCGTTTAACAAGTATCTTTCATGAGTTTTATCATAAGCAGATACGAAGCCATGAAAGAAACACAAATTTGGATTCGCGAATCCCGGATATCCTAGCCAACCAATCTCTGTTGCTCTGCCAAGATTTATTTTCTTATCCCGTAAAGGAAGCAGCAAGTTCTTAGATATGACTGGTTTATTACTTTCAAAAACGATCACGGCTGTATCATCTGATGGATCGCCAAATTTTGCTATAGTCGCCTCATGATTAACTTTATCATAGACTCTATTACCATGAGCATCAAATAATTCTGGTTCGTCAGATTGTTTTATATTTTTAACCACATGTAAAGCAGTAATAAATGTTGTTTCATAGATATTTCTTTTAGCATCTTCACCAACTGATACCACGAAACAAGTACCTTGGGCATTTCCAATAACTAATCTAAACACACTTTTTTCAGCAACTTTCGACATCTCAAGCCATTCACCGTATTTATGTTTTTTCTTAAGATATCTTTTCATTATTAGAGAATTTTTTTGGTAAGCATAACGGTTTGGCATTTCTGCTGCGTGGCGACCATGCCCGAATATAAGCAACAATGACTTACACGTCAGCAGGAAATGTTTTGTTATGCTGCGCCTTTGCCCTATTCCCAGATGAGTCTTCGATATGGTCACCTCTCAACGTAGGCACCTCCAACGAGACGATATCCAAACTGAAACTCGGCAGGCCCAATTATCTCACCACCTGCCAGTGGGTGAGTTCCCCGTAAGATCCATGGCAAGTCTTCCCTACATCCCCGGACCAGGTGCCCGGCGAAAGCAACTCGGACCACGTTGGCCAGAGATGATGCGGGCGGAAATATGCTCTGCATCCCAGCAGATCCTTGCCCACCAGTGATCGAACCTGTCGGTACACATTCGGCGACGATGCTCAAACCATCAACTGCAATCGTGCCACGCCACTTTCCGTCCTCGTATCGACTGAGAACAACGTTCCCGTATGTCGCGTAGTGTCCCTTCTCGCGGAACTTTGCGGCATAGGAGCTATCTGGAAGCCAGAACTCCAAAGCCAGGTACGGCTGACCTGGGCCTAGATCGGTTGCATTATGAGCGGGCGCTACACGCGCAAACCATAGTCCTACCGCACCATCCTCCGGCAATACAAGTGCGTCACCATCGAGGGTGAACATCTCCATGCGAGCAATCTCAAGGAACGAAATGCCCCACTGTGCCCGTGATGGTTTTTTAGAAAGATGGTCGACCGCCCATCTAATTCCGCCCGCAGCCAATTCCCCTAACGTAATGAATCGTAACCTGGCGGGGAGCTGGTGATCAACGGTCGTTGGATCAAACAGCACCCAGGTGACGATCTCCTCTGGTCCTTCGATAGCCCAATGGGTCAGTGCACCCTCTGGCAACTGTGGAACTTGCGCATCTGCCTTATCGGCGATCGCAGACACGGCAAGTACGAGCACTATAACTACTGTATTCCTCATCGTTTACCTACATTTCGTTCGCGCGGCATAACGGTTTGGCGTTTAACCGGTTTTGCCCTTTCAAGAAGGTAAAGTGATGAAATCAATGTATTCCTACAAGTCCCAATGACTTAGTTAGTGAATTGAAGTGGCAAAATCCGCTTGAAATGCTGGTTATGCCACCAGCTCTTTAGGTTTTATTTAATTAAGCTTGAGCAAAATGTAATAGATAATATGTATGATAAAATATATCCAAATGAAGTTAACTAAGAATACTTTTCAAGATATAAAGCTTCATTTCAAAATATTAAACGTTTTTATTTCACCTGGCACATGTAGATACTTGGGCTCCGCTCGGCCCTGGCTGCTTGCACCAGTGTAAATATTTTCATTCTCTATTTCTCTCTTGAGTGATGTATTGTGGTAAGTAAAAATTAACAATAGGTAATGACTGTGAAAATTTGTTGCGTGAATTTTTGAATGGTTTATTAACTAATTTCTATTAGATTTAAATTAGTCACAACCATTAACTAAATAATTGTGGTGCGACCTAAATTCCCAATATTTTCTAATGGATGTTATTAGGAGAATTTGTTATTAACTAAGAAGTCTCTGTCTATGGAATTGGCATACACAATATGAATCCCAAAACCTAAATCAAAGGTGGTTGTTATGATGAAAAATTACTCAAATCTTTTATTTTATATGATGTCGGTTTTCACACTTTTTAGTTGTGATTCAAGTATAACAGATACCAACGACCGCAAGAATAGAAATATTGAGATGAATGATGTAAATAATTTACGATCGGGTTCACAGAATAATTTTTTAGCTTCGTGTCCAAGCATTTCTAGTTCTGACTTTACTACGATAGAATTTTCACACAAAATAAGAATGGAGTACGATGATGCAGATGTATATCCGGTAGTTTCATGGGAGAGTGATAATCCACAAACAACTACTTTGGATTATGATGGGGGAAGTTGGGCTTATTACCATAACAATGGATATGGTTTTTTAGAGATAAAAATGACTGTTTCCGCTGGTGGTACGAATTGTACATCGGATCATATGGTTTATTACTATGTTCAATGAGAAATTTTCTCCTGTGGATCTATAATAATGTGCGAATAGTTTTTTTTGCCCTGCTGTATGTGTGTGGAACCGGGTGCGAAAGCGGGTTTGAGCCGTTGCAGGAAAATGAAAGATATGTTTTTTCAATGTACGGCACGCTGGATCTTTATGCCGACACACAGTGGGTGCGGGTGATGCCCATTGGGAAGAGCCTGATTCCCAGAGATCCGGAACCCAACGGTACAAAAGTAATCTTAATTCATCTTAGCAGTGGTGAGGAAACTCCCATGCAACGCGAGCTTTATCGGTTTAACAGCGATGTTTATGTCTGGAATTATTGGACGAATAAACAACTGGAACCCAAAGAGGAGTATATGGTTCGCGCGGTAACACCGGATGGAATGCAAAGTTATGCCACTGTAAAAATCCCATCATTGTTACCTGTACCTGATATTGATTATTCGGAAGAGAGTGAGCAGGGAACGATAACGGGTACAAGTGAAGATACATTGGTAACAGTGGAAATTAGATATCTTGTACAAGCGTTTGGGGATCTTGGGTGTGCTCCGGAAAAGGAAATTGTATTTTCTCACTTGGATGATGTAGGAATGAATTTCAATGGTGAATATCATTTTCAAGTTGACAATAATGTGAGAATTGCTCGAGAATTAGGGGTTACAGCATCGAATTATCAAGTGAACAAGAGAGAATTGGTTGTGATTTCAGCCAGTGAAGACTGGCCCGACATCGCTGACCTGAGGGAGGAAGAGATCGTTCTACCAGATGTGGTTTCGAATGTATATAATGGAACAGGAGTCATTGCCGGAATCGCCAGCCGAAAGATTGAATTTACGCCAAGAAGAGATCCTTGTTAAACGCATCAAAAATGATATCCATAAAGCGAGGTAAGTCTTTAGCTTTTTAAATAAGATCCAAAAATGAATAAACGGATGTTTTTTAGGATAATACCCACTATATTTTTTTTGAAATTTGGAGTTTTAATATCATGCATGCAGGCTCAGGATATCGTAATACGCGGGATTGTTAGTGACTACCAGACCGGTGTGGTTCTCGACATGGCAAATATAACCCTACAGCCGCTTTCAGGGAATGACGGAAGTGGAACGACTACAAATGGTAACGGGCTCTATCAATTCAATAATGTGGCTACAGGCGATTATGTGTTTATGGTTCGCTACATCGGATACGATCTGCATTTGGATACATTGTCCATTGGACGAAATTCGCAGAATATTTTGAATCATGTGCAAATGAGGCGTTCCAGTGAAGAGCTGGAGGAGGTGACCGTTTCAGATGCAGGCGGGGATGATATTAACCCCGGCCAGGTCACCATCCGCCCGGAAACATTCGGGCGGGCCCCAACTCCGGCCGGAAGTGCTGATTTAGCCAGTTTTATTCAAACCCAGCCCGGGGTGGTGGCGACGGGCGACCGCGGCGGGCAACTTTTTGTACGGGGCGGAACCCCCTCTGAAAATATGGTATTAATGGACGGTACCATGATCTATCAGCCGTTTCATATCGTTGGGTTCTTTTCGGTATTCCCGGAAGACGTCGTTTCAAAAGTGGATTTTTATGCCGGAGGATTCGGCCCCCGCTACAGCGGACGCACGTCATCAGTGATGGACGTCCGTCTTAAAAACGGCAATCTTTACAACCGGAACTGGTCGGCTTCATTAAGCCCGTTTGTGTCCGACTTCTATTTCGAAAGTCCGGTCCGTGAGGGGAAAAGCTCGGTTATGGCATCTCTGCGGGGTTCGTTGATTGAGGGGTCGAGCGAAATATATCTGCCGGAGGAACAGCCAATGCGGTTTAACAGCCAACTCCTCAAGTATTATAGCTCAAGCGGTGACGGCCTGAGCTGTTCTGCATTAATAATGCGAACTTACGACCGCGGCAGGCTCGATTTTGACTCGGAAGACTATTTTAAATGGAGTAATCTGGTATCGGGCGGCCGTTGTGCAGGGGTTTCCGCCGAGTCAATGGTTTCGTTTGGCGAGTTTAATTTCGGGTTGTCTCATTTTTCAAACGAGGCAGGAGGGAACAAGGGGAGCGTAAGAAATTCAGAGATTTTTAAATCGCACCTGGATATGAATCTGACCATGTATGTGGGCGAATCGCGATTGGACTACGGTTTATTTACAAACTACCGAACCCTTACATATGATATGTCGAATCTATTTGTTTCCCTGGATGAGAAAGAGGATACATTTTTAAGTACCGGCGGATATACGAAAGTGAGCATTCCGGTCGGTGAGAAATTTTCGGTTGAGCCGGGTGTGTCATTCACAAGTTATCTGAACCGGATACCGTCAAGCCTGGAACCCAGGATTCAGTTTTCATGGCAGCCACGGGGAAAGGTGGACGAAGAGATTCATGGAGCTTTGGGAATTTACCGTCAGCCATTTGTTGGATTGACTGATTACAGGGATGCCGGCTCATCTTTTACCGCTTGGATGCTTTTGCCTGATACAGGCCGCCGTATGGAGGCAAGGCATGCGCTGTTGGGTTGGAGGCAACAGTTGGGTCGCTTTTTGGGTATTTCTGTAGAGGGTTACTACAAAAAAATAAAAAATACACCCGTTGCAACCTGGAGTACAGTGGCTCAATTTTCAACCGACCTTGCGTACGCTGATGGAACTGTACGAGGGGTGGATGCCCGATTTAATTTAAATTATCGTAATTTTTATATGGGGCTAGGCTATGGATATTCTATTACAGAGTATACAACGGCACAGGATCATTTCGGGATCTGGTTTGGTGAACCTTTTCAACGCTATAATCCGCCGCACGACCGCCGCCATCAGGTAAATGCCCAGGCAGGTTTCGACATTGGGAAGTTTTCAACAAACGTGAGCTGGATGTACGGATCAGGCTTTCCTTTTACCCGTCCTATGGGTTTTGACAGTTATTTTAGTTTCGAAACGCGTCCACCTGATGTTACCGGTGGCTATGGTGAACCCCGGGTGTTGCTTGACAAGCCATTTCAAGGCCAGATGCCAGATTTCCACAGGTTGGATATATCCGCCGAACAGACCTTTAACATGGGTTCAACAAAGGTGAAAGTGCAGATCGGAGCCATTAATACCTATAACTGGGAAAATCTGTTTTATTTTGATGTGTTCAATCAGAGAGGAATTAACCAGTTACCTTTGATGCCTTACTTGTCAATTAAAGTGGGGTCAAACTAATGAGTGGTTCAAATTAAAAACATGGAAAGTTGAACTATTAATTTAGTTTAGAATGAAATTTTTAGCAGTCTGAGTCAATTAAGCCTTTCATAAAGAAATAATCTAAATAGGTTACCCATTTAAAGGTAATTGTCTTCAGTGAGAGTTTTTGAAATAATTCATAAACGGAACAAAGAATTAAAACCAATAAATTATGATTGATATAATTTATTAGGTGGCATAACGGCTTGGCGTTTAACCGGCTTTGCCTTTTGGTCTGGTAATATAAATGAAAATCGGAATTTCTTTTTACCAACAAATTTTGAAGGGACAACCACCGGCCAAGTCCGAGTTGAAACGCTGGTTATAGGGCGCATTATATGTAGGTTCAGAATTAGTCTTTACGGCCGTTTACAAGTTAAGTGTGGGTTACAGAGAAATTCATATTCTGCCTAACATGAAATTTCACAGTAGTGAAAAAAGCTGAATTTTCACCTTACACTTTTACATTGTTACCGTCGCATTCTCCGGTGGATGTTTTGCTATTATAATTTTATTGTCAAAATAATAATTTCATCTACAATCTCTGAAACAATCTTTCATTGCCAAATGCTTACAATTTCTCCTCAATTGAACCCTGTAATTTATATGTAGCAATTGCATCTTGCAGATCACCATTGATCAGGAAGGTCATCTCCAGCTCCCCATAAAAATAAAAAATGTTTAATTGATGAGGCCCATCATCGCGCTCGACAGGATAGGACTCAATTAATTCCAGTTCTATTAATTGATGCCAGGACTGGCTGACGTCACCAATAATAGGTTCAAATAAATCTTTGCAATAGTTGTACATGCCGAATTCTGCAGTGCCTGCGGGAGGCGAGTTCTCCGGGTCAGAATATAAAACAGTATACAACTTTAACAGTGGTGTTTTTACGCTAATGCTGTCATAGAGCTCATTGACTGATGTAGGTGGTGCAAAGTAAAAAGAAAAAAAAGAATTGTGAGCCTCGCTAAGCCCAGTCCAACTTGTCTTAAGTTGGTTTCCTTCAAAAGAATATTCTTCCCCCCGAAATTCAATATTGAAATAACACTCTTTACAAAAGACACCGGGCTCCGGAAACACAGGAAAATTAGATTCCCCCGGCGGAAACGGGCAGGGGACCTGGCTAACATCCAGGCTGTTATTGCACCCCGCCATCACCAGGAGGATCAGATACAGGAGAGCAAGCCTTTTCGTTATTGTGTTTTTTAAAACCCGCATACGTTATAAATTGCTATTCTGGTTTAACATATCTAGTACTGTTGCCATCTAAGTGTTATAATATATGAACCTGCCGGTAATTTAGACAAATGCTTACTTGCTGTCAAGGGTCACGAGTATTCCCCACCCGGGGTCAATAGTATTCCCCACCTTTTTCCGGAGTTGAGCGATTCAATTTAGGTTGTTTTTTCGTTGGGTTCCAGTGGTGAAAACTGGTCGTTTTTCAGCCGTAATTTCTTGCGGATAGATTCTCCTTTCAGCGTAATCTGATGGGCGTTGTGAGCCAGCCGGTCCAGGATGGCTCCGCCAATGACCCGGTCCGGAAATACGTCCAGCCAGTCCGACAAGGCCCGGTTACTGGTCAGAATGATGGATGTATTTCCATAGCAGGTGTCCACAAGCTGGTAGAGCATTTCGCTCTGGTGTTGGGTAATACGCCGGAAGGCAAAGTCATCAATAATCAGCAGGTCATGGCCAATGAGTTTTCGCCAGGCGCGCGTGTTTTCCTCTTCCAGGGTCTGTTCAAGATGGCTGAACAGCTGGTTGAACTTAAAGAACCGCACCGACCGAAGAGCCCGGCAGGCGGCATGACCCAGCCCACGGGCCAGGTGGGTTTTTCCGGTGCCGGGAGGCCCGGACAAGATGACGCCCTGCCCCTGATCGATATACCGGCACGTGGCCAGCTCTCGCAGCAGCGTAGGGTTTACCCCGGTCGACAGGCTCACGTCAAAGTCTTCCAGGCATTGAAGGTTACCGAACTGAGCGGCATGCAACAGCCGCTGGGCCTTGCGATCATCGCGAAGCTCAAGTTCTTCAGCCAGCAACATAGACAGCAACCCGGCGTAATCCAGGCTGTTTTGCTCGGCGGCCAGCAGGTTGCGGTCCAGACCATCGGCCATTGCGGACAGTTTTAATTGTTTGAGTTGTTTTACGATGTGATGGGTGTTCATGGTTGATTAGATTTGGGTTAAGTGTCAGTAGTATGGATAAAATAGTCGCCCGAGCGCGTCAGCTGTCGGGTCTGGGGGGAAACAGGGATGGGAAGCTCCGCCTGCCGGGTTTCCAGAAGCCGGATAAAGGCGGTCCGGGTGAATGCACTGCCGGCCAGAGCCTGCAGGGAGGCAGCTTCCACAATATCGGTGGGATGTTTTCCGGCAAGATCAATCACTCCCATCGCTTTCCGCAGGTTTCGCATCGCGTGGGGCTGGAGCACGGCCTCCACGTAGCGGGCCGTATTCGGGCCAATGAGGGCGGCTTTCTCCAGCAGGCTGCGGACCGAGTAGTTGGCCATCATCGCCTGAATGTTGTCGGGAAAGTCCTCGGGATCACTGAAGCGGCGTCCCGAGGTGCGCTGGTAGCATTTAACCAGGGAAAAGTCCGGGCTGTACAGTTCAATGCATTCGGGGGTGGCCCGCAGCCACAGCCGCCGGCCCACATACTGTTTCCCAACCGAATAGTAGGCCTTTTCGAACTGCACGAATTGATCAACATGCACTTTCACCTGCTTCCACCGGGCCAGCTGGAACGCCTCCTCCGGCAGGGGCAGCAGCTTGTCAGCCTCGGTGGCCTGGAAACACTCCCAGGGTTTTTCTCCGGTTGTACCATGCGGGGTCATCCCGTTTTCGTGGCGGCACCAGAACAGAGCCTTGGTGCTGGCCCCGGCCAGGGTTAGCGTCGGGTCCATCGCCTTAAGGCGCAAAAACAGATCCCGAACCGGCTGCACGGCCCGTTCGACTTTGCCCTTGTCCTTGGGCCGGCCCGGACGGGCCGGATCGACAAAACAGCCGTAATGCTCGGCCATGTTTCGGTACAACGGATTCAGGTGGGGATCGTACAGATCAGGCTTAATGACACCACTTTTCAGGCAATCGATCAAAAGAACCTGGCTCATTCCGCCCCAAAACGCTCCCATGTTTATATGCGAGCTCACAAAACTCTGCTGGTCCTGCCCCCACACAAACTCCACAAACTTGTACCGGCTCCAGGACAACGTCCCGATAAAGGCGTAGACCACGCGGTTGCGCCCCACCTCGGGATCATAGAGCAATCCCACCTTGCCATAATCAATCTGGGTTTGCAGCCCGGGCGGGGTTTCGTGGCGCCAGGTTGCCCGGGTAGTGGATGGAGTCCAACCGCGCATGACCCGCTTTAAAGAGCTGTAGGAGGCGGTAATGTCCGGATGGCGATGGGTGATCACCTGCCAGGCAGATTTGAGTGTTATCGACTCCTGGCCGCCGTCCGTCAGGCCCAGTAGTTCCTCGCGATAGGGCTCAAACTGCTCGGCGGCTGGCTTTTGGCGTTCGGCTGATGGCCTCAGTGGTTGCAGCTGTGCCAACAGATCAGCCTCCTCGGGCAAGTCCGTCTGCCGGGTCACGCCCAGCGTCTGGGCGTCTTGGATATACCGGCGGACCGTCTTTCGATCCAGGGTCAAGGTGTTGGCGATGGCACTGATGGAGTGGCCGCTGTGCCAGCGGCGGATAATCTCATAAATATTCATAATACCCTGCGGGTTATAGCCCAT
>Ga0136596_1001398_pt1 | contig 10876 bp, 9 predicted proteins | sample AntRauTorcE11897_FD_101387 | JGI IMG/M metagenome (GOLD analysis project Ga0136596, IMG submission 101387) | Saline lake microbial communities from Rauer Islands, Antarctica - Metagenome Torckler E11 #897 | ecosystem: Environmental > Aquatic > Non-marine Saline and Alkaline > Saline | place... | reverse complement strand
GTCCAGACCTGGTTCAGAGCTGCCGCATTTGCCCTGATGGTCGGAACGTCATCCAATTCGATATGAATGTCGTAATATTTGATCCGGTTGCTTGTCAGCTGTAGCGTGTCGTGTATTCCCTCCCGGATATCGATCTCTTCCCACTTATGATCAGAATCGCTTCGGCTATAGCTCTTCAGGCTCTGAACCATTCCTGAAATACGGTTACCGGCCGATAAGACATTCTGAAACATCTTTCCCATCTCAAAATAGTTTAGATAATACTCCAGTTCATCGCTCTCTGAAATGCCCTTCTCTTTCAGGATGGTTACCAGTGAATCAGGAAATTGAGCCATCAATCTGAGCTGCTGTTTTCGGGCGTCAGGAAAAAACTTTTCAAGCTCCGCAGTCCGCTTACGAATTGTTTTAGTGTCGGGATACCCGGCTCTTTTACCTGATTTATAAAATTCCTGTATTGTATCCTGTTTGCCTGAATCAACACTATAGCCGTTTATGAGCCCTGTGATACGTTCTTCAAGTGTTTCTGCAGATCTGAGCAGTGATGCCGCAGGGTTATTAACCTCGTGCGCAAATCCCGCTACAAGCTGGCCAAGGGTTGCCATTTTCTCCTGGTAGATCAGCTGTTCCTGAGCTTTTTGAAGATCATGGTAGGCTATTTTCAGTTGATTCCGTTCATTCTGAAGCCGTTGATTCACTGAATCGAGCTTCATCTGCAGGATGATGGTTCCCCTAAATCGTTCAAGCAGATTTGCGAGGATCAACTCATCGAAATAGTCCTGCATACCCGGTGAATCTGCAATCAGCTGTTTGAGCTCTACATCAGGGATTTCCAGAATGGTGCATGGTTCTGTGGTAATGGCCGTCGTCAGGGACGGCTTATTAGTAGTATACGCTATGATGCCGATAATTGAACCGGATTCCAGTTCCAGCACGGGGAAATTTGTGTCGGTGTGGGGTTTCTTCTTATGGAGCACCACCTCACCTTCAAGCAGGATGTATATGCTTTGAAGCTCATCGCCTTCTCTGAATAACTCAACTCCTTTTTGTGTCTTCTTCAAAAACCGATTTGAGGAACCAGTGTCATCAAGCATCCGCTGAATGAGCTTTGTTACCTGCGTTCGATCTTCAAGCCACTGTGTTCCGAATTTAAATTTCATCGGCTAATTATCTGTGATGCCTTTCCCTTTTCTAATGTAATCGGCAATGCGCTGGCCGTCAAGAACGCTCATATATTCCATCGGGTTGTCGGCCCATTTAAGCACATAGTCGGTCATAAATTTGCGTGTGGTTTCAACAAGGTCACTTTTTTCCCAGGGTTTGGCGATGTAGTGCTGAAGGTCGGCCTCATTTACCGCCCGAACCGTCTCGTCCAGTCCGGCCTGACCCGTTATGAGAACTTTTCGGGTGCGGCTTGTTTTCGGGTCATTCTGCATCTCCACCATCAAATCAACCCCGTTCTGCCCGGGCAACACGTGATCACACAGGATTACGCCGATCTCATTACCGGCATTAATTAATGCGTCGATAAGCTCACGGGCCTCTTCAGCAGAATCGGCCATCTCGATCGGAAATGTGGTCTCAAACTCCTCCAGATCCCTGACAATGGCATCCAATACTTCCGGTTCGTCCTCAACAACAAATATGTAAATTTTATTTTTCATAGCGGATAAAGTTTAAATGACGTTGGGCCAGTAAAAGACGGAGAGAAGTAATACGAGTGTAAGGCCTATAATTCCGATAATAGACCCTGACAGCAGCATGTGCTTGGTTTTAAGAACCCCTGTACTCTCTGCGATGGCATTTGGTGGCGTTGAGATTGGGAGGATCATGGCAAAACTTGCGGAAAGCGCAATAACAAGGCCTACCATCAACATACCAAAAACGCCTTCCAGTGCGCCGGATGTGACAAGGGTAAGCGCCAGCGGGATGAGAAGAGAGGCGGTAACCGTGTTAGACAGAAAGTTGGACATAATCAACGCAACCGCTCCGAAAACAACCAGTACCATCAGGGATGAGAGATTACCCCAGGCGATACCGCCTACCAGCCAGCCTGCAAGCCCGGTGGTTTCCATAGAAATGCCAAGCGCTATACCTCCTGCAATCAACCAGAGAACTTCCCAGGGCAGTTTTCTTATATCCTGCTTGCTGAACGCGGATGAGAGCGTGAGGACTACAACAGGCAGCAGCGCCACTATGCTGCTTTTAATGCCATGAATACCTTCGGTCACCCAAAGTAAAACAGTTATTCCAAACGTTATGTAAAGAAGGATGGCATGGGAGGATTTCTGAAGTTTCGAATCCAGATCGAGTGATACAAACTCTGTGGCGGGCGGATGAAGCCTCAGGAGAACCTGCCAGGCCACAAAAAGCATCACAATGGCTAGAGGTAGTGCGTATATCATCCAGCTGCCGAAGGCAACAGACAGGCCTTGTTGATTCAGCGCGGCGATAACAACGGCATTAGGCGGGGTTCCGATAGGCGTGGCAATTCCACCAATATTTGCGGCGAAAGGTACGGAAAGCGCAATACCAATCCGGGCAGGATCAGCGGGGTCCATTTTTGCAATAATTGGAATGATAACGGTTATCATCATTGCGGTTGTAGCTGTGTTACTCATGAAAGCGGAGAGGGCCGCGGTGACCGCCATCAGCCCAAGTACAATTGTAGACGTGCGGTTTCCGAACGGGCTCAAAAGAATCCGCGTCAGATTTTTGTCGAAATCATATTTAACAGATGCATCCGCGAGGACAAATCCGCCCAGAAAGAGAATGATGATGGGATTGGCAAGGGTACCGATGAACCGGGTGTAGGGCAGAGGATCGTACCCGGCAATTCCGGAGTAATCAATGATGCCTTCGGTGCTGAGCAGCAGTACCTGTGAGAATATAACAAGTATGGATGTGGAGTAGATGGGGATAGTTTCGAACATCCAGAATACAGCGGCCATCAGAAAAATACTCATCGCCAAATGACCGGCAAGCGAGAGCCCTGAGAAGGAGAAGAAGAGTGGGATGCAAAAACCTGTAATGCCTAAAAGTAAGCCGGTAGTCTTTATTTTTGTCATCTTAATTCACTCGTTATCAAAGCGGTTGACCCTCTGTGTTTTATCGTATGCTCTGTCAATTATTATCCTGAATGTGTGTGATGGAAAGATGAAGAACAGAATTAAAAATGTAAACAATAATCTATAAGAAGGCTTTACAAAATCAGGGATTTTGTCATAGTTCAAGGCCAGAGTGACATTGGAGCCGGAGCGTCCGCCAGCTGGCGGACGTGAGGATTTCAATTTCACGATAACGACGAAATCTGGCAAAGGCACGGTTTTGTAAAGCCTTCTATAAATCAGAGAGTATTAAGATCCGTTTCTGTAAAGTCATCACCTTTAAATAAGAGTTCTTCCTGAGTTAAAATAGCAAGAGCATAAGAAAAGCAGTCCCCAAAATTTAACCCTGCCGGGTGGTTGCCTTTACCGTATTCGCGATATGCCTCCCTGGCAATTTCGGCCTGATCGAGTGTAACCGGTGTGACTTTCACATTTAAATGATGAATGAATAGATCTACTTCAATATCACCTGCATCTCCATACCTGGAATGCATCACAATCCCTGTTTCAATAAGAGTTGTAGCAGAAATTCGAAGAACAGTCGCATTCTCAATATTTGTAATAAACCGGGGTGCTTCCGGTTTATCTTGAAAAATTGCGATAATTACTGAAGTGTCAAGAACCATCAGATCAATTTGGTAATCCTGTTTTATCGTAGCCCAATATCTCTTCATCTGATCGATTATCGAGTTTTATAAGGCGGGAAACTCTTTTTTGAATGCGATTTATTTTTTGACGAACTGTATTTTTATGCATTCGTCCGGTTTCACGCTCTAACCGTTCTTTAAGAGCTTTTGCAATTGCCTCGGTAAGATTCTCACCCGTGATTTCTGCTAAATCCCGTGCTAATCGATCCATTTCCTTATTTTTGATACTTAAAAGCCATAAGTTAAGTATGTAATATTTATAACCGTATAAAATATATAACTATTATAATTAAATGTTAGAGTAGATAAATTTTGAATCAGTAAATGCTTACTTTTTTAGGTGAAAAAAGTAAAACCAAAGTTTAAAATAAACCGAACTCTTGCCAGCTACATTACACCATCCGCCTATCGCCGCAATTGCTACACCCATAGGGGAAGGCGGGATTGCTGTGATCCGTGTATCCGGAAAAAATGCCATCCAAAAAGTGCAGAGCTGTTTTAAAGGTAAAGATCTGACGACCGTTGACTCCCATACCGTTCATTTCGGGAAAATCATCAAAAAAAACGGGAGGGTTGTTGACGAGGTGCTGGCAACGGTTTTTAAATCTCCAAAATCTTATACCGGCGAAGATACAGTTGAGATTTCGTGCCATGGCGGTGTACTCGTCACACAGTCGGTACTGGAAACAATATTGGAGCAGGGCGTGAAGGGAGCGGAGCCGGGCGAGTTTACACAGCGCGCATTCTTGAACGGAAAACTTGATCTGGACCAGGCTGAGGCGGTTGCCGACCTGATTCACGCCAAAAGCATTAAGGCAGTGGACGCTGCCCATCAACAGCTCGAGGGTCGGCTTGGGAAGCATATTAAAACGTTCCGTCAGCAAATTATTGATGCTACCGCAATGGTAGAGCTGGAGCTCGATTTTATAGAAGAGGACGTGGAGTTTGCCAATAAAGAGCAGCTTCGCAAGCTGCTGTCTGATCTGGATGAGGAGATTGGCCGTCTGCTGGATACCTATGAAACAGGCCGCCTGGTGAAGGATGGCGTGAAAACGGTGTTTATTGGCCGGCCGAATGCGGGGAAGTCTACGCTGCTGAATACGCTGGTGGGGAGCGAGCGTGCCATCGTCACCGAGATTGCCGGCACAACCCGTGATACGATTGATGCGGACTGGAGCTATGAAGGGCTTCTTTTTAAACTCATTGATACGGCAGGTTTACGCGAAACAGAGGACATAATTGAAGCCGAAGGTGTGAAGCGATCGCAAAAAGCTTTTGAACAGGCTGATGTGGTGGTCTATTTGAAAGATTTGTCGCTGCCGATGGAGCCGTCAGAGCGGGAAGAGATTGCGGGTTTTCAAAAGCGAGCTTCGCAAACACCGTTTTTACTGATTGGAACAAAACTGGATCTGGCCAAGCAATCTGAAGAGGAGCGCATTCATTTTGATCTGAAAATATCGGCCCTCGAAGAAGAGAATATTGGTGAGTTGAAAAAGCTGATGAAACAACGAGCCCTCGAAAACAAGGATTATGATACATCCAGTCTGCTGGTAACCTCATCGCGCCATCGCGATAGCCTGCAAAAAGCCCGTGAAAATGTACGGCGGGCAATCACAGCACTGGACCAGGGTATGACGGGTGATTTTCTATCGATTGACCTCCGGGCAGCGTTGAAGGATCTGGGAACCATCACTGGTGAAATCACCAATGAAGACGTGCTCGATTCGATATTTTCGCGATTTTGTATCGGGAAATAATCAGTTGCTTATAAAAATAAACCCCATAAAAAAAGCATGGAACTTTTATATAAGCCCCATGCCATTTTTTCTCCTTCGTCAGGTTCAATTGATCAGTTCAGCGCATCACTTAACTCTTCGGATGGTTGGATCAAAAACGTTATCCACAAGCCACAGGTTGTCCCACTTATCAAATGTAATAGCGCCCGGCAGTACGAGGCCGCCTTCTACAATTTCGCAGGAATCTGCAGACACATCACATTTTTTGATGGTTCCAAATCCGAGGTCGTTGAATACAACGGCTGGAAAAAATCCGTTTTTGTCGAACTCAACGACATAGAGATATCCGTCCGGTCCAAACTCAAGGTCAATCACCGAGTTGAGGCCTGTTACAGCTTTTGTACAGTTGTCAGACGGGCAGGTAATATCTCTGGAACCGGATTCAATTCTCCATACGCTGGCCAGGCCTTCAGGTGATGCAGAACCGGCAAGATTTTCAGCTGTGGTACCAGTAAGTTCTCCAACATAATATGCTCCATCGTCTCCAACAGCCACGGACGTAGGTACCGGTTCGACCGGGCACTCGGTTCCATCCTCAAGCGGAAACTGGACAAGCGGGATTCCGGTATCGGGATCATTTATCGGGTCGAATGTAGCGACGATTTCAATAGTGCCATTTTTCTTAATATAGAGAAGTGTGTTTCCTGCCGCATCTGCAAGAAGAACCTCACTACCCGACAATGCCATCAGATGGTAGGGATTTGTTTGTGGTCCGGCCGTGTAACCACCCGGAGGTTCACATCTAAAGTCGATCCAGTCAGGTGCTTGTCCGGGATCTCCATCGGGCCAATCTCCAAGCGTATATGTCTCAATATCTCCGATGATTTTGCTATTACCCGGCGATGCGCTGAAGAGTGCGGCCCCGAGAGCGCTATCAAGTCCGCCTCTGGATGCGAAAAAACTGCCGCCGCCAATTGAACTCAGACCGTTGATGGGTGTTACGGCACTCGCACCAAATGCATCCGGTCCCTCTATCGTAGGCAGTGAAATAATTTCATGTACTCCATTATTTCGAATCTCTTTAATGGTTGCAAAGTCAGCGACGAGAATGCTTCCATTGGGCTGTGCGGTAATATCATAAACGGGGCCGGTAAATTTGAATACCATATTGGGCGGAACGAAAATATCCTGCTCGTCACTGGCTGTTTGCCCCACCGTTCCACTGGTTGGGATAGTAGCTGTATCGTATTCATTGATGACTTTTGATGCAATTTCAGCTACCCTTTCACGGTTGATATTCACGGCCCCGTTGCTTCTCAGTCTGGAGGGCAGTTCATCGACGGCAAGTGAAAGAACATCAAATTCAGGGGCTATCTCCATATGTCCGGCTAAAACCCAAACAACGGCCTGTACCTCGCGGTTTGTCAAATTGGGATAGTCAGACCTGAGGCCTTCCCGTAAGCTGAAGAAATAATTTAGCGGTTTCCATTTGTCATTGCTGTTAGTGGCAAACCATTTTACTCCCTGGTGGGTGTCGTTATTTGAGCGAAGAGTTTTCTTCCACTCCAGGCAGTATGCCTCATATGTTCCGTTGCTAATAAAGGGATTGTTTTCTGTATTGGTAATTTCGATCTGAAACCATCCGTTGCTCTCGCCGGTAGCCCGGTTGACCGTAACACTGGTGTTCGACGCTTCAGGGATTTCTTCAAGCCCGGCAAACAGTTCCAGCGATTCCTCAAGATTTGAATTTACATTATCGCTACAGGCCGAAAATGCTAATACGGTGGCTAAGACCATGCAGAATGGCAACCACGGTCGGTAAAGTTTAAATAATAGGTGTTTCATGAGTCTATTTTTTTGATTTCGGTTTATTGTTCACAGCCCTTGATGTCATGTGTTTTATAGGCTATCTGGAAACAGCAAGTTGAATGAATAGATCGGGCTGTCAATTCAGAATAATTAAAGTCTTGAATCGACAGCAGCGAAGAACATGCCTGCTGATTCTACTTCTATAGCGAAATCAAAAACCGGTTTGCCCCAAATAAAAGGGAATAGATTTATGGGACGAATACACCGAATAAAAAAGAGGATGTTTTGAGTGGCTCAAAAATACTTTAATAACCTCAGTTCGATTAATAATTTTTTAAATTACTCAAAAAAAGTCTCCTATCAGCCGACGGAGAGATTGCCGGGCAGCGGTGTCCTTGATGTACGCCCTAACCAACTTTATTATACTTTTTATGAGGGTCGTTATTTACTGCTTACTCGTTATTACAGTGATGGAGGATTCAAATTTAACATTAATAACATTAATGGCACTTATGGCATTAAAGACTGTAACTGTTTGATGTAAACTTCGCTTATGCAATGTTAAGGGGCATACACATTATTCTAAAACTAAAAGATTCCGCCAGCGCCCGATCAGATGATCACTTTTAGATTAGAATCAATAGAGCAACCCAAACATCCAGAGAGGAATTCTGTTGTCGTATCCTATTTCAAGGTTGTCAGCGGCAACGAGCGGGTGAGAGCCATCGGTAACCTCGGGGAGTGGATGGTCTTTATCACCCGTCGCAATCGTCATTCCGTTCAGGTACACAGCTCCCGACTTGTGGAGTGAACAGCTAAATCCGGCATTCTGAAACTGGCTGATCAAAAATGTAAGCTGAATGGCGTTTGACTTGGGTCTGTTGCCGGCAAATTGCAGCATAGACGGCTCGCCGGGGAGAATGAGGTCAGGTTTCCTATGTTTGGTATTGCCTGTACGGTTGAGCCAAATCCTGTGAACAAGTCCTGTTTTTTCAAGTAAAGTAAGCCACGCATAGACCGAATCACGACTGACATCAAGGAATCGGGCCAAATCCGAAATGTTGGGTTTAAGAGGCCCCTGACGGATGATAATTGCCAAAAGCAGCTTAATTTTTGTAACCGATCGGTAGTCAATACCCGCAATAGCAGGAAGAGCAGATTCAAGAAACATACTGATGCGACGTTCTCCGCCGAGTGTTCCCGGATAGCGGTGTTCTTCGTCATTCGGTGATAGGAGCGTACCACCGGCTAAATATCTGCGAAATGGCGGGATAGGTTGAAAAAGGCCGGAAATTCCTTGCGAAAATTTTTTGTAAAAGGATACAATCTCCCCAAGCTTTTTGGGTACAATACTGATTGATTCGCGGAATTGAAGATATTCGCGAAATGAGAGCGGCGGCAGGTGGGGTGAGGTTACGTGCTTAGCAAATGAATCGGGAATAGTTAAAGGCGCTGCGGCTGTTATAATTAGATGAAGATCCGGTAGTTCATAATGAGTACTGGAGCAGCCTCCGTTTCAGTCTGCTGACCGTTTTCCTCTTCAGAACCTGAAAGGATGTACCAGGAGAGAAACAGCGTGGCTGCCAAAATGAGTAATCCGGATATCACCGAAAGTTTTCGGGTGTTCATAAACTGATAGCTTAAAAATTGGTGGAGTCGTTTAGTATTGAACTATCCAAACTATCTGCAGATTCCCATAGTTCATCATAAATAATTATTCTTGAAAAAAATGGCCTTTAATAGGTTCAGTAGCACGATATGACATCTGAACAGAAGGATATTAATGCTGTCTTAACAGTTCGTAATGAATTTGCCTGGGTATAGTAACCAGTAGAAAATGGTACTTTTAGCAGAGATGGCTTTTAATTAAGTTGTAGCTCCGAAAAAAATCAAATCCACGGCATAATAATTATGAAACTACGGTATGTAATCTCTTTTATCTTTCTCTTTTCAGGCATGGTTGTTCATTCAGCCTTTGCACAGCTTCAAAGTCCGGCTGAATATCTTGGGTATGACCTGGGTGATCGCTACACTCCCCATCATAAAGTGGTAGGATACGTTCACCATGTGGCAGAAAACTCCGACCGGGTAATCATCGAGGCATACGGAGAAACTTATGAACATCGTGAACTGGTTTATCTGGTTGTTACGTCACCGGAAAATCATCGGAATATTGAGGAAATCCGTTCAAACAATTTAAAGCTGACCGGTTTGATGGAGGGCGAACCCACGGACCGGAGGAAAGCGATCGTGTGGTTAAGCTACAATATTCACGGTAATGAAACGTCGAGCAGTGAGGCGGCAATGAATACGCTGTACCAGCTGGCTGATCCGGGTAATAGTGAGTCAGCGGCCTGGCTTGAAAACGCTGTGGTGGTGATGGATCCAATGGTGAATCCTGACGGAAGAGAACGCTATGTGAACTGGTTTCGCGGTATAGCTGGAAGCAGTTATGATCCCAAAGCTGAATCACGTGAGCACCAGGAACCATGGCCGGGCGGCAGATCTAACCATTACTATTTTGATTTGAATCGCGACTGGGCGTGGCAAACACAGCAGGAATCGCAGGCGCGTTCTGCTATATATCAGGAGTGGATGCCGCATGTTCATGTAGATTTTCATGAGCAGGGGTACAACTCTCCGTATTATTTTGCACCGGCAGCGGAGCCTTTTCACGAGGCTATCACAGACTGGCAGCGTGAATTTCAGACCACAATCGGCGAAAATCATACGTCATATTTTGATGAAGCAGGCTGGCTTTACTTTACAAAGCAGCGGTTTGATCTCTTTTATCCGAGCTACGGAGATACCTGGCCCACATTTAACGGCGCTATCGGCATGACCTATGAGCAGGCCGGAGGATCTTCAGGCGGGGCTGCTGTCATGACGGAAGATGGAGATACGCTCACGCTAAAAGACCGGCTGACGCATCACACCGTTACCGGAATCTCGACAGTAGAGGTTACCTCAAATAATGCAGAGCGTGTCGTGAGCGAGTTTGAAACGTATTTTGACAACGCCGTTGAAAATCCGGCCGGACAATATAAAACATATGTTGTAAGGGCCGGCAATGATCCTGATAAGATCTATAATCTGCTTACATTTCTTGATAACCAGCAGATCCGTTACGGGCGTGCCGGTTCTTCTGAAAGGGCTGACGGCTATAACTATGCAACCGGTGAAACAGAGCGATTTTCTGTGGAAGAAGATGATATCATTATCAGTGCTTATCAGCCTCAATCACAGCTTGCACGGGTATTTTTTGAGCCGGACCCGGCACTCTCTGATTCCCTGACCTACGATATCACGGCATGGGAAGCTCATTACCGGTTTGGGCTATCCGGGTATGCAACCGAACGCCGAATCGATCCGGAAGATGAGATATCGGCTGAAGATTTTTGGAATTCTGAGTACACCGGGGCTGAAACGCCGTATGCTTATATTGCAGAGTGGGGATCAATGGACGCTGCCCGTTTTCTGGCTGAGATAACTAAAATGGGAGTGAACAGCAGATTCAGCACCGTGCCATTTCAGTTAGACAGTAAAGAGTTTGAGCGCGGGGCACTTGTGATAACCCGGG
>Ga0136596_1001396_pt1 | contig 10892 bp, 8 predicted proteins | sample AntRauTorcE11897_FD_101387 | JGI IMG/M metagenome (GOLD analysis project Ga0136596, IMG submission 101387) | Saline lake microbial communities from Rauer Islands, Antarctica - Metagenome Torckler E11 #897 | ecosystem: Environmental > Aquatic > Non-marine Saline and Alkaline > Saline | place... | reverse complement strand
GCCCACGTGAGAGGATTCGGAATCCGGCATTAACATCCAGTCTCTGGCCAGCCAGGCGCCTTCGCGGGTAATGATGCTGCTGCCGGGCTCAAGGGAACTCTGACGCTTGAGGGCTTCGTCCAGGGTGTCCGCTGTTTCGACGAGTGCCAGCGCTGACGTCATGCCGCCGGTGCCTCTAACCTTGGCCGCCAGGTTAGATCTCCCTGTGGGTTGGCTGTCCCCGCGCTCACTAACGATCGCCAATCCGCGAGGGGCCCTGGCCAATCCACTCTGGATTGAATCGAATCCGGGTACGCTCAGGCCCTGACTGAAACGCCCGATGACCTGCTCGACGGCATACTCCCAGCCATTTTCGATCTGTAGCCGCTTGGCAAGCCGGTCGCTATCGCCAAGATTCTGATCTGACAGCCAGCTTTTCAGGGCATCGTTCTGACCACCGAGCTGCTCGTCAAGCAACGCCTGCTGTGAACCCAGCGCAGCCCGCAGGCTCTGCACCGTCTGCCTTGCCTCGCCGGCGGCGTTTTCCGCCTCCCGCTGCTGGTAGCGGGCCTCCTGAAGTTCATCCTGCAAAGCGCTGATACGCTCAGCGGCTGCTTCCCGGCGAAGCTCAAGAGCTTCCTGTTGCTCCATCATGTCGTCGAGCTCTGCCCGGTCGATCTGTTCGTCGAGAAGCGATTTTTCATCGCCCATTCGCTGCTGCCGGTTGCGAAGCTGCTCTATCGCATTCTCCAGGGACTGGATGCGGGACTGGGAAATCTCAGCCTGGCGCCTCGAATCCGAGGCTCTTGCGCTGAAATCTTCCCATTGATGCTGCCATTCGCTCATGGCTTCTTCGGCTTGCTGAAGCTTTTCGCCGGAGTCCTCGGAGGTGAAGCTCAGGGATTCCTGCTCCGGCTCCAGCTCTTCCAGCTCTTCCTGGATGGACGCCAGTTTTAGCTCGTCCTGCTCAAGTTCCCGGGCCAGTTCCCGCTGGTTTGCCATGGCCTGATCCAGATCTGCGGCTGTCTGGCGGCTGCGCTCTTTGTGATGCTCTACGCTCTGCTCTACGCGGGCAATGTCGGCGCCGGCTTCATAGTATTTCGCCTGGGCCCGGTTGAAGTGTTCGTTGCGTTCCTGGTGGCTGTCCCGAAGCGCTTCCAGCGAGGTTTCGAGGTTAACCCGCTCAGTGAGGTGTTTCTCCAGCTCAAGCTCGGTGTCACGGATGCGCGCTCTGGAACTCTGAAGCTCCTGATCAAGAGACTGCCACCGCAACACCGTCAGCTCGGCCTTTTTGCGTCGCTCTTCGTGCTTGTAGGTCTTGTACTTCTCAGCGGCCTCGGCCTGCCGCTCAAGGTGTTGTAACTGCCGCCCCAGCTCATCCCGAAGGTCGGACAGGCGTTCAAGGTTTTCCTGGGTGCGGCGAATCCGGCTTTCGGTTTCTTTCCGGCGTTCCTTGTACTTCGATATGCCAGCCGCTTCTTCGATATAGACCCGCAATTCCTCTGGCTTGGCCTCAATCAGCCGGGAAATCATGCCCTGCTCTATGATGGCGTAACTTCGCGGCCCCAGCCCTGTGCCCAGGAACAGATCAGTTATGTCCCGGCGTCGGCATTTCGACCCATTGAGAAAGTACTCGGACTGCCCTTCTCTGGACACCCGACGGCGAACGGAAATCTCATTAAAACGCGCAAATTCACCCGGTGCAGAGCCGTCGCTGTTATCAAAAACCAGCTCAATGGACGCCTGGCCAACGGGCTTGCGGGCACTGGAGCCGTTGAAAATGACATCTGTCATGGATTCGCCACGCAGATATTTGGCCGAACTTTCACCCATGACCCAGCGAACCGCGTCGATAATATTGGACTTCCCGCAGCCGTTCGGGCCCACAACCGAGGTCATATTGGTGGGAAAAGGCACGGTTGTCGGATCGACAAAGGATTTGAACCCGGCAAGCTTGATGGACTTGAGTCGCATATCAGGCGTTCGCTCCTGTCCCGAGGATACTGAGTACCTGTTGGCGCTGATGTTCACCGAAGTCGCGGATCACCTGCTCAAGCCTTATCGGATCATCTGTGGTTGCGGCTTCAGCGAGCTGCCGGAAAAAACGGGCGGTGGCTTCCAGTTCCTCACGGAAATTTTCCAGCGCCACAAAATACGTGCGGCTGATGGCTGGCTTGAAGTTTTCCAGTGTTTCTTCGAGGAACGGGTTTTCAACGAGATCGTAGGCGTACCGCATAACGCCGAAGCCCGCCTCGATAATGTTTTCGGCAGCGTTAGCGTCGGAGGAATTAAGCGCGTCGATCACTGCCTGTAATTCCCGGACCTGCCCCATCACCCCGGTCAACTCCCGGCCGGACCAGCGCTCAAGCACTTTACGCCCCAGCATGCACAACAGGTCGATATAGATGTCGTACAAGCTGTTAACGAGTTCCGGTGTAAGCCTGGACACCACCGCACCGCGGCGGGGAAAGATTTCCACCAGGTGTCTGCGCTGAAGAATGAGCAGGGCCTCACGCACAGACCCACGGCTGACGTTCAGCTCGCCTGCAACCTTGAGCTCCTGAACGCGCGCGCCAGGCGGCAGCTCGCCGGTCACAATGCGCTGGCCCAAGTGCTGGGCAATCTGTTCTGACAGACTTTCGGGGGCCTGAAACCTCATAAACCTGAATAATCCCTTTCAACGGACGTCTGAACATAAAACACGCGAGTTTATCACAGGCATCGGTCACCCCAATCCTTTTGCACCGATTTTCCATTCCCAGAAACAGGCGGAAAGAGTTTGCCAGATTTTTGGCAGCCATCCCTTCAAGTTACATTCATGCATTAAACATACTATTAATAATATCTTTTAGGTTTTTGTTTTTATTACGTTTATAATTTTTGGCAAGGTCTGTGCTTTAAATCCATCAAAATACTGAACAGGCCGAGAACCGTGAAACAGATTCCGACCATCCCAAGGTCCGCAAGCAATACTCACAAGCTGGCGACACTGATGCAGACGCACAAGAACTGGAGCGAGTCACCAGACGTGCTGACACGTCTGACCCGCAGGTTGTCGACAACCTTGAGTCTCGAGGTCCAGATGGGCATTCTTGCAGAGGAAGTAAACTCTGTTATCGCGTTTGACTGCATGACCTACCGTCACCAGATCGCGTCGAGGGATTTTGTCTATGCGACCGGCATGGGCGGCCCCCACCGCTGCGATTACCGACTGAACCTGGAAGGCCAGTTCTACGGCGCACTCACATTCAGTCGAAAGCAGCGTTTTACGGAAACAGAACTCGAAGGCATTGAACTGATTCTCAGCGCTGCGATCTGCCCGATCCGCAATGCCTGTATGTATATTGCTGTCGAGCAGGCGGCTTTGACGGATGCCCTGACCGGAATCCCGAATAAGCGCGCGATGGACGATGCGCTGGCCAGGGCCATCTCTCTCGGAAACCGGCACGGACAGAAAAACTCGCTGATTCTCTGCGACCTGGACCGGTTCAAGACGATCAACGATCAGCACGGACACGTTATGGGCGACCACGTTCTGCAACTTGCTGCAAAAGAATTACAGAGGGCGATCAGGAATTCGGACGAAGTCTACCGATATGGCGGCGAAGAGTTCGCCATTCTGCTGCCCCATACCAGCGAAGCCGACGCCAAGGCGGTTGCCGACCGGATCCGACAGTTCGTGAGTACCATCCGCGTGAACTGTGGCGAATCAGATATCGATGTCACCATCAGCTGCGGTGTCGCCATGCGACTAGCGGATGAGGATGCCGGGCAATGGCTGGCACGGGCGGATGAAGCTCTCTACCAAGCCAAAGCCAGCGGCCGCAACTGCACCAGGGTGTTTGCGGCCATCACTCATAACTAAGCGTCTTTGGCCTCAGCGCTTCTTTCTGACGGGCTTCCGGTCTGAACCTGCGCCATCACTCTGAGAGCCTCCGGACACCTGCCATCTTGGCGTTCCCGGTTTACGCCTTGCAGGTGCTCCCTGCTTTCGCTGCTTGCGGTCATGAGTTTTCTGTTCCGTAGGCGTTTTAGCCGGAATATCAACGGACGCAAGGTCCACAGAACGGCTTAGCAAGTCTACCGCTTTCTGATCCAGCTCTTCCCACTTGCCCATAACCAGGCGGCTGGGCAGAAATATTGGACCATAGCGCACGCGTTTAAGTCGACTTACCCTTACGCCCTGGGACTCCCACAGGCGGCGGACTTCACGGTTCCGGCCTTCCATCAGGGTGACGTGAAACCACCGGTTCATGGCTTTGCCTCCGGCCTCGGAAATGTCCGAGAAGCGGGCGGTGCCGTCTTCCAGCATCACCCCGTCTGACAGCCGCTTGATCATGGCCTCGTCTACCTCGCCATACACTCTGACCGCGTATTCGCGATCGACCTGTCTTGAGGGGTGCATCAGGCGATTGGCCAACTCGCCGTCAGTGGTGAACAGAACCAGCCCGGTGGTGTTGATGTCCAGGCGGCCGATAGCGATCCACCGATGATCTGGCAGCCGCGGCAGCCGGTCAAATACGGTTGGCCGACCTTCGGGATCACGGCGCGTGGTCACTTCGCCTTCAGGCTTGTTGTAAATCAGAACCCGCCGGAGCACCTGAGCACCCGCTGCTATATCCAGCCGTTTGCCGTCCAGCTCTATCCGGTCCTTAACCGATGCCTTCTGACCTGGCATCACTGGTTCGCCATTGATTTGAAGCCGTCCGGCCTCAATCCAGCTCTCTACCTCCCGGCGGGAACCGACCCCAGCCCGCGCCAGCAGCTTCTGGATACGCTCTGGGCCGCCTGCGGCGGTTGTTTTCGAGGTGCTTGATTCCGGTTTTTGGGGGCGATCAGCCGCCATGAATATATCCTTTCGTTAAAAAGTGCCAAAAGGCAATGTCAGTGAAGTGTCTCGTCCGGGTCTGCCGTCTGCGCTGACTCCCGCCCGGTGGACCCATCGGCGGTCGGAGCCGCTTCAAATTCGATTTCAGCCTGCATGTTCTTCGCGATTTCGCGGCCAATTTCATCCAGATCCCGAATCTCGGATAAAGGCGGTAACTGGTCCAGGCCCTGGAGGTTGAAGTAGTCCAGGAACTGCCGTGTGGTGGCATACATTGCCGGTCGGCCAGGAACATCCCGATGCCCTACCACCCTGACCCACTCCCTTTCCTGCAGCGTCCGGATAATATTCGTGCTGACGGTGACGCCCCGGATGTCTTCGATTTCGCTACGGGTAATCGGTTGCCGATAGGCAATCAAAGCGAGGGTTTCCAGCAGCGCCCGGGAATAACGCTGAGGCTTTTCCTCAAACAGCCGCCCGACCCAGGGAGCATAGGCTTCACGAACCTGCAGGCGGTACCCACTGGCCACCTTTTTAAGCTCGAATCCACGGCCCTCGCACGCTGAATCGAGAAGCACCATCACATGCTCCATGACCTGGCGCGCCGGTCGTTCACTCTCGTCGAACAGGCCCCGTAACTGATCAAGGGACATGGGCTTACCCGCGGCCAACAAAGCCGCTTCGGTGATTGCCTGGATTTTCCGTAGGTTTTCTTCGTTCATAAGCTCTATAAAATTGGCAGACGGCTGTTTAAGGCTAGCGGACGGCTCTTGCGCGGACATGGATCGGGCCCAGAACGTCGGCCTGGACGACTTCAATTAACTGTTCCTTGACCAGTTCAAGCGTAGCCAGAAAGCTGACGACAACGCCCAGTTTGCCTTCTTCCGGGGTAAAAAGGCTCTCAAACTTCACGAACCTGTCGTCCTTCAGCGCAGCGAGAATGGCAGACATCCGCTCACGGGTGGACAACCGCTCCCGCTCAACGTGGTGACTGGTAAACAGGTCTGCCCGGGCCAGAACGCCGCGCAGGGCCAGAAGCATTTCATGCAGGTCTACATCCGGATGAGTCTGGCTTGACGGCAACCTGGGCAAGGCTGCGGAGGCGGCAAAGGTGTCTCGTTCCTGTCGCGGCAGCTGATCAATGTCTTCAGCGGCTTTCTTGAAGCGCTCGTACTGCTGCAACCTGCGAATCAGCTCGGCCCGTGGGTCGATTTCTTCCTCGTCTTCGGTTTCCTGCCTTGGCAATAGCATGCGGGATTTGATTTCCGCGAGCGTTGCCGCCATGACCAGATATTCCGCCGCCAGATCGAATCGCATGGCCTCTACGGCGCCAATATAATCCATGTACTGCCGGGTGATCTCGCTGACGTCGATATCCAGGATATCCATGTTCTGACGGCGGATCAGGTAAAGCAGCAAATCCAGCGGACCCTCAAAGGCTTCCAGAAATACCGCCAGTGCATCCGGTGGAATGTAGAGATCGTTCGGCAGTTCAACCACAGGCTTGCCAGACACACGCGCCAGCGGCGACTGGCCTTCAGGCGCAGCCGGTTGCTCTTCGGCGAGTGGACTTGCAGTGGTTTCTTCTGTCATACGGTCTCCCGGGTATGCGTCGCGCTTCCTTTTGGCTTAACGGTATTTCAGCCCCATCGCTGCCCTGACTTCGTCCAGAGTATCCCGCGCCGCATCCCGGGCATGCTCACAGCCTTCTTCCATGATCGCCCTGACCAGATCGGGGTTGTTCTCATACTCTTCCGCCCGCTCATGCAGCGGCTTCTGCTCTTCAACGATCGCATCAATCAGTGGTTTTTTACACTCGAGACATCCGATTCCGGCACTACGACAACCGGTCTGCACCCACTCCTGGGTATCACTGTCCGAGTACACCTTGTGCAGCCCCCAAACCGGACACTTCTCCGGCTCTCCCGGATCCGTTCGGCGCACGCGCTGAGGGTCCGTCTGCATGGTGCGAATTTTCTGGGAAACCGTATCGGGGTCTTCGCGCAGGCCAATCGTATTGTTGTAGGATTTGGACATTTTCTGCCCGTCCAGGCCTGGCATTTTGGAGTCCGGTGTCAGCAGAGGCTGAGGCTCCGGAAGGATAACCTTACCGCCACCTTCGATATAGCCGTAAAGCCGCTCACGATCACCCAATGAAATATTCTGCTGCTCTTTTAGCAGCGCTCTGGCGGTCTCCAGAGCTTCCATGTCGCCCTCTTCCTGATAGCGCTTCTTCAGAGTCCGATAGAGCTTGGCGTTCTTTTTGCCCATCTTCACAATGGCGCCTTCCGCCTGCTCTTCAAAGCCCGGCTCGCGGCCGTAAATATGATTGAAGCGACGGGCAATCTCCCGGGTAACCTCGACGTGAGATACCTGATCAGCGCCCACAGGCACCCGACCGGCGCGGTACATCAGAATATCGGCGCTTTGCAGCAGCGGATAGCCAAGGAAACCATAGGTTGCCAGATCTTTCTCACGCAGTTTTTCCTGCTGATCCTTGTAGGTGGGAATCCGCTCAAGCCAGCCCAGTGGCGTGATCATGGACAGCAATAAATGCAGCTCAGCGTGCTCGGGCACTTTGGACTGGATAAACAGGGTGGACGAGCCAGGATTGACACCGGCGGCAAGCCAGTCGATCACCATATCCCAGACACTCTGCTCTATTCCGCTGGGGTCATCATAGTTTGTGGTCAGTGCATGCCAGTCGGCTACAAAAAAGAAACATTCGAATTCATGCTGAAGCTTCACCCAGTTCTTCAGAACACCGTGATAATGGCCAAGGTGCAACTTGCCGGTGGGACGCATTCCGGACAGTATCCGTTGCTGGGAATCTACAGAACTCAAAGCACCAACTCATTTTATGGATGTCGCCAGCCCTCTTTTGAAGGCTGACCGGGCATTATAGTCTTATGAAGGTCGTGCGTTAAACAAAAAGCCCCCGAAGTCCGCCAAGCAGACCCGGGGGCTTTTTGTTAACGGGCGGATTTACCAGCCAGTCACTTCCTTCAATGCCTTGCCAATCTCGGCAAGACTGCGAACGGTTGTTACGACCGCATCGTTCAGGGCCGCGAACTTCTCATCCGCCGTTCCCTTGCCACCGGAGATAATGGCACCGGCATGACCCATACGCTTGCCCGGAGGCGCGGTAACACCGGCGATGTAAGCAACCACCGGCTTGGTCACGTTGGCCTTGATGAAGGCTGCTGCTTCTTCTTCGGCAGTACCACCGATCTCACCGATCATCACGATCGCCTCAGTTTGAGGATCGTCCTGCAGCAATTGCAGGATATCAATGAAATTGGAGCCCGGAATCGGATCGCCGCCAATACCAACGCAGGTCGACTGACCGTAACCGAAGTCTGTCGTCTGCTTAACCGCCTCGTACGTCAGAGTACCGGAGCGCGACACAATGCCTACCTTACCCGGCTTGTGGATATGGCCCGGCATGATGCCGATCTTGCTCTGGTCCGGTGTGATCACGCCCGGACAGTTAGGGCCGATCATGCGAACGCCCTTGCGATCCACGTACTCTTTGGCATAGAGCATATCGATGGTCGGGATGCCCTCGGTAATGCACACAATCAACTCAATACCGGAATCTGCAGCTTCAATGATGGCATCTTTACAGAACGGAGCCGGTACATAGATAACGGTGGCTTCGGCACCGGTCTTTTCGACCGCTTCGCGAACCGTGTTGAATACCGGCAGGCCCAGGTGTTCAGTACCGCCCTTGCCCGGGCTCACGCCGCCGACCATCTTCGTGCCGTACGCAATCGCCTGCTCGGAGTGGAAAGTACCCTGAGCGCCGGTAAAACCCTGGCAGATAACTTTGGTGTCTTTATTGATCAGGATGCTCATTATTTGCCCCCCGCGGCTTTAACGACTTGCTCTGCGGCATTGGCCAGGCTGGTTGCAGCGATGATGTTCAGGCCACTGTCGGCCAGGACCTTGGTGCCCTTTTCCGCATTGTTGCCTTCCAGACGCACAACGACCGGCACTGTCACGTCCACTTCCTTAACCGCACCGATGATGCCTTCTGCAATCATATCGCAGCGCACGATACCGCCGAAAATGTTAACCAGAACAGCCTTAACATTGTCGTCAGACAGAATGATTTTGAATGCCTCGGACACACGCTCTTTGGTCGCGCCGCCCCCGACATCCAGGAAGTTGGCAGGCTGGCCGCCGGACAGCTTGATGATGTCCATAGTGCCCATCGCAAGACCGGCACCGTTAACCATGCAACCGATGTTGCCCTCAAGTGCCACGTAGTTCAGTTCCCACCGGGCCGCCTCGGCTTCACGGGAATCTTCCTGGGAAGGATCGTGCATTTCCTGGATTTTCTTCTGGCGATAGAGTGCGTTGCCATCGACGCCAATCTTGGCGTCCAGGCAGTGCAAGTCGCCAGCCGAGGTAATGACCAATGGATTGATTTCCAGCAGGGCCAGATCCCGGTCTTCGAACAGTTTCGCCAGGCCCAGGAAAATCTTGGTGAACTGACCAATCTGCTTGCCTTCGAGGCCAAGTTTGAACGCCAGCTCGCGACCCTGATAAGGCTGCGCGCCTACGAGTGGGTCAATTTCGGCTCTCAGAATCTTTTCAGGCGTCTCTTCGGCAACCTTTTCAATCTCAACACCGCCCTCGGTGGATGCCATGAACACAACCCTGCGGCTGCCACGATCAACAACCGCCCCCAGATACAGCTCCTGATCGATATCGGTCAGTGACTCGACAAGAATCTTGCTGACTGGCTGACCGTGCTCATCGGTCTGGTAGGTCACCAGCTTCTTGCCCAGCCAATGCTCGGCAAACGCCCGGATTTCGTCTTTGGTTTTAACCAGCTTTACGCCGCCAGCCTTACCACGGCCGCCCGCGTGAACCTGAGCCTTTACCACCCAGGCGTCGCCGCCAATTTCGTCAGCAGCAGCAACGGCCTCTTTTGGCGTATCACAGGCAATGCCCTTGGATACAGGCAGGCCGTATTCAGCAAATAGCTGCTTGCCCTGATATTCATGCAAATTCATAGTTCATGTCCCGCTATTTGATGGAAGATAGCAGTGGGGCGTCGTCATTGGCGCCCCCTGTTTCCTGTTTCGCGTTACTTCTTTTTGCGACGATTGGCGACGTGGATCGCACCATCGTTAACGGCTAGCGCAGCTTCATGTACCGACTCGGATAGAGTTGGATGTGCGAAGCAGGTCAAGGCCAGATCTTCAGCGCTGGATCCAAATTCCATCGCAATAACGCCTTGAGCAACGATTTCTGATGCCTGCGGACCGACTACATGGAAACCAAGAATCCGGTCTGTTTTTTCATCCGCGATGATCTTCACCATACCAGCAGCCGAGTTCGCCGCCATGGCGCGACCATTTGCCGCAAACGGGAAGATACCTGTCTTGTAGGCTTCGCCTGCAGACTTCAACTCTTCCTCTGTTTGTCCTACCCAGGCCACTTCAGGGGAGGTGTAGATCACGTTAGGAATGCAATCATAATTCACCTGCGGCTTGTGCCCGGCAATGCGCTCCGCAACCATTACACCCTCTTCGGACGCCTTGTGCGCCAGCATAGGCCCACGCACCACGTCACCAACTGCCCATACGCCGGGCGCTTCGGTTTTGCAGGTGTCGTCCACGAAAATAAAGCCGCGTTCGTCCATCTTAACGCCAGAGTCTTCAGCAAGCAGATTATCGGTGTAGGGACGGCGACCAACAGCCACAATCAGCTTGTCGAACTTCTGCTCCTGCTTGCCCTTGGAATCTTCATAGCTGACATTCACGAGTTTGCGCTTCACTTCTGCACCGGTCATGCGCGCACCCATGACAATATTCAACCCTTGCTTCTTGAAGTGCTTTAAGGTTTCCTTCGCAATCTGCTGATCAACTGGCGGCAGAAATGTATCCTGCGCTTCCAGAACCGTCACTTCCGACCCCAGGCGAGCCCAAACGCTGCCAAGCTCAAGGCCGATAAAACCAGCGCCGATAACGCCCAAACGCTTTGGGATCTCCTCAAACTCGAGAGCGCCTTCAGAATCCACGATGGTCTCACCGTCAAACGGTGCTGGTGGAATCTGGATCGGCTTGGAACCGCT
>Ga0136596_1001393_pt1 | contig 10916 bp, 9 predicted proteins | sample AntRauTorcE11897_FD_101387 | JGI IMG/M metagenome (GOLD analysis project Ga0136596, IMG submission 101387) | Saline lake microbial communities from Rauer Islands, Antarctica - Metagenome Torckler E11 #897 | ecosystem: Environmental > Aquatic > Non-marine Saline and Alkaline > Saline | place... | reverse complement strand
GTTGCTTTAGCAGTGAATGAAAATGCGGGGTGATTTGCAAAACACCCCGCATGCACTGTCCAGCTATTCTGAACGGCTCTTAGAAATCAATCTGACCCTTGGTGACCAATTCACCATCAGTGATCAGCATTTCTACAACGACCCCCATGATGTCGCCATTTTTGTCGAAATCATGCTGGCCGGAAGCACCTTCATAGTTGATGTCTTTACCTTCGGCCAGAAGTCGCTTGGCCTTTTCCCATTCGCCGGGCAGGATGACTTCACCTGGAGCGGAAGCAACAGCACGGACAGCCTTGGAGAGGCCTTGACGGGAATCACTGCCGTTTTTTTCCACAGCCAGGGCAAGAATAAATGCAGCATCATAGGCCTGGGCAGCAAAGACTGCGTTAGGATCAAAACCGGCATCTTTGGCTGCTTTCTCAAACAACTTAGCACCGGGCAGATCAGGTGAACCAGGGCGGGTAGCGATCATGCCTTCCAGAACATCAGCTCCCAGAGCTTCTATCAGGCTGTCACTGATCATGCCGTCAACACCCACATACTGGGAGAAAGAGCCACTTTCATGGGCCTGGCGCAGAATAGTCTGACCGGAAGAATCGGCATAGGCGAAAACAACCAGAGTCTCTACCATGTGGCCCGATAAAGAGCCAAGCTCAGCGCGGTAGTCGGCACGGTTGTCTTCGTGGGCCAGATTGCCAGCCACATAGCCGCCCAGAGACTCATAGGTTTCCTCGAACTGGTCGGAAAGGCCCCGACCATAGTCATTATTGACATAGGTGGCCACAACCTCATCAATGCCCTTGTTGATCAACAAGTGGGCCAGAGCTTCACCCTGAAAGGCATCGGAAGGTACAGTACGAAAAACCAGGTCGTCATCTTCAATGGCTGTAACTGCTGGAGCGGTGGAAGCCGGTGAAATCATGACTACATCACCGGGAATGCCAGCATTATTGGCTGCAGCCAGGGTGGCACCGGTGCAGAGGGCACCCACAATAGCAGTTACTTTTTCACTGTTCACCATGCGATCAGCCGCATTGGATGCAGCAGAGGAGTCAGCGCAGGTGGTATCGCCCGTAGGCATTACAAAGTCTTGGCCATCCAGCAGGCCGCCCTGACTATTGACTTGTTTTTGTGCCAGTTGAGCACCTTCGTGAATAGCGGGTGTCATCCCCTCGATGGGGCCGGTGAAGCCACCCAGAAAGCCGATTTTTACTTCAGCCTGGATCTGGGCTGCACCCAGCACTGAAGCGGCAGCCAAACCGATACTCAGTAAAGTTTTTTTCATCATGGTTTTCTCTCTTTTTTGTGATGGGTTCCCTGAACCTCATTAATCTTGGGATGTTTTGCGAAGAAAAACAAGGTGTGAATACTTTGACGGCCAGTCTGCTGAAAAAAACAAGAACCCATGAGTCATTCAACATCTGTTTCAAACGTGCGATTGAATTTGTGTTGGGTTAGACTGGGTTGACCTTTTGATAAGAACAACGGCAGGAGCTTTGATTATGAGCAGCAACGCCTTTCCCCACCTCTTTCAACCTTTGGATCTTGGCTTTACCCGCTTGAAGAACCGGATACTCATGGGCTCCATGCACACCAATCTGGAAGAAACCCCAGGTGGCTTTGAGCGTCTGGCCGCTTTTTACGCGGAAAGAGCAGCTGCTGGCGTTGGCTTGATAGTAACCGGCGGTATCGCCCCCAATGAAGAAGGTGTGGTTTTTCAGGGTTCAGCAAAAATGACCACCCCAGAAGAAGCTGAAGAGCACCGGGTGGTTACCGATGCTGTGCATCACTCTGGCGGCAAAATCTGCATGCAGATTTTGCACACCGGTCGTTATGCCTACTCACCCAAGCTGGTGGCCCCTTCGGCATTGCAGGCCCCGATTAACCCTTTTGCGCCAAAAGAGCTGACGGGCGAAGAAGTGGAGAAGCAGCTGAATGATTATGCCCGCGCTGCAAGTCTGGCCAAAGAGGCTGGTTATGATGGGGTTGAGGTCATGGGCAGCGAAGGCTATCTGATCAATCAGTTTATGTCGCGGCGAACCAATCAGCGTCAGGATGATTGGGGCGGCGATTTTGCCAATCGCAGCCGTTTTGCAGTGGAAAGTGTGCGCCGGGTCAGGGAGGCTGTGGGGCAGGACTTTATCATCATCTTTCGTCTTTCCATGGTGGATCTGGTGGAAGATGGCAGTACCTGGGAGGAAGTGGTTGCCCTGGCCAAAGCCATAGAAGCGGCAGGGGCCAGTCTGATCAATACCGGTATTGGTTGGCATGAATCCAGGGTGCCCACCATCGCCACCAGTGTACCCCGAGCGGCTTTTACCCGCGTGACTCAACGTATGAAGAAAGAGGTCAGCATTCCTCTGATTACCACCAACCGCATCAATATGCCGGAGACAGCGGAAGAGGTGCTGGCAGCCGGGCATGCCGATATGGTGTCCATGGCACGCCCTTTTCTGGCTGATCCTGAATGGGTCAGCAAGGCAGAAAAGGGTAACAGTGATGAAATCAATACCTGTATAGCCTGCAACCAGGCCTGCCTGGATCAGATTTTTATGGGCAAAGTCACTTCTTGCTTAGTGAATCCTCGCGCCTGTCATGAAACCCTAATGACCGCTGAAGCGGCCACCCAACCCAAGAAGGTGGCTGTAGTGGGCGCTGGTATGGCTGGCCTTTCTTGTGCCACTCAGGCGGCAGCCCGTGGCCATCAGGTGACTCTGTTTGAGGCCGCCGATGAGATAGGCGGCCAGTTTAACCTTGCCCGTCAGATACCCGGGAAAGAAGAGTTCAGCGAGACTCTGAGGTATTTCCGCAAACAGCTGGAATTAACGGGCGTTGAGTTAAAGCTTAATTCAAGGGCCAGCTTGAGTGTACTGCAAGAATACGATGAAGTGGTGGTTGCAACCGGTGTGAAACCACGAATTCCAGATTTATCTGGTGTCGATCATAACAAGGTAGTGAGTTACCCAGAGGCTATACGTCATCCTGAGCGGCTGGGCAAAAAGCTGGCCTTGCTGGGTGCTGGAGGTATCGGTTTTGATGTTGCTGAACTGCTTGTACAGGTTGCTCGACAAAATCAGCCGCAAAGCAGGGAAGACTTTTTGAAAGAGTGGGGAGTTGATCTTGATGTTGCACAACCGGGTGGTTTGGTTGCGCCTGAAACACCCCGGGCCGTCAGGGAAATCTACCTTTTGCAGCGTAAAGCCAGCAAACCCGGCAAGGGTTTGGGTAAAACCACGGGCTGGATTCACCGTGCTTCCTTGAAAGCGCATCAGGTCAAAATGCTGGCAGGTTGTGAATATCAAAAAATTGATGACCAGGGCTTACATCTGCGCCACCAGGATGAAGACATCTGTCTGGATGTGGATCACATTGTCCTCTGCACCGGTCAGGAATCCGTCAATCAGCTGTTTGCAGAACTTCAGGAGGCAGGCCAGTCAGCTCACCTGATCGGTGGTGCTGAACTGGCTGCTGAACTGGATGCCCGCAGGGCGATCGAGCAGGGTTATCAACTGGCCTTAAGTCTGTGATGCCGGTTTGAAGTATTCAGCCAGGTAGTCATCAAAACTGAGCGAGTCACTGGCTTCCAGGTCCTTTTGCTGTTGCAGGGAACTGGCTGCCAGCTCCGTGAAGACGGCTTCCCTGGCTTTGTTCATGGGGCAGGTCAGCAGTTGTTCACGTTGAGCCCGGACCAATTGCAGGATAGCGGCATTATGACTCCCGCTTTCCTTGATGAGCTCCAATAAGCGGGCTGAAGGTGTCAAGGTGACATCTTCCACCCTGGCCAGTTGCTGCTCCAGAGCGCAGGAAAAGGGGGCCTGGTCAGGATGACTTTTATCCAGCAGCAAAGCTACAGGCTGGAGGCGCTCCATCAGGGTTTTTGCAGCCTCCTCCAGAGGTTTCTGCTCCGCCTTGTCCTGATCAAACCACCAGATGGGCGTTTGTACATTCCGGCCCTGATTGACGGCCAGAGTCATATTGTCTTCCACCTGCTGGCAGGCCCGGTCGCTCAATTCCGGGCTGGTTTCCAGAAGGCAATAGAGCAGGAAGGTATCCAGAAAGCGCATTTGGGCCACATCAATGCCACCGGGCAGAAAGGGGTTGAGGTCCAGACAGCGCACCTCAATGTATTCCACGCCCTTTTCCTGTAGAGCTTCACTGGGTTTTTGCCCGCTGCGAGCCACTCTTTTGGGTCGGATATCACTGTAATATTCGTTTTCAATCTGAAGAATATTGGTGTTGAGTTGGCGGTATTCTCCATCCACCTTCACGCCGATTTTTTCATAGGCAGGGTGAGAGGTGTGAATGGCCTCCTGGAGAGTATTGATGTAATTGTCCAAAGAATTGAAGCAAATCTTCAGACTGGCCTGCACCTTGTTCTGATAACCCAGATCAGACATGCGTAAACTGGTTGCCAGAGGGCTCCCCCAGGTGGCTTCTGCCAGAGGTGTCAGGGGGTGCCCGGGATGTTCAGCCAGAAAGCTGTCATCCACCGCCGGGCTGGCACCGAAAAGGTACATCAGCAGCCAGGAATAACGTCGGAAATTGCGAATCAGGGCGAAGTATTTTTCCGATCGCCATTGAGTGTTCGCGGCCTGGGGAGACAAGCCCTCCAGTTCTGCAAGCAGAGGCCAGAGGTCATCAGGGAAGGAAAGGTTGTAATGCAGGCCGGCAATACTTTGCATGATGCGGCCATAACGCCAGTCCAGTCCATGCCGGTAAACTTCTTTCATGCGACCTACATTGGAGCATCCATACTCAGCAATACGAACACTGTTATTGCCTTCCAGGCGGCAGGGCATGCTGGCAGGCCATAAAAGCTCCTGATTCTCCAGATGTCTTAGACTGAAGCGGTGTAAATCCAACAGGAAATCCAGAGTGGTTTCGCGACTGGTGCTGACCGGGGTAATAAATTCCAGCAGGGCTTCTGAATAGTCCGTGGTAATGTGGGGGTGAGTCAGTGTGGAGCCCAGAGCCGAGGGGTGGTCCTGCTGACTGATTTTGCCCTCGGGGGTCGTTCGCAGGGTTTCCTTTTCCAGGCCACGGCGCAGCTGGTCGAAAAGACCTTTGGCGGCTGCTGGTTCCAGTTGCTGCAGACGTTGATTAAGTTCTTGAGTCACTGAGGCTGCCTTGATGGGTAAAGATTGAATGGGGCGAATCTTAGCCAGTTTCGTCAGCGACAACAAGCCGGACAGGAAGCCCGGCCCGAGAAAGCCGTTTAGCTGCCCAGGGTTTGCAGGTTGGAAAGAGACAGCAGATGAGCGTAAACCCAGGGTAGCCAGCCTTTTTTGTGAAACTCCAGAATTTGCGCATCGTCAAGCTTCATAAAGGCCTGCTCGTTGATGACTCGAAAATCCCTCAGTAAAAAGCTGGTACCGTCGGCACGGCTGACTTGAAGATCGCGCTTTTCCAGCAGCTCCAGTTCCAGCAGCTTGTTGACAAAAGGCCGGGTGCACTGCATTTCCTGGTGTACGCTTTCCACAAAGGTCAGAACCTTTTTCAGGTAATCAGCCTGTTCGCCCTGGTCAGTAAAAAGGGGTTCACCTTCTCCCTGGGTGTTAAACCCTTTCCAACTGTCATCCATGCAGAGAGTCAGCTGGCTGTTGTCAGCGGAATTGGCAAGAATAAAGGGGTAGCGGCGAATAAAAGCGGGAATATATGCATTTTTCTGCCACTGGTTGGCATCATTGATAAAGATATTCTGTTTTTCCGAGTAACCCATAACGGCAACGGGCACCAGGGAATCGTCTTCCCCTGAAAAGAGCACAGGGTAATAGCGGCTGGCATTGAAGAACTCGGTTGCAGCAAGAGGCACGACCGGGGTGGTGCGTGCAAAACTGTAGTCGTTACTGTAAGGCTTAAGGCAGAGGTTTTTGTGCTCTTCCTTGTTGAGAGGCGTAATTTTTTGGTAAAAAAGAATATCTGCCATGGGTCGCTGCTTCCTGTTTATCCGATTTTTTATTCAGACTTGAATACTACTAAGGCCACTCCCCTATGAGAAGTGCCGATAAACAATAACTGCAGAATATGCAATCACTATGGCAGCCAGTGCCTGCAAGCCAGACACTGGCTATCCCGGCTTTGGAAATTAAACCCTTGAGCCTTGTGCACGGCTGGCAATCAGGGCTTTAAGCAGCAGGCCGCGAGTGATGATGCCTTCCACTTTGCCGCGAGAAACCACCGGGTAAAGTTTGGGCTTGTCCATTTGTGACATCGTCTGGGCCAGGTCAATAATACTGTCATCGGGTTTGACACTCAGAACTTCATGCCGCATGACATCCATAACCGTGGCCTTGCTGGTACTGTGGTAGCTGGATTCCAGAAGTTGACGAAACAGGTCGTGTTCGGAAACAAAGCCCACCAGCTCATGGCGTTCATTGACGACCGGGGCTCCGGGCAGCAGATGTTTTTGTAAGGCTGCTGCAGCTTCCTCCACACTGGCATTGGCCTGAACGGTGTAGTTATCGTAAGACATGGCATCTTTAACCAGAATATGCTGCGTCATCTTGTTGCTCCTGTTTTATTATTGATCCGAGGTGCTAATCCAATTGGGCTGCTGCCGAACGAAGCGCACTTCTCAGGCCTTCTTCTATCACTGGGTGATAGAAAGGCAGATCCAGAAGCTGAGGAACACTCAGTTGCTGTTGAATGGACCAGGCCAGCAGGTGTGCCAGATGCTCCGCTGCCGGGCCCAGCATTTCGGCGCCCAATAAAACACCACTTTCCTTATTAGCATAGACTCTTAGCAGCCCTTTGTTAACAAGGAGAACCCTTGAACGCCCCTGGTTGCGGAAACTGACTTCACCAATGACCAGATTTTCAGCTCCCAGGCGCTCCTGAAGCTCTGGAAGAGTATCACCCACCAGCGCCATCTGGGGGTCAGTGAAAACAACAGCAAGGGGCGTGCGCCGGGAAACAGAATGGACATCCGGCCAGCTGGCTGCATTCTGTCCGGCAATATGGCCTTCATCATTGGCCTCATGCAGCAAAGGACGGTAATTTTGGACATCGCCGGCCATAAAAATGGGCGCTGCCTTGCCGGATTTCAGGTAGAGCTGTCCGGTCTGGGGGTCAGTTTTCGGTGAACCCTGAGGTTCCAGCTGCAGATCAAGCACTTCAAGGTTCAGTGACTCCAGGTTGGGTCGCCTTCCTGTAGCTGCAAGCAAGTAATCATAGCTCTCCCGACACTCCTGCCCCTGCTGATCCACAAAGCAGATGTCCACACCCTGATTGGAACGCTGGATTGTTTTGACCTGGGCGTCGTCGAGCAGGGAAAATTCCTGATTGAAAATCTCTCGGGCCAGATCGCGAATTTTGTTGTCCTGAAGAGGCCCGATGCTTCCACCCCGACCGAACAGACGCACCCTGACACCCAGACGATGCAATGCCTGTCCCAATTCCAGGCCGATCACACCTGGACCAAATACAGCCACGGAATCCGGCAGACTATCAAAGTCGAACAAGTCCTCATTACAAATCAAGCGGTCACCTGCTTCCTGAAACGGAGTGGGTATGAAAGGGCTTGAGCCGGTGGCAATAATCGTTGTGCGGGTGTGAATGCGAAAGCCGGTGTCGGTTTCCAGGGTGTTGGCATCAATAAACCGGGCATAACCCCGCAGGCGATCTTCTTCAGGCCAGTTGAGTACTGCATCTGTAGCCGCACCGGCAAAGCGATCCCTTTCGCTGCGCACACGTTGCATGACCTGCTGTCCGTCAATCCGGTATCCAGCCGTTAAATGAATACCGAACTCTTCGGCTTTTTTAAATTGATGGGCGTTTTCGGCTGCAGCAATCAGCAGTTTGCTTGGCATGCAGCCTACACGGGCGCAAGTGGTGCCATAGGCTCCGCCTTCGATGACAATAACTCTTTGACCGGATTTTTTGGCGGCTTTGTAAGCGGCCATTCCCGCTGTGCCGGTACCGATAATGGTGATGTCTGCTTCACGTTGCTGCATGTCAGTCTCCGATAAATATTAGCTTAACCGCAAGTATGTGGCTTCTTGTCCGAGGTTTAAAGGGGTGCTTGCTGATGAGTTCCAGCAAACCTATAATCTGTTAACTAAATATTTTTAAGGGGTTAACAAGTGGCTTATCTTTGGAGTGTAACTTTACTCTGGGCATTTTCATTCAGCCTGATTGGTGTTTATCTGGCAGCCAGTGTCGATGGTTATTTTGCAGTTCTCACACGTACCCTTCTGGCCAGCCTGGTTTTTCTACCGTTACTGAAGTTTGCGCAGGTTCCCTGGCGCCTGGCTATCAAGCTGATGGCTGTAGGCGGTGTGCAGTTGGGTGTAATGTACATCTGTTTTTATCAATCCTTTACCCTCTTGAGTGTACCTGAGGTTGTCCTTTTTACAGTTTTTACACCGATTTATATCACTCTGTTGGATGATCTCTGGCAAAAGCGCTTTACCTTTTTCTACTTGTTGACCGCCTTGCTGGCCGTGGCTGGGGCCGGGATCATTCGCTACAACGAACTCAGTACTGGTTTTGTACTGGGCTTTTTGCTGGTGCAGGGGGCCAACCTTTGCTTCGGGTTTGGGCAGGTGGCTTACCGCAGAATCATGCTGGCTGAAGAAGGGCAAGGCAAGGTGAATCTGAGTCACCGGGATGTCTTTGGTTATTTTTACCTGGGGGCTTTTGCCGTTGCCCTGTTGGCGATGCTGTTGCTGGGTGACTGGGAACGACTGCCGACAACCAGCCTGCAATGGGGCGTTCTTTTGTGGCTGGGTATCATTGCCTCGGGGCTGGGTTATTTTCTCTGGAACAAGGGGGCCACCCTGGTGGATGCTGGTGCCCTGGCGATCATGAACAATGCCCTGGTTCCCGCCGGCTTGTTGGTCAACCTGCTGATCTGGAACCGCGATGTGGATTTGCTGCGCTTGTTACTGGGCGGAAGCATTATTCTATTGGCTCTGTGGATTAATGAATCCTGGGTCAAACCCAGAGTGGAAGCAGCCAGAGCTTCGTGACTCTGGTAATTCGTCTTTATTCAGTGTTTAATCGGGCTGAATACCGATCCTCAACCGGACAAGGAGTTTACCGATGAAGCGCTGGATGGCCTCAGGGCTGTTAACCCTGGCTTTGTTCCTGCCCTTTACCACCGCTCAGGCTTTTTATGATGAGTATGATGACATCTATAGCTATGTCAGTGGTGGTTTGCATTCCTGGAATTCAGGTGAAGCCAGTGCAGAAGGTCTCAAGATACGTTTTGGGCAGCAGTTGAGTACCTTTGTCGGGGCGGAAATGCATTTTGGCCTGGGCGGTGAAGATGCAGAAGCCGAAGTGAGCCTGGATCGCCTGTTTGGCTTCTACGCGACCTTTTCCGTGCCCCTGGATTCATTTCGCCCTTATGCCAAGCTGGGTCTGGGGACTGCTTCGCTCAGTGAAGCCGAAGAAACCACCAGTGAGTTTGAAATCGGCTACGGCTTGGGGACAGCTTTTTTCCTGACTGACCAGGTTTTTGTGGATCTGGAGTATATGGTTTATCTGGAAACGGCTGATGTGGAGCTTGAAGGTTTTACTTTGGGTGCAGGCTATAAGTTCTGATGAAAAAACCGGGTTTTAAAAATATCGGCCTGATTGGCCGATTAGGCAGTACACGTGTTGTGGAGACCCTGAAACGGTTGATGCGTTATCTGGATGAACACCATTACCAGATTATCGTTGAAGATCGCACGGCAACGGTGCTTTTGGGGCATGGCTTTCAGGAAGCCAATCGCAAAATGCTGGCAGAAATCTGTGACCTGGTCATCGTCGTGGGGGGAGATGGCAGCCTTTTGGGTGCGGCCCGTGCCATGGCCAGAACCGGTGTCCCCGTACTGGGTGTCAACCGAGGACGATTAGGCTTTTTGACTGATATCAGTCCCAGTGACCTGGAAGAAAAAGTGGCCGAAGTGCTGGCTGGGCATTATACCTCTGAGCGACGTTTTTTGCTGGATGCTGAAATCATGCGTGAAGGTGAACCCATCGGCTCGGCCGATGGCCTGAATGATGTGGTTCTGCATCCGGGCAAGTCGGCGCGCATGATTGAATTTGATCTTTATATTGAAGGTCAGTTTGTTTATAACCAGCGCTCTGATGGCCTGATTGTTGCCACACCCACCGGCTCTACAGCTTATGCCCTTTCGGGTGGTGGTCCCATCATGCATCCCAAGCTGGATGCTCTGGTGCTGGTACCCATGTTTCCACATACCCTGTCCAGCCGTCCCATTGTGGTGGATGGCAACAGCGAAATAAAAATCATCATCACCGAAACCAATGAAACCTACCCGCATGTTTCCTGCGATGGTCAGACCCACCTGGTCACCAAGCCCGGTGACGTCATCTATATTCGCAAAAAACCCCATAAGCTCAAGCTGATTCATCCACTGGGCCATGATTTTTATCAGATCTGTCGCAGCAAACTGGGCTGGAACTCCCAGCACAGCAACTATTGATGAGTTGTGTTATGCGTGGCTATGATCTGATTGGTGATGTGCACGGCTGCGGCAATACGCTGCGGCATCTGCTGCAGCTGATGGGTTATCGACACCAGGCCGGTGCCTGGCGGCACCCTGAAGGCCGCAAGGTGATTTTTGTAGGGGATATTGTTGATCGTGGTCCACGGGTGCGCCAAGCACTGCATGATGTCAAGGATATGATTGATGCAGGTACAGCCCGCATGGTGCTGGGCAACCATGAATACAATGCCATGGCTTATTTTACTTATGATGATCACGGGCAACCGTTGCGTGAGCATAATGCCCGCCATCAACGGGTGATTCAGGAAACCCTGGATCAGTTTGCCCACCATCCCCAGGAGTGGCAGGCTTTTCTGGACTGGTTTATGGATATTCCCCTGGCTCTGGAAGATGAAGGGCTACGGGTGGTTCATGCCTGCTGGGATCGCTCGGTGATGAGCGAGTTTCTCCGGATGC
>Ga0136596_1001391_pt1 | contig 10926 bp, 12 predicted proteins | sample AntRauTorcE11897_FD_101387 | JGI IMG/M metagenome (GOLD analysis project Ga0136596, IMG submission 101387) | Saline lake microbial communities from Rauer Islands, Antarctica - Metagenome Torckler E11 #897 | ecosystem: Environmental > Aquatic > Non-marine Saline and Alkaline > Saline | place... | reverse complement strand
TCACATCCCGATAATCATGAACACGGCGGCGTAATTTACTCCAAGGAAATTTGCATGGGGCCGCACGTTGAGAACACGCGTGAGCTTGGGGCCTTCAAGATTGTAAAAGAAGAGTCGAGTTCGGCGGGAGTGCGGCGTATCAAGGCTGTGCTCAGCTAGTTTTTTGGTTTTGCACGAATCAAGTTCTCCGCTCAACTCGCTTTGCTCGTTTCCGCGAGGCAAACCAAAAGACTAAGTTCGCTTATGAGGAGCACTTTCTCACCAAGCGAGAAAGTGCTAAACCGTGATAATATAGAAGTAAGTTGCCTATGAACCTTTTTAAATGGAGAAAGAAACAGCCAGATTCCGGCCCACGGGCTATTTTTGATATTCGACCACGCAGTATCAGCGTTGCTCTTGTTGAGATCCACAATGGGTATCTGCGAGTGATCTGGAGTCAGCGTCAGTCAGTGCAGACCGAGGAGCATCAGCACGGCAATATGTATCTCCGAGCTGTAGGGAAAACTCTCGAAGATTTATATAAAAAACTTTATACTGTCGGACGCGCTCATTTACGAGCTCTTTCCAACACTGATCAGATTGATACGGTTAGTTTTGTGCTGTCTTCACCATGGAGTCATGACCAGGTGGTAAAGTCGCGTATCTCTGGCCCGCGGTATTTTGTGCCGCATCATGATCACGTTCGTAGAGCTGGGCGCCTGGCTTATAATGAGTTTTCTCACGCTGGTGAGTATGACCTGCTGCCACTTACTGAGCGAGTTACTGGTCTTTACGGAGATGGCCAGCTGATCCGCTTTCCACATGATGATCCGATTCGTGAGCTTGAACTTCAGATGCATGTTAGCAAGATGCCGAAAGACTTCAGTCAGATTATTGAAAGGGTAGCCGCTCGCTTTCATCATCCAGACAAAATATCCTTTCATTCGAGTGCTGATGTGACTGGGCGGGTATTCTCACGTGCCTTTGCGCACCCAACCGACTTTCTTCTCGTGCTACCAGAACACAACCAGACTGATTTGATTTTGGTCGAGGGTGGGAGAGTGAGCGGTATCGAAAATCTACCAATTGGTGAAGATTTCTTGCTGACAGCCATGGGACAGGCATTTTCTCGCCCAGTTACGGATGTGCGTAGTCGGCTTAATCTGCATTATGGCCAAAAATTATCTGATCATTCGCAGGAAGTCAGTGTTGCATTGGAGGAAATTAGCAATCGTTGGCAGGAGCTTTTTCACGAAGCTTTGCGGCGGCTCACTAAAAATCCACCAGAGAGCAGTTACTTTTTAGCAGAAGGTCGAGAACACAAGCCAGCATTCGAGTCCTTCTTCTTATCAGCAGTGGAAAGTCTGCCGGATATGCAGACATACGTTGTCGACGACAACTTATTCACAGATCACTTTTTGGAGTATAAAAACATAGACTGTACTCTGGCAGTAAGTATTTTGGGTGTTGAGGTTTATTAAAAGAAGAGAGTGGTATAATAGCTATATATGGAAAAATCTGTTTCCGGAATCATAAAACGTAATAAGCGCTCAATTCAGGAACTGAAACAGCGCCGCGATAAAGCTGGGGAGATTCCCTCGAAGAAAAATGGTAATTCATCACGTCGCCCACCAAGTCAGCGCGGAGATGAGCAGGCTGCCACCTTTGGCTTCTGGTTTGTTGGAGTTGTTGCTATTGTTTTTCTCTTCTTTCTATTTTCGGTTATTTTTGCCGAAACTACGGTAACTGTTTATCCTAAGACAGCCGATATTGAAATTAGCGACACCTATACTGCTTCTCGTTCGGATGCTACTGCCGGCGTGAACTACTCAGTGGTGGGAGTTGAGGAGTCGATTGATATTATTGCGAGTACGACCGGAAGTGAGTATCGGGAGGAGTCAGCCTCAGGAGAAATCATTATTTACAACAACTACTCTACTGAGAGTTTGCAGCTTGTGAGTAGTACTCGTTTTCAGACAGCCGACGGACTTATATACAGAACGCGTGAGTCAGCCGTTGTCCCTGGTAAGTCTGGTGAGCAACCTGGAACAGTAACGGCTACCGTGTATGCTGATGAAGTAGGCAGCCAGTACAATATCGGCCAGACCGATTTCTCAATTCCTGGCTTTGCTGGCACTGCATACGAAGAACTGGTTTATGCAGAGTCTACGGCGGGTATGACGGGCGGAATTGCAGCGGAGGTGCCGGTTGTGGCCACAAGCACTCGTCAGGAGGTGGAAAGTCAGGCGGCTGAGGAACTCCGCGATCAGTTGACCACGCGGATAATTGCAGAATTGCCAGAAGGATTTGTTATCTATGATGATGGCATTTACTTTAGCGCTGAGATTACAGGTAGTGGAGAGGAGACAGCGGATGGTGCCACTCTAACAGTTACCGGCCGCTTACAGGCAGTTGCCTTTGATGGTCGCCAACTTTCTACTTATCTAGCCACCAACTACAGTGATGATATTTCTACACAGGATGACATTCGTATTCAGAATTTAGAAAACTTCACCTTTGCAATCCAGGATAAGGATCAGTTTGATATTTCTAGCGATAGCGGATTTAATTTCTCACTGGCAGGAGATTCCCAGATTGTTTGGCAGTATGATGAACGGGCACTGGTGCGTGACCTACGCGGACTACAGAAGGATCGTCTCAATGAAGTCTTGGTTAATTATGCCGGGATTCAGGAAGCCGAGGTTGTCACCCGACCGTTCTGGAAGCAGACCCTGCCATCCAACGCTGAGGAAATCACAATTGTTAGGAATCTGAGAGACTAGCTTATAGCTTCTTAGTTTACTTACTTGTTAGGAAGATGATCTAAAAAGCTAACCAAGCTATTAACTAGCAAGCTAAGTGGTTGACGTAGGCCGCTCATTTGATACAATTGCACTCGTCAAATGGCAAAGAAACAAGAAGAAGAAAAAAAGGCCACCGTTATCGAAGCATTACCAAATACAATGTTTCGTATTGAAACTGAGGATGGCGAGAATCGTCTCGCTTATTTAGCGGGGAAGATGAAGCGCTATCACATTCGTGTTTTGATTGGTGATGAGGTGCTCTTCCATGACAATCCATATGGTGGTAAGGTACGTATCACACGTCGGTTGTAAGTTTTCAAGAATCCCGTTAGAAAATTAAAAGATAGTCTAGGGTAAACAGATTGACCATACTTTTAAATAATCGGGCAGATACTTATAACAAGCGATACATTAATTTTCTAATCGGGATGAAAGTAAAATCTTCAGTAAAAAAACGTTGTGCTAAGTGTAAAGTTGTCCGTCGTAAAGGGCGGGTGTATGTGACGTGCGAGAACCCACGGCATAAGCAGCGTCAGGGTTAAGTTAAACTCATTATGCGTATAGAAGGAATTACAATTGATGACAACAAACACCTATCGGTCGGCCTGACGGCCATTTACGGAATTGGGCGTTCGCGCGCTCGAGAGATTCTCGATACGGTTAAGCTAAGTTACGATACTAAAGCTGCGAACATTACTGAAGAACAGGATAAGAAGATTCGCGAGATCATCGAAGGCTTTACAGTTGAGGGAGACCTGCGACGGAAGAAGGAAAATGACATCAAGCGCCTGAAGGACATTTCTACTTATCGTGGATCTCGTCACACAAAGAATCTTCCAGCTCGTGGCCAGAATACTCAGACGAACTCTCGTACCAATCGTCCTTATAAAGGATACAAGACAGCTGGTAGTGGTAAGCGTAGTGTTGAAAAGAAATAATATATATTATGGGTAAGAAACGAGTAGCAAGAAAAGAAGGAACTGTCGTCGACACTAAGTCGCAGGCAGAAAAGTTTAGGAGAACGACAAAGCGTCAGCTTTCGGCGGTTCGTCTTTATGTTAACGCTACTCAGAACAACACAATGCTGACACTGACTGACACAGATGGAAACGTCCTCTTCACATCATCTTCCGGTGCTCTTGGTTTTCGCGGGGCTAAGAAGGGAACACCCTTTGCGGCTGCTAAGGCTGGCGAGCTTGTAGGTGAGAAGGCTAAGGCATTAAATGCCAAGACCGCAACCGTTATCGTAAAAGGAACAGGAGCTGGTCGTGAGGCACCAATTCGAGCCTTTATGGGAACTAGTGGAGCTTCGGTTATTGAGATTAGCGATGCAACTCCAATTCCACATGGTGGTAATCGACCAAAGAAACCGCGGCGTGTGTAAAAGAATAATTTTTTAGATATTATGCAAATTGGACCACGATATAAAATATGTAAACGACTTGGCTCTGGAGTATTCCAGAAATGCCAGACGCAAAAGTTTGAGACCTCAAAGTCTCGAGGCGAGCAGCCTTACCGTCGTCGTCAGTCTAACTACGGAATGCAGCTCGAGGAGAAGCAGAAGGTGCGTTACAGCTACGGAATTCAGGAAAGGCAATTTCGAAGTTATGTCAAAACTGCCACAGAACAGAATAAAGATCGCCCAGTTAATGCTCTTTATCAGGATCTGGAATCTCGTCTTGATAATGTTGTGTTTCGATCCGGCTTTGCTAAAAGTCGTCAGATGGCGCGTCAGCTAGTGGTTCATGGTCACATTTTTGTGAATGGACGGCGAATTGACGTCCCTTCATACACTGTGAAGGCCGGAGATGATGTAATGGTGCGTCAGCAAAGCCAAAGTAAAGGACCGTTTATAGAGGCTAAGGAAGGCTTTGAAGGCTACTCGGCACCGAGTTGGTTATCTGTTGATCGAGATAAATTATCAACCAGTATTCAGGCGGTGCCAACGTTTGATCCAACCGTAGAGATATTTGATCTAACGTCGGTGATTGAGTTCTACAGTCGATAAGAGACTTTAAGCAGTCTCCATAGTTTGCAAAGCAGTCAAAAATACGGTATTCTTTGTCTGTTTCCGATACTTTTTACGCGTTAATTGAATTTTAGAATGTCGCTATCTACCAACATCACATTTCCATCACAGCCAGAAGTCGTCGAAGAAGACGGCTTTTTTGGGAAGTATAAAATTGACGGACTTTATCCGGGTTACGGGTACACGCTCGGTAACTCACTGCGTCGTATAATTCTTTCCTCACTTCCAGGCACTGCCATTACTTCAATCAAGATTGCCGGAATTGAGCATGAGTTTTCTGCTATTGACGGAGTAAAGGAAGATGTAATTAATATTTTGATGCGTTTGAAAAATGTTCGTTTCAAGGCTACTACCGACGAGCCACAGACAGCCACTCTATCGGTAAGTGGTGTTGGCGAGATAAAGGCCGGCGACATTGAAACGCCGGGTCAGCTAGAGATCATTAATGAGGATCTTGTACTTTTCAACATAACCGACAAAAATACGGAGGTAAATATTGAGATGAACATCGAAAGTGGACTTGGTTACATTAGTAAGGAGGATCACAAAAATGGAAAAGTAAGTGTCGGTGAGATTGCCGTTGATGCTGCTTTCAGTCCTATTCGTTTGGTTAATTATGAAGTAGAGGATATGCGTGTTGGTGACCGAACTGATTTTAACCGACTTGAACTTTCCATTGAAACTGATGGAACATTGACACCGCGGGAGGCACTTGAGACATCTGTTCTAACCATGATTCGTCAGCTCCAGGCAGTAATTGATATCAAGGAGCCGGTTCGCGGCCCGGAGCCAGTGATTGTGGAAGAAGAAGATGAGGAAACAGACTCAGAAAAGGGCTCTAGCGGTGAGCTTGCTGAGTTTCTAAAGACCCGTATCGAAAATCTTGATCTGCCAACTCGTACAACTAACGCACTTGAGCGAGCCAGTATTCGTACGGCTGGTGGTTTGGTAAAGAAGACTCGCTCAGACCTACTTGTGGTTGACGGACTAGGAAAGAAGGGTGTCGATGAGATTGAGGATATGCTGGATCAAAACAATGCTACCCTTGCTGAGGAGTAAAAAACATTTATGAAGCATCACACCAAACAGAAAAAGCTCGGTCGCGTAAAAAACCAGCGTGAAGCGCTTCTTGCTTCTCTTACGGAAGCACTGGTTGAGCATGGCCAGATCAAGACAACGGAAGCAAAAGCAAAGGCTCTACGTCCTTTTGTGGAGAAGTTAATCACAAAGGCGGCTGAAGACAATCAGCAGACTCGTCGTCTGATTATAAAGAGATTGAAGGGTCGCAAAAACACAGCTGCTAAGCTTATCGAGGAGATTGCCCCGCGATACATTGAGCGACCGGGCGGCTACACTCGTATCATCAAGCTACCACCGCGGAGAAGTGACGGAGCTTCTGAGGCAATTATTCAGTTTGTTGAGGATGAGAAGGTCGGCGCTTAAGTTTTTATATTATGTCTACGACAGAAACTACAACTCACACTTTTGATGCCACCGGCCGCAAGTTAGGTCGCCTGGCTACAGAGATAGCCACAAAGCTGATGGGGAAGGATAGTGTTGATTTCGCCCGCAACAAAGTAGCCGATGTTCTTGTTGTGGTTGAGAATGCCGCTAAGATTGATATTTCTGAAAAAAAACTCAGTACTAAGGAGTATGATCGTCACACTGGCTATCCGGGTGGGCGCAGGATCGAGACTGCAAGTGAGGTCGTGGTTAAGAAGGGGTACAGTGAATTGGTTCGTCGGGCAGTGTATGGCATGCTTCCGGACAACAAGCTCCGTGATCCGATGATGAAGAATCTCAGCATCAAGGAGTAGTGATTATTTGAAATTAAGCTAAAATTTAGTACAATATCTTACGATGAGCGATTACGAAAAGAAAATGTCAGGAGAATACATCGAATCAGTAGGCCGCCGCAAAACAGCAACGGCTCGTGTTCGTATGTATGCCGGAGATAAGGTTGAAGTCATTGTAAACGGACAGTCACTCGAAGAATACTTTCCAACTGAAGAGATGCGCCTACAGATAACCGATCCATTTACTACTGTTGAGGATATTACTGATCCATTCTTTGTGTCAGTACATGTTTCTGGCAGCGGTCTTTCTGGACAGGTTGGGGCCATTCGACATGGTATTTCTCGAGCGCTCGTCGAACATGCAAACGAAGCAAAAAAACCATTAAAGGACAAAGGGTATCTCAAGCGTGATCCACGAATGGTAGAGCGTAAGAAACCCGGGAAGAAGAAGGCGCGTAAGTCTTCTCAGTGGTCTAAGCGATAGACCTTGGTTGAGAGTTGTTGAGGGATTTAGGTTTCAATTATAGCCAGGAGTGGCCTGGTTGTGGAATGCTAACTAGAATCCTAAATTCCCAGTAACCTAATTTCCTAGTTTATGGAAAATCGTGATAAAAAAGAAGAACAATTAAACTCAGAAGATGCCGAACTACGTAACTCTGCAAAGGATGGTGAATATGTTCTTGAAGATGAAAGCGATGCGGACCATGCTGACATGGATGCACAACCGAAGGATCTTACCAAGCGTCTGCGTGATAATCTGAAGGAATGCACGGCTCAGAAGCAGGAGTATCTGGATGGATGGCAACGGGCGAAGGCAGATATGGTAAACACCAAGAAGGAATTTGCACAGGAGAGAGAACGCCTGCGCGGGAGGGTAACCGAGGAAGTTGTTGCCGATATTCTACCGGTGCTTGATAGCTTTGATATGGCCTTTGCTGACAACGAGGCCTGGAACAAGGTTGATACTGGCTGGCGGAGTGGGGTAGAAAACATCTACAACCAACTAAAAAGTATTCTTAAGAGCCACGGAGTTGAACCGGTTATTCCTACAGCAGGAGATGAGTTTGATCCGCAGCTTCATACATCTGTAGACACTGAATCAACTGACGCGGAAGAAAAAAATGACACGATCGCTGTGTGTGAGAAGGCTGGTTATCGGCTCGGCGATCGAATTATCAGGAGTGCTAATGTTGTGGTGTATAAATCAGAGTAAGTAAAAAGTATTTTTACGTATTATCAAACTAATTAATCGCTATCTATCATGAGTAAAATTCTCGGAATTGACTTAGGGACAACAAACTCGGCATTTGCCATTTTTGAAGGTGGAGAACCAAAAATATTAGAAAACGGGGAGGGAAATCGCACCACTCCATCAGTGGTGGCGTTGTCGAAGAACAACGAGCGTTTGGTTGGTCAGCTGGCTAAGCGCCAGGCCGTAACTAACCCAGAGAACACGGTTTTTGGTATTAAGCGTTTTATTGGTCACAGCTTCAATGAGGACATGGTTACTAAGGAGAAAGGTATTGTTCCGTATGAAGTATCTGAGAGTGATAATGGTGGTGTGTCTGTGAAGCTGGGTGATAAGCAGTATCGACCTGAGGAGATTTCGGCAATGATTTTGGCCAAGATTAAAAAGGATGCAGAGGAGAAGATTGGCGAAGAGATTAAGGAGGCGGTCATCACGGTGCCGGCGTACTTCAACGACTCTCAACGTAAGGCAACCAAGGATGCCGGTGAGATTGCTGGCTTGGAAGTTAAGCGTATTATCAATGAGCCAACAGCAGCTGCGCTGGCTTACGGATTTAAGGATAAGCAGGAGCAGCAGATTGTTGTCTTCGACTTTGGTGGCGGAACCTTCGACGTTTCCGTGCTGGAGGTTGGTGACGGTGTTGTTGAGGTGAAGAGTACGGATGGAGATAGCCACATGGGTGGTAAGGATATCGATCAAAAGATCATCGAATGGATTATCAAGGAGTTTAAGAAGGATTCTGGTATTGATATCTCCTCAGACCGCCTAGCGTTGCAGCGCCTTGATGAGGCTGCTGAGAAGGCTAAGATCGAGCTCTCAACTACTAATGAGAGCGAGATCAACATTCCTTTCATCACCTCAAATGAATCTGGACCACAGCACCTGCTTTTGAAGCTAACACGGGCTCAGCTGGAAGATCTGGCCAAGGAGTACGTTGATCGCTCAATTGATATCACAAAGAAGGCGATTGAGGCCTCTCCGTTCAAGAAGGAAGACATCGACGAGATTATTATGGTTGGAGGACAGACCCGGATGCCGAAGATTGCTGAGCGGGTAAAGGAGTACTTTGGCAAGGAGCCGAACAAGTCCATTAACCCGGATGAGGTTGTGGCTCTTGGCGCCGCGGTGCAGGCCGGAATCTTTCAGGGTGATGCTCAGGATGTACTGCTTCTGGATGTTACTCCGCTTTCGCTGGGAATTGAGACAATGGGTGGCGTCTTCACAGAGTTGATTGAGGCCAACACCACGATTCCAACCTCACGCTCTAAGACCTTCTCTACGGCTCAGGACAACCAAACATCAGTGGAGATCCATGTTCTACAGGGAGAGCGCTCCATGGCGGTAGACAACAAGTCTCTCGGTCGCTTTGTACTCGACGGTATTCCACCAGCTCCACGTGGTACACCGCAGGTTGAGGTTGAGTTTGATATCGATGCCAACGGTATTCTCCATGTCAGTGCTAAGGACAAGAACAGTGGCAAGGAGCAGTCGATCAAGATTGAGGCTAACTCTGATCTCTCAGATGAAGACATCGAGAAGATGAAGCAGGATGCTGAGGCACACGCAGACGAAGATAAAAAGAAGAAGGAGTTGATAGATACTCGCAATCAGGCTGAGCAGATTATATTCACGGCCGAGGATGCCCTGAAGGACAATAAGGAGTCGATTGAGGACAGTGTTATCGAGGAGATCGAGGCTGATATCAAGAATCTTAAGGAGAAGAAGGAGAGTGACGACATGGAGGCGATTAAGTCGGCTTCTGAGAAACTCAGTAAATCAATGCAGAAGATTGGTGAGGCGATGGCTAAGCAGGCACAGGAAAAGCAGGATTCTGAAAATAAAGAAGACAATGTGCGTGATGCTGAGGTGGAGGACGACGAGCAGGATGATAGTAAGGATGAAGAGTAGTGGACTTTCACATCCCACTTTCTGTGAGACACGAATCAAGTTCTCCGCTCGCAAGCTCCGCGAGGTCTCCCAGAAAGGAGATGCTCACTTCAAGGTCACCACGTACAAGGAGTATAATGAATATCAGGAATAAAGCTGACTAAAAAGCTAGTGAGCTATAACCTAATAAGCTAATAAATGGCGAAAGACTACTACAAAATACTGGGAGTAGATAAGGGCGCTTCGCAAAGCGAGATAAAGAAGGCGTACCGCAAGAAGGCTCATGTACACCACCCAGATAAGTCTGACGGCGATGAAGATGAGTTCAAACGTATTAGTGAGGCCTACAGTGTACTGTCTGACGAGGATAAGCGGGCTAAGTATGATCGCTTCGGCGCCGACTTTGATCAGGCCGGAGCTGGTGCCGGTGGCTTCGGTGGTGGCTTTTCTGGCTTCCAGCAGGCCGGTGGTGCTCATGGCTTTAATATGGGTGACATCTTCTCTGAGTTCTTCGGTGGTGGTGCACGCACAGCTACCAAGCAGGCGGTCGGTAAAGATATCCAGGTTGATGCTGAGCTGACCTTCAAGGAATCGGTCTTTGGTGTCACCAAAAGTATCTCCATCAGTCGCCAGACCGACTGCAGTAAGTGTGAGGGTGAGCGTACGACTGATGGTGAGATGGAGACCTGTGATACCTGCGACGGCGCTGGCCAGGTTGAGGCCGTCCAGCAGACGATTCTCGGTCAGATGCGGACAACGCAGGCCTGTCGGACCTGTTTCGGTACTGGTGAGGTTCCGACGGACCCTTGCTCGCGCTGCGGTGGTTCGGGAGTAACTAAGGAGTCTGAAGAGATCGAGATCAAGATCCCGGCCGGTGTCTCTGATGGTGAGATGCTGCGGGTGCGTGGCCGCGGGGAGAAGGCACCAGGTGGCGGGGCTGGTGATCTTTATGTAAAGCTTCATGTTGCCGACAGTGATGAGTTTACGAAAGAGGGTCAGAACCTTAAAAAGCAGCTTTTTATAACGATTAGCGAGGCAGCCTTAGGAACGAAGAAAAAGATCAAGACTCTTGATGATTCAGAGGTGAATCTAAAAATACCCGCCGGAATTACCCACGGCGAGCTGCTGAAGGTTAAAGGCAGGGGGATACCAGACCGGCGTGGCAGTCGCGGTGATCTCCTG
>Ga0136596_1001387_pt1 | contig 10937 bp, 16 predicted proteins | sample AntRauTorcE11897_FD_101387 | JGI IMG/M metagenome (GOLD analysis project Ga0136596, IMG submission 101387) | Saline lake microbial communities from Rauer Islands, Antarctica - Metagenome Torckler E11 #897 | ecosystem: Environmental > Aquatic > Non-marine Saline and Alkaline > Saline | place... | reverse complement strand
TTACCCATGCTGCTAATTACCACCCACTCGGTGTTAGCCACGACGCAAACAATTTCTACTCCATCGTATGTTCCTGTAGAAGCCAGTGATCCACCCGTCCCCGTGGTAGTATCTGTTCCCAAGAAGTGAATTATCTGACTGGCGTTTTGATCAATAAGCCAGCCACCCGCCCCTTTACCAGTGACTCGAACCACGTCACCCACTGCGGCTGTTGTTGGTAACGTAATGGTTACTAAGCCAGCGTTGTTAGCAATGTAGCCAGCGTTAACTGAGGCTGCTTGGGTTGTGCCTGTCACCTCACTCCAGGTGATACCACCACCTTCTGGAGTGGCGAAGGTACCGTCACCACGATAAAACGTAGTAGCGTCACGAGTTCCCGTACCTGCAATCTTGGCGTTAGTAACAGCGTCGTTGGCTATCTTATCCGCTACTACTGCGTTGTTTGCAATTGTCAGTGTAGTAGCACCCGTTACTTCACCTGTGTGCGTAGCGTTAGTAACCTTAGCGGTGTTAAGATCGATAGCTGTATCCATTGCGTCCACCTTATCCCGTACATCGTTTATTGTCTTTGCAGTCGGCGTCAGAAGCATCTTATATACGCCACCAGACGTATTTTTCGTACTTGCGGTAGTATCTTCCTGTCCTCGTGTGATCGTCAGCGTGTCGCCTGATCTCGCCGTCACACGTACAATCTCTACATTAGGGTCATTGCCCGGATTATTATATTCATCAGCGTCGTACCACACCATGTTAAAAGCACCATCAGTACTAGGATCCGGTAGATCAGCTCCATCTCCTGAAGACAAATCAATTGACGTAGCCGAGTCGTTATACCCGGTAGATACGTCAACGTTTATAAAGTTTTTTACTGGATCTAGCACCATAGGTAGTTTTAATTAAGGTTGAACACTCCTTCTGAATCAAAGTTGATCTCGAAGTCACTGTTAGATGACTCCTTGTCAGCTCCGAAGTCGAGGATACCGATAATAGTTGAGGTACTTGGAGTACCAGTGTCTTTGTAGATCACTGCATAGCGAGCAATGATGTTTCCAGTCCAGACAGCGTTATCTGCATCTACTACACCCTCGTCATCACCGTCATCTACTGTGACTGCAACATTTGTAAGTTCCTGTCCACCGGCAGTGTATCCGGTACCTGTGATCTCATTTGAATTTACATCGTCAATTGTTTCCTGGGTATCAATATCATTCGAGTGATTGCTATCCAGTAGCATCACTTTGAAGGTTCCGGATCCAAAATAGGAGTCCAGGATCTCCTTTTTTCCGAAGTTGGTTAGTACGTTAGCCATAAATATGAGTAATTAAAATAATAATCCGAGCGTTATACGCTCTATTACACCCCCGATGTAGAATCAGGGATGATAAGAACGCACTACTAAGCAACAGTAGCGAAGAGTTCTGCTCCGGCAACACGGCGACGGTCAGTGACCTTAGCACCGTAGACGTTCAATCCCTTGTACGCCTGTCCGAATCCACCAATGATGTCCTCAACACCTGTGTCAGTCATTGCCATGGCCATAGTAGCCCATGAGTTGTGACCTCCGATGATGTGGTATCCATCAGTGTTGTTTCCTTGTACACGAGGCGACTTGTAAAGTCGGAATCCTGCGACCATTCCTACGAGACCTTTCTGTACAGACTCGCTGTATGCCATAGGCACATCAGCAGTAATCTGTTCAGACTTTCGTAGAAGACCGTGTACCTGCGGAGAAACCGCAAGCCATCGATCCTCGTCCGGGATCTCAGCGTCATCAAGCGCTACTCCAAGATCAACGATCTTTTCGTATACGTTTGAGACAGTAAGTTCTACCGGTTCGTTAGCCTGGATTACATAATCAGTTCCGGAAGAGATAGCTCCTCCGTCGTAAGTGTTTGTGTTGTCGTCTAGATCCTTCTCAAGTTCGATTTCCGTTCCGCTGTTATGCGCAGCGACTCGGTACCACTCATCGTGGCCATCGGCCTTGAATCCTTTACCAACCATGTCGGCAGTAAAGTTAGATCCAGTACCTGTAACAACACCAGCAGCGTCAATCTCAACAGTTCCGTCAGTGTGATCTACTCCGATGCGGTTACCGGCTGCCACGTCTTCGTGGAGGCCAAGAATAAGCTCATCAGTGAGCTTTCGTAGCTCGTTCGATGTCTGAGGGATGATTGAGTTCTGAGGATCCTTTACGTATGAGTCTAGCTCTGCAACAGAGTCAATCTCAAAGTAGTAAGCCTTCTGCTGATCAGCGATCAGCGTAGACTCGATCTCAGATGGTACGTCAGCTGTCAGTGTGTTGTTCTTTGTGTAGTCCTTCAATCCGATCTTATCGAAAGATAGGATGTTCACACGTCGGGCCTTAGGGCTTGATCCTAGGGTTCCTTCATAACCCTGGTTCGTGATGTCATTCGCCAGGGATCGTGCGTAGAAGTGCTGCAATGATTTAGCAGCAAATTTTTCTGCAACGTTTGTTCCGTAATCTGCCATAATTTAGATTTAATTGTGAAGACTGTCTGATGTCCGACCTATTCTATTTCAATTTCTCCGGATTCGAGCTTGCGAACGTAGTTGTCGTAATCGTTTTCTCGCATCTCTTTTGCTTCTTCTCCGGATAGTTTGTTTCCAGATCGAGACTTCTGAGGGTTTGATGATCCGGTATTTAAGGCAGGGTTCTTTTGTTTGACCGAGCCTGAGTCATCGCTTTGTGACTGTTCGTAGAGAAAGGAGTTTGTGAGTGTTTGAAGGGGGATGTTTTGATTCTCATCCTTCATGGCATATTCCATAAAGGCGTCCTCTTTGTTCTTGAGGCGATCATCCTGAGCAATCTGCTCTGAGGCCTTCTTGGCCCGGGCATTCTGCTCTTGTGCTTCTTCAAAAGTACTCATTAAACGGTTAGTTTTGCGATCTGTCGCTATACTTCGCCGTACATTATCCTTTCGATCTTCATCCCAGTCAACAAAGTCGGGATATTTCTCAGAAAGTTCCTCATCAGTAGGCACGTCTTCCTTGCTAGTAAACTTCTGTTTCTCCGATTTTAGTTCCTCGAGGATACGTTGGTTCTCTCGAGTCGAGTTACTAAACTTATCCTTGTAGTACTCCGCACGCTCCTCTGGTGAAAGGTTGGAAGGGTTCACCTCTCCGGATCCTCCTTCGTCTTCCCCGGTAGCGTCTGTTTCCTGCTCGGTAGTCGTTTGCTCTGTTTGGGATTGTTCATCTGTTCCGTCAGATGGGGCAGATTCTTCCGGTTGCCCTTCCGTTCGCGTCCCTTCCGGGGTTTGCGATACTTCTTCTGTCTCTTCGTTCGTCTCTTCTGCTTTAGTTTCTTTTGCCATAGTGTGCGCTCCGTCTTCTATTAGAAGGTTTGGAGTAATTAGCTATTAGGCTTTGTCGTCTGCTTCTAGACGCTCAATAATGTCATCATTCGTTCCACCCTTTGAGATCTCAAGTGCTTCGGATCGGCCTTCATTCCGGCTATCTACCTCTGCAAATAGCTCGTTTCGGCCCATCTCTGAGTAATCAGACTCAGTATTTTTGTCATCTTCTGTCTCCTCTTCTTCTGTTTCTGTCTCTTCTGGTGCTTCTTTTGGTTCCGGTGCTTTCTTTTCAGGCTTCTTCTTTGTGTCTGTATCGAAAATTACACTGAAGTCACTCATCTCCTGCTTTGTAAGATAAGCAGATCGACCCTTAATAAAGCCTTTTTGTGAGGAATTCAGCTTGACCGGATCCTTCTTTAGAAGTTTCTCCAGACGCTGCTGTACAGCCTCCGGTAGATCTTCTCGCTCTGGTGTGTTTTTAGTATCTGTCATAGTAAGTAAATTATTTCTAAATCCGTGTCTCCTATATTATACCACCTCCGCCACCACTCTTGTCGATCTCAAGGTTTGCCCGTAGCTGTCTCTCGGCGTGATCTCTCATACGCTCCGGCCGGGTAAAGATCTCCAGTAAGAGACGATAATTCCTGAGGCGTGCTTTCAGGTGTTCATCCCGACGTCCTCGAAAGAAGATACTCCAGCTTGCATCACCTACGCCGGTGAGTTCATTGGTTACATCCTCGATCAAGTCCCGGATATGCTCCTCGATCTTATCCATGTCTACATGCTCCATCTGGATAGACTGACGCATCTGCTTGAGATCCGATCGTTCCTCCGGCGTTAGATCTGAGTAAGTCAGATTATTGCGCTTTAGTATTGTTTCAAACATTATTCGTTGATTTAGTTAGTCATACCCTCTACTGCACCCTCTGGCATCGCCTGAGCAGCCAGCCCCTGCATCCTTTCGGCTCCTTGAGGGTTTGGTGCCTGTGGAGCTTGTCCGCCTCCCTGTGGGCCTCTTGGAGCCATTGCTAGATTCTCCGGATTTACGTCCTGCATCTCCTGTTTCTGCTCCTCATACCCCATAACCTCCTCGATCTCCTCGGCTGAGAATTCACCAAGATCCAGTAAACGCTTCTTGAGGATCTCCTGTAATGGTCGGTTTCCGGCAAACTCCTGTGCCATAAGCTGTAACTTCTTGATCTCCTGTACCGTCTTCTGTGTGCTTTCGGCCTTTGATGTCACCTTACACTCGTATCCTTCCTCATCCATCCAGTCATCATGCTTGATCTCCTGTGAGTACATATTGTCCTTTGCAGACTTCTTATACACCTTGATCGGTTCCAGCTTGTCCTTGTTATTCATTGCGAGCTTGTACCACTTCTCTCCGAGGCGTCGTCGACTCTCCCGGTAGTACTTTGTAAGTGATGTAACACGCTCGGTTGAGCTTTTTACCAGCTCCATTACCTCACCAAGTGTCTGCTGTCCTGACTCACTTTGACCCTTAAGTATAGCCGTAGATGCTGTTGCACGCTCTAAGGAGTTGATCACAAAGCCCATCTCATCCAGTGATCCGGATAGATCAGGAATATCAATCGGGCGTGTAAGTTCATTCGGGTTACCCGGGATCGGATACCATCCCCATGGCCGTGGAGTAAAGCTATTCGGGGAGAAGTCCTTGTTTTCACTGGAGTTATACATTGTCATCCCCAGGTTCTTCATCGTTCGGTTCTCTACCAGCTGACTAAACCAGGCATTGACGATCTTATTTGGTGTCCGGGCAATGTCTCCGATACCGTCTGACCAGATATCAGTACGCTCTGTATCAGTAGCCCATGTCTCGATCGGGAAGAAGTTGACCCCGAGTACCTCCTTCAAAGGCTTGTATACCAGCGGATACTTGTCTTCTGCCTCTACGCAGTACATCACCTCAAAGTCCTGCATGTCTTCATTCCACTCCTTTACGTAGTGTTCAGTAAGGCGTACCAGCTTCTGTCCGCTTTCAATAGAGATTGACCACCCAAGATCAGATAAACGATCCTTTCGGGATAGCATTGCCTCGTAGTTTCTGTCACTGTCACCACTGTTTTTATGAAAATGATCCTTTAGTTCCTTTAAGCTACTTTCATCTGTGTATGTTTCATTACTTAAAACCTGATCCAGCGTCTGAAAGATATTCCGGTGAGCAACATACATCGCTGTATTGTCGATATCAGCCGGATCAGCATTGTCTCCGATAAGAATATCAATTGGTTCCAGTACCTCAGTGTGGATCTGCCCGTTATAAATGTTCAGCTTCATTCCGGAGCGTCCGTATAAATACGCCATCTTCTTGTCTACGGTGTCTTTTATAACAAAAGCATCATCGTCCTTAGACTTATTCCAGTACTCATTCAGGAATATCTCCTTCTGCTTGTCACCTGAAAGGCTCTCAAAATAGATGTCTGGAGCCTCATCTGTCTTAGAAAGTGTCGTTTGGATTGTCTCTTTCATCAACGGAATTGACACACTCTGTCGTTGAGTGACCCGATTCTTCTCTACCTTGTTTCGGTATAACCGGTAGTTCTCCTGCCACTCGGTGTGACGTCTTTTCTGAAGGCCCTTAGCCCCATCTCTCATATTTTGAATCTCTGCATGCTTCTTCTTTGAGATCTTGTCAGATTTCATATTGATATAATTATAACACGATTATTTCCTGTCAAGAGTACTTACACCATATATGGATCTACGTCCATCTGATCTGCGTTTCGTCGCATTGGTGTATCTCTCGGTACGAAGTACTCAGATGTCTCTTTCGGTGCAAACGTCAAGGCCAGGGCATCTGCAAAGTCCGGGCTTTCTACTCCACGCTTCCGGAGATCCTTCTTGCTTTCCATCTTTGTCTTTCCGGAGGATGTCTTTGTGTAGCGTACTTCAAGCATATCTGTCAGGCCATCATGCGCTTCAATAGCTCCACCACCCTTAATCCAGGTTGCTAGTCCATCCGGCCCGGCGTATACCTCAGCCTTCAGATTCAAGTACTCATCCCGGTTCTCCTCAGTTGGCCGACTACCGAAGTTCACGCCGACGGGTTCATACTCCAGCTCTCGGAGTCTGTCTGTTACTCCACCACCTACACCAGAGTCATCAATAAAGATCATGTCTTTGGCGACGCCGTACTCTTTGACCAGCTCTACTGTCCGGCCGACGACTGTCATGGTGTCATAGGCGTGATTGTGATCCAGTACGAGGGCATAGTTGTTATACCGGAGCAGCCATACATTCTCATTTCTACCTCCTCGGGCGACATCAAGGGCTAGACGGGGCTTTCCTTGCGGTTCTACGTCCCGTGAGAAGGCGTTAGCGAGGTCTTGATCCGTTACAAGGTACATATAGCCATCATCACTCATAGCCTGCGCATCCGGGAATTCACAGCCATACAGGATATCGAAGAATCGTTCCTGTCGCTTCTCCTCTACACTCTCCTCAGTAGCCCGGCCTTCCTCAAGCGCCTGATGATAATCAATCACAATGTTTTTGAAGTCCGGAGATAGATGAGATCGCAGGAAGTGATTACGCCGGAAGGGGTTTCCGATCTTACATAGGAAGTTGTCGTGTGGATTGTCATCGACCATACGTGATATCAAGGCGTAGTCATCATCATCCACCAGGGCTGCCTCATCCAGTACCACGTTCGGTGATCCGTATCCCAGGGCGTCATTCGGTGTAGCAATGAATATCTCTCCTATCAGGCCTTCTCCGACGTTGAAGGTTACGTGAGACTTGTTTCGATGCCTCCGGATGTCCTGCTTGTCACTGGAGCTTCCGGTAAAGGCGTTAGCAATTGAGGGATGATCAAAGATGTGACTGTTGACCACCTCCATAATAATCTTTGCTTGTTTCTTCTTTCCCCCGACGAGTACCCAGCGTTCCGGATGTGTTGCTGCTCTGAGTAGTACAGCTAGTCCGACTGACATAGACTTCCCGTAGCGTGTAAGGCACATGATATGCAGTCTCGGGTACTTACGCCGGAATACAGACTCAAAGATACTGAATTGTCCCTCGGTTAGTTCGATTGGGCGTCCTTTGTCATCCTTAAAGATCTTCTTCACTGTCTTCCATAGCTTATCCTTTGTTAGATACTCCGGCACAACGTGTCCCATCTCCGTCTGGATCATGTTTTGTTTGGTGTCTTTACTCATTTTCAGCTTCATTAAACTCCTCTTCTGTATAAAAACTCTTAAAGCCGAGGAATCTATCAGTCTTCAGGATACGTTGATCTGATACCGGAATGTTTACCCTTCCCTCGTCATCTACTTCCATGGCAGCCTGTATTCCCATACTGACATCCTTGAATTGATCCCGTGTGAGCATCATCTGGTGTACGTAACCATCAAAGCCGTCAACCATTATTATTACTCGCATTGAACGCATTTCCCTTGACCAGCTCTCCGGGCTGAATTCTGGATCCTTACTCATCGCTGCCGTCATCGTTAGCAAGGGCCTTAATAAAGTCTGTAAAGGCTCTAGCGCCGTCTGAGGGCGTTGTGCCGTCTATGTGCATCAGTTCCTTGTTAGCTCTGAAGGCCACACCAAGCTCTGATCGTTGTGAGGCAAGGTCTCTCATAAAAGCGACCGGATCTACCTCATCACGTAGATATTTCTTTGCCTCTTGTATGTCCTCCTTTTCTCGGAGTTGTCGTCCCTTCTTTGAGGCGTTCTTGTACTTCTGCGTAAAGACTTCCTTTGTAGTTACGTTACCGTCATCATCTACACTCTTTACCTCTTCTTTAATACTAGCGTCTGGATCATTTGTATAGAAAGCGTAGAAGTAGCTACGTGTGACATTGCAGTAGCAGTCATAACCATTACCGGGCTTTTCTATACCCAGCCAGTAGAGGAGAAACTGTCGTTGTTTCATATTTAACTTCTCTAGGGCGTTCTTACCCTTCTTTTCTTGTTCTGCTCGCTGTTGTTTCTTGCTTTTACTCATGATGGTGTATGCCCCAGACTCATAATAGGAGTGAGTCTGTGAGTAGATATTGGATAGATAAGAGGAAAGGAATTGTAGATTACCTGCATCTTTGTACTTTGTATCCCCAGCAAAGCCGGGGGCAAACATCACCACGGTAGTTATTATAACACATCTAAAGCTAGTACTCGCAGTAAACAGTGATATAGTGAATTTAGTACTTGCATGATTGTAAGGATTATGTAAACTTAAGATATTACTAGATAAGAGTAATTAAATTGTTATGTACAAGACTAAGGTAGATTTCGATGTTGATACCGGCCCGGTCTCTGTAAGCCTTACGGCAGAAGAGAAGCAGGTTATCCGGTATGCGATCGGTTCTATTGATATCTTCGAGCTTAATGACAAAGATCCGGAGATGTTAGATCGAGCTGAGGCACTACTAAACAAGATTGATCAGGTGTAAGTGAGTCAGGTGTTTGTTCCTTAACCTTAAATATATGATTAAATCAATTCGAGAAAGTAAGATCTACAAGTCCATTACATGGTTAATTGCCCTATTCGCTGTGCTATCTATGATCTTCACGACGCTTACGATCATGGGAGAGAATAACTTTGCGCAGCTTACCTTTGCAGATGAGACTGCATCAAGTACATCATCGTACCGTGTAGACATCTCAGGTGTATCTGAGCGTCAGAAGCTGATCGAACGTCTTGAGCTTACTGCTGATAAAGCACGTATAGCTGAGGAGAAGGCCGAGCTTAAAGAACGTGAGATGGAAGTCAATGCACGATCTGAGTCTTTAGAATAAGCCCGGAGGCTAAGAAATTACTTGAGGCCTTTGCGGTTGTAGAAAGCAGAGGATCAGGAGACTACCGGGCGGTTGGGGTAGAAACTACAAATGGTAAGGCATATGGCCGTTATCAAATCATGGAATACAACGTGTTCACCTGGAGTGAGGATCTCCTGGGTCACCGACTATCCCCAGAAGAGTTTTTATCCTCTCCGTACCACCAAGACATCCTGGCCGGGAGTGTGATCACTGGCATGCTAGATAAATACACGCTAGAAGAAGCGACCAGTATATGGTTTAGCGGTCAGCCGGATACCCCTGGTCATGTAACGGATGCGAACGGTATGAGTGTGGAAGAGTATGTGGATATGGTGATTACTCAGTACAATAATCTATAACAACATGAAGAAAGAATTAAAGACACAATTAAATAGAGAAGAGTTAGAGGCTAAGGTAGATATGCTTGAAGACGAAGTAGAGTTCCTTGAGATCCGCAAGGGTCAGTGTGAGCGTATGCTTGTAAGTACTATGGATACCCTTGAAGATCTTACCGGGTACTACTCAAAGGCTGTTTCTGATAAGAATCTTTACCGGAGCATGATGATTGCTACCGGATTCATAGCGCTTACGTTTCTAATCATCCTAGTACTGATCTATGTCTAGACGTCGAGAAGGATGGAATAAGCAGATACCATGGCTGAAACTATTCGGCTTTACTGTTGCTGCCCGGATCATAATCCAGTTTATGCAGTAACCATTAAAAGGTGGGCGAGAAGTATGTTTTACCTCTCGCCCTACCGGTTCCTCCGGGATATCCGTGAGTCCGGGAGCTGTGAATCAGCTACCTTTTTGTTTGATGTATTGATGATGTGTATATGTAGCAAATGCGTCGTACGCAATGAATCCAGCATGGATCGCTGCGTCACACCAGTTCCGTCGCTTGATGTTATGTACAAGGCCGACCGCATGCAATGTGCTGAGGGCGCCATGTATATACACTGCGAGGGTTTCAATATGCTTCTCCTGTTTGTGCATTGATCCTCCGTCTATTTGTTACATCCTGCCAGTAATATGGCGAGGAGTATTGTGATTATTTTATACATCAGCTTCCCAGCTTCTGTTTTTAAGTAATGCTTTCCAGTCTTTTAGTGAGACTTCAACCGTTTTACCGGTCTTGCATGTCATGCAGATCGCATCATATTTAATCTTATGCAATGTGTCCTGATCTGAGCTTTCAAATAACTGGCCTATTTTGTAGACTTTGTGCTTAGTAAGCTCGTGATAGCAGTGACTACAATGCAGCTGTCTGTGTAGTGGCATAACTACCTCCGTTTTAGATCGTTGACATTACGTGGATCAGCATGAGTACCAATATGATCAGTAACAGCATGATGAATCCAGCTTCGTTATTCGGGTTTCCGTTCTCGTTCAGTAAAGCCATCCGGCCTCCTTTTATTTAGTAGTTATTTCTAGTACTACAAATAGATACTTCCACTGTGGTAGCTTCGTCCGGGAGTTCGGGTTTGTACCCTGACTCCGTTCGAGCGTGTAAAGCTCGCTCCCGACCTTGGCGTGGCAGATCTGGCAAAGCCATACAGCAAGATGAGCAGTATCCTCAGGCCAGTTCCATCTTTTCGGGAATACGTGATGTTCCGTCATGATGATATCGTTCTTCTTCGTAGCTATCTCTCCGCAGCTTTCGCAGCAAGGTTTCTTAAACTTCTTGCGTTGTGCTTTCGGTAGCCGTTTGTGGTAATTGTAGATGTGCAAATCAGCCTCCTTTCTTTCTACCTTTCGGTATTGTTTTATCTGCTAGGATTCCGTACCGGCACCACCAGTCGATCAGACTAGAAGTGACGATGTAACCATTGCAGTCGT
>Ga0136596_1001379_pt1 | contig 10982 bp, 5 predicted proteins | sample AntRauTorcE11897_FD_101387 | JGI IMG/M metagenome (GOLD analysis project Ga0136596, IMG submission 101387) | Saline lake microbial communities from Rauer Islands, Antarctica - Metagenome Torckler E11 #897 | ecosystem: Environmental > Aquatic > Non-marine Saline and Alkaline > Saline | place... | reverse complement strand
TGCTCATTTTCATGGTATTGCTTACTCCCCTGTTTGATGCAGCCGCACAGGGCTACGACTACCTGAATCCCAATCCGGCTGTTGCATACATTAGCCCGGAGCTCCTTGATGGTGCTGATGCGGTCATCAGGCTTCATCACAGAAAGTTCGAGCTTGAAGATCCGGGCGAAGGACGCATGCAGGTCAGGAAAATGGTAACTATCCTCAACTCAGACGGATTGTCTCACGCGTCAATTCGCATTCCATACAATAGCTTTTCTGATGTAAGCAGAATAAACGGCACGCTTTATGACGCTGATGGTGAAGAGGTACAGTCCATCAGAAACAGAGATTTTGACGATGAATCGATGATATCCAGCTTTTCACTCGCCGAAGATTCAAGGATCATAAAAGGTGAATTTACGCACCCGGTTTATCCTTTTACAATTGAATACGACTACCACATTGATTACTCAGGCTTTATTCAACTTCCTGCCTGGGTACCGATATCAAGCGAAAAAACGTCGCTTGAATTTGGCGAGCTGCTTGTTGTGATGCCTGCATCGCTCGACTTCGAGTACAGAAAATACAACATTCCGGAAGAGAGCGAGTTTCTGTTTCAGGACAGTGAACAGTCACGGTATCGATGGGAATTATCGGACCTTCCGGCGGTAAAAAGAGAGTTTATGGGTCCGCCGTGGTTTCGGCTATTTCCCGCTGTAGTCATGAAAACCAACACCTTCGATATGGATGGAAACCCCGGAAATATGGATTCCTGGTCGGCATTTGGTAGCTGGTTTGGGAATCTCTGGCAGGGACGGGATGAACTGCCGGACTTTGTAAAACAGGAGGTCGACCAGATGGTTGCGGAGCACGGCGTCACCCGGGAGCTCATCGATGCGCTCTATTCGCATCTCCAAAACAAAACCCGGTACGTGAGCATACAGCTTGGAATTGGCGGCTATCAGACCGAAACTGCCTCTTCAACGGCCAGTACGCTGTACGGCGACTGTAAAGCTCTGTCAAACTACCTGCTTGCCATGTTGCGATATGCAGGGTTTGATGCACGGCCGGCACTCATTCGCAACGGTGGATTTTCATTTCCGTTTGATCCTGATTTTGTCCATAACCCATTCAATCACGCGGTTATTGCCGTTCAGTTTAAGGGTGAAACAATTTGGGTTGAAGCTACAAGCAGCTCATATCCACTCGGTTATTTAGGCTCGTCAAATTCGAACCGGCACGCCCTGCTGTTCAATGAAACTGGAGGTGAACTTGTTGAAACCCCTGAACAGTCACCCGACCAAAACTACCAAAAACGTCAAGCCACAATTAACCTCCAGAGTGAGGGGGCCGCGTCACTTTCTATACATACGGATTACGGCGGTTCGCAGCATGAGCATATCCGTGAGTTTACGCGTGAGGCCAGCACACAACAGGAACGATACGTCAGGAACCTGCTCCCCTTTAGTCTTTACGACATTAATGATTATCAGGCCTCGGCTGATTCATCTCACCCTTATGCTGAGTTGACTCTAAATTTAGATGTGGAGACCTTTGCGAACAAAATTGGCAGCAGGCTCATGTTCTATCCAAATCTGTTGGAGAGACGAGATAATTATGTCGCAGCTGATGATGACCGGGAACAACCGGTATATATTCAGTATGCGTATCACGATATTGATGAGCTTACGTTTACTATTCCTGATGATTTTTCCGTTGAAGCAACACCGGATTCCGTAGCACTTAAATTCGATTTTGGAAGTTATTCAGCTAAAATCACCCCATCGGATGACGGTAAAACGCTGTACTATCGCAGAGAGATAGCGATGAACCCCAGTGTCATACCGGCCAGTGAATTTGAGTTGTATCGCGGTGTCATGAACGATATCTGGAAAAGCGACAATAACCAGGTTGTTCTCGTAAAAAACTGACCCCGCATCCGGATTTGAAAGCTACCTATTCATTGCTCATCGGACCATCTTCAATCCAGATTTCTTTTCACGAGCTGATATTAACTCTGTATTTGATTGATAATCAATGGTTTAAGATCATAAAGGAATAATACATTAAGCAATAATTAACTTTATTCAGTACCAAAATTGTTTTATCTTAAAACGGGGTTAAGGATTCTGATTGAGTTATTGTAACTTTTTCAGTGATCCTGACATTTGCCACGCCTTAACGGGCGTGGCAATTTTTATTTAGACCTGTATCACTTTTAAATTCTCTCCTCTATTCTGTCCCCGTCCCTGAACGAACACCCGTTATTCACCGTTGTCGAAATTGTAGTTTTACTTTAAACGAGGCCTTTTTTATTTTGAAAATCAGCACGATATTTTTTTTCGCTATTCTTACCCTAACTATCACTGTTCAAAGTGGAGCTCAGGACCGAATCACTGATGAAGATGAAGCCCGGGCTATTTTTGAGCAGGTAGAAGAGAAACGGAATTCTATTTCGTCAGAAACTGCCGTAATGGAGATGACTATAACAGACTCCCGCGGGCGCACTCGAAACCGGACAATGAAAATGTGGGGCAGCACAGAGGGCGATAATTCAAACAGCCTGATTGTATTTTCGGATCCAGCCAACGTGAGCGGCACAGCATTTTTAACGATTCGTGAAAATAGTGACAGCTCACAGAAACTCTACCTCCCAGCCGTTGGACGCGTTCAGACGATTACCTCAGGTGAGCGGGGCGACCGGTTTATGGGAAGTGATTTCACGTTTGAGGATCTGGGTGATCAACAGTCGGAGGACTATGAGTTTATATGGCTGGAAGAACAGGATTCCGTGTACAGAATACGGGCCAATAAACCAGAGTCTGACCAGTATCAGTATGTAGAATTTTTTATCGACAGCGAGCACTATACGCTGAACAAAATCCACTACTTTAACAGTAGCGATGAGATGATTAAACGACTGGAAGCAGAAGAGTTTAAGCAACTTGCTGACGATCTTTGGTCGCCCTCAAAAATGACAATGTATGATCTGAGAGACGACCGGAACACTGAAATAACCTGGAGCGACCGTGAAACCAACGTTTCTATTCCCAGCTGGCGGTTTTCGGAACGCGGCCTGAGGCGCGGAATTTGAACAACTTCAGGGCTGGTTGTTTGTGCGTGAATTAAGCTGACCAACTAAGCATCAAATCAGATCCCTCTGTCGGTAGGTGCAACTTGCCACCCTTCAAGCGGATTTTTGGGATTCGCGCTGCAGTGGATATAGTGCTCTTCATTCTCAACAATCCCGCGATTCACCGGAGCCCGGCGAATTGCAAGAGCGGTCGCATCTATATCGTGTGATTGAAACAGCACACGCTTATTGAGATCGTCCTCCCAGATCAAGGTCCCGTTCGGACTGCCTGTTGATCCATATTTAGTCAAAACAGGAATTATCCATGATCCCCTCAATCCTGCCAATCCCTCCCTGAGAACCAGCATTACCGCTTTAGAGCTAAAAATCCGGAATCCATCGATAACCTCATCAAACGTTCCCCAGGCTGTATTCCCCATCAAGAGAATTCTGTCGGGCAGAATCACATATTCATAAATACGCAGCCCCCGGCGATCGCAGCACCATTTGAGTCCGTTGCTAATTTTCCGGAGCATTCGTCCATCCGTAAACAGCGGTACCCCCGCAATGATCTGCAGTGAAATATAGCTCAGCTCTTTTTCTTTTCGATATTTTCGTGGCATAATAACCTCTCTTTTTATCTGTATGATAGGTTTGCCCTAAACCCCTTACACTTTTTATTGCCTTCTTATTGAATCGGGTGTTTGGATTCCGGTTTATGAGAAACTACTTCGGACGCTTCAGGGAATCCTCGTGAAAAGCAGACTCGGCTACGCCCGGAGGTCCTCTGTCCAGGAGGTCTTTTCACTGGCGACTTTTCAAAAGGAGCGACGACAGTTGGTGAACTCTTTGAGAATATTTCTACCGGTAAAAACGGATATGATTTTCTTGCAGCTCTTACGATAGAGCCACTTTTTTGGCTCTATGTGGATCGGTGTGGGTAAGTTCTCAGTTAATAATAAACCCAATGGTTTGCTAGTAATAATCGGATGATTTCCCCGTGGGGACAAGTGAACGGCCAAAAGTACCCGGGTGGTTGGTGTCCTTTAAGGAAAATCTATCCCTGGATGTAATTCTGAACCATTTCAGGGTAAGAAGATTCGCTTACAAATACGATTATGGCAGAACCTTGCGTTTGTCAAGGGTTCCTCCGGCCTTGAAAGAATTGGCGGATTGAGGGAGCTGGAAGATCTGCGGGGACCTTTTATCGTACCGGCCATGAACAGGTTAGCAATCTATAAGCGTGGCGGACCATTGATAAAAGGTAGCAGAGATTCCGTGACCGCCGCCAATTTTTTCACAGCCTTGATCTTTTCCCCGCAGGGATCCCTTTGGGAGGTTCGTTTTGCATCAAGGCAAAATGAACAGGGACGTTTTTAATGGCACAATAAATTAGTAGTACTTCTTCGCAACGTTTCCAGTAGAACCTAGCCAGATTTTTGCTACCCACACTAAACAGCATAGAGCCACTTTTTTTTACCTGCCAGTTTGGGTATTATACGACCGAAATTGTTAATCCGTAATTTTTGATGAAAAACGTGGTTATTTATGAAAATTCATGAGTATCAGGCCAAAGATATTTTAAAAGAGTACGGCGTTGCCGTACCTGATGGCGTTGCCGCCGATAGTGTTGATGATGCTGTGAAAGCAGCAAAAGAGATGAAGGACAACGGCGCAACCCTGTTTGTTGTAAAAGCGATGATTCACGCCGGTGGCCGTGGAAAAGGACGTACAAAAAATAGTAATGCCAAAGGCGTTGTTCTCTGCAAAACCATTGACGAAGTGAAGCAAGCTGCCGAAAATCTTCTTGGGGATACGCTGGTCACTATTCAAACCGGTGATGCAGGCCAGAAAGTGAATACTATTTACGTAACCGACGGTGTGGATATTGAACAGGAGTATTATCTCGGCATCCTTCTGGATCGCGGCAAGAGCAAGAACGTGATCATGGTCTCCACAGAAGGCGGTGTGGAAATTGAACAAGTAGCCGAAGAAACACCTGAAAAAATTATTAAGGAGTGGGTAGAACCGGGCATGGATCTTCAGCCGAACCAGGCACGCAGGCTGGCATTTGCACTCGGCCTTGAAGGTGATGCGTTTAAAAAAGCCGTAAAACTTATCATGGCGCTCTATAAATGCTATGAAGAGACTGATGCCAATCTCGTGGAAATCAACCCGCTCGTTAAAACACCGACCGGCGATGTGATGGCGCTCGATGCCAAGTTCACTTTTGACGACAACGCAATGTTCCGCCAGAAAGATTATGCTGAACTGCGTGACGAATCTGAGGAGAACCCGATTGAACTGGAAGCATCAAAATTCGGCCTGAACTACATCAAGCTTGATGGAAATGTGGGATGTATGGTGAACGGCGCAGGCCTTGCCATGGCAACCATGGACATCATTAAACTTTCCGGCGGTGAACCTGCCAACTTCCTTGACGTCGGCGGCGGTGCTAACGTAGATACCGTTAAAAACGGCTTCCGGATTATCCTCGATGATCCCAATGTGAAGGCCATTCTGATCAACATATTCGGCGGTATTGTACGATGCGATCGTGTTGCCAATGGAGTGATTGAAGCGATTAAAGATCCGGAGATCGCGAAGAAAGTTGAAAATGTGCCGATTATTGTGCGTCTGCAGGGAACCAACGCTGTGGAAGCAAAAGAGATTATCGACAACAGCGACCTGAATGTCATCTCAGCTGTTCTTCTGAAAGAGGCTGCCGAAGCTGTCTCGAAGGTACTGGCTGCATAGTCTCATAGACAAGACTCAGCTTTAAACTATTCAAGCGAAAAAGAATTGGCTATCAACTGCCGGTCTTCTTTTTCGCTTTATTTTTAGCCTCACCACTAACTGGAAATGTAAGTATAAATCTCGAGCCCCTGTCGGAAATCGCCTTCAATTCTCCCTTGATCTGTTCGGTAAGCGCCTGTAGCAGCGTTACCCCAAGGCTCTGTGTTTTCTCAAGGCTAAACTCCTCCGGCAGACCAGCGCCGGTATCTGAAACAGACACCTCTACGTAGCATCCCAAATCTTTCAGGCTAATCGTTATCGTACCTTTCTTTCGATCCTGAAACGCGTGCTTAAAACAGTTGGTAAGCAATTCGTTACATATCAAGCCAACGGGAACTGCGGAGATCATATCCACTTTTACGTCATCAACATCCAGATTTATTGTAATTCTGTTCTCTTCAGAAGAGTACGTTTTGGATATCATTTCTGAAAGTTCTCTCAGATAATCAGCCAGCTCTACTTCTGAAAAAATGGTCTTTTCGTATAGTTTTTCGTGGATAAGCGCAATCGACTTGATACGCGACTGAACATTCTCAAAAGCCGGTTTCAGAGATACGTCCACTTCATCTTTCTGAAGTCCAATGAGGCTCGAAACGATTGCAAGATTATTTTTTACCCGATGATGGATTTCGGCCAGCAGCGTCTGTTTTTCATTGAGCGATTGGTCGAGTTTTTCCATCTGGTGCTTATGCACAGATATATCCCGCACATTCCCCACAATCGACACCGGGTTTCCGTCACTATCATGAACAATCGATCGCTTATTATTTACCCAGATATAAGTTCCATCAGCGCGTTTTACTCTGAACTCGCTATCCTGGACCACTGTCTGCTCCACGTTTCCGGATTGGTTCTGCTCCTGGCGTTCCTGCATCCGGTCGACATCATCAGGATGAACCCGCTGTAATATCATCTCCGGCCCGCCTTCCATAATCTCTTCGGCATCAAAACCCAGCATATCTTTTACTGAACTGCTCATATAATCATACTTTTCAGACCCGATGTTGATCTGGTATATCACGTCTTGTGAGTGATCCAATACATTGCGAAATTTGTTCTCCGACCGAAACAATTTTGCATTTACCCCCCTCAAACGACGTAAATAGGACACAGTATAAAAAGCTACAAAAAAGGTAAAGGTAGTTGAAAGAAATACATTCACCCAAAATATAACCTCCCCAAACCGGCGGGCAGCTGAACTCATTGCTTCAGAGAACTTTTGCCCGGCCACCGTCAGCCTCTCATTTATTTCGATAATCTGATTTGAATATTCTTCTTTTGAAACCACATCCAGGCTCCCTGTCTGAACCTTGCGATGGATATCTTCAGCAAGTACCCTTGATTCATCAACTATCTGATCAGCAGATGCCCAGATATTCAGAGCATTTTCTATCTCGTCAAGTGAACTGAAATTTCGCAAGAGCCAAATCATCTCATCCACATCATCGGGGTGATTATTTCCCTGAATAAACCCTCGCCGGACTCGTTTCAAATCAGGTGTAGGCAGGAAAAGCTCCCTACGGCTGATTCGGTCACCGAAAATTACCTGTAGTGATTTCAGATAATTTCTATAATCTCGTTCATCTTCGGTCCGCAAATAGTGCATTAAATTAATTGAGGATTCTTTTTGAGCTTTCGACCATTCCGATTCCCCGCCGATATACGCCCTGCTCCCCGACTGCACTTTATTTCCATAATAAGAGACGGTGGTCAATGCCATACCGAGAAGCACAAAAACGGCCACAACATGATATAGCTTAGCTTTTCTATTCTCTTTTCGTCTCATTTCTACTTCTTTTTTCACTAGCCGGTGATTTTGGGAATAAATGGGTGATGACCCGTCCCGATGATGGCTGAATTTCCCGCCATGATTGTCTCTCTATTATCGGATAAATTCAATTATTAGTAAGTATTATGATCATTCCTTGTTATTTTTCTGTTCGACTCTACGAGATGTCTTTTAATAATTACCCCCATTTTATGATTAAAACCGATTCGCTAACACGCCGGCTCTATGCAACAGATGCATCTCTTTACGAAGAATTTCCATCTGGCGTTTCTTTCCCAAAATCGGCAGATGATATCCGCTCGCTCGTCAGTCAGTCAGCCGAACAGAACTTTTCGATTACGGCCCGAAGCGCCGGAACAAGTCTTGCAGGACAAACCACTGGTGACGGAGTTATCATGGATGTTTCACGCTACATGACCGATATCTTTGAAATTAATGAAGCGGAGCAATATGCCCGCGTACAGCCGGGTGTTATTCGCGATACCCTGAACCGAGAGGCGGCTAAATCAGGTCTGCAGTTCGGCCCCGATACCGCTACCACAAACCGGTGCATGCTGGGCGGAATGATAGGCAACAACTCCTGCGGATCGTTCTCCATCAAGCATAAAACCACACGGGAGCATATTCTCGAAGTGGATACTATTTTAAGCGATGGATCACGCGTAGTGTTCAGTCCGGTCAGTGATGCTGAACTGGCGGAGAAACTCAGTCTAAACACGCTCGAAGGATCCATTTATCGCGGAATGATAGATCTTCTCAAGAAGCACAGGGACGAGATTTTTGATCACTACCCTCACCCCGACATCATCCGGAGAAATACCGGTTACGCGCTGGACCGCATGTGCGAGATGGATCCCATCACACCCGGTGGCCGCCCTTTTAACCTTGCCGAACTGCTCTGTGGAAGTGAAGGAACACTGGCCATGACGGCATCAGCAAAAGTAAATCTTGTGCCGCTGCCAAAAGCTAAAACGCTGGTAATACCCCAGTTCTCCTCGATTCAGGAGGCGATGCGCGCAACGGTTGAGATTGTGAAGTGGAACCCCGCCGCTGTTGAGCTGGTGGATGATATTATTTTAGACGCTACGAAGGGTAACATTGAACAGAGCAAAAACAGGTTTTTCCTTGATGGGGAGCCAAAATGTATTTTGATTGTGCAATTTGAAGGAGATGAGCTGAGTGAGCTTGAAAACCAGTCAGCCGAACTGGCAAAGAAACTGAAGGATCTCGGCCTTGGATATGCTCACCCGTTTCTCTCGGAGCCGGATAAAATGAAACGGGTCTGGGATCTCCGCAAAGCGGGACTTGGATTGCTGATGGGGCTGGGGCGGAAAAGTCCGTCGCCAACGTTTGTTGAGGATACGGCCGTAAGGGTGGAAGATCTTCCGGATTATATCGCCGAGTTTCAGCAAATTCTTGATAGCCATAACACATCCTGTGTGTTTTATGCGCATGCATCGGTGGGCGAACTTCACCTGCGTCCCGTTATAGATACTATGAAACCGGAAGGAATAGAGACGATGAAGCAAATCGCCGGTGAGGTAGCCAGTCTTGTAAAAAATTACCGGGGATCGCTTTCAGGTGAACACGGCGACGGACGGGCGCGGGCACCTTACATTGAAATTGTTCTTGGGAAAGAGATGATGCCGCTGCTGAGGAAAACAAAGGAGATCTGGGATCCGGAGTATCGCTTTAATCCCGGCAAGATTCTTGACCCAAAACCGATCGACAGTAATCTGCGGTTCAGCCCCGACTACAAACGCCCCGATGTGGAAACAGCTTTTAACTGGCGGTCAGCCGACGGGTTTGATAACGCCCTCGAGCAGTGCAACGGCGCCGGAGTGTGCCGTAAGCTGGCCGAAAGCGGTGGAACTATGTGCCCTTCCTATCACGCCACACGTGAAGAAATAGATAACACTCGAGGACGTGCCAACTTGTTTCGACAGCTTTTTTCAGGCGAGCAAAAAGAGGCCTTCGGCTCTGAAGATCTGAAGGAGGCACTTGACCTCTGCCTGAGCTGCAAAGCGTGCAAAAGCGAGTGCCCCGCCAACGTGGATATGGCGAAGATGAAGGCTGAGTTTATGAACGGGTATCACAAAAAAAACGGGATAACCGCCGGCGAACGGTTTTTTGGTCAGCCGGAAAAACTGTACCCGCTTGCCTCTCTGTTTGCGCCCATCACGAACTTTGTCAACAAACAGAAGCCAACAAAGGTTATTCTTGAAACGCTATTTGGAATTGACTCTCGCAGAGATCTTCCGGAATTTGCCCCGCAAACGTTCAAATCATGGTTTAATAAACATGAGTCTGAATACAACGTAGCAGGCACCAAACAGGTCGTGCTCATGGTAGATATTTTCACGAACTACCATGATCCTGACATTGCCGTTGCCGCCTGCAAGGTTTTGAGATTTCTCGGCTACACCGTGATGGTTCCGGGAATCTGGCCAACGGGCCGTCCGCAAATTTCCAAGGGCTTGCTTGATGAAGCCTCTGACATTTGTGAAGAGAACATTCGCCGCTTTTTCCCATTCGCAGACCTCGGTATTCCGATTGTGGGACTCGAACCGAGTGAAATCCTTACATTGCGGGATGAATACACCGATCTTTGCAGCGACGACAGCCTGAAAAAGGCAGAGCTGATTGCCGAAAACAGTTTTCTGTGGGAAGAGTTTTTAGTTTCTGAACTTGCAGCCTCCGACCCTATTGATCTCGGAAAAGGCAAAAATATTCAGCTTCACGGACACTGCCACACCAAGGCGCTGGTTGGCAATGACCCGCTGATGCAGGCATTCAGGCATCTCGGATTTGCGCCTGAAGAGATGCAGACCGGATGTTGTGGTATGGCAGGAAGCTTCGGCTATCAAGCCGATAAATATGACGTATCGATGCAGGTTGGTGAGCAAACTCTCTTTCCTAAGGTTCGTGCCTTTGACAAAAAAACGGCCATTTGTGCACCCGGATTTTCATGCCGGCACCAAATTGCCGACGGCGTACAACGCTCCGCCAAACACCCGGCGGTGATCATGGCGGATGCTTTGGATAATGACGACTGATAATCCAGACCTGACAGCGCACCCGCGCCTTTCGGGTTCCTGTCAGCGTCGGGGCGATGATCCCCTGAACTCGCGTTATTATAATGGCGCATAACTACCTCCCAACGCTGACAGATCCAGCCAAAGCAACGTCTGCCCACATTTCCGATGGCCCCAAACCCCGACTCTTCCAGGAGTTCTCCAACTGCTGTCGAACGCGCTTGGAGGTCGTTAGTCAGAGGACCTGCCGGAGTGGACGAGCGTTTTTTTTGCGAGGGCTCCCGGCAGAGTCCGGGGTAAATCTTCA
>Ga0136596_1001366_pt1 | contig 11076 bp, 5 predicted proteins | sample AntRauTorcE11897_FD_101387 | JGI IMG/M metagenome (GOLD analysis project Ga0136596, IMG submission 101387) | Saline lake microbial communities from Rauer Islands, Antarctica - Metagenome Torckler E11 #897 | ecosystem: Environmental > Aquatic > Non-marine Saline and Alkaline > Saline | place... | reverse complement strand
TGGAGGATTAGTACGAGCTGCAGTTGCGGCATCGTCAACTGAATCAACATTATAAACAGTGGGACAAACTGGCCCTGTACTAGTAGCTGCTGTCGTTTGAGCAGGAGGATCAGTAGCAGGATTTGTAGCTGGCGTTGCAGCACTTTCATCATTGTCATCATCGTCAACTGAATCAACATTATAAACAGTGGGACGAACTGGCCCTGTACTAGTAGCTGCTGTCGTTGCTGGACCAGGACTGCCTGCTGTTCTTGCTGCTCGATTTGATGCTGCCAGAGCTAGCCCTATTCGAACTGCTTCTGCTCGCACTTCTGCTTCTCGAGCTTCTTGCGAGTGGCTATTCTGTGTGAAAGGTGGAATGGCACCTTGTTGAGTGTTTGCTGGAGCAGCTCCCATATCGGCCTGTGTGGAAGGTGGAGGTGGAGTACCAGTACGAGTTGTAGCAGCAGCTGGGGGAGGAGGCCTAGTACGAGCTGGAGATGCTGCTTCTTCTGCGTCCATTTGGGCATCCATCTGCTCCTGCTTTTTACCGTAGTAATAAAGAAACTCACCACATGCAAATTTTATATAATGGTTGAAGTCCGCACTAACACGTTCATTGCCCCAGTAAATTGCATTCTCAAAAGCCAGTCTCTGAAGTGTTTTTACCTGCTCAGGTAATGCAACACCATAGAGGGCAAGCTCCCAGTCTCCGTTTTCCCTCTGTACAAGAAAAATACACTGGCTGATGTTGTACCACTTCAACCTTGAGTTCAACACATCCATGTCATTTCCGCTGGAAGAGCTCGCTGTACTGCTCAAACTACTCGCTGAAGCATTGGTTTGAGGACTTTGACTGACGTGAAATGGGGCTGCAGTATGAACTGGATCAGGACTCCCATCGGGTTGTTGTCTATCTTGTCTTCCTCTTTGATCTCTGTTCTGTCTTGTTTGCTGTTGACGTAGGAATTGCTCCCTATCTTCGGGACGATGTAGATACAAGCGCAATGGAGTATTTGCTGTTCTTGTTGGCTGGGCTATCTGCTTTCTATTATCACTGGCACTATCTTTGGTAGTATTCGATTGGCTTGCTGTGCTTTGCTGGCTAGCAGTGGGCTGATTTTCTTGAGAGTAACGGACAGGACTTTGACTGACGGGAAATGTAGCTGGATCATGACCCACGTTGGGATTATTTGAAGCGCCATATGGCTGACCTCTGGCTATGCTGCGTTGAAATCGTTGCTGCTGGTTAGTCCAACGAGAAAATTCTGCTGCCCTGTCTAGTCGCTGACGCAAATCATCCAATGGAGGGCTAACAAATGGAGTTCTCCCAGCTGCTGGAGGTTGCTGTTCACTGGCGGCAGGGCGGCTGACTCCATTGTTGTTTTCTTGGCGGGTTCCATAACTTGGTGGCTGGGGGTAGCCACCATGGCTGTTGTTAGGAGCGTTGTTGGGAGCCATTGTCATTGAGAAACAACAAAGTAACTGTGCTGTTCGAACAATATAAAAGAAAAAGACGAGATCAATGTTGTCGAAGCTGATTAATTGCAATTTTATGAAGAAATAGTGCTAGGAAAGCAAATGATTGTGAAGTGTTCCCACGCTGAGGAAACCATCCACGCTGGTTTCGTTTCCATTTTTTGAGATTTGAGGCAACCACGATTCAAATCACAGTTTCAAATTTCAAAAACATCGTTTGTTTCTTCTGTTGTTTTCGGTACTTCATCCTGCAAAAAAATAAGGAACAGAACAAGAAGTAAAACAGTAGAGTTTGTACTAGGAAATGGTGTCTAATACTGGCAACTAATACTTTTATTAATATGCAAGTTCCTTTGCTCATACAGCTTTATCACCATCATAAAAAAGAAAAAAATCCCAATTCTTCTTTTGCTTATTGGGTATGTGCTTCACTTGGACTACCACCCAGATCTTGGTCTTTTCTCGCACAAAGTAGAAAAGCGGCTTGTTTTGCTTGTCATTGGGACGGACAATAGCTATAACACTGACACCATAGTAATCACTGTACTTCACTTTACAATCGTGCTCGTTCTTCTTGGAACCTTTGGTCTTACTGAAGATTCTGCTCTGGAAAAAGTGGCACTGAGCAAAAGCAGGGCAATTAGAGCCAAAGACCACCAGCATTGAAGCATGCAGGTGCAACCTGGCATCATCACCAGAGTGGAATACAAGCCGCTGTTCCATTATCCCTGTACTCCCACAGAAATCCAGTACCTTGGCATCAAGGACATTTTTGGCGAAACTGACAGCAAAGTCGTGTGCATCAGTTGTCCCAAAGTCAATGCCCAGCGAACTGTGGACAGCCCCAAAAGGATTAGGGCCACTGAGCTTTCCTTCCAACTTGGAAAATTGCTCCGACATTTTGAGCTCTCGGACACAGACATGCTCCTTCCCCAGAATTGCTTTGTTGTTGATGAGATCAAAACTTTTCTCTTTGAGGACTTCAGCAACAGTACAATCAGACCGCCGCAGGAAATCAAAGAGTACTGGCAACACTTCTGGGAAGGTAACAGGTTTCGTAATCAGCAGTGGGGGGTCACTCTCCTCCATAAGGACGGAAATGTCACCAATAGCAGGGAAGTCATTAGGAAATGAAGAACACTCCTTCAGCTGCTTAAAGTTGCAGAACGCCCTGCCAGCTGCCCTGTCCATTCCGTCCAAAAGTGCATCTGCTGATACACTTTTGGATGGCTGTTTGCTCTGGCGCTTCTTCTTACCCCCCTTAGAGGATTTTGACATGGCTCTCTTTCGCTTAGTACTAGCTGGACCTGCTTTCCGTGGAATAGGTTCATCACCAGTCAAGCTGCTCTCGAAATCTTCAGCTGCACCCTCATTTGTTACAATTGTTCCAGGCGGAGTATCCCTAGGAGTAGATGATTGGAGGCAGAGTTTACTTGGATCAGATTTGGTCATCATCTTGGGCTTTAGCTCCCTTACCATTGGCTCAATTTCCATTATGGCCTTGGTCCGGGCATAGTATTTTATGGAATCCACAATCTCAGACAGAGTCTGCTGCTTGGTCTCACTCTTGGCGAAATCCTTATCCATGATACTGAACCACGCAAAACGAGAAAGACGGTCTTCTTTGGCTTCTGGCATCTCACCCTCAAATGCCAGGCGGAAATTCTCAAGGAAGGAATCACACTCTTCGTCCTCTCTCCAAAAATAATTGACTTCTTCCGGTGGGAGAGCATTGCAGGGCTCAAAGGGCGCAGCCATCCTCTGAAGTGGCTTTCCACCAGGACCTGATGGGGGGAAGAACTCCCTCAGAATCCCACCCTTCTGGTAGTGCCGTACTATTTGCTGGGAGAAAGTTAAGTCCTTTGGACCACCACCAGAGCGGTTGCCCTCACATGATATTGACTCCGCTATTGCTAGATGGACGTCAAGGGCGTGAGCCACGGTGGGCAGGAAGGTTTGATTCTGTGCCTTCGATCGCGCTTTCAAGGCTGGATAATTCTGCGAGGCTGATGCAGTGTTCAGCACTGCCAACTCAAGGCACTGGGATGGGAGTAAGCCTACTAGGGCTCCAAACTGGATGGCATTCTGTGCAATGAAGTCACCTGCATCTGGCATCAACTTCAGGTGGTCGTGCAGTGACTTGAATGCTTTCTGCTTTAGCTCCTGATTGTCCCCTTGAAAGATTGCACGGTTTTGTTGCATTCTTGCCTTGTTAACTGCACTTCTTACTGCAAGCAAGGATTTCCTCAACCATAGCCCGTCTTTTGTCTTGCCTCGAATTGCAGCACCTGATCTCGGGAGCGGACCACTGAAGAACCCACCAAACAGACGGTGCAACTCGCTGTGCATAAGGGTAAAATAGCAAGCCTCCTTCGTAAGGGTAGGAGGGCACTCGGCCCACTGATAGATGACAGTAGCCATGGCAAAAGTACAATTGCAGAACGCTGCAAGCACTACAAACTCCATGCTGTCCAAGAAGGAAAGGGGTATCTTTTGATGGAGCTTGAGGAAGGCATCCACCAAGGGACCCCAGTGTCCAATGGTTTTGTCAACTGCAAACTTGTTCACAACAGCAGCTGATACAATATTCTCGTCTTTTTTGTCAAAAAGAATAACCACACCATCTTTTCCTCGGCCAGCCATAAAGGCGGGGATCTCCTCAGGGGTAAGAGCTGCCCGGTAGGACTCGTGCTTGGATTGGCGCAGCTCCTGGAGTTTTTCTTTAATATCAAGGATGGGCTCCTTGTATGCAATATAACGGCCTACAGCATCGTCAACAGACTTTCGAGAGTAGGCAATGTTGGTCTGTCGGACAATGGCTTTAACATAAATGCCTGGGAAACCAGGGACATCCAAACTGGCAAGAAAAGCTCTTCCAAAACCTAGGATCTCAGGGAAGTGAGGGGAGTTGAGGTCATCAAAATGCTTCTCCAGCTTTGAGGGGAGTAAGTGCTTGGCCTGTGTCTTCAAGATGTTCACATTAAATTCACTTGTGTCGACAGCGGAATGCTTGGCAAAAACACCAGTGACTTGGAGGACAAGAAGTGCAGCAGTGAGTGCGTCAATATTGAGGCGGTCCTCCTGGTTCTTGAGGAGCTGTGTGTTGAAACGGTCATTGCGATGTTCCATATGCTTGGTGGTTAACATACAGTCGGAGAGATCTCCTGCAAGGGAACGTGAAAGGTCGGTTTGAACCAGCCCAGCAAGCTTCGACATGAACCAAAGGTGTTCAGCAAGGTCCTCGCTGGCACTGCCAGGGGTTGGCATAGATACCCCAAGGTCTTCCTCGCCATTCTTGCTTTTCCTGGTAGTGCACATTCCACAGGTCCAGCCAGCTGCTACTTGGTAGTTACCACGGCCCTTGTCTTTAGAAACCTGGCCACTTGCAAACTTCTTATAGAGGGCAAGCCCATGCACTGGATTCTTGCTGTCAAACTCAGAAGCCATGTCTCCAATCAGATCAGTGTACTCCTTGGTCCCCTGGTTCAGGACCAGCACAAAGGAATTCTTCCTCTCTGTCTCGTCACTTGGAAAGCAAGAGGCTTTTGCAGAGTAATACTGAACTTCGACGTTGTTCTTATCTGACTGAACCTTGGTAGGGAACAAACTGCCATTGGACTCGGAGTAATGAACATTTCTCTGTTGCGCAGCAACAAGGGGGGGGTTAGTTGCCATGATGACATTTCATGGTGCTTTAGATGCACAATCATGAATCCAAAATTAAATTGGAAAATATCCAGACGTCGGCAGAAAGTTTTAGTGGAAGCCAGCTCAATAGCAAAAAAAATTGCTACAGCCTGGATTAAGCTTTGGCTTTCCACTAAACTTTTGCCGACCTTAGGTCAATTGCATTCGGTGCCTTGTCATCCAGTTTTCCTGCTCGCAAAGACGCGTTTTCGTACCGGACAGGAGGAATGGTTCGCTCATGGTATTTGTGGTGGATGCACTGCAGGGCCTTTGAAGATAGGAGATTATGTGGCTAGTAGTTTCCAAAAAGAATATCTGTTGCTAGGAGCCAGGCTGTGCCCTCCTAGTCACCAAATTCCTTTTTGAAAACTTCGCCGCTCACACAGGACTTTTGTGAAAAAGTCTCTGCGTGGCCTCAACTTCGCAGGGACCCAAATGTCATCGAAACCACCAACCTTTCTTGCAGCCACACTCCCAGAAGGGTATCGATAATAACGTCCGGCTTGGTAAAACTGGTTTCCAGCGGTGAATACAATTGCCCGTCCCGAGATAACCTACTATCTACCCTGACACTAAGCGGCGAAAAACAATAAAGTTTCACACTCACCTGGTTTGCATCCTTGACAACATATGCCTGGAATTGAAACACGGGGGCAATCTCAATTTTGTGGATGGCTTTCATCTTCTTGAGGCGACCAACATCGGCTCCCTCACGTACAGAAGAAACAGAGTACCCGTGCGGTTCTTCGTATTCCTCAAAAGTGAGGTACTTTGGCTTGTCAGCATTAATGCCATCAAGTTCCTCCTGGGAAATGAGTGATTTGGATAGCCCGTCCAAGAATGAAACCTGCTGTTTCCCCTTAGCAGGAGTGTTGTCAGGGGACACGGTCTCGGCAGCAGTCTGAGCAGCAGGTTCCTTTGAAGAGGACACAATAGAAGAAAAGGCCTTGGCCACAGCAGCGGAAGCAAAGGAGGACATGGTGATTGAGAGAATGGTGACAATTTAGGGAATTTAGTACTCAGTAGTATTTTGCCAAGAAAATAAAATAAGTGAGCTCATTGGATCCTAGAATAATATTTTAAATTACAGCCAGGAGAACTGGATAGATGCCCAAGATTAAAGCGGATGCAATGAACTGCTAAGCAGCCGGCTGTGCACTATAATAATAGTTCCGCCGCGACCGAGGGACAACAACTAGGTAGATGCCCAAGATAAAAGTTGCTTATTGACAACCAGCATCAGATAGAGCAACCATCTTGCCAGCAGAATGACCGCAGAATAATGGGTTTTTTCAGGATTAGAATTATCAGCGACGATGGCGTTGCGCTTATGAAGCAGGTCTTGACCCATCTTGCTCGCGGGGAACATGATTCAATTGCCGCATAATGCTGCTTTTTTTTAGGATTAGATGGCCGGTCTTTCGAAGAATAACATAAATAGCGACCGCATAATGATGGGTTATTCCATGATTAGATGATTGCAGAATAATATGAAGTTGGTCTTGGCCATCTCGCTAGTCATTAAAAGAGACAAGGAGATAGTCTTGGAATAATAGTCTTGGTCATCGCGGAGTGGTTGTATTACTATAGTTGGACATCTCAGAATGGTAGTGCACTTGTTGCTGCTCTAAAGGTCGAGAGAATTAGAATGGATTTATAGTAGTACATCCAATGACAGAAAATTTCTTAGGAAAAAATCTTTGTCATTGGCGCGACTTCAGCACTGATTTGAGTTCAGTCTTGGTAAATTCAAGAAGCTTGAAACTAACAGAGCTCGTGTGACGTGTCTCCACGCTGATCAACTGAGCGTGTTCCGAGCGGCTGGACTGCTCGACTTTTCGATGGCTGGCTGTGCATATAGTGCAAACTACTACTCTAGTAGTAGTAGCTAGAGAGGAATAAATAATAAATTGGAAAAAGGAAATTATTTTATTTCACCGACGGTTTCTGGAGAACTTATTATCAGCATAAGAGTGAAATAGTTCCGCCCAGTCACTGAAAGGCCTAATTAGGTAATAGATATGGTGTGCAAAAGCATGAGGCTGGACCGATGTGTCAGGTATAGTAGCATCGAAATCGGGGAAAGCATTGAGTGGGCCGCCAAGGGTATCGCAACTGTAAACAACTGGCGTAGGGGAATACTTCTTCTGATATTTAATGTGGTTACAATTTTCGTCTTTGTGTAGATCAACATTCCACTTCTGGCATTTGTAGACGAGCTGCTGGTCGTAGTGGGCGGAATCGTCGTTGCTCATTTCTGTCTTCAGGGAGTGCCCGATAAAAAAGTAACCCGAGGTAGTTATCAGCTCTTGGCAGTATGGGATGCCGATAGGGGCCTTGGGTATCTGCGAAATGTGTAGAAAGCAGAGGAGATGACACGGAACACGCATGATTTTTGCTTTCCCCTTCCTTTGTTTTATCTCGAAGTTCACATACGCCCAGTGTTGTCGAGCAAGCTTCTCCGTACCGCAGCATGGATGAGCGTGAAAGATCTGGCCGTCACGGTTAGTCTTCGTAATTATGGAAACACCTAATTCGGGTTTGGGCAGACAATTCAGTATGTGTTTGCGGACCAAATCGACAACTTCTTGACAGGAGATGGGACTGTCGGGACTCCATAGAGGGACGGCTGCCTGAGGCTTCTTCGAACCTACTTGGACCGTATCCGGCATAATGCGAAGAAGGCATGTCTTGCTGTAGGAAATTGCTGGACCGTGCTCTTTCTCTTCTTCGCTGTCGCTTTCATCTGAATCGGTATCGTCTTGTTCTTCTTCTTCTTCTTCCGCTGGTGGACGCTTGATTCGGTCCAGCGGGATTACCTCATTCTCGATAACACTGAGTGCCTTCTTCAGCTTGTAACTCTCTAGCCAGCGGTTTGCAACCTGATGAACAACTGTGCCATGCCTTCGCTGCGTGTTCTTCACGGGGATCTTGGCGTTCTCGATGTGATTGTGCTCTCCAGGCGAAGAGCTAAAGTTCTCAGGAGAGCCAAACCTTTTAATATCATCGCACGTGTGAACTGGGAGATGGGCTTTCAAGGTCTGGTTACCATTCCCTTCTTTTCGTGGGAAAGAAGCAAAGTACTTATCCAGGAATTGGGGGATGAATTTCTCTACTTTTTCAAGGTGCGATTTGGGGATACTTGTGCTTTTGCAGAATGCACCGTAAAGCAGAAGGAGCTGAAGGCCATGGACAAGATTATTGCACTCTTCTTTACCAATCCGGTGCTGGAGGAAACCAGGTACATCTTTGTCGGATGAAGCCTTGTATTTCTTTTTATCGTGATCGTGATTGTGCTCAATGACTAGAATCAGGAAAAGGATGATAGCAACACCAAAAAACTCACTGGCCTGCATATACGACAGCTTAGTAATACCATTTGGAAAGCACATACGCGGCAGAGTTTGGTCACTCTGACACTTCATGTAAGACGCAATCTTTGCTGCAAGTGCCTCTGTCCGCTTTAGCACATCGGTTACAAAGACACCGTTTCTCCGCTGACCATCCTGCTCCTCGGCCACTGGGTCGTCGTCAGGGGCTAAGACATACTCATCCTCGTCGTCCTCTTCAGACTTCTTCTTCTTTTTCTTTTTACCGTCAGCATTGGCCTTGCGCTTGTATATCTTCACTTTGATGCCAAGACAGTACTGAACTGCTCGCTGCAGTATACCCAGGAGAAAAGCGTGTAGGATCTCGGCTGGGGTGGCTCCATGGGGGCCTCTTTCCTTGTCGGCAAAGAGCAGATGCTGGGTGTAGTCTAAGCCGATATCTTTGTAACCCATTTCCCAGAGTTTTGCCCCGTGCTTGCTTTTTTTGTACCCCACAGGGTGCAGCGGTAGCGCTTGCTCCACTTTTACCTTCCGCCTGTCAGATATGTCCGCATGGTTGGTATATGTGAACTTTGCATACGGTTTGTCGAATCTGTCCATGAGTGCATTGCAGATGCGACAACTCTTGTAGTTCATTACCTTGCCAAGGAGCTTGTCGTGGCCCTCCGTGTCACCTGTGTTGACGTGGATAGGGATGTGGAGACGAACGTCATGAATTTGGCTGGGAGAGGGGTAGGCAAGGGCGAAGTCAATTCCCTCCAGCCTCTGATACTGGACAAACTCGGCAAATAGGAACTGCATGATGAACTGCAGATCCGTAGATTTCTGGTCAGATGTGGCCTGTGGGGCCACTTGATCAATGTTGGGCACATATCCCAGTTTCATCCATGCCCTTGGCATGTTCCTTATCTGACGGCGGAAGAGGCCAAAAGTGAACTCCAGGGGTTCCAGTGTGATTTTGCTTTTCCCCGCCATGTGGGTCTTATCCTGAAAGAAAACATGTCCATTGTATACATCTTTTTCTTTGTTGGTGCAGTAAAGATTGTATCCATCTTTCCAGACTGAGCCAGAATCAAGGTCGTTGTACTCGTCTGCAAAAGCTCCGGGAGGGAGACCAAAAGGCGACTTGCTGGGGAGAAGCAGATTCTGGCCCTGCATGAGGGCGTTGTATGTCAGAAGTAACAGAGCCATGTCATCGTAATGGAACCAGGTTATATTGACCGGTACTTTTGTTGCGGGAAGGACCACTTTGGTCCTCTGGGGCTTAACTTCAGCAAGTCCATACATTTCATCTATAGCCTTTAGAACTGACGCCCGGTTGGTGACCTTCATTCTTGGATCAATCGGGAACCCGTATTCCTCCATCATCTCATAACAGATATCCATTACCTTTTTGAATAGAGTGAGTGGGTGCCCCTTGAGTGCAGCTGCCATTTTAATATGGGATTGCAGGACTTTTGTTTCCAGCTCTTCGAGTGGCTTTGGTTGGTTGCGGAACTCACCATTGCCAAGGCGGTCAAGAAACCTTTGGGAAGAAAGCTTATCAACTCGAGGGAACTCAGGGGGCCAATCGGTGATATCAACAGAATTGAGGCAGTCAACTACAGATTTTATATCAGTGGGATGGGTGTGGGAAATATCTTTTGCGGCAGGGGCAGGGCTTTCATAGTCATCATCGTCCGAATCTGGGCCTGGCATTCCTTCATCTTCATTGTCTGTTCCTGCTGGTGGCATTTCTTCGTCTTCAGTTCCTGCTTCTCCTGCCGCCAGCAATAATTCTAAGGCATTATACATGCTGTCATCCTCTTCCTCATTGTCAGTGGGGGGAGGCATACCTTGGCTCTCTTGGGTTGAGGGCCAGCTAGTGCGGGCACAGCACCTGTGGTAGCACTGGAGATACTTTCCAGGTGGTCATTGTAGGCCTCGAGGCAATCAAGATTCCGCAGGTGTTTATAATGCTGTGTGAAAGCTTGCGTCGATGCAAAATTCCTACCACATTTATTGTTGGGGCAAACAATGCTATTGCCGTAGTAAATGTAGTTGGGGTTCTTGTGATCATCCATGATGAGCTGACTGCATTCAATGTATTGCTTGGCTGTATATTGCCTTAGATGCAGCTACCATACCAGAAAAGAAGAAACGAAGCAATAGCCGGACTACTATTACTGGGTGAAAAAGCTTTAGAAACTGTTGACAAACAGACGGGATTGGTATAATATGTTCATGGCGCAGAAATATTTGTCTATGGTAGGCAACACATGTTATGTAGGGGACTGTTTGTTTGTTTTCGATAAAGTATGTCAGTTTAGTACATATTATGTTATTGAAAAACATATCCAGTGGTTTTCAGTGACGTCTGTCTGGTTTTGGCAGGGTTGGGGCACATGTTTGCCCGCAGAGGGTCGAGCGCGCTAGAAAAGTTCTTGTGATGAAGTGGACGAGGCAGGAACAACTCCCGCGGAAGGAGTGGTAGAGGTCATGGCAACAGCAATAGCAACAGACCTAGCAACAGCAATAGCAAAGAGCTGAAGTTCAGCCAGAATGTCACAGGAGCCAGTGGAGTAGCCTATGGAACAGTGAAGGATGCAATCCTGAGACACAT
>Ga0136596_1001362_pt1 | contig 11087 bp, 13 predicted proteins | sample AntRauTorcE11897_FD_101387 | JGI IMG/M metagenome (GOLD analysis project Ga0136596, IMG submission 101387) | Saline lake microbial communities from Rauer Islands, Antarctica - Metagenome Torckler E11 #897 | ecosystem: Environmental > Aquatic > Non-marine Saline and Alkaline > Saline | place... | reverse complement strand
GTCCAGGGCGTACTCGTCCCCGGACACGGCGTCCTTGAAGACGCATTGAGCCTCGACGGAGGCCGCCCCGATGTCGACCATGTCGGCCTCGATGAGTTGCCAGTCGGATGCGGGCAGCGAGATAGGCGACCACGCGCCCGCGCCCTGGTCCCATTCGTCGGCGCGGACGTCGTCGTCCGGCCCGTCCTGGAGCCACAGTCGCACGAGGCCGTTCTCGACGACCAGCTCGTCGTCGCCCCTCGGCTGGCGCCCCGGGTTGAAGACGCGGCCCCACTGGACGATGCCGTTCGCGTCGGTGGGCTCGGCTGCGCCGTACGTGTCCCAGACGGCCACGTCGACGTCGCCCTCCTCGTCGTATCCCGCGGACTTATACGCGATTACGGGGTCGTCCCCGAGGCCGTCGGGCGCGTCGGCCGCGTCGTATAGGTCAACGCCCCCGAACCTGGCGTCGACCGTGTCGATCGGGGTCGCCCCGGCGGACTCCGTCATTGTGTCATTGTACCACTTAACCCTCGTCGCGGATGACGGGACCCCGACCGGGGCCGTGAGGCCGTTGCCGAACACGTTGCCGGGCGAGGGCTGCGATAGGTTGATCGAGACGGCCCTCCGGTGGGACCACCTCGTGCCCCTGCGAGCCAGGCTCGCGGAGACCCCGACGAGCCTGTCGGACTGCGGCTTGAGCCTCCCCGAGCTCTCGCTCGACACGGCATAGTATCCGTCGGTCTCCGTCTCGCCCCCGACGCCCGACAGTGTGAGCGCCTGATGGTTCTGCGACGAGAGGAGCTCCCTGAGGCTGAGGGCGAGGCGGTCCGCGTACAGCCCTCTGTACTGCACCGACAGCTCGAGGTCGGACGGGCCGCCGGACACGGGCTCGACGTTCGACCCGCCGGCCAGGAAGCCCTGCTTCGACAGCTTGCTCTCCGACTTCTCGTCGGTGTTCCGTATCGAGTCCCTGGGCATCGGCGCCCTGTACAGCCTGTATTCGTTTGGCATGTCATGTCACCTCTGGTCATTGAAGCCGGCGTCCCACGGCTCGTCGAAGGAGGCGGCCGCGATGCAGGTCATGCGCCCGTCGTACCCGTCGCTCTTCTGTGCCTTCGTGCTCGCCTGCGGCCCCTCGAGCACGACGTCGACCGGTTCGTAGAGGGTGTCGGGGTCGGACGTGTGCTCGCCGTACTCCAGCGTCGCCAGGTTGCGCGAGTCTATCTGGCCCACGTTGATGTATCGCATGAGCACGTCGATCTGCGTCTGCGGTCCCTGGCCCGTCGCGGACGTCTGGGTCCGCGACGGCGAGGCGTCGTCGCCCCACTGCAGGGGCACCCCGTCTGCGTCTCGAGAGCCCACCCAGCCGCGGAACTCGATGTCCACCGTCCACTGGCCGCCGCCGAGGTCGAGGTAGAACCCGCGCCTCTTCGATGGCTCCGTCGAGCGGTCGGCCTCGTCGTCGAGGAAACCCGCGATGACCGAGTTGACCGTTGAGCCAGTGCCGCTGAGGATGAACCCCGTCCGGATCTTCGGGCGCACCATGAGGTTCCCGGCCATCTCGAAGACGCCGGTCTCGTCGACGCCGTCGTTGTCGGCGTCCGCCTCGATGGTCAGCCTGGCCCGGTCGAGCGGCCCGGTCACGGGATCACCTCGCGCCTGACGGCCTCGATGACCTCGTCCTTGAGGCGTTCGGTGTCGACGCCCGTGCTCTCCGCGGCCTGTTCGATGTTGATACTGAACTCGTTGACGAGGTCGCCGCCGGCGCTGTCGTTGCCGCCGTCGGGCGAGCCGCCGTCGTCCGGACCGCCCGTGAGGCCGTCGAACCAGTCGGGCGGCTCAGGCCACTGCAGCTGTTTCGTCAGGTCCGGCAGCTCCGGCCACTCGAGGCTGCTCAGCGACGGCAGGTCCGGCAGCTCCGGCCACTCGAGCGACGGCAGGTCCGGCAGCTCCGGCCACTCCGCCTCGGAGGCGATGTCCGGGATCTCCGGCCATTCGACGTCCGGTAGCTCCGGCCACTCGAGCGCCGACATGTCGGGGAGCTCGGGCCAGTCCGGCAGCTTGGGCATCTCCTTGAATTCAAGCTTCTCGTCTGTCACGTTGCCGCCGAATCCCCCGTCCTCGTTCCTGAACTGCCCGAACAACTGCGGGTCGTCGCCTATGTTGTTTTGTTCGGCGAACTGCTTGTGCCCCTCCTCGCTTGTTGACGCGACGCCGGCCCCGGCAAGGCCGAGTAAGCCTAGCGTTCCGCCGACCAACGCGCCGAGGCCCATGGAGGCTCCGCCTATGCCCGCTCCGAGCCTCCCGAGGGCGCCGCCTCCGGCGGCGCCGCCGAGCAGCGACCGGCCCCCGCCCGAGCCGCCGCCGGTCGCTGCGTCCTTGGCGACGGTGCGCCGGATGCGCTTGAGCTCCTTGACCATCTGCTTGCGCTGCCTGCGGGCGTCCGCTGTTGCTGCGGCCCCGGCTGCGCCCGTGTCGCCATTGGCGCCGCCGTCGCCCTGCGACGCGCCTCCTGCGTCCGACCCGCCGGACGACCCGTCGTCGCCGGAGGTCCTGCGCTTTATGGCGCGATAGGACCTGCCCGCGGTCCGCCCGCCCGGGACGACCCGCTCGAGGCGCCTCTGCATGCCGTCGGGGTCCATCGCCGGGACGACCTCGCCGGCCGTCTCGAGCGACGACTTGATCCGGTCGGCCGTCCGCCTGAGGCCTCCCTCGTCGACCTCGGTGGACACGCGCCCCTTGATCTTTGCTTCACGGACCATCTATCTTCTGCACCTCCTCGCGGTTCTCGATGTACGCGACGGCGGACGAGAGCGAGAGCTCATCCGGGTTCACTCCCCTGTAGACGAACTCGGCTGTCCATCTGGCCGCGGTATCTCGTCCCCCAGCGAAAAAGCTGCGAGGTCCTCGTCGGCGGCCCCGCCGTTCAGGTCGCTCACGCGCACGTACAGCCATTCGCCGATCGCGTCGGGGTAGGCTCCCGCCTTGTGCGGCGCGCCGTCCGGCGTGCCCTTGACGCCCCGGTTGACGAGAGCCAGCTTGTACGCGCCCATCATGGCGGTGGTGTCGTCGATGCCCTCGTCGACCGTCTTCACGCGGACGATGTCGTCCACGCGCTGCCGGTCGCCCCAGGTCAGCTCCTTGATGCGGAAGACCGAGCCGCCCCACTCGTCGATCTTCTCGCGGACCTGGTCGCGCTCCCGCTCGACCGTCCTGATGTCCGCGTTGATGTCGCGGGCGTCGGCCTCCGCCTCGTCGTATTCGTCGCCGGTCTCCGCCTCGCGGGCCCGGTCCTTCGCCTCCTCCAGCTCGGCGCGGAGGTCGGCGATCTGGTCGTTCATCTGCTCGACGAGGTCGGTCATGTCCGCCCTCATCATGTGGCCTCCACCGTCACCGTGGTCAGGTCGAAGTCGAGCGACTCGTCCACCCTGCTGCTGCTCTCGCCGAGCGAGTCCTCGGAGTACGAGGTCGGGAACCCGCCCTCGCCGTTGAACGTGAGAGACCTGCCGTCCCGGGCGAACTTGAGCTCCATCGGGTACTGGAAGTCGTCGTTCGATGTCGCAGCCATTGAGTCGGCGCCGCCGTACAGCAGGTCCTCCTCGGGCTCTGCGACCTCGGCGGCCGTGTACGACAGGGACGGCTCGTGGTCGTTGACCTCGTAGCCGATTGCAGACCGCGAGTTGAAGCCCTCGATGGGCTGCAGGTTGGGCCACCTGACGTCGAGCCTGGCGTCCTGCACGATGTATCGTTCCGTGGTATCGACGTTGAGGGTTGCGTCCTGGTACCTGAGGATGTCCGCCTCGGCCGGCTCGGGCTGGTCGCCCAGCGGCCAGTCAGCGTCCGCGCCGGTGTACTCGTACCTGTCGCAGTAGAACCCCTCGACGGTGACGTCCGTCTGCGGGTCGCCCACCCTCGGCGACACCGAGGCCGAGTCCGCCACGCACCCCTCGATGACGACCTTGTTGGTTGACGTCCTCGTGGGGTATTCGACGTAGAAGTACATGGGCCTGGGCTCTCCCTCCCAGACGCCGTCCTCGGGTTCGCCGAGGACGGCGTCGAGCCACTCGGTGCCGGTGAGGGTGAACTGCCACCCCCACGATCCGTCGAACGTGCCGGGCTCGATGTCGACCGCCCGCCTGCTGAACGGCGTGTGGATTCGGGACCCCTGGTTGCTCGCCTGGAGGGTCTGGAACTGTGCGTCGTATCCTGGTATGAATGGGGACGGCGCCGTCGGCTCGTCGCGGAACCCGGTGTCCGGGTCCACGTATGCGGCTCCGAACTTGACGTCGCCCCCGTCTATTGCTCTCATGTGTTACACTCCGGGCAGATCGCGCCGCCGAGGCCGTCGATCTTCTCGGCCCCGCACTCGCACGTCTCGCCCTCGTTGTCGCTCTCGTCTATCTGGTCGCTGTACGTCTCCGCGATGATGGCGTTCTGCGTGCCGAGGATCTCGGCGACCTCGGCCGCGCCCTCCAGCCACGCGCGCCTCTCCTCCTCGCTGTAGTCGTCGGGCGGGCCGGGCACGACGGGGTCCGTCATAGGTCCCTCGCGTGCTCGTACGCATTGACCCTGATGTCCGCTCGGTACTCGTTCTTGCCGGCCATGTCGGAGTTGTCGAGCGGCCAGCCCACCTCGACAGAGTCGTACGGCCCGAAGCCGAGTCGCCTGTCCTGGAGGACTGACCTGAGCTCGCCGGAGACGCCCCCGAGCTCCGCGTCCGCCGCGGTGTCGAAGGAGCCGAAGAGCCTCTCCTCGCCGTCCTGCTTGATGCCGTCCACCCGCCTGGAGACGGTCCAGACCTGGAGCACTGCGGTCTCGTCGACCGACTCGTGGGTGTGCCGGAAGCCCATGGGCTCGGCGGTCGGGTCCGACGACTCCTCTATCTTGACGACGTCCGAGGTGCCGAGGAGCTCCATCACGGACTCCTTCGAGAGCACGACCTCGGGGCGCTCGAAGTCCGAGCCCTCGGGCCAGTCGTCCTCGACCACGCTGGCGACCGCCCTCGCGAGCCGGCTCATCCGCCGGCCACCTCGTCGCGCGACCGCTCCATGTATCGGAGCGCCTCGGTGCCCGGGTGGTCTATCTCCTTGAAGAAGACCAGGGGGAACGTGGCCTCGAACATCTCCTGCACCTCCGCCGGGGCGTCCGGCCACTCGAAGGCGAGGAAGTCGGCCTCCTTGGCCCTGATCACGTGCGGCTCGGTGCCGTCGTTGAGGAACTGGGCCGCGTGGTGCGAGAACCCGAACACCCAGTCGTCGCCGTCCCTCTCGGGCGGCATGCCGCTCTGGGCCACGCCGAACGTCTCGTACCCGTACTCGTCGCCCCCGTCAATGAGGGCCTTATTGGCCGCGCTGAACCACTCCCGCGCGATCATCTCCGCCTCCTCGCCCGCGACCTCCTCGGCCCGCACGCGGATCTCCGCGGTATTGAACCCGGGCATCAGAAAGACCGCACCTCCGCGTACTGTTGCAGGACCTTGTCCCAGTCCTTGTTCCACTCCTCGAGCTTGTCCTTGATCCTCATGCCGTCGCCGTCCACCAGCTCGTTGAGCCAGTCGGCGTACGACTGCAGCTCGATGGCGGCCTTGGCCGCGACCGCCTCGCGGACGTCGACCGGGCAGTAGTGCACGACGTCGCCCGCGTCGTGTGCCTTCTCGGTCGTGCCCCTTGTGCCCCTGGCGACGTCTATCGTCCCGTCGCCCCGGGACACCACGTTGACGTACTCGTCGTCGACCTTGACGACACCGCGGCGCGGCAGCATGGTCTCGTCGTCGACCGAAAGGGTGGTCTCGCCCTCGGGCGCTGCGGCGGACAGGGTCGTCTCGCCCGCGTCGTTCCGGCGCCCGCCGCCGAGCGCCCCGTACCTGTACGTGATCTTCGCGTATTCGTCGTGGAGCGACGGGCGGACGTGCGAGGTGCCGTAGCGCGTGTATATCCTGACGTAGCCCTTCTTGCTGTTGAGCTCGTACCGATCGGTGTCGCCGGTGATGTCGCGCCAGTTGTCGCGGCCCCTGCGGACCAGGAGCCTGTCGCCCTTCTCGGGGTCGAGCGGGGCGACATTGCGGTTGTACAGCCAGCTCTTGACGCCGTGCTGGTTCCGCCGCAGGTCGGCCGACAGCGTCTCGTATGTCTCGACCCTGGACTCCTCGCCTACGCGCGCCAGCCTGAGGGGCCGGCCGGTCGACGACTCGAACTCGGCCTCGACGCCCTCGATGCGCGCCGTGACTTTCTCGAGGTCCGACTCCCCGATGAAGTCGCCGCTGTCCAGCGTCGCCTCGTTCATCTGCGGGTTGAACTTCCGCAGGACGTCGACCGGGTGCGCGTAGTATAGCCTCATATTGTGTCAGGTTCAGGCCGTCGTGTACTCGATTACCACTGCCTTCCGGTTGGGCCCGAGCGTCACCGGGTACGACCGGTCGAAGCTCGAGGGCGTGCCGGCGTCGGTGAGCCATGCGTCGATGGCCGCCTGTATGGACGGGTGGATCCCGTCGAGCGGCACCGACCCGGACCCGGTGGTGTTCGCTGCGTTCTTGCACTCGACGACGTCCACGGCGTCCACCATGGGCTAGCTACCTCCGCCCCTCGACGCGGATCCGGACCTCGCCGACGTCGGTGCCAGCCGCGGCGTCCGTGCCGTCTGCGACGTCCACGACGGACAGCTCGTCGTCGAGGTGGTCGTAGTCGACCTTGTAGGAGCCGTCCTCCTGGCCGACCACGACGGCGCCCTCCTTGTTCTGGATGCCGGTCTCGGCGTCCGGGAACGGCTCTGCGCCCGTGCCGGAGAGGGAGTCGATGTCGATCGTGATGAACTCGACGTTGTACACGCCGAGGTTCTTCTCGCCCATCAGTCACCGCCCCCCGTGATGACCTCGCGGAGTTCCGCCTGGCTCATCTCCGCGTCTTCGCCCTCCGCGTGGCCGGCGAGCCACTCGGCGAACTCGTTCTTGCTCGAGCTGAGGGTGATGTCGTCGGCGTCCTCGCGCAGGGTCTCTGCCGCCGCCTTCAGCTGGGACCTCGAGTACCCGTCGTCGGGGTGCGCCAGCTTCGAGGCGAGCGTGGTCTCGTCGTCCTGGATGTCGCTGTCGTCCAGCCCGGCGACGTCCTTGAGCTGCTCGCGGATGCCGTCGGTCGTGGTCTGGAGCGACTCGATGCCGAGCCGGTCGAGGACGCGCCTCTTGACCTCCCCGCCGCCCGCTCCGGACTTGAAGATGTCCGGCGCGAGGTAGTTCCGGTCGAGGAGCGCCCCCGCGATCGCCTTCTTCGAGTACTCCACGTCGAAGTCCGCCCGGTTCTCGTAGTAGCCGAGCCCGCGGTCGGGGACGAAGGCGACCTCCGTCACGCCGCGGGTGAAGCCGCCGTACGAGGGCCAGTAGCCCTGCGTCCGGACGGCGTTGTCCGTGTACAGCTGGTGGTCGCCGACGTAGGTGACGGCGACCAGCACGACCTCCTCGTCGTGCTCCTCCTCGTCTTCGAAGTGCCGCTGTGATGCCTTAACAACCATCGGACTACTCCTTGAGGTCCCGGAGCTTGCCCTGGTGGTTGAATCGGTTGCAGCGGATCTGGTGCGTCGTCAGGAGGCCCTGCTGCTCCACGAGGTTGTCGAGGGCGAGGGTGTTGGTCGACTGGCCGAGGCCCGCGGTCTCGACTGTCATTGGGATGTACGTCTCGACGCCGAGCTTCGGGATGTTCTGCCCGGTGACCGGGTCCTGCTGCGTCGTCATGTCGAGCATGTAGACGCGCGAGAGACCGTCCGACGGCACGTTCGGGCCGGGGACGATCGGGATGCCCTCGTAGGTGGAGAGCTGGGTGCCCCAGGAGTGACCGGGGCGGGTCTCAGTGCCCGAGTCGGTGCCGCGGTTGACCGTCTGCGACATGAGCTGGTCCATCGCGTCGGCGCGGAACTGGCTCTCGGTGAGCTCGGAGATGACCCGGGCCGTGTCGTAGCCGGTGAAGATCGTGAGGTTGCCCCGGTTGGTCCCGTTCTGCTCGAGGGACTCGATCGTCTCGTTCAGGGCGTCCTTCGTCAGCTGGCGGTCGTTGCCGCTGTTGTGGTTGACGACGGCGTCGGCCCAGTTGGCCTCGTTCGAGGCGTCTGCGCCGGTCGCGGACCGGTCGATGTTGTAGACGTCGAGGTCGCCGTCGCTGAAGGCGGTGCCGTTGACGTCGGTCGCGTTCGCCTCCTCGTCCTCCGAGGCGACGACGCGGTCGATGCTCGTGATCTTGTCACTGTCGGCGTACTGGGTGCCGGCGTCGGTCGACGACTCGACCGCCCGGGCAATCCCGTCGGCCTCCAGCGAGCGCTGGAAGTACTCCTCGCCGATCTGCGTGATGTTGTCGAACGGGACCCCGTCCTGGATGTCCGCGAGGACCTGCTGCAGGACCGTGCCCTCGAAGCGCATGGTGGAGTGCCGAGGGTCGAGCTCGACCTCACGGGTGTCGAAGTCGACCGGCGTGTCCCACGCCCCGCCCTCGTCCACCGCGGAGAAGGTCGGCGGGTTGAAGACCGCTCGGTAGGTCATCGGCCGCGGGTCGGCGATGTTGCTCGGCGCCGACTCGGCGGGCATCTTCGGCATCATGCCGAAGAACGGCGTGTTGGTGTTCGCCTGCTGCCACATCACTTCGCCGAAGACGCGCTGGTTGCGCCCCGCGTCGCCGCTCGAGAACTGGGCCTTCTCCCAGAGCGAGTCGGACTTGCCGTAGAGGCCGTCCATCGAGGACAGCCAGTCGAAGCCGCCGGCGACGCGGCCCTGGAGCTGCGGCGGAACGGCGCCCTGTGCGCTCATTCGCCGTCACCTCCATCGTAGGCCGCTCGCATCTCCGCCCTGTAGTCGCGCTCGTTGCTCCCCGAGCCCGCCTGCGGGGACCCGGTCGAGCCGGTCTCCATCTTCTCCGCGATGGCGTCCGGTGTCGGGACCGCCTCGTCGAGCTTCGACGCCACGGTGTCGACCAGCCGGTCTCCCTGCGCCTCGAGCTTCTCGTCGAGCTCGTCCTCGGTGACGACGCCCTTGTCGTCGAGCATCTGCGAGACCTTCTCCTCGAGCTCCTCCTCGTCGACGCCCTCTTTCTCTTCTTCCGGTGCCTCTTCCTCGTCGTAGTCTTCGTCTTCGTCTTCGCCTTTTGTCATTGTGTCTGCCATCTCCACCGGCTCCTCGGGGTCGACGTCGGCGTCGTCCCCCGCGTCCGGCTGCTGCACCATCTGCACGGCCTCGTCGGCCGACAGGTCCCCGTTCTCGACGCCCACGAGGATCTCCTCGAGGTCGTCGCCGGAGGCCTTGGTGTCCGCTTGCAGGACGCTAATTGTGTTCATCACGTCGTCCGCCTTGAAGCTCGCGTCCGAGGACGTCTCCTCGGCCGCTTGCTTCAGGTCGACGCCGCTCGTCTGTGCCTTCTCGGTGGCCGCGCTAGCGGCCGCGAGTAGTTCGCCGTTGAAGCCGGCCTCGTCGCCGGCCTTGTTGAGTAGTCCCTCAAACATTGTTCTGCCTCCGTCTGGGCTGTCGGCCCTCGCCCCCGCGGGCTTCACGCGATCGCCAGTCGCGCTGTCATCAGTAATGCCGAACACCGCCTTGTAGTCGGCGAGCCCGAACCGGCTGTCCTTGTTCTTGATCGCCTCGTCCGAGCCGATCGTGACCGCGTGCCAGTCCAGGTCCGTCACGTCCTCGCCCTCGGGCGTGCGCTCGGTCTTCTTCGCGTAGATCGTCACGCTGAACCCGTTGAGGTCCCCGCTCAGGCACCTCAGGCGGGTGTCCTTGCCGATCTCGGTGTCGTCCCAGAGGTCGGCGACGATCCAGAACTCGTCGTCGTCGGGTTCGCCGTCGCGCCGCTCCGACACGACACCCGGGTTCGCGCCGGTGGCGAGCGTGTCGCCCGCCTCGAACGCGAACGTCTCCCCGTCGATGAAGACGTCCTTGTCCTCCTCGAGCTCCCACTCGGGCAGCGGCTCGCCGACTCGTACGTCCTTGTGCCGCCGGCTGATGTTGCCCGACCGGAAGAGCTGCTCGAGCGAGGAGTCCAGAGCCTCGATGTCGACGCGCTGCCCGTCCTCGTCGTACTGCTCAACGGACGCCTTGCCGTAGATGATGAAGTGGTCGGCCTCGACGGCCTCCTTGTACTCCACCGGCAGCTCGTCTATGTCGACGAGCTGCTTCTCGCGCCCGCCCTCCTTGTACCGAACCGACCCGGGATCGAGGGTCCGGCCGCCGGGCCCGCTGATGGGCCCGAACATGCCGCGAGCCGACTTCTCGGCGATCGCGCTCGCGCTCGCGCCGGTGGACTTGCGGCCGACGTCGTTGTCGTTGTATTGTGTCATGATAAGATCAGTCCGCGATTCCCGCGAAAGCGCGGTCAATCGTCGAGCGCATCGTCAATGGTCTTGTTGAGCTTCTCCTCGAAGTCGGCCTTCTCTGCCACGCCGGAGTCGACCTGGTCCGATATTTGCCGAACCTCGTCGCGTACGGCGTCCTTGACGTCCTCGAGGATGAGCCGCCCCTCGGAGTCCATGTCGTCGCCGAGGTCAGTGACGTCGTCCAGGCCGGACGCGTCAAGGATGGCGTCCTCAACCGCGTTGTCCCCGCTGTACGAGTCGAGGCTGGCCATGCCGTCTTCAACCAGCTCATCGTGCGCCCGATTTGCGGCGTCTCGCGGATTAATGTCGCGTACGGACTCCACGGCGTCGCCTTCGTCCGGTGCGTCGTCGCCCTCCAGGTCCTCGTCGGGGTCGACGCCCTCGCCGGCGACCGCCCTCTCAATGTCGTCGACGGACAGCTCCCCCGACTCGATTTGCTCCTGCATCTCGTCGAGCGAGTCCGGGATCCCCTCGGGCGTGCCGCCCGGGGGCTCGTCGTCGTAGATGACCGTGTCGCTCTCGGTGTTGCGCCAGCCGACGCCGCCGCGATCCCCCTCGTACGGGACCCACGAAGCCTTCTCCGTCAACCCGGCGAACGCCTCGTTGATCGCGGCGTCAAGTTTTTCCTCCAGCCCGTCGTAATTGTTGTCCTGTGTCATGCGTATCAGTAGTTCGTTGAGCCGCCCGTCATCCAGCCCGGCAGCGACGACGCTTTCTGCTCGGGCCCGTCGTCCGGAGCCCGCGATGCCGGCTCCGGCCAGCTC
>Ga0136596_1001351_pt1 | contig 11119 bp, 23 predicted proteins | sample AntRauTorcE11897_FD_101387 | JGI IMG/M metagenome (GOLD analysis project Ga0136596, IMG submission 101387) | Saline lake microbial communities from Rauer Islands, Antarctica - Metagenome Torckler E11 #897 | ecosystem: Environmental > Aquatic > Non-marine Saline and Alkaline > Saline | place... | reverse complement strand
TGAGCGTTTTCTTCTTGTAATTCTTTGAATGATTTCATTTCGCGCATACCTTTCTTGAGTGTTTTTTGCTTTAATTTTGGGTGAGTTGATTCAGATGCAGGTCGAACCACAATTTCATATGCATTACCATCCTTGCCGCGCACCAGTGTTGCAGTACCATCAACCTGAGTCCACGTGTCAATACTTTGTGTAACATAGGGTAGTTTAATTATCTGTTTAATTATATCGTATGTATGTGTGGGCCTCATTTGATACCAAACTCCTTCTCTTTACCCCAATCAACAAATAGCTTGCTATAGGGTGTTGCCTTCTCAAGTTTAAACTGCACTCGTTTTAATCTTGCACTGTTTATCTCAGTGATACGTTCATCAAACTTTTTCATTAATATTCCAATCCTGCTACTTTTACGTTTAATTTGTTTACGTCGAATCCTAGATATGCTAGTAAATATTCATAACCTTTCTTGGCTGCTTTGCTTATAGCAACAGTTACTTTCTTCCAGAGATTCTTGAAGAAATCTTTAATATTATTTATAACATTCTCGTTTAGGGTATTTAGTTCTGTGTCAATCATTTCCCATAGATTACTTTCAATGCCATGAGATTCTAATATATCTGCGCGAAGGGCTAAATATGTGCTTGGGCCTGTGCCGTGTGGTGTTTTCCATGAGACACGAAACCGCACCTTAGATGCAAGTGAATCAATCATTTTAGTTGGTTTTCCACCCTTTGATAGCGGTTCAACCAAGGCAACATCCCCATTATCACTATTAAACTTAACCACCCAATTTGCAATTGAAGGCCCATTTCGGCCTTCTGGTGAAAATTTAACCGCACCTGTGGCAGCTTCATATACAAACCATTTTCTAAATTCAGCATTTTTCTCAAAATACTTATTGGTCATCTTAGTAACTTCCTTACGCATCTTATCCGCTTCAAGAAATTCCTTAGCCATATCATTCAGTTCTTTATTGCCTTGTTTCTTACCTGCTTTTACTTTAGTGGTAAATTGGTTAATTGTAACCTTACCACGCTTCGCAGCAGGGATTAAAAAGGTTTTCATAGACCCTAACACCATCTTAGCCAGTTTTTCAGCTTCAGCGTCATGTGAATGCTTCAGAGCCGCTTTAAAGATGCTACGGGCCTCACCAGAGCCACCAGAAGTAAGTTGTGAACCTGTATTTGTTGTTTTCAGGGAAATATGTACACCATTATCGGTTAATACATCGGTTTTTGGTGTGGGTGAACCTTCCCACCAATTCACAGTTTTACCTTGTGCAGAACCTATATGGGTAAGTTTCTTACCCTTGGTTTTTGCTTTAATGGCTTTGGCTATTTTTTCAGCATTATCTTTATTCTTATCATACTGGTCAGCAGTAAGATTTGATGCAGCTAGTGCTTTATCGTCACTACCATTGAACGCCACCGTGATATATGTTTCATAATCAAGTGCCGCTTTTTTCTCAGTTAAAAACGAACTAAACTTTTTCATATCTTATATTTAATATCAACTAGATTCTGGTCAACTTTAGTATCACCAAAAGATACCAATGCAGTTGTTAATCCCTGCTCTTTAGCAACACGCATTGATTGTTCAATATCTTTATCATTAGCACCATGTGCTAAATGGATAACGGTATTCCCTGTACGAAAAGATGTCCCTAAATCTACGTGTTCTTCTGTGAGTCCATTCAGAACCATTTTAGAATCACCCCCTTGTTCGGTTGTTGAAAAATACAGCATACCGGAAAGGTTCTTTTCGTACCATTCTGTAATACAATGTTTATCTTCACCAACTACCATCACGAACATGGGTTCTTTAGATGTTTTAATTCGTATCGGTAATGATTCTTTAATAAACTTGCTAAATTTTTTCATTATGCAATCGCACCTATGTCACGTTCAATTTTAGATAATGATTTCAAGTGATTTCTTGATTTACGTGCATCAAGAACTTTTTGAACCCCATCTTTAACAGCAGCAATTGCAGATTTGATTTTTGCGGCCACATCCTTTACTTTACTGTTAGCTTTATTAAGTGCAGCCCATAAATGCCAACCTGTTACCGCTTCAATGAAGTGTAATGGGCCAGTGATTAAATGTAGTGTGGCTTGGTCTAATTTGAGTAAAAAGTCGAGTACATCTTCTTTCTTGATTGTTCGGATAACAGCTTTTAATTCATCCTTGTCACCTTTAACAGCAGCAACAAACATTTTAAATAATCCCTTTCCAGCAGCTTTCAAGTGGTCAAGTAACCCTTTCGACTTACCTAGGTGTAAACCAGCTTTCTTCAGCACATCGTGTAGTTTACTTTCGGTTATAACATTAGCATCTAGTGCATACGCTTCTTCTAATGGCATATCCATAATAGAAACCATTTCAAGAATCGTGCGTTCTAATGAGATTTGATTATTATATGACTTAAAACTCTGCACTACGCTAAATCCATACTAGGGGCAGTTTTCTTAATGAATCGCTGTACTGTTTGTTTTGAGCGGGAATCCAATTGCCCCATTTCAATTTTACCACTTACCCAATAAGCAATATCTTTACCACCCATCCATAAACCTTCGAGGGTATCACCATCACTGAAGAATTTATTATTACTTCCAGATTTCTTATCAAGGAACTTCATGATAATCTGCTTATCGGATTTACTCAGGGTTAAATCCTCATTAAGAAACGTTTTAAAACTTTGCATGTGTCGAGCCTCATTAATTTTCTTACGACCAATCTTTTCTTTCAATTTACTAACTAATTTGTTGTCAATTGTAGATTTGTTCTTTATAGTTATATATGTTAGTGCCGCAGTATTGTTCAAATGTGTAATCCACGAATATTAAACCTTGATTCTTTTATATTTATACTTTTTGAAAACTTCCTTATATTTATACAGGCAAAAAAAAGCCCTGAATTAACAGGGCTTAAATCCATACTTAAAGGCTGGAGCCAATAAGGTCAGGAAATGTGTTTATTGGTTAAGGGGAACCAATAAACATTAGCAAATCATAATATAACTTCGAACCTATCAACCATCCGTTTGATAGTTTCTTCTGGCACATCGTGGATATTCTTACTACCATGCCGATTCTCAACAATGACTGTAGTTACAGTATAATCATATTTTTCAGCTAATGTAAGGTATTTTTGCATTTCCCACTTCTGAGTGAATGTATTTGCCACAGCCACATCAACAGTCTGTGATTCCATAGCACGTTCACACTCAGATAGACACCATTCATGTGCGGCCTTGATTTGTTTAGCATCAAAGATGTATTCACCCTCTCGCTCAAAATACATATCAGCAGATAGTACCACATCAGCGATTTTCTCAGCAAACGTCGATTTGCCGCAGCCGGGTATACCTCGCACTATATATAACTCACTCATACTATCAATCCATCTATTTTTTTAGGTTCGTTTGGTTTTCTATATCCAAAACTTTCATCATCTTCATCTTTATTCAGCGTTCCGTCACTCTGTAACAGGTTTTCTTGTGCGGAATACTCAACATCATACAGTTGCATTTTTGGTGCGTCAACCCCTATTACAAACTTTTCAAAGTAATTTTTATTACCATATCTAGACTTCAATTGTTTCACAAGTAGTTGATTTAACGCATCTAATTCATCGGTACGGATGAACGCAAACATGAAATCAGCCGTGGCGGGTAAACCAAATGATTCAGCCGTATTGGTAAGGTCAACATCGGTGTTACTGTAACCGCTTCTATTAGCCTGTACAGCACTCCAAACAGGAACCTCATACTCAACACCTAATGCCCGCAATTCTTCAGCAATAGCCTTAACGTAACCATATGAGCCTGTAGTGTTCATTGATACTCGACTACTGGCCATGATTCCAATATAATCCACTAAAATCACATCTGGCTTGAAGTTTTTCTTCATTGCCAATTCTTGTAGAAGTATCTTAAAATGACCAACATGGGCAGAACTTGTCGGATATTCCTTAACGACTAATTCACCAGTGGTTGTATTGCGCAATGCATTGATTTTTTTATTGAAAATATTGAGCGAGATAGTTTCAACATCATTCACTTCCATATCCATCAAATTAGCATCAATACGATTACTGATAGCTTCTTCTGACATTTCCAATGTGATGTACAACACATTCTTACCTTGCATCAAATAACTGGATGCAAAGTGAATCATGCCTAAAGTTTTTCCCACGTTAGTATTGTGACTCGAAAACCCATTAGCATAATATCTGTGATTTTCATGATTAATAACCACATCAACAATTGGTATTTTTTTACCAGTCTTTATTACCTTTATTGGATGATATTGATTATCTTCTTTCAGTAATAAATCACCAGTCCTTAAATTTTTACTGAGAACCCATCCAGTTATGGTTTCAAATAAGTGATTTTCATTAACAGATACCCTATTACCCGTAATATCCTCAATGATATATTCATCCCATTGACCCTTATTTACATATTCAGATACAGGTACAAATCCATCAGGTGACTTGATTTCAATATCATATTGATTAATAAGTTCAGCAATTTCTGATATTTTTATTGATAATTCAACATTTTCTTCAATTTCATTCATCTAATAAACCTTTATTTTATAAATAATTAAATCATACTAACTTAGGTTTTCCTTTTCACCCGCACCGTGACTAATGTATCAGGATGTACACATCCCGCTAATATAATGTTCAGCGTTTTATTAGGAACACCACCATTTGTAATCTTATTAAAGATTTCCAAATCAAATGGAATACGAGCATGTTCCATGTTATAGAATTCAAATCGTTCTTCAGCATCTTCGAAATAATCATGACCAATATGTGTATCGAAAGAAACCATTAATGCTTCTTTCAATATTTCTGGCATAGCATGTTTAGTTCGTTTTGTATCAGTACCATCAATGATACCAATACATTCCATGATACTATTATATAACGATTTCTCCTGACAAAACATTTCTGTTTTATCAACTAACCATTGTTCATCTGGTTCCTCATCTTGCCTGTAGTCATCAATGCGATTGTAGGCAAATTCAAATGTTTCTTCATCTAGCCCGTCAAGTTCTGCAATCTCATGTTTCAGTGCATCACGGGTAGGAATTGAGTTGTATTCTTGAAAATATTTTACATAACTATTAAAAATTACTTTGTCGGCTTCATCTGAGAAATAGGATGTTCGGATGAAGGGTAAAACTTTTCGAGCGTACTTATCGTTTGTTATTAGATTTGTTATGATAAGTTCTTCTGACATTTATCCCTCTTATTATCGTATTCGTTTTTTTATTTCATATAGTGCCGGATTGTCATTACATCATTAATATTAAATTCTCGTATACCATCACCATACCAAGTGTGGTCAATATTATCAGTGTAAATAATACGAACCTTACCGTAGTATGGAATATGGGAAAGAGTAACAGTTAATATACCGTGTGGTATCATTTGTGGTCTATACATATCACCCCTTTACACTCTAAATGTAACGAAACAGTTTACGATAATTAAACACATTGTTCAAGGAATTTATTTCGGCAACTATCTATTGCCTCATCAATCTCAGTAAAGATTTCTTCAACTTGTTCTTCTGTATATTTGTAATTAGATTTATCTGATAAGTTACCAATGAGTTTAACATCATGCAGTAGTTTACTCATGCGACCTTCAGCTAATTTTTTAAATCTTTCTTCTCTATCACGTGCCATAATATTTTCTCACATACAATCTTGTACAGGCCATTGCTCAACAAGGGCAGGGTTAATCGAATCAACAATCGGGCGTATCTGGTTTAATAACGTGTTTGCGTGTGGACAATAATACAGCCCAATTGTTCCAGATGCCAATGCATAATATAACTCACAAAGTTCAGCTTCATTACGAACTTCGATTTGAGATTTCCAGCGGTCTATGAAATCACCAACAACACATTCATAATCACCAGCCTCAACGTCACCCGGTTCACCATGCGCTCTTGCCCAAATTGCATCTTCGTAGCGGCCATGTTCACACCCTCTAAGTTCTTCGATAAACTTTGAGTTTGATTTAATTTTCAGGGGATAATCCATAATTAAGATTCCTTTGAAATGATAGTTACACGATTGTCAAACTCAGAGTATGCTAATTCCATCGGTACATGGATTACATAACCAACGCGCTCACTACCAGAAGTATCTTTAGTACAGCGCACTAGATATATCCTTGCTACTGGAACGCCAGCAATATAATGATGCCTTGAAACAAACACGACACCTTCAATATAACTCTCTGAGCGACCTTCCATTGGTTCAAAGTCGTATGACCTGATTAACGCACCAACTGGAATACCTTCATATTTCAACATAAAATCTCCTGTGATTTATTTGCCGTATATAAGTATTATACACGACTCACAGAAAGATGCAAGTGTTATTTTTATTCAGTTAAATCAATGACTTAGCAGCGAGTATTAAACCAATCCTCATGTTCATCCTTACTCGACTTACCAAACCGCTTAATTAGACATGCTTTAGTTCGATAATACCAACTTTCTATTAAATCCACTAACATATACATGAGATTAACCTTCTTTACGTTTTTGTTCCAAATACGCCTGAACATCAGGGTCACGGGAAAGAACTTCCATCAACTCAACATCTTGTTCTGAAATAGTAGAAACTTGTAGTCGTAGTAGTTCTCGATAGGTAGCCAATTTCTGCATTATAATTGCGCTATACTCACTCATATTTCAACAACCAGTTCTGGATTAAACTGATGGTTAATTGCTTGTCCATGATACCCACGAGGATTACAGATAACATTTGTATCATGTACCATGTGATTCAGTGAAACATGTGTGTGACCATGAAACCAGTATTCAGGTTTATGTTCTTTGATAATATCACCAAGTAGTGTACTAACATAAGCATAATTCACCAAACCTTGACCAGCGTAACATTCAGCAACAGATTCAACCGTAGGGCCATGATGTGTAATAACAACTTTTTTATGATTTTTAAATTCATTCAGTGCTTTTTCAAGATAACCACGTGCATATTCATTTAACTTAAACCATTCATGAGGGTCAAATAAAGTGCCAGCCACATAAATTTGTCTAAAATCATTCATTGCGTAGTTAATAACATTCATCACATCAGGATTTGCATTATCTAAATCAGTCCACATAGTTGTGCCGATAAATGCAACACCATCAATTACAACGGAATTGTTTTCAAGGAAATGAATGTTATCGTAACCATCAGCCCATGTTTTCATGTCATCACAATCGAATGTAATATCACCACGACCATAGAATTCATGATTACCTGCAATAAAAATCACATGACGGAAAAACTCAGCCGCTTCTTCAAGGAAGGTTGTGTAGCGATATTTTTCTTTAACCCATAAATCAATATCACCAGCCAACACTAGAATATCAACATCATTACCTATGATTTCATCTATATCAAATAGACCAAACTCATTGTGTAGGTCACTCAGTAGTTTTATTTTCATATTGTCCACAGTTTTCATTAAAAATTTATTTTCTTGTTCTAATTCACGTACTCTCTTTTCCAATGTGTCATTCAGATATAGAGCATCAAGATAAGTATTATGAATTCTCACAGTATCGGATACCAATTGATTAACGGTTTCATTACCTTCTCTAATCAATCGGGCCGATAGGTGGTATGGATATTCAATTCTTCTCATCGTCATCAAACCACACTGTAACAATGACAGTAGGTGGTAGGAATGTACCAACCCCGTGTGTAATTTCACATCTATAATCTGCTTCAAAATCACAGTTTGTAAACTTAACTAAGTTAACTATCCACGCACTAGCGAATAGTACCCACAATAATAATGTTACACTTAAAATTCTTCCCATAATATAATCCTATTTGTCTATTTTATCTTTCCACTTACGACCTGAAGTTTGATATAACCCAATCACTGCTGGTATAACCGTAACAACAGTTGCAACCAGCGCCGCATGTTGTGTTGTTGGTTCTGGTAATGCCATATACCATTCTGTCACATGCCATACTAACACACCAAAGATTATAAGCATAGTGCGCGGCACTACTCTTAACGCATCAATTATTTCAGCAATATCAAGTGATTTTACTTTCCAGTTCATTTCGTTTCACCCTTAGAAGTTCTTCGATAATTCGTTCTAAGTATTTATGAAACTCAATGTTCTCTGAATAATCAACCCCATTGGGATTATCAACCACAAAGTATTTGAATCTGAAATTTCCATCAGGTATCAAATCTATTGGGCCTAAAATGAGTACCATATCACAATATGGTTCTATTAATAACTTGAGAAGGGCTTTATCTTTTGAAATCTCAGGTCGAAATACCCACTTATACATATCACTCATTTTCTTTATTGGCCTTTTCTGTTGCAGCGTCAATCACTCTAACCAGAATATCACCAATCACCTGAGTAAAATCTTGTTCATTTACTTTTACATTTTTGAAGTTTGATAAAATATCGTATGTAAATTTAACTTCCAGTTGGTCAGAACCGTCAACTGGTTCAATCTTCACATTCATATACGTGTAAGAAATACCCGCATACTTAGTAGAAATGAACATATAAGCATATGCCCCTTCAGGGCCAGCAATCATTTCAATTTCTGGTACAGCTTTATTTACTTCATGTGCTTCTAATTCAACCATCTTTTTACCTTATTATAACTTGTTATTTAAGATTTCCACACCACATCATATTTGGGTAGAACATCACTCAATTTACATATTGAAGGATAATAAGCTTCCCCGTTATATAGAAAGAACACACCACCACCGTTCATGACCACCATAGATTTAGCGGGTGGACGGTATGGTTCACCCCGTTTATCCACTTCATGGTGGTCTGAAGGATACATTATTTTAAATTTCTTCTTACTCATGTAATACATCCTCAAATTCAGAGAAATCACTTGAACCAATTAATGATTCATCTTCAAGCCATTCAATTTCTTGTTTGATTTCCATGATAGGATTATTATCAGGCACTTTATACCTGTTACGCGTACAACTCATAAACGGGTTACCATCTGGTGTTCTGTGAATACCATTGCGGTTCGTCATCGTCGTAACATTGTAATGTAATCAGCATTATCAATCCATTCTCTATCTTCATCAGTTAGAATATCCGCAGGAAAATGTGTATCTGTATTCATTAAAACCTCTCTATTTGATTCTTTAAAGTATGTGCCGCAGTTACATACCCCGATTCATCATTCATCCCTTTGTGGCCGGTTACGTGCATCAACGATACCACACATATCACGAATCGTTTTCATTTCAGTTAACAGTGCATTCACATTGTAGGGTGTACACAGGTTAGTATCAGAACCAACATCACGTGACATACCTTTATGGTGTACATATGGAATAGAGCCATGTGTATGCCCATAAAAATGTGGAACACCATAATGCATACGATTCCAACTGAACATTGGATAATGGCAGAGCGGAATACTACCTTTATGATTTGGCATTTTCAGTTCATGATAATCTTTCATCCACTGAAAAAATGGGAGCACTTTTTTATCACGCATTTGGCTATCATGATTCCCGAAAATAAAAAACTTTTTACCATTCAGTTGTTCAAGAATCTCAACCGTTTGGTTCACATTACAGAATCCAAAATCACCTAAGTGGTAAATTTCATCTTCCGGTTTTACAACCGCGTTCCAATTTTGAATTAGAACTGCATTCATTTGACGTACATTATCATATGGACGTTCGTTTGGTTGATACTTCAGAATGTTCTTGTGCCAAAAATGAGTATCAGATGTAATCCAGCGTTCCATTATTATTCCTATATTGCAAGTTTGCTTTCGTTAATTATTTCAATGACAATCATATCAAATTCAGTCAATCCAAATACAGAAATCACTGTTTCACCACAACGTATTCTAATCGAAATAATTCCTCACATATTCAATACGTTCTTCTTTAGTCAATGATAAAAACCCATCAAGGTTATCTTGTATGTGGTCGATTATATCATAAAATTCTTCATCAATAATCTTTTTTATCTCATGTGGATTATCAAGCAACCGAATCAACCTGTTATCATTCAAACGACCAATAAACTTGATAGCCAGATAATAAGGTGATTTCATCTTTAATTCAATACCAGATTCCAATCCCCACACCACAAAGCCTTCATGCTTGACGTTCTTGTTTTCCTGTACCAAGTCACTAAACCGTTCGTATTCGCGCCATGCGGGGCGTTTCACACCCGTTATATGGGCAAGTGTATCCAAGTCATGTTCTGTGTGGTGGTGATTAGGCACATTCCATGCTTTGAACCGAGTACCTAACAGATACAACCCTGATTCTTCATCAATAATGTGTGGGTCAGAGGGGTCAACACATTCAAAAATATATGTTAAACGCTCATGTTTCTGTAACTGTTCAACTAGCTTTGGATAATGCATTACCCACATGCGGCCTAAATCAGCAAAATCAGAAGTCAATGAACCTGTAGTTGAAACAAATAAACCATGCCCACTGACCCATGATGCAGCCACCATAAATCCGTTGATTTTCTCAACACCAATACAAGGTTCGTCACGAGGAATATCGGTATTGCGCTCACCACGATTAAAAATCTTCGTGAATGGTCGCTGTATAATATCCCACTGACCATCAACGACTGTGCCGCGCATATTCTGTAGTTCAGGTGTCCATAGATTCTTATAGAACACTTTATGAGCATACTTTAGGATAAACATGCCGCGCAAATGTTCTTTACGTGTAAATAGGGATTTAGTTGATTCATCATTAGCGAATCGAACAATAGCTTCTTTTTTAATCATATCACTTGACCATAATTTAATTTATCACAGACTAACATACAGGGATTATAAAATCCACTTATAATAATACTTTTTCTACTATCTGTCTTGTGTTGTTCATATTAATTTAGCGATTTAATTGCTGCTTCGATAATCGGTTTGTATTTATTCCACCATTCAAGCGCCTGGCTATCCATTCCAGCTATTTCCTCATCTGTAAAACTTAACCACTCTGAGTTTTTAAAGTATTTGCAGCCTATTCTTGTGTACTCACTTTGGGCTTAAATTAGCATAGCTTAAATTAGCAAAGTGTAAATCAGC
>Ga0136596_1001343_pt1 | contig 11160 bp, 11 predicted proteins | sample AntRauTorcE11897_FD_101387 | JGI IMG/M metagenome (GOLD analysis project Ga0136596, IMG submission 101387) | Saline lake microbial communities from Rauer Islands, Antarctica - Metagenome Torckler E11 #897 | ecosystem: Environmental > Aquatic > Non-marine Saline and Alkaline > Saline | place... | reverse complement strand
TCCCCGCTGGGGGTGTATAATTACCTGATGCGCTACGTGGCATGTTTAAACCCTCTTATTGGTCGGCTTCGGTGTCGTTGGCCTGCCCGGAAAATATACCTAAGTCTTTAAACGTCTTTTCCCACACTCTACCCATTTCAGCGGGTGAGGTGTCCTTGGTTATTTTACCCTCTATGGCCTGCCTGAACAGTCGGGGGTCGGTCATAAGCTCTTGCAGTTTTTGCATACGCTCAGGATCAAGACGCCTGTTTTTGAAAGCCCGACCTACTGTGCGTTTCAACATCCCCGCTGCCATTAGCTGATGCGAGGAAGGCATAGCTGACAGTATAGGCAGTATAGACGCTGTAGTAAGCACATCATCCATCATTTGCTGTCCTTGTGACTGCCCTGCTATGGCTTTACTGCTCCCCCCTGCACTGCGGCGTAACCTGCGCCCCTCTTGCATAGCGATAATATCCACGATCTCGTCACGGTTGGCGTCGGTCACAATGCCGTCGTCCATGAGCCGCTGAATCGTATCGCCCAACTTCATGTTTTCGCCTGTGCCTTTCTCAAGCAAGTCCTCTTGCATGATCCGGTTTTTCAGCCTGCCAATAACCTTTGATTTAAACGCTTCGCCTGCCTGATCGCCCTGCGCTTTTACGCGCTGGTATATTTTGCCAAGCTGTCCGTCGTAATCTTTCATCCCCAGCGTACCGTCTATGTAGGCGTTGGGCTTGGCGGCAAACTTCGCCATATCCAGCCCTTTCACCTTGTTTTTCCGCGCACTACCGCGAGTTTTCAGCCTGTTTATGGCTTGGGTGAGAGCCGTATCGGCTTCTTTTTCCGCTTTTGGGATGCCCGCCCGCGTGTTTTCCGCATTTTTAGTCGCCTCGTCCAGCGAAGTACGGTTGCTTATGGCCGTGTCAACATCACGTTTCACATCGGGGAACGCATCTAATGCAGCCTCATACTGAGTGCGAACATTGGCATCCATCTTGGTCCGGCGTAACTCGCTGCGTAGGGCTTCCTCGCCCGCCGCCATTACGTTGGGGTCGCCAGAGTCTTCAACTATCCGGCGAACAGTCGCGGCACCTTCACGGCCTTTAAACCCGCCCAACTTGCTTACAAAGGTTTCAGGCTCGTCATCTGCCAGCGCCAAAGCGCGGCTGTTTTTCTTGCCCCCCATGCGAATCTTTTGCTCGACCGTGGCGTCTATGGCATTCCTGAACGCTGGGCCTACCTGTGTGTTATTTTGCAGCGCCTCGTCCACAATGTCGCGGACTTCGCCAAGCTGTTTCTCTATAGGGCCAAAGTTGTCCGTGGCTCGGGCGTTGCGTGTTACCTGCTTGATAGACGACAGAACATATTGGATGTCGCGGGGGTCGGCCTTACCCTGCAAGTTTTCCAACTTGTTCATTATGCCTTTGTACTGTGAGTTTAAATCAGCCCGGACTGTGTCTGGCATAGACTGCCCGAACTTGGATAGCTCGGCTTTCAGTACGTCCGTTTCGACCTCTTTAACATCCTCAAACCGGTTCCATGCCGGGCGCACAAGCCCTTCGCGTAGGTCTTCATCCAGTCCTGAGTACTCATCGGCAAGGTCTGCGCTGGTTTCGTCCGGGCGGCGAAAACCACCGAACGCTTGGTCGCCCTGCGCGTCTACGGCTTGGGCGTCTATCAATTTCTGCTCTGATACGCGGTTGGCGGCTATGGCGTCGTTTACAGTGCGCTGGCGACCTTGCTGGGCGCGATCCATACCTGCCGCTTGGTTGGCGTCTACTTGCCTGTCGGTCTGCTGTAAGCGGCTAATGGCGGCCTTTCTTGCATCTACGTTGTCCGAACCCTGCGGTGTCAGCGTGTTCTCAAACCGATCAGAAATCTGACCTTCTCGGGCTTTGTATGCAGCATCAAACGCATCCACGTTCTCTGGCGACATTCTTCTGATTGTGTTTTCAATCTCTGGCAAGTCTTTGTAGTTTTGGGCTAGGTCTTGGAGGGATCCCGCATCGCCATTTTCTATGCCTTGTATGAGTCGGGCGTAGTCCGCATCTGACATATTGTTGCGAAGGAACTGTGCGCCATCCATCAGCTTATCGACATCGCCTTCCCCGCCGCTGAACATCTTTTTGAGTCCTGCGGGCGTAAACGCGCCGGTAACGGCACCTACAAGCTCACCAACATCACCACCAACGGCTTCACCGCTGGCTGCGCCAAGGGCCATAGCAAGGTCAGAACCTTTGTCGGCAAACTTGGCCGCTACGCTGGCGGCACCACCACCCCATTCGGTAGCTGTCCGCATGAAATCTGCCATGCCGCTGTCGGCGTTTTTCATGGTTTCGGTGCGGTCGGCCACCAACGGCCTTAGCGCCGACATGGTGGGTGATACCTTAGCGCCGGGCGCGTTAAACGCGTCCATTGTCAGGTTATAGGCCGTAGAAGGCAGGTCCACCACATCAAACAACGCCGTGTTTAAGCCCCCCGCAAGGTCGCCCACGCGGTCGGTAGCCGACCCCATACGATCCATCTTCTGCCGTTGCTTGGCCTTCGGGAAACGTCCGGCAGGGGCACCTTCGGGCGCACCTCTGGCGTTGGTAGGTGCCGGGGCTGCTGCACCGCGCTTTGCCAGATACGCAGTAGGGTCAAAACCGCTCTGCTCTTTCGGTGCAGGGGGTTCTGCCACAGGTGCCGCTTTTTTGGCTAGGTACGCATCAGGATCAAAGGCCATTACTGGTTAAGCTCCATTATCTGCTTTGCGCGGGGGTCGTTGGGGTTTTGTTTCGCCCACTCTACGGCTTCACTGTCCTCGCCTACTTTCGCGTTCATTTTCTCTTCGGTCATTGCCCGGTAGCTTTGCACGTTCTCAGCCGGGGCCAGCGACATTACATCACTGCCTGTAAGCTGGCCGATAGTCTCCAATCCGGTCATTGAATTGTCGTGGATAACGCCCATTCGCATCATCATAATTGGCAGAGTCAGGCCGCCAGCGCCGGGCATGTACGCTTCACTGATCTCTTTTTCGGTCTTAGTAAGCGCCGAGCCAAACAGTCGGTTGCGCTCTTCTTGTGTGAGAGAGTACACCCGAGTCATAAAATCTTTCTGCTTTGGGGTCAGATCAAAGCTGTCGGTTACGATCTGTCTTAACCGCTCGGGCGTCACGCCCTTACCAATTTCTCTGGATACCCGAGTTGCCAAATCGTTAAACGACCGCTGCTCTGGTTCCGTCATGGATTGAGCAATCCCCGCCATGTTGTCGATTTTTTTGGTGTTGTTCAGGTACGTCTCTGCGCGGGTTTTCTGTGCGCTGTTAAGCCCTGTAAACACGCTGAGCCTAGACGGGATACCGCTATCTTCTTCCACTTCGCGGAACCCGGCCAGATTTACCCGGTTGCCTTGTGAGTCAACAGGGCCGTTATCCGTCATTATTACGTTTAACTCGTCACCAGTCGTATCGTTGCGGAAAAGAGTTGGCTCTCCCCGCATTTCGGTACGTGCCGCCGCATTTTGAGAATCTTCACGACTTTGTTTTGTTGCAAGCTGCTCGTCTTCACGGGTCAAGTTCTGCTCACGAATACGTTTTTCTCGTGCTTGCGTTAAACGTGACTGCTCGCGGTTGTACCCTTGGTTTTCCTGCCGTACCCCTTCGCTGTATATTTGCCCTGCGCCGTATGTCTGTGCTGCGCTCTCTCGGGCTTGTTTTAAACGTGGCTCTGTGGCCGACTGCATTTCACGCCCGCGCTGGCGGTCCATGTTGGCGTTCAGAGCGTCAAAAATGGTGCGGTTCTGGTTGGTAGGGGCAGCGGTGTTCACAAGCTGTTGAGCCTGTTCCATCTTGGCTTGCTGGGCGTTTAGCTGTGCCTTTGCAGCGGCTTCACCACGTAGCGCACTGGCCAGATAGTTAGTGTTCAACTCCATACATCACCCCTTAACCCAAAAGCCCGAGAATCAGGCTCGCCGCCATGCCGTAAGGCCCAAGAGTGCTTAGGTAGGCTTGTGCGCCGGTCTTAGCCGCACCCCCAGCATCCCCTCGGGAAAGCTGATCGACTCCGCGAAGTGCCGACACAACACCGCCCGCACCCCCCAAGGCGTCTGAACCTGATTCGGCGGCTGTAGCGGCTGCTGCGTCCGTCGCCCCCGGAGTCATGTTGGCGGCGGTCATAGCCATATCACCACCCCCCGCCGCTGCATCTACCGCGCTGGATGCGGCGGACGCCGCCCCGCCCATGTCAGCCACGCCGGGCGTCATGTTGGCCGCGTTCATCCCCATTTCACCCGCGCCCATCATGCTATCTACCGCCCCCGGCGTTTGCGTAGCCACCCCCGGCATTGGCGCTCGTGCGCGGGGGTCTGCTCCGGGGGTCATTGTGGCCGGGCCAGCCATGCCATACTCCCCTGTGCCCTGTGCGCCGCCGCCACGCAAAGCCCCTATGATATCATCAAAACCATCACGGATAGGGGTATCTTCGCCGGTGAACTTGTCATAGGCCGTTGCTGCGCCTGCCAGCATGTTTTGCTTCTGCTGGTATTCTTTTTGTTTATTTGCGCTGTCAATCTGGGCGCGAGAAAGCTCTGCGTTTAAATAGCTTGGCGTAGCGGCCTGTGCGGCAGGCTGAAAATTTGAAAACCTAAGCATGGTTTACGCTCCCGAGAAATTAGACATAGCCTCACCGGCTTTATTGATTGGGTTAAGCGCTTCTGCTTCTTGCAGGTTGTACTTGCGTTTACTCAAGTATTCTTCGACGTTCTTGTCTCGGAGCGCGTTGGCAAACTCAGCCGAACCCATCTGCTGATTGTACGCTTGCCCGGCTTCTGCCCGGCCAGTGCCGACAGCCCCCATACGTGCTTGCTCGTAGGCGTCATTACGGGACCGATTAAAGTTGCCCATGGCGCGATCATACGCCTCATCACCCGGGCGCAAACCTTGGTTACGCAGCTTGACCTCTGTATCGCCTTCACGCTGGTTAAACTGCGGGTCCAGTCGAGAAGTGGCCCGACCGTAGGCGGCGTCTTCGGCGCGCTGGCGTAGCTGGCTCGGGTCGTATTCCAGACCTTGCCCCTCACCAAACTGCTCAAAATCAGCCCCGCCTTGCATGTCCTGTGCGGCCCTGTTTAAAGCGCTATTCCGCATACCGCTGTAAACTTGCAGGGTGTCGGCTTCGTCATCCACCAAGCGTTGATACGGTGCGCCTAGCTGTTGTTTCTGAATCCAGCGGGTTACGTTTTCGCCGGATGCGGGGTCTTTGGTGAGTTGCTGCTCCCACTGCACCGAACCAAACGGATTGTATTGGTCTGGCCGGTTGGCAAACGTCGCGTCCCGTGCGGTCTTGCGGTTCTCAATACCTTCGACTCGTGCCGCACCCTCTACGTCTGGTGAACTTCCGCCTTTACCGCCCATGTTTGCCTACCCCTCTCTTGTACTCTGGCAGATACCTACAATACTCTTTGGTCAACTGCATCAGCACGAAATCCACGCCGGGCTCGTAGCCGTCTGGTATCCTGTGAATAACCTCAAACCCCATGTGAGCATTGAGTTTTAGCGCCTTTTCGTTGTTTCCGGCAATGAACCCAATCATCACCTTCATGTTCTGTTGAGTAAAGACGTAACTGAACGCTTCCTCAAGTAATCCGTGCCGGAGAACCATAGGCGACGTAATCATAAAATGCGCCTGCACCGACGAGGCGGACCAGTTATCAAAAATAGCCGCGCCTACAATGTCCCCCGTTTCAATGTCTTGCGCGATTATGCCCGTCGTATCTTCGGCCCGGATAACGGGTACGTGCGCTCGCACCCAAAGCCAGTCAGAGGGTATGTGGAGCATCCTGAAATGGATTCTCACAGCATAGGCCCCCCTGCATCATAGATGATATCCCATCCGATGAGTGTAAACGAGTAATAGGACTCCCCCCGGTACGCAATGGCCACGTTACGGCCTATTCCGCTACCGCCGTAAACCGAGGCAAAGCCGCGCACTAGATCAACACCCCATATTGCTTGTTCCCAATCCGACACGTCCCATGAGCCGGGCTCTCTTGCCGTGACCGTCGCCAGCGGTACGGAAGGTTCAGACAAAACGTAGTCGTAACGCGCCGCCGCCGCGAAATTAGGCTCCGCCACACCGATAATGTCCGGTCGGATGTACTTTACGCGTTTAAATACTCCGCCTGAATTGAGCGGAGAAAAGCTGGTTAGCAGCGCAAAATTGATAGGCTCGCCGTTAAACGGCGTGTCCGGGTTGGCGGTAATCTGAACATTGTCGCGTTGCTGATCCAGAACCATAACGCGCAAGCTGTCATCCCCGAACACCACGGATTCGCGCCATGTGTTAAAGCTGAAAATCCTCAAGTCGCGCCATACTCCCCACCCGTTCACGGTCAAATTGTAGAAGTATTGGGTAGGTCTTTCGCTGCCCAATACCGGGACAGAGATAAGCAGCCCGCTTTCAGAAGGTATCGTGCGAACACTCCACCCGTTCATGTTCGACCGTGCGTTCAGCAACACTCTGATTTGCTGTGAAATACGTGAGGTTGTGTTCTGCTCTTGCGCGCTGGCTACGGCGATGCCGTTCAGCAAGTCCGTCATACCAATCAGGCCAAACGTAGACAGTAAATAAAGCTCGCCGCCTTGCTCTGTGCCGAATTTAGGGCCTTTGGGTAGGTCGCCAATGTAGTAGACGCCGCGAACTTTCCAATCCGCCGCGTTGCTTGGGTCTATACCTTGGTAAACGATGACATCCCCGGAACTGCTCACCCCGACCAAGTAATCGTCTACTCCGTCGCCACCATCCACAGTCCAGTTAAACAGCCCGCGTAGGGATCCGCCTTCTTTGAATTTTGAGCCGAAGAAAAATTCAGTGGCCGTGCCTGCAATCGCGCCGGGGTCGAGATACCACCCGATTGTACTGTCTTTCTCGACAAGCCATATTCGTTCTTTGTGGGTGGTGATGTAGATGATGTCTTCGGCAACCGGGCCGGTAATGCCGGTGGCCTGCGCCCATGTGTCCGTAGCCGCTTCGTAGGTAAACAGCCCGTTCAGGCTGTCAGCGTAAAACATGACCTTATCTTCGGCATCGGTGGTGAACGATGTAAACACACCGTAGCCTGCGTCTTCGCTTTGGTCGCTGAACGTCAGTACGAGGCTGGGGGTGCCCTCGTCAGCGGTGACATCCCAAATACCCTCATTCGTAGCCGCGAAAAGGCGGTCTTCGGATTTGTCGCCCGGTATGCCCTGATACGGAATGATCGTGTTGACGCTGATACCCGCGCCGTCATCCAAGTTGATTTGCCGCTCCCGAGAGCCTTTGCGAAGTACCACACCCCCATCAGAAGGCACAAGATTGAAGCTGTAAACCGCCACATCTGTAGACCCGGCAGCAAATGGTACTCGACCGTCTATGCCTTTGAACGGGGCGGGCATACGGAACAAGGTCGAGGATTGCTGACTACCCCGAGTTCTGGCACCCCGCCCTACGATTCCAATAGCCATGTTTTACATTCCGTAGCCGGTGTCAGGGATGTTACGGGATCCAAGGTACGGGAATGACCCCCGGCGTCCGGCGTTCAGGATCGGCGCACCTTTTTCGGTGCCTGTCAGGAAAGTGAACATCTGGTTAAAGTCTTCCTGTGCCTTGGTGCTGTCAAAGCCGGTAGCCTCAAGCATTTTTACCTTGAGGTATCGGCTTATCAGCGTCCGGTTAAACAAAGGCACTTGGTCGCCAGTGGTGATACTGTCGGTGTACGTAAACTCAGGGTCCGCGGTGGCCGAGCGCACCCATTTGTTCGACACGTACTCAAAATTGATGTCGAGGCCAACGGCAGGCGGGGCCGGGTAGGTTTTAAACAGCCCTTCGGAGAACCGGAACAACACGTAAGACGTGTTTTCAGCGAAGTCCCTACCCTTGAGGTAGGCCCAATCCGCCGATGTCATAGGCCCGCCCAAAAGCACCCGTTGGGATCGTTCCCAGCCGGTCTGGTTAATCATGTAGGCGAAATCGTCGGGGAGTGTGTACTCACCAGTATCACCGTCCACGGTGACGATCTGATGTTCTTTAAGCAGTTGTTCCCAAGCGTGTGCTTCTACCAGTTCCTCCCCCGCAGTGTTCAAGAGGTACTGCATTTTCATGAACGTAGGGTCTTGGCTCGAGAACGGGTCTTGAACAGGCGTAACGCCTATTTCAGCCGCCACGCGGTTCAATATGTCGTTGGCTGAACTAAGCGTCGTGATCGCCATGTTTTATTCCTCGGTTTTGCGCCTGCGTGATTTGCGGACTCGCGGCACTTCGCCGCTGTCTTCGGTTTCAATCTCAGGCGGAACCGCGTTAGCAGTTTCGTCGGGTTCAGGTGCTCGCGCCGCCGTCGGCTTCGGGCTCATATTTTCCAGCATGGCGCGCATTTTGGCCATTTCTTCGTCTTGCGCGGCCAGCCGAGCCTCAAGCTCTTGCTTCTCAGAGATCAGCTTGGTCTGGTCGCTGTGCTTCAAAAATGCCTTGGCCTTCTCTTTTAGGCCCATGCCGCCGCGAATACGCCCCGCGTCATTGTCGGACATATTCACAAACTGTTCGACCGTTTTTACGCGCAAAAACGACAGTTCTTCGGCCATGCTGCGTGAAACCTGCGGCCATTCTGCCAGCGGAGTACCGTCTTGTGGTGGCTCTACGCGATCTTTAAACATCTGGTAGTGACGAGGAAAGCGCTGCTTGTCTGCTTCCGTTGCCGGGCGACAGGCCAGTGCATCACGTTTACCGGGTACGCGAATCTCTACGTATTCGCGTTCCTTAAAAATTGGGCGGCCCTCTTGTTGACTGGCTTCTTTGTCTTCGCGCTCTTTCAGGAAAAATTTGACCAGAAGTTGCGAATCCGCTTCTGCCTCTCGACCGTGTGCAAAGTCGGTATGGTTAAAGTCTGCTGTTTGCATAATTTTGTCTCTGCCGTTTAATGGTAACAGGGCGACCGAAGTCGCCCTGTCAGTTTACACTGGTTATACCGAAGTCCATCCAGCGGCCAACGAGGCTAATGTAGCCTCGCCGGTCGAAGTCATGGTCCCGTCACCGTCTGCATCAGTCGTGCCGATGTTTACCGGGGTTGCGTCCTCACCGATGTGCTGGCTGTCCTGCGGGGTTCGTGCTGCTTCCGCTTGGTCCTGCAACGTAAACTGCTGCGGATCGCCTACGACAGCCCCTTCACCTTCGTTGATGCCGATGCCGGGCGCACAAGATGCGGCGGCATTGGCACCGTTGGCAAAGCTGGCGTCCGGCACTTCGGACTCCCGCGCTGAGACCAGCGTACCGTCGAGGTAGTAACTTGGATCAGACATAATATGCCCCCTTGATGGTCCTGTTTACGCTCGTCCCTGAGCAAGTTTGCTACCTATTAGACGCCGTTAGCGTCAAAGCGGCCTTGGAACTGACGACCAGAGGTAGTCAAGTTACCGGCCCATGCCATGATCTGCACTTCCGCATCTTGGTTGGTCGCATAGCGACGGTTCGGTGACAGCGGGACCATGTTACGGTCAGCGTGTGGGCGGTAGTGGATGTACTTGCTGTTCAGGAAGTACGCCGTACCAGCCGGTGCGCCGGAGCCGTTGTTGCCGTTATAGATACCACCATCCAACACTACGTCTGCATCCATGAACTTCAAGGTTGCAAAGCCCGCGTCCGCGGATTGAGTGTTGGTGAAGCGCTGCTGTGCCTGCAAAGAGGCAATGTAGGCGTTCCATACGGTTGTATCCGCCATAATCAGGTCAGGACGCTCCATGCCGCGAACCAGAGAGGCCCACAACAGGTTCCAGTAACCTTGGATTTTGGTCGGATCGAGGCCGTCAGCGGCGGTCTGGTCAGACACTTGGTTCTGCCAGAAGGTAAACGTCGAGCCGTCGATGCCGCCATATGAGGCTGCGGCCGGGTCTACCGGCAAAGCGGCGGCGAGGCCGTCGATTTGCTTGCCGCCTGCTGCTGTGCCGTCTGAATACAGACCACCACAAATCAGGTTAGCCATGGTCGCCTCGGCCACTTCAAGACGCGACTCCATGAGGTCGATCATCTTCTCACGACCAGAGTTTTGAAGCTGCTCAAGGCCCGATATGATAACAGGCACCGCCGCCTGCTTGATGTCGTATTCCGCCGCACTCAGTACGTCAGAGACACCAACCGGCAACAGGTCATACCCTGAATACCAGCCTGCGTTGCTGTTTTCAGCGAACGAAAGCTCTTGGAGGATTTTAGTACCGCCACTGAACGTCTTGATACGGCCATTTTTCTTTAGGCGGTCAAGCAGGGCGTTGTTGTTGGTTACGTTGTCAGCGATCTTTTTGGTACGAGATTCAATGGTCGTAGCAAGAATGTCGCTGATGGAGCTATTTGCAAAAGGCATGGTGGCCTCTCCTATCAGGGTCAATAAAGGATGTTTAAATCACCCAGTCGCCTCTTGGAAACCGTGCGCTTTATCGACTATCCGACATCTTTTGGCCTGCTACCGTGGCTGGGGCGTAAGATCGAAAAGTCTTATTACGTCAATTTACATAGTAGCCTACGTTTAAATCGCAGGCAACTACGAGTCTCCGTCCATGGCTTGCGCGATGGTGTCTCGCAAGGTCAGGTTGCCGGGGCTGCCGCCGCTGCCACCTTGGCGACCGGAAATACTGCTTGCAGCGGTGCGTTTGGCGTCAAGCTCTGCCCGTCCGCCTTTTAACTGCTCGTCGCGTTGCCTCTGCTCAATAATGTTCGCAATCTCAGGGTGCGCGGCACAGGCCCGGTTGTAGGCTTGCTGCAAGCTCAACTTTTGACCGCGTTTCTCGGCAAGCTCAATGATGTCCGCCATGTCTTCGCGCACGTCGTTTAAAAACTCTGCCTGCTCACCGAATTTTTTAACTTCCTCGACGGCCTGACTTCCCTGCTGCTGACGCTGCTGCTCCTGCATCTGCTGGGCGCGGGTCATAAGCTGATTGACCGGGGCCAGACGCTCATCAAGCATCTGCTGGATGCGCTGCATTTGGGGGTCTTGCTGGGCATTGCTGCTACCCCCGCCTACCAGTGCATCGTCCAGCGCCTCGATATCAACGCCAAACTGGCTGATAATGCGCGCAAGCTCGGTGGCTTTCTGGTCTTGGGTGCCCATAGCCAGTACGTTCATAGACCCCATGGCCGCACCGGCTGCATCCAAGGGGTGTTTAAAACCTGCCGACTGCAT
>Ga0136596_1001333_pt1 | contig 11231 bp, 9 predicted proteins | sample AntRauTorcE11897_FD_101387 | JGI IMG/M metagenome (GOLD analysis project Ga0136596, IMG submission 101387) | Saline lake microbial communities from Rauer Islands, Antarctica - Metagenome Torckler E11 #897 | ecosystem: Environmental > Aquatic > Non-marine Saline and Alkaline > Saline | place... | reverse complement strand
GTTTGCCTCATAGTATTTAAATGCCTGCTCATACGGCTTCGCAATAGTTTCGTAATTCTTAACGATCTTATCTATCTCAGAAAGCGGTGTTCCCTGTGGAGAGCGGATATACACGTTTACACTTTCCTCATTATTGCGACTCCACGGACTTCCAAAATAGGTTTCTTGGGAGAATTTCTTGGTGAGTCCGCCTATCCAGCCATCAATAGCATCCCGGTTATCAAAATATACCTGAGTGAATTCGGGCCAATCTGTTCCCTCCTCTGCATCCCATTCAGGTTCTTCTATGGCAAACAAAGGAATTCCTATCACCCCAATTAAAACCAACGGAAGCACCCACCTTAATTTCGACTTGAGCAAAAAACTGCGCATCAGCAATTGGTTTATCCATTTTGAAGCTCTGCCTTTTTTCTTTTTTTCTGAGATTTTCGGGGTGAGCCAGACCAGCGAGTATGGGATCCAGGTAAAAGCGATCAGTACCGAACAGACGAGGGTAATAGTAATAGCCACGGCCAGCGGAACCAGGAAAATGCGGAGTTCATCTAATGCAAAAAGCAGGGGTACAAATATCCCAACCGTAGTAAAAGTACTGCCCAAGACAGGAACCACAGAATTTCCAATTTCCTTAGTAATATGCGAGAGTCGTTCCTCTTTTTCTTCCGGAAGCCCCGGATTTAAATGCTCAAAAACTACTACCGCATTATCGATCAGCATTCCAAGAGCTACGGTAATTCCGGCAAGCGTGATTATATTCAGGCTGTATCCAAGTAAATACAACACGATCAAACTGAGTAGAATCGAAAACACCACGCTCCCGATGATAACCACCGGAGCCCGGATCTTCCTGATGAACAGTATCACTACCAAGAACACCAGGATACCACTCCAAATAGCCTGAAGCTGAAGGTCATCAAATTGCTGCCGAAGTTCTTCTGTGGAATCAACCGTAAGCATCAGGGACAAACCTTCCGGAAGTTGAGTTTCTATCTCTTGCATAGCCAACAGTACATTTTCTGCAAGAGTAAACGCATCAGCTCCGGACTCTTTCACAAACTCTATAGTAAGTGCCGGATCGCCATTTATGCGCTTGATGAATTTAGCCGGATAATCCTGTACAGAGATCTTTGCGAAATCGTCTAGTACCAATTGCTTTGTGGAATTGGGAAGCTCAACTTTTAATGCAGCTATATCTGCAATACTGTTAAACTTTGGAGGAATGATGAGGCTGTATCGTGAGATCCCCTCTTCCACAAATCCCGCCGAGCGCCAGCTGAGCTGCTCACGAACCTGTAGCAAGATCTGCCGTGGAGAAAGATTATATTTTTCCACCTGTTCAATGTCGAATTCGATCATCAGGGCGGGATCCTGAACACCGCGAATGGCTACTTCAGCGAGTCCCTCAATGGCAAGAAGCTTTGGACGGATATTGGACCGGGAATACTCCAATAGCTGACGGGGAGCCCGATCGCCATTCAGTGTATATACCATAAAAGTTTGCTGATCTTCCAATTCATCAGGAACCTGCCGGTTGATCGTGGGTGGCGAAATACTTTCGGGGAGATTTTCATCCAAAGAGAATAAATATTCCCGAAGCTCCAGCACCCTGTAATCGACCGGGGCATCTTTTCTAAACGTAACGGTAACGGTGGAACGGCCTTCCTGCGTGATAGATCTGATATCGGTCACATCTCGAAGCCTATTTGCTTCCCGCTCAACTTTTCGGGTGATCTCCTGCTCCATGATTTCAGGAGTGGTACTTCCCCAGCTATAGTTTACCGTGACAGAAGGCAAGTTCAACTCCGGCGTACTCTCAATAGGCAACATACGCCATACCGCTACCCCAACCACACAAACGATGAGGTAGAAAAAAGAAATGAGGTATTTTCGATTTAAAAGCTTGCGCACCAAGATTTATATTTCATTATTAAAAAGCAGTAGTTTTAAATGTTAAATGTTGAATTTTAAATGATTCCAAACCATTTAAAATTCAACATTTAACATTACTAATTCACCAATAACGGAACCACCTTCTGCTGATGGCTTATACTAAAATGCTGATCCACAGCAAGGGTATCGCCGGGTTCAATTTCGGGATGATCGATGAGGACCCAATCAGAATTCATGGCAACCGGATCAACGTAGATCCATTCAACCTCTTCATTATTCAGCAGCCTGAAAACCAGCGTTCTGCCATCACGTTCTAAAAGAGCCTCACGCGACATTCGTACCTTGGCTTCCTGACTGCGTACAAATACGCGTCCATCTACGGTCATGCCGGTTTTTAAGTCATAATTGTTGTTTTCAACCTCCACCAGCACCTGTCCCGTTTTGGTGTCGGGATTTACTTCCGGGGAAATGGCGATGATCTCGCCTTCATATTGAGTACCGCCCGGGCCATCCAGTTCAGCAGTCATTCCTTCCTCCAGATTATCGACCTCGGATTCGAGTACATCGAACCGAATACGAACGGTTGCTGCATCGATCACCGACCCCAGATCTGAACCTGCTGAAATGTAGGCACCTTTAGACACCACTTTCTTTACCGAAATCCGGCCACTGAACGGAGCTTTTAAGGTGGTATAGCTTAGGTTCAGTTTGGCCCGTTCCCAGGCGAGTTCTGCCTCAGCCAGCCCTGTTGTGATGCGTAATAAACTCTGATCCTGACCTCCGCTGCCATTGTCGTTCCTAAGCCGTGCCTCAATATCGTATTCATTCTTGGCCCGCTGATATTCGTTATACGCACTGCGCTCCTGATTCACCCACTCCTCATCATCCAGCTTCAGCAGGATGTCTCCCTCTTGCACTGATCGCCCTTCCACAATATTATGCTCTTCCACAAATCCACCAATTCTTGGGGTGATCTGAATTCTTTGCAGCGGCTCTACAACTCCACGGCTTTCAATGAAAAACTGAAGCGGCTCATCATCCACTATATCAAAAACAACCTCAGGACGAATTTCCACGCTATCCGGATCCGGTGCCTCCCGTTCTTCTTCCGCGCTTTTACAAGCGGTGAATAGTGTTACAGTGATCATTAAACAGGAAAGGAATTTTGGAATCATTTGTCGTTTCATAATACTTGGTCTATTTAAAACTCTGAACCCACAGTGGTGGTAATTAAAAATGCAAAAATGAAAAATTTAAAATAATTCTTGGTCTGACCGCTCTAAGCCGGTCTGACCAAGGGCCAATTTTGAACTCAGTATCCCATAATATCCATCAGACGGGTAATCCGTCAGATGGAAGTGTTGGCCCATTTTAAATTTTGAATTTTTCATTTTGCATTCCCCTTATTCGTCCATTTAAAAACCAATGGAATCAAATACAAGGTTAAAAAGGTACTGGTTATCATCCCACCCATAAGTGCAATTGCAAGAGACTGTCGTAATATGTATCCATCTCCAAACGGAACAAGCATAGGGATCAGTGCCAAAATGGTGGTCATACTGGTCATAACTACAGGGCGGAAACGATTGATCCCTGCCTGCTTGATGGCTTCATCCAGGTCGCCGGTTTCATCAAAATAGCGACGCATGAAATCTACTTTCAGGATGGAATCGTTCACTGCAATTCCCGTCAGGATCAGGATTCCCATGAATGACAGTGCATTTAAACTAACTCCTCCGATATACATCGCGAAAAACGAACCGATCCACGCAAAAGGAATCGCCAAAATGATAATGAGCGGATACTTCAGGTTTTCATACTGAATGGCGAGGATCAGATAGATCAACAGCACACTGATGAATAACAGCCAGCCTAATTCTTTGAGTAAACTTATGACCTGCAGTGCTGATCCACGAACCTGTATTTCATGACCGCTTTGCTGCATAAACCGGTTCACTAATTGCTGTATTTCGCCTCCATCCCACCACCAGTCCATAAAGGTAAGATCGGAGTTATAGGTTAAGATTGGGGATTGACGGATTCGCTCGATCTGCTCTGCTTCATCAATTCGGAGGATAGTAGCTACAGATGTCAGCGGAATGATCTTATCTCTTACATCCAGGGTAATTTCGCGGGGATCTAAATTGGTATTTCTTTCACCGATCAACCTAATGGATATCTGCTCATCCTGCCGGTTCCAGTCGGTTATAAAAGATCCGCGGGTCAGTGATTCCAGATACCGGATCACTTCAGCTTCCGTCAATTCATAGGAAAGAAGTTGTTCCGTTTTAAACTGAAGTTGATACGCCTGAATACGCTGCGGATATTTCAGGTCGAGCTCAATAGGTCTGTAATTACGATTCATAAACTCATTGAAAGCCTCCGCCACTCTTACACTGAATGCACGATCGGTGCCCACCACGCTGAACTGTACCGGAGCATCGCTGCCAATACCCACCGCACCCGTTGCATCTTCTTCTACTTTTCGAAAGGTCCAGTTGGCATAGGTTTCTGCAACGCCACGTATTAAGCGATCTACTTCCTCCGCTTCCTCAAATCCAGAAACCGGAATGGAGATGGTGAATTTATTAAGTCCCTCGTTAGTGATCGAAGTCAGATTTGTATTATCCGTGTATCCGCCGAGTGATAGAATATTGGCGCGATCCGTTCGCTCCTGAAGGATGTTCGTGATCTCCTTCGAAGCCTCTTTTGCAGAACGAAGCGCGGTATTTCCCGGCATAGAAACAAGATAATCTACTTTAGCAGGTTCATCTGCGGGAAGCACGGCTTTAGGGATGGTCATGAAGGCGAATCCCGCTCCACCTAACAAAACCAAGGCGGTTAAAATAATAGGAAGCGGCCTTTGGATGACCCGACCCAGATTTTGTTCGTATGCCATCACAACGTTATCCAGTCCGGTTGAAACCCTGCTGAGGAGTCCTTTAGAAGCAGAATCTTTACTGATCTGAGCCACAAAAACCGGAAGAATAAACAATGCGACCAAGAGCGAGGCGATCAAACTAAATGATAGCGTAGCCGCCAGGTCACGGAAAAACGCACCTTCAAATCCACCCAGAAAAATAAGCGGCAGAAATACCGAAATAGTGGTAAAGGTAGAAGCCGTTACGGCCAGACTGATCTCTTTGGTTCCCTCCCGTGCGGCCTCAAACCGATCAAGTCCCTTTTGGCGATAGCGGTTTATGTTCTCCAGCACCACGATGGCATTATCCAGCAAAAGCCCGATACCGAGCGTGAGTCCGCTTAAGGAAATAATATTGAGCTGAATATCGAACAGGAACATCACCACAAAGGTGAGGAAGATACTGACAGGGATAGAGATCCCAATGGTAAACGGACTGCGGGCATCATCCAAAAACAAGAACAGTACGAGGAAAGCCAGCACGCCACCGATCAGCAGTGTTTGCAAAAGGTTGGAAATGGAATTCTGTATGTAGCTCGCATCTTCCTGTATCACCTCGATGAGGATATCCGGGTTTTGATCGCGGATCTCGGTCAGTACCCCTTCCAGGGTTTCAAAGACCTCTACCGTGTTGGAACCGTATTCTTTTTTGACGAGTACGTTCAATACCTCTTCCCCGTCTAGCAAAGCAAAAGAAGTTGGATCGGCTTCGGCCATGCGGACCTCCGCTAGTTCTTCCAGCAGCAGCACACGACCGCTAGCCAGGGAAACAATGGGGGTTTTACGGAGATCATCCAGCGACTCGATCCGGCTTTCGATCTTGAGGGCGTAGCGGTACCAGCCATCCCGAAGTTCGCCGGTAGAAGAAAAGATATTAGCATCACTTACTGCCTGCTGAATTTGGGACAGTGATAATCCGTAGCGATCAATAAAACGCGGGTTGAACCGGATCTGTACTTCGGGCTGAACTTCCCCTACCAACAAGGCCTGGGCAATGCCCTCCTGCTGTTCCAGCCGGCGGGTAAACACCTGGTCGGCCCAGCGCTTTAAAGACAAGCGATTCGAAAATTCCTGATTAGAGACATTGGCCAGCTGCAAGGCAATCGTAGCGATCGGCTCATCCGAAGCCGACGAATACACCAACTGCGGCCGCTCAGCCTGATTGGGCAACATGTACCGTGCCTGATCCAGTTTTTCGCGGACATTCAGGAAGGCGATGTCCATATCAAAGCCCCACTCGAAGGTGAGGAAGATGAGGGATTGTCCCTGCCGCGAAAGGGATTCAATTTGCTGCACGCCGCGCACCCCGGAAAGCATGCCCTCCAACTGCTCGGTAATGCGGAATTCCACCTCCGAAGCCGGAGCCCCGGAATAGTCGGTACGCACCAACAGCGTGGGCCGGTCAATATCCGGCATCAGCTCTATGGAAAGACGTTCTAGTGCAATGCCCCCGAAAATGAGCACCGCCAGAACTAAGATCACAGACGCTATAGGTTTTTTAAGCAGCAAATGGAGAAATTTTTATTACTTAGCGGAGGATAGTAAAATAATTTGGGATATGAAAACTATGGTTTTAGTAGTGGATGGTTTCTTGGTTTATGACGAGTGGAATTGGGGGATAGTTTTGGGTTGGCTTTGATTAATTTCTTATTGGGACTGGATGATTAGTGACAAGGGAAATGTTATAGATAGAGTTCTTTGAGCAAACAGACATAGCATTAAAAATCAATTTTTACAAAATATAAGCTCGGGATACTGTCAGGAATACGCCACGAGTCTGAGTATTTAGAATACAGCTATTACTTTCCCCAAAATACGATCCTCATGAATAACCCCGAAAAAACGACTATCCATACTTTCATAAGGATTGTCGCCTATTAAAAAATAACATTTATTTGGAATGCTATAAATCGTACTACTTACTTTAACTTTTGCTTTAAAACTATTCTCTTTTTCACATTCTTTAGACTCCTTCATTAAATAGTTAATGTATTCTCTACTCTTCGTTTTTGCATTGTCTGACATTAAATAATATATCTCATCATGTGGATAAACTTTACCATTCATTATTAATTCCTCAGAATTTACTTTGATTATATCTCCAGGTCCAGCAGTAATTCTTTTTACGTATATAATATTTTCGTCATTCAACTTTTTATTAAACAACACGATTTCGTTCTTCTTAAATACTTTTGGGAGATTATTTTTTTCCCAAACTAGAACAGAATTGCCACTATGAATAGTTTTAAACATTGAATTACCTTGTATTCTGTAAATACTAAACCAGGTAATGGTAAGTATGACACAGCACAATATTACTATACTCAAAAGAAAATTTATCAAAATTTTCATGTGATTTAGCTCACGTATATTAAACTTTCCAAACTTTGTTCAATAAATATTTATTATATCTACTTATACTCGCTTTCTATCTGTTTGTTTATCACTTATAGAAAATTAATTAGTGACTATATTCAAGAATTAAATACAAGCTTATTTCTTATTTATTCTATACTCTGATAAGTAAATTTCTTTATTATCATAATTATATTCTAATGTGTAAATTTTATTCCCTGAAACAGCAAAATTGCGAGCCGGATTAGGTAATCGGATTGAAGATTTATATTCTCCATTTTCTGTATATAAATCAATAATTCTCATCCACCTGTCATTCCTATTTGATATACCGGCATATATCATGTTTTCAGTTGTCTGAAGATCAATAGTAGCACGTAATAATTCTTTATTTCTGCTTCTCCATTTTTTTTCATGGATTAGAATATTTTGGATATTTTTAAAACCTACAATCCCTCTTGAATAAATTAGCTCACCCTTGTTTGAATACCTTCTCATATATGGTTTTACCCGCCCTGACAATACCAAGTCTTCACCAATAGTATCCATATCTCCTTCAAAATATAGAACAGATCTATAGTCTCTGACTTCAGGCCTTTGAAAAGAGGTGATTTTTTCTCCTTTTGATGTATACTTATAGATTATTCCTTCCGGTGTGTATTGTTCGGATAATATATATATAAACCCCCTATCTGTTATAGCTAGCTTTGCAGGCCTGGCATATTTGTCTATTTGAAAAGATTTGACAAATGTGCCATTTCTAGACCAATGCTGAATTTCCATTCTCTCCACATCAGCAAGCCATATATCGCCATTTTTGTCGAACTTTAAATCAAAGGGGTTTCTAAACTCTCCGGGGCCACGTCCTTCTCCATATCCAATAGATCGTAAATCATCAATACGCCCCTTTGGTAAATAAATTAATTTAGATCCGATCACATCATAAAATACCAAATTATCTTCGCTATCAATTTCAAGAAAATATACCTCATAAAATCCATATTCTGATAGTCTAACACTACTTAGATTAACTAAAGTGTCTAAATACTCCCTTTCTATATCAATTCTTTCGGAAAACTCCCAATCAGATAAGCTCCCTATAGTTTGACTATAAACACTTGTTGTAAAACTTAAAATCAATAGCATTAATAAACTTCTCATTTTAATCTTTTTAAAAGGGAGGGATAATTTTTCCCTCCCAAGTTTCGGACTGCTTTTATTTACTGTATCGGTTCTGTTCCATCACTTTTATCTTCGCCATGACATTCTTTATCTAGTTCCCAATCTAGAATTTTAATGACGGTGACTTCTTTTCCGCAGTATCCCGTTTTACCTACACAACCGGCAGCTCCACAAGGTCCGGCATATGCTGTTTCTATTCCCACTATTCCTTCTATTGAAGCGTCATCAGATTCTGAAAATTGAATCTGAAACCCACTTACTAGAACTACAAGTGTTAATGCTGCTATAATGTTGGTAATGTATATTTTGAACTTCATTTTATCTCCATTTTATTTCTGTTTAATTTACCCCTATTGGAGTCTCTTTAATTTTAAAAACTGAACTACTGATATAAGCTGCCATTCCCACTAAAACAGCATTTCTTATGACCATCACCCCATCAAAATTCCCGTAAGTAAATTCCCCTAAGCAACCACATACAATCTCCCAATTATTGAAATATCCTACCAGACTTATTATTAAAAACATAGTGCAGAGCACACTAACCAATGTAGCCGTTACACGTGGTACAATTTGCAAGAAAAGATTAATAGCAAGAACAATTTCAAATATCGAAGCAGTGTAAACAAAAACGTAAGCATTAGTTTCACTTAGTAATTCAAAAAATAATAGCACTTCGACAAGATTGTCTGGCATTATCATTTTTAGTACACCTGCTATGAAAAGGACTGCGCCTAATATCCACCTGAAATATTTTATAATTGAACCCCTCATTATTTTTATTTTTTGTTAATTTCCTTTTTATTTTAATTACTAGAAACTGATGAAGCAAAAACTTTTAATCCCTTTTTTTACTCCCCATTTCTACTCCCCATTTTTCCACTCTGTAGGTGGTTTTCCAGTAAATTTTTTTATATATCTGTTTAAATCTTTCTCATCTCCTATACCCAGTTCCAGTCCAATTTCAAAACAACTTAACGCTGTATTTTCTTTAATAAATTGATGGAATTTTTCGATTCGAAGTTCCACAAGTTTTGGTTTTGGTGAGACTGTGTAGTATTTCTTAAATCTCCTGGAAAAATACTTCGGACACTCATACCCCATCTTCTCTGCCCACTCTGTAACCGTTCGTATTTCTTTTAAATTTCCCCGCGCAACCTGCAGCGCCTGTTTCATTGGCTGTTTCATTATAGAATCAATTAGGTTAACACTTTAGACTGCCCATTGCCTTAGCAGCCTTATATATGTTGTGTCCTTCCAATGGATGAATTACCCCATCTTTAGCGTTTCACCGCCAACGGTTTTCCCGTGTTTATAGAAGCAAGAGTGTTAAAGCATGTAAATGTTACATTTTTGGGGAAAAATTTGCACTCGTGCTACAGCAGAGCGGCGGAAACAGGTAAAATTCGATGAACTTATTTCCGAGGAAAGATTTTCCTCTCTTCTTACTCTTTCTTCTTTGAACCGGGACTAACTGGATTTCTGGAGGCTAGTGCGGTACGGTGAGTAGGGCAAAAACCCTGCTCCATAGGAGCACCATGTTTGTAAAACACCGTACCCCTGCGAGCCTCCCCGCGCCGTAGGTGCGATATGTTTCCGGAGTAGCGGAAGCTCGAATCCAACAAAACATAACGTCCCTAAGGGACGTGGCTTTGGAAGCTGACATTTTTTTTACAAACATGTTGTCCCTGACGGGACAGGTTTTGGTATTATAATGTCAGATCCTATTCCACCGGCTTAAAAATATACCTTTCATCAAAATCCACATTAAACTTTTTGAGAAGTTCGAGGTATTCTTCCATGAACGTTTTCTTTCGGTGATGTTCTTTTTGATTTTGGATGTAATGATATACCCGATCAATCTGACTGCGGCTGTGTGAAAAGGCTCCGTATCCTTCCTGCCACTGAAATCTGCCCTGTATTAGTCCCCGGTCTTTGATCCACTTTGAAGATTCTCCTTTCACAACTTTGATCAATTCCGACATTGCTTCTTTAGGCTGGAACCCTATAAACATATGGAGATGATCTGGCATGCCATTAATAGCGATCATTTTGTGGGTTTTGTTTTGGATGATACCTGTTATGTATTTGTAAAGTTCTTCTTCCCACTCGGGTTGAATCAGGCTGATCCTGTTTTGCACCGCAAAAACAAAGTGGATATAAAGTTGAGTGTACGTGTTCGCCATAGCTTTTTTTCAGTAAGAGCAATTAAAAAGCAATTCCTTACAAACTTTTTTTTTAAAAAAAGTAGAACCACTCATCCTGCTCCATCGGAGCAGCATGTTTGTAACAGCGTGCCCCCGACATGCCTCCCGCACCGGAGGTGCGATATGTACCTGGAGTAGCCTGAGAAACCGAAGCCAACTCAACATAACGCCCCTAACGGGACGAACTAACTGTGCTATACTCTCTTTACAAACATGCTGTTCCTAACGGGACAGGGTTAGGGTTACGTCAGACCGAAAGTGAAACTCAAAACTCATCACTTAAAACTCAGAACTCCATCTACTCTAACCCAATCCTCTGAAAAATCACATCTACATTTCGGTTATGATATGCAGGTCAAAGGCTTTTTTGATTAGCAGTGTTTAAAGTTTGAGGTGGAGCTTCCATAGGTCATTCCTCACCTAAGCGGCGTAATGAGATAAATGCCGATACCTCTCCTGTGGCGACTTTCGAACGAAGTACATCCCGCTTCCCGTTGTAAGGATTGAATGTAAATCACAGAAAAAGAATAACACATGAAAGCAGTTCAGATAAGCGAAGCAGGCGGAGATTTTGAAGTTGTAGATCGCGAAATCCCATCCATAACCGATGATCAGGTACTTATTAAAATTCAAGCCTGTGGGGTGTGCCACAGCGATCAATTTGTGAAGGAAGGCGTTTT
>Ga0136596_1001325_pt1 | contig 11254 bp, 8 predicted proteins | sample AntRauTorcE11897_FD_101387 | JGI IMG/M metagenome (GOLD analysis project Ga0136596, IMG submission 101387) | Saline lake microbial communities from Rauer Islands, Antarctica - Metagenome Torckler E11 #897 | ecosystem: Environmental > Aquatic > Non-marine Saline and Alkaline > Saline | place... | reverse complement strand
GTTGATAAAGGATTTCAGCGCGTTCGGGCATTTGCGCAAGCCGGCCGTTTAAAAGGAGACAGCCTGGTAACGGAGCTTATGAAATGGCCGGATATTTACTGGGATGTCTATCAGGAAAATCCAGAGACCCTTGCGGGGAAACTATCGGCGCAGAAGTCCATTGAATTATTGAATGAGTGGGACAAACCGGCGATGATGCAAAAAATCAGGCAAATACAGGCTGATGATGATTTAGCATATCTTGGGGCAACCTATGGCAAGATGTATATTGCCGAAACCAAAGATTTAAGCGAAACACTTTCCTATTTGGATTCACTAAAAAGGGAAACGCAGAATCCCGACTCGCGGATGCGCATTCAAATGGAGGGCATTAATTTATTATATGACAGTGCCCGCGTAGAACAGGCTCAGACATCATTGCAGGCTTTCAAAAAAAAATATGGTGATAATGAAGCTGCAAAAAAATGGGCTGAGTCTATTCAATATGATCTGAATTACCTTTCACCCGGCGATCCCATTCCGGACTTTTCTTTTGCAAACGATGGCAAGAAAATAAGCCGTGAAATGCTTAAAGGGCGTCCGTATTTATTAGAAATCACATCCCTATCCAGTCCTTTATATCAGCGGCAGTTCGATCGCACTATGGTTCTCCACAGCATTTATAAAAATTATAATTTTGAGGTTATCACCATCCCGCTTGAGACCAGCCAGGTTACGGTTGAAGCTTTTTTTGAAGAGCGCATGCAGCCTTGGCCTGTAGCCCCTGCACAGGCATTTAATAATGAAGAAATCATCAAAAAATTTAATATCAAAATCATCCCTACCCGGTTTTTGGTGGACGAGCAAGGAAGAATTGCACGCCGTTATATTGGACAGGAATATGATGATGTGATAAAAGGAATCCAGCAATTATTTAATGAAAAAAATAACAGCTTATGAGACGATTTTTGATAGCAGGAAACTGGAAAATGAATTGCGGGCCGGGTGAAACGCAAAATCTTTTAACGTCTTTAAAAGAACGACTGGGGCCTGTGCCTGATGCCGTTGACGCGCTGGTTTGTCCGCCGGAAATATCACTTACAACCGCGGCAAACGAACTTAAGAATACTGATATAGCGCTTGGTGCACAGAATGTACATTTTGAAGATAATGGTGCTTTTACCGGAGAAGTAAGCACCGAAATGCTTTCTGAAACAGGATGTAATTACGTGATATTGGGCCACTCCGAACGCCGCCAATACTTTGGAGAAACGGATGCTATTGTCAATGAAAAAGTAAAGAAAGTACTTTCGGCCAATCTCCGACCGGTCATTTGCATCGGTGAATCATTAGAGCAGCGCAAAAAGAACGTTCATCAGAAAATGGTAAAAAAGCAGATTCATGCGGCATTAAGTGAAGTCAGTAAACAGTCCCTGAATAACATTGTAATCGCTTATGAACCTATTTGGGCAATCGGAACCGGTGAAACGGCTACACCCGGACAGGCGCAGGAAATGCATCAGATGATTAGAGAGGCAGTGGCAGAATTGTATGATGATGAAACAGCCGGTGCGGTTCGCATTCTTTACGGAGGCAGCATGAAACCCCGAAACGCCAAAGAACTTCTGGAACAGCCGGATGTTGACGGCGGATTGATCGGCGGTGCATCTTTAAAGGCAGATTCATTTGCCGGAATTATTGGAATTGCCGAAAAACTTTCTACTTAGCCCGTAGTTTTACTAAACGTTAGAGGTATAGTAAAACTGAATAGAATTAATTGTGAAACCAATTCTGGTTCCGCCGCTCTGCTGCGGAACCTAAAGGGTAATTCTTCATTCCGGAGCAGAGCACCGGAATGAGATTAAATAAAGCTAAATTGATACTTATGAAACTAAACATATTACTTCTTGGAAGCGGCGGCCGTGAACATTCTATGGCGTGGAGTATTAGTAAGTCGGAATTGCTGGATCAGCTTTTTGTAGCCCCGGGAAATCCCGGCACGGCCCAGCTCGGCAAAAATGTATCGCTTGAACTGGACGATTTTGACGAAGTGCAATCGTTTATTGAAGTCAATGATATTGACCTAACCGTTGTGGGACCCGAAAAACCATTGGTTGACGGCATCGTTGATTTTTTGGAGGAAAGAGGGCATAAGGTATTTGGTCCCTCAAAAGCGGCCGCCCGGTTGGAAGGCAGCAAGGATTTTGCCAACACCTTTATGAAAGAAAACTTAATCCCCACCGCCGATTATGCCACATTTAGCCGGGATGAATTCGATAATGCCTTTTCGTACGTGCAGCAAAAAAATGAATATCCGGTAGTGCTTAAAGCGGATGGATTGGCCGGGGGCAAAGGAGTTTTTATCTGTGAAACCGAAGAAGAAGTACAGCAGCGGTTAAACCAGCTTCAGGAAGATACCAACCTTGGCGAGGCGGCGGAAACGCTGGTGATAGAAGAGTTTCTTGAGGGAGAAGAAGCTTCCGTTTTTGTGATATCTGATGGCGAAAGCGCCAAAATTATCCTCAATGCCCAGGATCATAAACGAGCTAAAGACGGCGATACCGGATTAAATACCGGGGGCATGGGCGCCTACTGCCCGGCGCCGGTACTTACCGAAGAAATGATGCACCGCGTGGAAAAAGAAATTGTGCTGCCCACTATATCGGCCATGGTTTTAGACGATCAACCCTACAAAGGCATTTTGTACTGTGGGTTGATGATTACCGAAGACGGTCCCAAAGTAGTAGAGTATAACTGCCGGTTTGGCGATCCGGAGTGCCAGGCGATTTTACCCTCCCTTCAGTCAGATTTCCTGGAGTTGATGTGGGCTACGGTGGAGGGTAACCTGTACGAAAAAGATATTAAACTGGATCAAAAATACCGCTGCTGCGTGGTGATGGCTTCCGGCGGCTATCCGCAAACCTATCAAACGGGAAAGGAAATAAACGGCGTAGGTGATGTGGGAGAAGATGCTCTTGTTTTTCATGCCGGAACAACCATGCAAGACGGAAAACTACTAAGCGACGGGGGACGTGTTCTTAACGTTGTCTGCAGTGGTGATACGCTTGAAGATGCCATCCGCAATACCTACAAAGAGGTGAAGAAAATCTCTTTTGAGGACATGCACTACCGTACCGACATTGGCGTTAAGGGATTGGCACATTTTGATTGAGAAGTTCTTCGGGAACGGAGCTCCCTCGCAACCGTGATTCCATCATTTCATTTGGGAAACTATTCTTTGTTGCAAGGGAGCTCTGCTCCCGCTGCATAAATAAGATTATGTTAGGTGTTTTTAAACAAATCCACTTTATGAAGACTCAATTTGAGTATTATGCTCTTCACCATTTAAATCAATGGCTACGTTCCGAAAAAGAAATCCATCAAAAGCTCCAATCTGATCAAAAATACAACGACAAATAGACAGATGTCCTCATTAAAAGATCATGGAAAAAGAAAATACATACAATTTTACATTAACTCTTAAAGGTATTAATGAACCTTCAGAGGATTTAGAAAACACTCTATTTGGAGCGAATTGTGATGATGCACTTTTATATTTCAGGGATCAAATTGGATATTTAGAATTTGAACGAACTTCCAAAAATATAGAATCTGCAATTATCTCGGCAATCAATGATGTTGAATCCTCTGAAATTACTGCAAAAATAGCAAGAGTTGAACCTGCAGACTTGGTAACCAGTGCAGAAATTTCAAGAAGGTTAAATAGATCAAGAGAATCTATAAGATTACTCATCAAAGGAGCCCGTGGGTCAGGCGATTTTCCAACACCAGTAGCTGGCGTAACTTCAAAAACATTGATATGGAGTTGGGCAGACGTATCCGGATGGTTTTATAACAACAAAAAAATTGAGGATCCCTTTATTGTAAAACAAGCTCAAGTAATAAGAGAAGTTAATGAAGCTTTAGAAATCAGACATAAACCCTATTCCTTTAAGAAAATTAATTTTTTCATTTCCAAGATTGATTACAAAAAAAAGTTTGCCTAAGCGCTGGCCATTAAACGACCATGCTTAACATAATTAGATTCAATCCGCACGTTTGTCCCAAGAACTCTTCGGTGAATCAGCTACTCTCCTGCGGTTTAAAGAGAGGCAGAAGTTGATGGCGTTTAATCTTGCCGGTTTCGGTTCGGGGCAACGTTTCAGCAAAAATTATCTCTTTCGGTATTTTAAAATATTCAAGTTGGTTATGAAGCTTTTTTTGAAGGGTCTGCTTTGATAGTTTTTTACCTTTCTCAAAGACAACAGCCGCCACCACTTTTTGTCCCCACTCTTCATCAGGCACCCCAAAGACGGCCCCTTCTTTGACGGCATCGAGTTTTTGTAAAGCCGTTTCAACTTCAAAAGGTGAAACATTTTCGCCGCCGGTGATAATTAAATCCGCTCTGCGCGCTTCGATATATAGATTCCCGCTTTTATCCAGCCGACCAAAATCGCCGGTGTTGAACCAGCCACTTTCATCAAAATTATTCTGACTTGAGGTAAAGTGATAACCGTCAAAAACCTGCGGGCCTTTCAGCCAAATGGTGCCGGAGTTTCCTGCATGCACAGACCTATCATTATTTTGTATTTTTATTTTATTAGAATTAAATACGCGGCCCACTGAATTTAAAAGAGCTTCATTTTCGGGCATTTCAAAGATAGGATTGGCTGCAATTTGCGCACAGGTCTCGGTCATTCCATAGCTTGGTATTACAGGGATATTTTGGTTGATACTTTTCCGTAATAATTGAGGCGAAATGGGTCCGCCGCCCAGTAATATGGCTCGGAATAATTTATGAATAGTAAATTCGGGTTCATCCAACAATCGATTAAGCATGGTAGGAACCAGTGATGCCGCTACAACCTGTTTGTTTTCTGAAAAGTGACGAGCGGTTTCCTTTTCATCAAAGCGATCCATGCGGTAGATGGCTGAACCATAAATGAGGGAACGGAGAATGACCGAAATGCCGCCAATATGGTGCAGAGGCAGGCATAAAAGCCAGCATTCATTGGTTGCAGGCTTCAGGTTTTTAGCGGATGATTTGGCTGCGGCGTGCATCTGACGACGCTTGAGGGGTGCAATTTTAGGCTGGTTGGAAGTTCCGGAAGTGAAAAAATATCCGAATTTTCTTGATGGTTGGTGATGGGTAACTTGAATATAGCTGCCAGTTTTAAGAGCGCTATTTTTAGGAAGAACATCCGGACATTTTAACTCTTTAATGGGTATAGTTTTTTTGTCGGTAAGACCATCAGTTTTAGCCGAATCGCTAATGATAATGCTGGGATCGATAGCTTGAATCTGTTTTTCCAATAGCGAGGGTTGGGCATTGGGATTAAACGAAACAAAAGGAATACCCAGTTTCCAACAGGTGGCAATCACAAAAACAAGCTCATCGGAAGGTTGGGCACATAAACCGATGGGTTGCGTGATGTTAATGCAGTCGTGTTCTTTCAGGAAATTGATGAATGCTTCGCCAAAACATTGAAGATTCTGATAGGTGTAGGAGCCCGTCTTGGAAAGCAGGAACAGATGATCTGGCTTACAGGTTTTTGGTATGGAAGAAAGTGAAGTTTGCATTGTTTTATTTAGTGGCGCCACCTTAGTTTAATTCAATTTTTTTACATCAATACTATCCAACTCAGTTTGCATCTGTTTTCTCAACCGGTCTGCATGTGTTAACTGGTAGTACCCATTTTTTATAAGCGGCTCATCACTCCAAAAATCGTTTATAAAAAGGTGGCCTGTAGCTAAACCGTGAGCCATAGTTTTGGATCCGAGACCTGCAGCCAATGAAGCCGTCATCAACCGTCCAACGGCGCTTTCGAGGCTGGTTGTATAAATAATTTTAGCGGTTTTTATTTCTTTAATCCTTTTTATTGAATGGGTGCCCAGCACCATGGGTTTGATGATAAGAACATCAGCTATTTCAGCCGCCTCCCCGAAGGCAAATTGCTTAACAAGTGATTCATCAAGGGCAATGGGGATATTAAATTTTTCTTTTAGACTATGCAGTGATTTTGTACCGGGATTCATCAACGGTTCTTCACAGTATTCAATACCCAGCGGTTCTATTGTTTCAAAAATCTGCAGCGCCTCTTCAAGCGACCAGCTTTGGTTGGCATCAATTCGGAGCTTGATATGAGGATACTTGCTGCGAATAATCGCAAGCTGTTTTATAAGCTTTTGTTCATCTTGACCGGCCTTGATTTTTATAGTTTCAAATCCCCGGCTTACAAACTTGTTTACCGTATCGACAACGGTCTCATTATTGAGATCAACTACGGCATTGATTGGAATGCGACTGGTTTTATTGTTGAATAAGAACTGATGCAGGCTCATTTTTCCTTGCTGCGCCAGGAAGAAGCTGCAAAGGGTGAACAGGCAAAATTGCAGAGATGGCGATGGTGTATGTTCCGCCAAAAAATTATCCAAATCACCCAATAAAAAAGAGCTGCTGAGAAAATTGGAAACCGGTTCTTTTATTATTTTGATTTCTTTAAGAACATTTTGGTGCGTTTCTCTCGAAAAGCCGGGCAGGGGAGCCGCTTCGCCCATTGCGGTTATTCCATCTTTCTTCAGCCTGATGATTACACCTTGGCGGCAGTTAAATGTTTCTTTTGAAGTGATGAAAGGCTTTTTCATCGGCAAAGAATATGTGAAATACTGCAGCTTCATATATCAACCTAATAAAATTCCGATGCTGAATAAAATGCTGAATGCCATCATAAATTGAGCCGTCCGTTCAAGGGTTTTATTTAGTTTTACTTTGGGGGTATTCCAAACCCGGTAAAGAAGAAAACCGGCAAAGGGAAGCGCAAGAAACGGCATTAGAACCACCATACCAAAGTTAAGGCGGAAAAAGAAATGAAGCGGAATGGAAAATGCGATCAGAAGCATCAACAGATATTCCCATCGTAAAACATGTTCACCGAAGATGACGCCGAGCGTATTTTTACCGGCAGGTCCGTCTTGTTCTACATCTCGCAGGTTATTGATGACCAAGATATTAGTGCTGAGCGCGCCCACCGCCAGTGACGCCCAAAAGGAGGGCAGCGACCATTCAAGTGCATTTACATAATAGGTAGTGGTAACGGCAACAATGCCAAAAAAGAGGAACACAAAAATATCACCCAGCCCATTGTAACCCAGCGGAAAGGGACCGCCGGTGTACAGAATGCCGCATAGCAGGCAAAGGATGCCAATGGCCAGGACCAACCAGCCGGCGTGCCATACCAGGTAAAGTCCGCAAATGAAAGCCAGACCCATGGTAATTACCGTTGCGGTAAGCATTTGGTTTTGAGTGACTTGTCCGGAGGCTGTTGCCCGCTTAAAACCGATGCGTTTGTCGGTATCGGCGCCTTTAACGAAATCAAAATAGTCGTTGGCAAAGTTGGTGCCTATCTGTATAAGAAATGCACAAAGCAGTGCCATTAGCGTTACCGCTACGTTTAGTTGATTATTTTTAGCAGCCAGTACGGCACCAATAAGAACAGGGACAAAAGCTGCTGCAAGTGTTTGAGGACGCGCAGCCTGCACCCAAATTTTTAGTTTCCGGCGATTAATCATTCAGCAAATGTTAACTAAATCGTGTGGATAAAAATCACTCTGAAAGTAAAAAGATACGGCCGGCTTAAAAAAAGAAGCTTTGGCTAATTAATTTTTAAAATAACTTAAGTTCAGAATGGGAAAATACTTACTTTAATTAAAAAAATAAGCTATAATATAATTTATGCCTTTTAAATTTATATGTTGATAAATAATAAACTTAAAAAATTGTGTGTTTGGCAAAGAATATTTTATTTTAGGGCAGATTATAATTTAACCTTTAACACACATAGCATTTTAATTTTATGTCAAAAGTAAATCGACGCTACGACACCCTTGCTGCAGCCCGTAACTGGATGCCGGCGAAAAACGGCGACCAAAGCACACCGCTGAATATCACAGAAATTTTTGGTAAAAACACCCTTCAATTTGAAGATCTTAAAGAGCGACTGCCAAAATCGGTATGGCTGGATCTTAAAACAACCATTGATGACGGTGAACAGCTCAATTCTGAAGTGGCCGATGCAGTGGCTGTAGCTTTAAAAGACTGGGCCACCGAAAAAGGGGCCTCGCATTATACGCACTGGTTCCAGCCGTTAACCGGCCTGACCGCAGAAAAGCACGACAGTTTTATCACCCCCAACCAGGGGGGAGGCGCCCTTGCTGAGTTTTCGGGAAAAGAGTTGATACAGGGTGAGCCCGATGCTTCCAGTTTCCCCAGCGGTGGTCTTCGCCAAACCTTTGAGGCGCGCGGTTACACGGCATGGGATCCCACATCGCCGGCTTTTATTATGGAAAATGATAACGGATCGTATCTGTGCATTCCTACCGCTTTTGCATCGTGGACCGGCGAAGCGCTGGATCATAAAACGCCTTTACTCCGTTCGGAGGGAGCGCTTAACAAACAGGCCAAGCGGGCCCTTAAGCTTTTTGGATTACATACCAAACGGGTGGCATCAACGGTGGGCTGCGAACAGGAATATTTTCTTATTGATCAGGAATTCTATTATCGCCGTCCAGACCTTATGACCGCCGGCCGCACCCTGGTGGGCGCCAAGCCGCCGCGCGGACAGGAGCTGGATGATCACTACTTTGGCTCTATTAATGAACGGGTTTTATCGTATATGCTGGATGTGGAAAAAGAGTTGTATAAGCTGGGTATTCCGGTAAAGACGCGCCATAATGAGGTAGCGCCGGCTCAGTTTGAGATTGCGCCAATTTTTGAAACCTGTAATATTGCGGCCGATCACCAGCAGTTAATGATGATAACGCTCAAGCGCATTGCCCCTAAGTACCGGTTTGAGTGCTTACTCCACGAAAAACCATTCGACGGCTTAAACGGAAGCGGCAAGCACCTCAATTGGTCTTTAAGTACCGCCGAAGGTGTAAACCTGCTGGAGCCGGGTGATAACCCGCATGATAACATGCAGTTTCTGTTCTTTTTTGCGGCCGTCTTAAAGGCTGTTTACGATCATCAGGATTTGCTTCGCATTTCTATTGCGCATGCCGGTAATGATCACCGCTTGGGTGCAAACGAAGCGCCCCCGGCCATTATATCGGCCTACATTGGAGAGCAGCTGCAAGACGTACTGCATCAACTGCTAAACGGCGGATTGAAAGAGTCCAAACAGGGCGGATTGCTTGGACTGGGTTCGCCGGTGCTTCCTTCATTGCCCAAGCATGCCGGAGACCGTAACCGAACCTCACCCTTTGCTTTTACCGGCAACAAATTTGAGTTTCGAGCCGTGGGTTCATCGCAGTCTATTTCGTTCCCCATCGTAGTGTTGAATACCATTGTTGCAGAAGCCTTAGACCAGCTTTGTACCGAGCTGGAAGATGAAATGAAAAACAATAAATCGCTGGAAAAAGCGCTGGGCAGTACGCTTCGAAAAAATCTGGGGGAAACCGAAGATATTGTATTTAACGGTGATGGTTATTCTCAGGATTGGCAAGAAGTGGCTAAAAAACGAGGGTTGCTCAACCTGCCAACTACCATGGACGCCTTGCCTTTGTTGACCGATGAGAAGAACATCACCCTGTTTGAAAAGCACAAGGTATTGAATAAGCGGGAAATTCACTCGCGGCAGGAAATTTGGGTGGAACAATATTTAACGACCATAAATATTGAATCGGATACTACCGAAGAGATAGCCAAACGGATGATTTATCCGGCGGCGGTGCGATACATGAATGAACTGGCTGAAAATGTGGAGCGTGTCAATAATCTGGGACTACAAGCCTCCGGTTCCATGGATATGCTCAAAAAGGTTAACAGGGGCCTTAACACACTTAGTAGATCACTGGAAAATCTGCGCAAAGTAGTAACCAGAATAGAAGGGGAGGATGTCATTGAACGGGCTGCGGAGGTGAAGATGAAGGTGATACCCGCTATGAATGAGATTCGGGATGCCGTTGATTTCCTGGAGCGATATACGGCCGATGACTACTGGCCGCTGCCCGTTTACCGCGAAATGCTGTTTGTGAAATGATTGAATAATTCTCCTCCGGCGGAGGGGATTTCTTCTCTGTGTTGTGAAGGAGCTCTGTTACTGAACTACAAATACCGATACTTCTCGATCTACCGCTCTGCGGTGGATCGTAGGCTCCGGCGCTTCGCGTAATAGATTTATACGCAGAGCGTATGACCGGCCTCAGCCACAGAGCGACTGATGAAGATGAAGATGTTGATTAGGATCCAGGAAAAAGTAAAGAATAAATCCCCTCTTGCCTGCTTCCTGGGGATAGGAGTGAGCTTGAGGTGATTGTGCGTGAAGCCCGGGGTATATTTGTAATCATGTAGTTACTACACTTTTTATGCGTGATTCAATTGCTCATTTCTATTATTCTCTAAAGGAGTCCTTGGGACAACCGCACAACACGTTCGAGTATTATTAATTTGACCGCCGTTGGTTTCCCTTTCTTTTTAAATGACTATATGCAAAGCTAACAAATTTTTGTTAGCCAATATCTTATGAGGGATAAGCCTGAGTAATTAAAAAAACTTAATTTTTTATTTTCTCATAAATCCTATTAGTTCATGTACAGAATCAAAGGGGTAACTTTTTCTGCAATCAGGTTCTTATTTAACAATTCTTGGGGAGAAGGGGATTTGTATTATGAAATATTTTGCGGGTACCACAGCGCTTCTCATTCTTATTCTTTTTACTACTTACAACACAGGCTTCGGGCAAATTTCAGTGGATAAAAAATCATATACCGTAAAAACAGGGGAAAGTCTTTTGGATATAGCTGAAAACTTAGGGAACCGCGATTTCTGGAAACCATTGTACCAGGCTAATACCGATATTATTGATGAAGGCATGGAAGCCGGCCAGGTACTTGCCCTGCCGTCTGAGGTTACCGATTCCCCGGCCTTCGCCTATGTTGAGGAAGCCCCGGAACAGACCGAAGAGGAACGACTGGAAGAGTTCCGGCAAGCCTTTGCCAAGGTGGTGGAATCCAAAAAACAGAATAAAGAAGAAAGTAAACAACACGCGGCCGAAACGGCCCGGCCGGAGCCAGACGTTGGGCAAGCCGACCCGGAACTTGACTTAGGGGTACTTATTTTAGATGAAACACGCAGCAAGCTGGGGGGAGATTTTTACCGGCTGTTTTATCAAAATTGGAAATCACCTGAAGATGCTTCCAATATTACTATTACCATCTCCGAGCAGCCTTCATTTGGCCGGGGAACGCAGGTAAATATAAAAATTGACTACGAAAAGGT
>Ga0136596_1001319_pt1 | contig 11282 bp, 18 predicted proteins | sample AntRauTorcE11897_FD_101387 | JGI IMG/M metagenome (GOLD analysis project Ga0136596, IMG submission 101387) | Saline lake microbial communities from Rauer Islands, Antarctica - Metagenome Torckler E11 #897 | ecosystem: Environmental > Aquatic > Non-marine Saline and Alkaline > Saline | place... | reverse complement strand
CAGACCGCCCGCCGGGCTATTTCCAAGCCAGCGCTACCGGTCCTCTATCAGCATCTTCCAGCATCTTCCAGCGTCTTCCAGTATTATCTTGGTCGACGATCGACTGGTTTACATCTCTACTCTATCACGATATTCTATTTACAGCAGTCGCGGAAGTTCACACGACTGTGTCCATAAAGGAGAAACACCCGATGAAACTCGTCTCAACCACCTCGTTCGCTATGACCCGCACGGTCGCCGAACTTATCTGGGGCCAAGTCTTGAAGGATGCGGAATACTTCGACCAGCAGGACGCCGCCCGATTTGAAGTCCTTCTCGGCGAACTGGGTTATACGCCCGACACTGGCTTTATGACCAGCGAGTTCGCCATACTGGTGGCCACGGCAAACCCTGCTACACCTAAACCGGAGCCAATCGTCCCGCATCACTACCTTGCGAGCCTGCACGGCGGATCAGGTGGTATCTATGTCTCCCTGGACGAGGCCGCTGCCCGTCGGGAAGCCATTGCAGACGCTGGCCGGGATAACTTGCGGTCGTTTCGCCTCGCCACCGAAGACGAAGTGGCCTGGCACCAGTCGATGAACGGGCGGATCAATATGGTTGATCCTGTTCCCACGGCACCGGCACCGGCACCGGCAACTGAGCCCCAGTCCGAAGTCGACCGCCAAGTGGTCTTTCAATACCATTGTCTTAGGAGGGATTGATATGTCCCTCATCAACCTTCTATCGCCAGCGGACTACAACCGCATCCATCACACGGACATCACCAGCCTGGCGGAAGCCAAGGCCTTCATAGAGACCTTGGCCTCAAACGGGCTGATGTTCCACTTCGAAGACGGTCCAGAAGACGTTATCTGGGCCCTGCCGCCAGATCGGCAACCAACTGAGGCAGACACTCAGGCGTTGAGACACCGAGCAGATGAGTGCTACAAGGCCTCCATTGATTGGAGCCAGGACGGTGGCTGTCCCATCGGCTACTGCCTTATCTGCTTAAATAACACAGGAGACATACCAGCATGACCCTTACCATCACAGACTATGCGCTATTCATGGACGCAACCAAGGAGCCGAAGACCTACACCCTCGGCGAGGCCATCAATATCATGGTGGATCGGTCTCCAGACTATCACGACGGCCAGCTGGAGGGCCTGGTTTGCAAAGTGGAGGCCCTTACCGAAATCACCGCCAATCTAGCTGAAGCCGTCCGGCCTCATCTCAGTGACGAGGACATCAAGGCCATCGTCGGTTACCCACTCATGATTGACGGAGACGAAAATGACACTTAAGCAGGGAATGTATCACCGCAAGCAGGCCTTCAAGAACCTCAGAGAGGCAGCCAAGAAGGAACGGGAAGGCAAGAGGAATGAGGCGGATACTCTTCGTGCTTGGTCGGCAGGCCACTTCCGCAAGGCCGCTGAATACCTGCACCTCGCGCCACAAGAGTTTCGGGATATGTTCCCGGCCACTGCTGCTCTGTGGAAATAAAGAGGCCCCCGGGGTATTCTACCGCGGGGGCCAAACCAGGGAGATTGCTCTCAGGGTTTGCGGACACATGGAGGTCCCTGGTATTCTTAGCGTCGCCTCACGCAAGTGGGTCGGCGTCTCGCTTTATCAAGTCTTCAACTGCCTCGTCAGTCCCGTCTGCACGACCTCGGTGCCGATCAGGTAGACGCACAACAGCCGAATGTGTGCCGTTTATCACAGGAACATCATCCCAATCAGAGCCAAGGACAGCTTCCTCTGCTTGCTGCTGGAACTCTATGCTCATCTCGCGGTTGTAGATTGTCGCCTTCATCTTAGGAACGCGCTTATCCTCTCGGTCCTTAAGGGCTCTCAAAGCAGACTGATGGTTTTGGTAGTCCTTATCTAGACTGCCTAAAGCCCAGAGCACAACCCGTCCTGCATTTGTGTGGCACTGCTTTTTGGTATTGAAGGCAGGGATTGAGTTGTTCAAGAACTTGCGGGCATGGCCCCGGGTATTCCGCATCTGCATCTTCTCGGGTAGAGCCTCAACCAAGTCCTGCTCTGTGACATACTGTCCATGGAACGGAGGCAGGCCGCTTTGGTAGAGGTGCAACCATTTGGCATCATAGTCCGTCCGGGCAGCATCACGCATCTCATTTTTAGAGTTGCTGGTCGGTGCGCGTCCCTTACCGTTGAAGTTTCCAATGTCTCGCTTCAGCAGGTAATCCCAGATGATCCCGTCGCCATTTTCCTTCTCTGCCCAATCGAATAAACGCTTGTAATAGGCATCGTCTTTTGGGAAGGCCTCTGAGATGGCGATGGCATATCTGCGGTCGTCGTCTTCCACAGGAAGCGCATCGTCGTGGTTGGTGAAGGCCAGGATGATACAGGTGTTGGTGACACGCTGAGCAGGCTGGTATTTCTCGTTGATCTCAATGATGGGGTCTGTGACCATCGGCTTGAGGTGGTTCATTAGGTCTACCCGACCTCTGACCATCAGTTCTTCAATAACGACCAGCTTAACATTTCGTGCCCAGCCGTTGAACTGCGATTGGATTGATGCGTTCATAGGCCGTCCGGTATTGTGCAACCCAAAGATGCGTTCCATAACCTGGCCAATGAACGATTTACCCGTGCCTTGCTTGCCTTTGATGACAAGAGCAAAATTGGGCTTTTCGGCAGGGTTCTGAACACACCATGCTAAGAAGTTCAACACCATGTTCCGTTCCATCGTATCTTCAAACATGTAGTCCATGTGTTCCATGAAAATCGCAGGATCACCCTCAGCAGGCTTGATGTCACTTGGCCGCCATGTGTTATAGATGGCGTCAACGAACTCAGGCTTCTCGGGCAGGAAGTCCATCTTGTCGAACTTCCTCATAGAGCGCTTGGCTCCAAAGATTTCGTTGGAGATGCTTCCCTTGCCTTCCAGCATATAGTTGAACATGCTGTCAAAGGACTTGGTGTCAAACATCATACCATCGTGACGACGATAGAACATCTTGGCTTGGGCAATCCATACCCAATCGTCCATGATGCCAGAGAACCGTTCCTCTTGCTCACCGTTAACAGGGGCCGGGCCGTATTCTCCTTGATCGTCTGGCATATCAGGGTCCCCGAAGTCATGCTCTGGGGTATCACCACCTGGAGGCACGACGCTGGCATAGTTGAAAGCGTTTTCAACTACCTTGCCAAGTTCCTCCGCCGACCAAGGTGGCACGCATCGATCATTCCAATGCTCGAGCATAAGCTCCGTCGCCTTATCAGGTGACAAGCCCTTCTCACGAAGCACACATGCTAAATAGAAGGTAACCGAGTTGCCTTTCGATCCTTCGATGGCTGGCTTGGCATCAAACTTGAGGTGCTGAGTAGCCCATTCAATATATTGCGGCTGATCCTGGTCGACGACCGCCTCTTGTTGGTGCTCACGATCTTCGCGGCGCCCAGAGAGGTGCACAATCCAGTCCGGAATTTCTGCAACGGGTATCTGGCTGCTCTCGCGCCATTCATACTCGCCTACATCTGTGCTAGAGCCTGGTGCCAGAACGTATCCGCCAGCGCCCCCAGAGCCACGAGTGTCAAGGCCCGGACCCATTTGTTCAACAGTAGTTCGGGCCGAACCAGCAAAATAGAGATGAAACCCACCAGAAGGTGTGACAGCAGCAAGGGTATTGGGAAGTTCGCCATAGTCCAGCTCCAAGTCGTCAAGCGTCTTTTGCCCGTTCTTGCCATGCTTCATGTCCACGTCTAGGACACAAAGATTGGAGGGACCAGTAGCGATGCCTATGTTGTCTTCTGGCCAGGCTTTCCACCAGCCGTTGATGATCTTTTCAGAAGTGGTGGCGTCTGAGCCCCACTTTACCCTCGGCTTGTTCGTTGTTCCCTTTTTGATTGGGAATACATACCAGCCTTTGCTGGCATAAGACAAAGCGAGAGCGAGATTGGATTTACCCATTACGCGCCTCCATGTTCCGCTAGACCAGACTATACTGTTCGGATTTAATGGGAAACCATTTTGATACATGATGGCAACAACGCCGGGTTACTCACATCGTAACTACACGCACGCAAGGCAGTTCTATACTAGCTTCACAGGACCAGTCCTGTGTATTTGCAGGTTTCTTCTACGGTTCGACTTGTCTACAGTGAAATAGTTGAACATCACAAGGCATGAACAGAGGAGCCTAACCATGACGACGAAAACCATTGACGAGCAGCTTGAGCGGCTTGCCTCAGCCCAGGAGCGATCGGCGACGGCGCTTGAGGGCATTCTCGAGGCGGTCACCAACTTCTCATTTGAACAGGTCGGGAGCATCGCAGTGGCCGGCGTCAATATCCCGGAGAACAATGATGCCGGAACCGACGACGAAGCTGCCACCGAAGAAGCCCCTGCAGTCGAAGAAGCGGAGACGGTCGAGGAAGAAACACCTTCTGAGCCTGAGCCCGAGGAAGCTGGAGAGCCGGAAGAACCGGCGGAAGCAGAAGCAGCTGGAGAAGATGGCGACGAATGGGACCCGCTCGGCGATGGAGGTGCTGCTGAAGACGCCTACGCCCTCCCCGAAAAGCTGACCAATGACACGCTTCGGGGGTTCGCACGGGACCTGATGGAAAAAGACGGCAAGGCCGCCGTTTTCGAGGTGCTGGCCGAAGTCGGCAAGGGCTACAAGGCTGTGGGCGAAGTCTCGAAGGACGACCTGCAGGAAGCCCACGAGAAGATGGCAGCCCACCTCAAAGGCTAACCAAGCGAGAGCTTGCGGAGCTAAGGCAAAAAGCCCATATCTCGTTCGACCGGGTCTGGAAGAACAAGCTCATGACACGCAATGAAGCCTATTGTTGGTTGTCGCATGTCATGGGCCTTCCAGAGCCAAAAGCCCACATGTCAAAAATGCACGGCCGCAAACGCCTATTGAGGGTTATAGCCATTTGTGATGGACTTATGGGCACAACAGAGGTAGAGGATGATTTCGCGTCCTCACCACCAACAATACCAACCGGCCGGGGTTAGTTTATAGGACTTGTCCTGTATATCCTGGCCTTCATTTACAGGACACAACCATGCCCAGAGTTCAAGTTGACACCACAACCATCGATCAAGACCAAGCAGCCACACTGGTGGCACACCATCTCGCAATGGCCGGGGCTATGTTCCAAGCGCTTCCCGAGGGTAACGAAGCAGAGGTCATGCGTCATGCCCTCGATGCTCAGTTCCAGGGCTTCAATCTGGAGCGGAAGGCTGCGGCCTTCTTTGTAACCTCAATGGTGGACAGCTATGACGCCCTCAATGAGGAAGACTGATGGCCGACAACCAGAAGTTCCCATACGTTGTCTCCGAAGGGCTGACCTTTGTATTCAGGGTGCGGCACATAGACATTGGCACCTATCATATCGAGCAGAAGGTCACAGCCGCTACGGAGACCGAGCCCGAGAAGTGGCAGTGCCTCGCTATCAGCAAGCATTTTGATGCCGCTGAAGCTATAGAGGTTATGACTGAAGCGCAAATGGCGTATGCTGTTGAGATACGCACACGGCAGAACGCAATTCGAAGGGAGATGAGTAATGGATCTAATGCTTGACCTGGAAACACTCGACACGAAACCGGGAGCAACTTCGCTGTCGTGGGCACGACAGCAAAGTTGGAGCCTTATGCGAGGGCTGCAACTGCTGCCAGGAATGTTGTAATTGCACGGAGACGGACTGTGACTGTTCGGCCTGCATAGAGCGGAGAGAAGCCAATGAGTAAGTTCAAGCCCTTGTTGGCCTTCACCGTCAAAGATGCGGAAGCTCTGCAGTTTCCAGTCCTGGCCTCGCCAAAGCTTGATGGCATCAGATGTGTGATCCACGACGACCAACCAGTCTCTCGGACGCTCAAGCCTATCCCGAACCGGTTCATCCAGGGAGAGCTTTCGTTCTATCCACCGTTCGATGGAGAACTGTTGGTCGGCGATCCCACCGACCCGTCAGCATTCAACAAGTCCACCAGTGGCATCATGTCACACGGTGGCGATCCTGCTTTCACCTATTGGGTGTTTGACTGGATTGATGGAGGTGACCTGCACCTGCCTTTTGAGGATCGCCTGAAGATCGTCAAGGACCATCTCGCCAACGACGAGCGCTGGCCATGGGCCCGGGTAGTTCCGCACACAAGAGTGGATACTGCCATCGAGCTTACGGAGCTGGAAGCGCATTACGTGGGCCTTGGCTACGAAGGCGTCATGACCCGCACACCTTGGGGCTCCTATAAGTTTGGCCGATCGACGGCAAACCAACAGTTGCTCGGCAAGGTCAAAAGATTTGAGGATACCGAAGGCACCATTGTTGGCTTTGAGGAGTTGATGCGAAATGAGAACGAAGCGGAGACTAATGCGCTTGGCTATCTGGAGCGGTCCCATGCTCAAGCCGGACAAGTGCCTGGTGATATTCTTGGGGCATTAACTGTCTCGCACCCAGACTGGGCTGAAACGTTTGGCATCGGCACAGGCTTTACGGCAGATGAAAGGCTTACACTATGGCAAAACCGAGATACACTGAACGGACAGAGCGTGAAATTCAAACACCAACCAAGCGGAGCCAAAGACCGACCCCGCTTCCCGGTATACTTGGGACTTAGAAAGGACTAGGCATGGATGCCTTATTTATCAAGCTTATAGGACCAAGTCCTATAAAGCTTTCCGATACGGCCTATTCAGAAGCAGCTGAGAACCTGCAAGAAGCGCAGAAGATGGGCGACTGGCGTTGGTATGGTGATATGTGCATCGAAGCGCATGGCCTGCTCGTCGATGCCAATGTGCTCAAGCCCGGCCAACCCATCAGCGTGACACGCTTTCCAAGCCTGTTGCAACATTGCCACCTGGACGCACAAGTATACGAGCCTCCAGAGGCTCATAAAGGAGACCCCGAATAATGCAAATCCTACCCAGTAGCCCGTTGACGCAGTATATCCAAGCTGTGGAACTCAATGGCGAGGCAGTCAATGCCACCTATATCGACATGGAGACCGGCCGCGTCCAATACTGGAATGCCGGCGAGCAGGTCGAAGGCATTGGCCAGGTTCGTGTCCTGCTGCAAAGCAAAGATAAAAAAGCCACACTTGATCCAGCCATGGCTGCTGAGCTTGACAAGCGGCTTGAGCTTGCCAAGCAAGGCATGGCAGTGATGGAAAGTGCCGACAGGGCTGAAGTTTATTCTAACTTGAAAAGCCTATTGGCTGCAGCCTTGGAGGAATAACCTTTGGCCCATCACGCAAAACTCTCAGCTTCTGGGTCAAAGCAATGGATGAATTGTCCGGGCTCTGTCGCTGCTGAGGCACGAAACCCGAACCCCAGGGGCTCGTCAATCTTTGCCCAAGAAGGCACGGCGGCGCACCTGCTATGTGAACTGTATACCAGCGAGGGCTTAGCGCCAGAAGAGTTTCTGGGCGATACCGTTGTCATTTGGAATGATGACGCTGTGCTTGAAACCCATCTGAGCGCTTTGCGTGAGCAAGTGCGCAAGGGCGAAGTCACGTCCCGTCGGCCTCTTGACCCTGATGCAGCCATTGAGGCGGAGTTCCTGATCGACCAGGATATGGTGGATGCCGTCGAGTATTTCGTGGCGGCAGTGGAGACGTCTCGTGCTCGACTGGACCCTCGTGGCCGCGAAGAGCGTTCTGAGGAATGGCTCAGCAAGCTGGAAGAACTGCATCCCTTGCTCGGCGGCACGGCAGACTATATTGGCGTGGAAGCTTTCGGATGGGCTGAACTGGTCGACTATAAGCATGGGCGGGGCGTTCTTGTAGAGGTTCGCGACAACACCCAGCTTAAGACATATGGGCTGGGCGTTCTGCTGGAATTTCCGGATTGTGAGGGTGTTCGCATGACGATCGTCCAGCCTCGCAAAGAACACGAAGATGGGCCCATTCGGTCTATCGAGTATTCCCGCGAAGAACTCATGGACTTCGGTGAAGAACTGAAGGCCGCAGCTGATGCAACGCAGGACAAGAACGCCACGCTCTGCGCTGGTGACTGGTGCACCTTCTGTGATGCCAAAGCCTTCGTGGACGAGAACGGGGAGTTCTACGAATGCCCTGCTCTTATCGACAAGATGCAAGAGGAAGCTCAGATGGATTTTGCTGACGAGCCTCCTGAAATGGGCATCCCCGTGCCGACCGACGTTAAGACACTTGCCCACGCGGCTAAGTGGATCGGAGTGTTTGACAAATATGCGAAGGCTGTCGACGGGGCTATCCAGCTTGAGCTGCTCGCCGGTCGACCTGTGGAAGGCTACAAGCTGGTCCGCAAGAAAGCCAACCGTGCCTTCGGGGTGTATACCGAAGACATGGACGAACTGACTGAAGCGGATGACAACTACTGGGACGGTCTAAGTGAAGGTGATGTGGTTGCTATCATGGACAGCGAACTTGGCTTGGAGCGCGAGAAGTGCTACCAGCCTGGAAAGCTCAAGTCCCCTGCGCAATTCGAAAAGATGGGCAAAGAGGTTAAAAAGCTCATCGGCGAAATGGCCTACAAACCTGAGGGTGGCCTAACAGTCACGACTGAAGACGATCCACGACCGGCCGTCGAGGTAGCCACAGGAGGCTCTGTGGACTTCCCTGACGACTTGGAGGACTAACATTGCAATACACTTTACACGCTGCGGCTTTGATGGCTATTCTAAATACCCCAGTGGCAGCAGCAACGCTACAAGTATACATTCCTGGAGGTGCTCCATGCGCTGGAGCGTGCTCATATGAATGGGCACAAAAAGAATTTGAGGTGCCTTATGGCGAGCCCCAAATAATGACTATCCCGGCAGGGAGTTTGGTAATAAAAATGAGCTATGCCAAAAACGGGGTAGCTTACTGGCAACTAGACACCCGGGCTTTTGGCAATGACGAAGAGGCTATAGGCTATTACTTTGTGGATGAGGCTTCTGGCCGTCGTTTGGCAATGGTGCGTATAGCCAGCTGCCAAAACTGGGCTGTTGTGCATATAGTTCAGCCATCTTTGCCAGTTCTGTTAACTGACAAGCCCAGTCAGCCGCTATTTGGCAACCCGCCGAACAGCCCACCAAGCGCTCCTCCTTTTGATTGGCCCATTTGGCCGGATCGACCAATAGAACCAATAGCTCCTCCGCCGGTAGTAATTCCTCCGCCCGTTGAAGTTCCGCCGGTGACCGCAGTGCCTTTGAGCCCGTCAATTTGGTTCTTACTGGCCGCTCTGACTGGTACGGGCTTAGCATTCGGCAGAAAGGGGAGTGTATGACAAGCAAGCGCACAGTGCTGTTCATCGACGACAGCGCTTACCTGCTGGAAGGCTTTCGTGAGACCCGGAACCATGTGAGGGGCCGGGTCGTCAATGGCTTTTGGGATATGTATATTGTCAAGCATGATGAATTGTGCTGGATTGTCTACTCTGCTCAGAACCGCAATCAATGCGTTGGCGCCAACGAGCTTACCAAGTTCAACCCGGCCAGCGCTTCTTGGATCGAGGTCCCTGAAACCATGTTTGGGGACTACAACGTAATCATCACTTGGGCTCGCGCCAGAAAGGAAAATGCCAATGGCACAAACAACGGGGATTGACTTCCGGCAGCTCGCTCGGGACCATGACGCCAAGCCTTTCAGCAGCACAGACAAACCGACGATCGTGCTGCTCCCGCATCCAGAACAGGGAGGCTTTGACGTTCAGCACTGCTATCCTGAGCTTGAGAAATCAACTCAGTTGGCTCGTCGTTTACGGCGTTTACCCTTATTGGAGGCGTTCTATCTTGACAACGCCCCACCAGGGTTTGCAGTAACTGATGACTTGGAAGCGCGTAACACCTTCCTGGGCTACCCAGTGTCTGAAGTTGTGGAAATCCTGAGCAAGCACCGGGACAAACATGGCGAGCGGTGATCCAGCAGAGCTGCTTGCATTGGCAAAGACAGTGCAAGCAAAAGTAGAAGAGGCTTGTCCTGACCAGGACCCCCTTAAGATGAGAGCAATCGCTCTGTTGGTCGGCGAAGCCTATCTTCAGTCAGCTGCCCTTGAGAAAGTGGTGAACGATGTATACCGGCGCCAGCCACCTAAGTAAACATTTCCCCGCCGACTAAGTTCGGGGTAATGTTATTAAATCCCATGGCACTTGCCAGGCGTATAGTCCGAAGGTAATCTTCAGCGCAGGACTGTCTGGCTTAGGACGGGATCAAAACGGTCGAGCCCCCAGGCCACAAGGGCTCGATCATTCAAAGTGTCAAGTATCTAGGTAGTCAAGGAGACACCAAATGGCCGAACGTTTGAAAGCGGTAACCCCGCCTTTCCGAGTGAGTTTCCCCGCAGTATTCGAAGCCTCGTCCTACAAGGACAGCAATCCGAAGTATTCTGTGGTGATGCTCTTCTATCCCGAGAAGTTCACCGACGCGGACAAGAAAGCATGGAAGACCATGCAGGCGATCGCCGACGAGGCTTCGAAGGACAAGTTCAAAAAGCTGATCAAGGACCTGCCGGGCAACTTCAAAAAGCCTCTTCGTGACGGCGCTGAAAAGGCGCATCTCGATGGCTACGGCGAAGGGATGATGTTTGGGACGGCTTCGTCTAAGCAGCGTCCGGGTCTGGTGGATCGCAACAAGCAACCCATCCTCACCGAAGAGGAGTTCTACCCCGGTTGCTGGGCTCGTGCCACCATCACGGCATACCCCTACGACAACGTCGGCAAAGGCGTGGCCTTCGGTCTGCACAACCTGCAGAAACTGGGCAACGACGAGAACTTCACCGGTCGCATGGCTGCTGAAGACGACTTTGGCAATGATGCTGACCAGGTCTGGGAAGGCGCCGACATCGCCCCTCAGGACGATCCCACGGCATAACTCGAGGAGCCTCTCCACCTCGGGTGAAGGAAGGCCAGCGGAGAAATCTGCTGGCCTTTTTCTTTGCTTCGTAGGTTTCATCTCTGTGCTGCACAGTGCATTCTAATCATATCAACCACGTTCAACCAAGGAGATGAACAATGAAACTGCAAGGAACAATGGCCAAACTGATGGGCCACGTATTTGCTCAGATCGACGGCGTCGTCTGGGACATCATGTCGAACCAGACTGGCATCAAGCGGGACGACGGCATCTATACCCTGTCGAAGGACGATCAGGTCGAGTTGAACCCGTTCGACAGCTTTGCAATGGAATTGCCGGCCTTCAGCCAGTTGGTCCCGATCGACCAGGTGAACAAAGGCGATGTCCTCGTCTCTGGCGGCAAGCCGACCGGCTGGGTCCTCGAGGCCACGTCCACGAAGGAGAAGACCTCCATCCAGGCGCTGTCCTTCCAGGGTCACCAGACCCGGTTCCGTCCGAAGAAAGTGTCCATGAT